>Ga0315294_10010784_pt1 | contig 10031 bp, 3 predicted proteins | sample YL17G13_40_MG_FD_203626 | JGI IMG/M metagenome (GOLD analysis project Ga0315294, IMG submission 203626) | Sediment microbial communities from Yellowstone Lake, YNP, Wyoming, USA - YL17G13_40 | ecosystem: Environmental > Aquatic > Freshwater > Lake > Sediment | place: USA: Wyoming | collected...
TAGAGTTCTTTAGCATCGAGGAATTTCCAGTGCACGGGCCGGTCCGGGAACCAGCGGTGATACTCTGAGTAAAAGTCGGTCGCAATATTCTCCGCATACCAGCGCATGTCATTCTTCAGAAGGTCGTCGGGCGGGGTGTTGGCCTTGCCGCTGTACATGGCGGCGTTGATCCCCAGGGGCTTCAAAAGGGCGTAATGCTCGGCAGTGTGGTCCTGCCACATGATGAATGCGTAGTCCCACCACGTGCGGTCAGGCGGACGAGCGATAAAGGAAACCTGCGCGTCTTCTTCGCGCTGGTCTCTAGTGCCTCGTTTATCGACGCCCTCGAGGGAGAAATGCACACTCAATTCATTCCGCATCGCGACCGCACGCCGGAGATCAAGCTGGAAGCCCACCTCGAATTCGTCGGCGAGTTCAACGGTGATCTTACGATCTTCGACAATGCGACCATAAATGTCGGTCCACTTGATTGAGAGTTCGCCCTTTCCGGTGGCCAGCGAACCGGTGCGATAGACAACCCGAACCGGCGCATCCCGCTCCAGAGTTTGGGATGGCAAAATGATTTCTCCTGCAAAGGCCAGGCCCTCGGCAAGCACGACTATCAGGCAAAGAAACATCGCAGTCCGCATAGCGGCGTAATTGTATGTGAGGTACTTCAAAGTCATTGAGTACGACCTCCGTGCGCAGGTCAAGCATTGCCCCTTCCCCGCGCCTCTTCGCGTGCACGAGCGGATGACACACTGAAGAATTAGCTGTAATACCTCTTGCGGCTGCTCCCTTTCGGCAACCGCCTGCGCCTCTTCAAAAGAGGCGGGTTGTTAGCGGCGAGAACCCTTGCACAGAGCAGGATTCAGGCGGCAAGCGGTGTCAAACTCCGGACGCGCTGCCCCGGCGTCATCCGATTTAGCGTAGGCTAGGCCGAGATTGTAATGGGCCTCGGCATCGTGGGGGTTCAGAGAAACCACTTTCTTGAAGTGGCGGATGGCCTCCGGATACTTGCCCAGCTGAGCAAAGATGTAACCTAGCTTGTAATGTGCATCTTCGAAGTCTGGGGCAGCGGCGATGCACTTCTGAAATTCCGCCAGGGCTTCTTCCATTTGCTGCCTCTTCTGATAGATGCGCCCCAAGTAGAAGTGCGCATGGGAATATTCGGGTTTAATCTTCAAGGCAAAGTTCAGAGCGGCGAGCGAATCGTCCATTCTCCCTAGGTGAAAATCGCACACGCCCTTGTAGAAGAAAGCTTCCGCAGCATCAGGCCGCAGGCGAATGGCCGCGGCGAAGGCGTCGGCGGCCGCCTCATGCTGCCCCGCGGAGAGGCGGCACTGCCCGAGCAAGAGATGAGCTAGAAAAAGAGAGGGCTCCTCCGTGGTCAGGCGCGCCAAAGGGGCCAGCGCCTGCGCGCATTTTCCTTCGGCCGCCAACTCTGCGCTCGCTGCGATGCGCTTGAACGCAGCCAGCTTGTCCTTGGGATCGGGAAGGTCTTGTTGCCGCACCGACTGGGGCAGCGGAGTTGATGTCCCCAGGTAGCCCAAGGATTTCAGAAGTTCAACATCCACCGGGGAGACAGGCGCCGTTGCGGCCCGTTGCTCAGAAACCGAGCGCGCCACCAGGGCCTCGAGCTGGGACTGCAGCTCAAGAGCCATCGCCCGATTCCTTCCGAACAAGTTGTGGAGCTCCTGGGGGTCGGCGAGCAAGTCATAGAGCTCGGGCTTTGGAGCATCAATGTACTTGAACCGCCGCTGGCGAAGCGAGCGCAAGGCACTCCAACCGAACTGGTTGGGATAGTAACTTTCGCTGTAAGCGTCGGGGGGCCGCCGGTAATCTTGCTTGCCCAAAATCACGGAAAGCAGCCCTGTTCCTTGCATCGTGGGAGGAACGGAAATTTTCAGGAATTGGAGAATCGTGGGTGGGATGTCGATGCTCCGCACCGGCCCGCCAATGGAGCGAGGAGCAATGGCGAGGCCAGCCGGCGCCTTGATGATGAGCGGCACGAGCAAGGTCGTGTCGTAGATGTAGTATCCGTGCGCGAACTCTCCGTGCTCGCCAAAACTTTCCCCGTGGTCGGAAGTAGCAACAACTAAGGTGCTGTCATAAAGGGCCTGCACATTAAGGTGATCAATAACCCGACCCAGCGCGTAGTCCGCGTAAGCGATCTCTCCGTCGTAAGGGTCCGGGAGAAGTTTCCGGAAGCGTGCGGGGGGCTCATACGGATCGTGCGGGTCAAATAGATGGATCCACACAAAAAACGGCTTGCGCCCCTGCGCGCGGAGCCATTCGAGGGCTTCAGCCACGACCTCCTCCGCTTTGCGTTCCAGGGTGCGAAGATTGACTATCTGAGGGTCTCCCTCACGCTTCATTGCTGGAGAAGGGCCGGAATAGGCGTCGAACCCCTGATTGAGGCCGCGCCGCGCATCAAGCACATAAGCACCCACGAAGGCACCTGTGCTGTAGCCGTGTGACTTTAGGATGGTAGCCAGAGTCGTCTCGCCGCCGGGAAGCGTATATCCCACGTTGTCCCGAACCCCATGAGCCATGGGATAGGTTCCGGTCAGGATTGAACAGTGTGAAGGAAGCGTCAGCGGAGTGGGCGCAACTACTGTCCGGAAAAGCACACCCTGGCGGGCTAAACTATCCAGGTTCGGAGTTCGGCCTTGCTTGTAGCCATAGCAGCCCACCCGGTCTGCTCTGACCGTATCGATGGTAATGAGCACGACGTTGGGTGTAGCGGTCCAAGCGGCGGCGCTCGGGACTTGTGTGATCCCGGAAACGAGGAGGAGGAGACTTGGAAGAGACGCTTTCAAGGCACTGCAATTATGGCATGTTGCGACCCGCAAATCACGCCCAGACTCGGACGTGATTTGCGGGTGGCAGTTCAGAACTCGACGCGCAGCCCAAACTGGATGATACGTGGGTCAGTTGTGAGGCTAGAGATGCTTCCGCCGGTGCCCGGAGTGCCCAGACTGGGGTGGTTGAAGAGGTTGAAGAAATCGGCGGTGAAGCGAACAGTTGCCTTCTCGTATATTGAAGTGTTCTTTACGATCGAGAAGTCAATGTTGGCCAGCCCGGGGCCCTCCAGGACATTTCGCCCCGGGTAGCCGGAAGTGATGACGTCGCCCCCTGGGACGAAACAGCCTGTATCAAACCACCGCGCGCGGGTGCGCTCGCCGGTGGGGAGGTTGCCGTCGCACACACGGTCATAGAAACGGCCCCCGGTGAACCGGCGGGCCGAGAAAGGAAAGCCCGACCGGAAACTGGAAATTGAGGCGACTTGCCAGCCTCCAATCAGCTTGTGCACCACCGGGTTCGCTCCGCCTGCCAACGCTTTGCCGGGGCCAAAGGGCAGATCGATCAAGAAGTTGAAACTCACATTGTGGCGCGGGTAGTTGCCGGACTCGCCCTTCTCGAGCTGCAAGCGGGCGTTGATATCGGCAATCCCACTCTGCCCGGCTCCCAGGAGTCCCAGCGGGGCGGAACTGGCGGCGGAAAACCAAGAGGTGTCCGTCGTCTTTTGGAACACGTAGAACCCCTGGGCCGTAATGCCTCGTCTGGTGGTCCGCTTGACCTCAATCTGGAGCTGATGGCTTTGGGAGCTCCCCAGGACCTTCAGAGTGCCCATATCTGAGTACAGGGGAAACTGTCTCCGCTCGGGTGTGCTGAGGCCGGGATTGAGCGACGCGGGCTTGGCAGTATTGATCGGGTCCATAATTTGCAGATTATGCCCCCGCGTCCCCACGTAGGAGGCTCGTATCGACGTCGTCCACGGCAGCTCCCTTTCCACCGTCACGTTCCAGGTGTCCGCCCAACTGTCTTGCATATAGGGATCGAAAGGCCTGAGCCCAAGATTGCTCCCCGAGATGCTAATCTGGGTGTTGCTGAAGATCTGGTCAGGAGGCGTTAGTCCCATGATGAACGGGGGCACCCTGCGGAGAGTCTCGTTCGGATCTCCGCTAACGGCCGACCGCGTGAAATTGAAGGGCGGGTTCTGCCGAGATGGGGCCTGCAACGTGATTAACGGCGTGGTCCAGTAGTAAATCCCGTATCCGCCCCGCAGAACGGTCTTTTCGGTGAGTTTAAACGCTACGCCTACCCGTGGCGCAATGTCGTTGCGATCAGGCTCCAGCAAGAACCGTGGGAAGCCAACCTCGCCGGCGGTTGTAAACACCGCCCCGGCGTCTTCATAGGCGGCCACCGCAGGCGGGTAAGCGAGCCCCCAAACTGAATAAGGCGTTACGATGGCGCCGCTGGCCGGGTCGAAGGTCGCGATCTGGTTGCCTTTGTCCCGGTAACGCGCAAAGAAGTCGTAGCGTAGCCCGAGGTTGAGGGTCAAGCGCGGCGTCACCTTCCAGTCGTCCTGGAAATAGACAGCAAACTCCTTCTGGCGATGATAGAAGAACCCCTTGTCGCTGCGCAGGTCGGCGTAATCTGGGATTCCCAGCAACAAGCTGGCTAACCCCGAGCCGGTGCCTGGGAGTGGTAAACCGCTGGCACCGTCCTCCAGTCCTGTCGAGTCTGTCCCAAAGGAATAGCACCCCCGAGGCTGCCCGCGCTCATCGGAGTTGATGGTCAGCGCCCGGAAATAGCCGCCCAGGTTGAAGTGATGGGTACCGCGCTGCATGCTGAGGTTGTCGTTGGCCTGGAGAAAGACCTGCGGCGCCTCTTGCGGATTGTCGTCATCAAAGTGCAGCCCCGTGTCCGTTTCCCAGTTCTCGTCGCCGGGCCACAGGCACGGCCAACCGGTGTCACCCGTGGCATTGGGTAGGTTCATCAAGGTCGTGCGGGCGGGCGTACGGATGGGCGGACCTCGGCGATCGTGAGGCCGGGTAGCCCCTAGGTGAAGCTCGTTGACTGCGTTGGCGCCGAAGATGTGCGTTTCGGACAGAGTAACAAGCTGGGTCCGGCTGGTCCCTTTATTGAAGTAGATCTCCGTTGTGGGTGTTCCCCCGTATCCGCTCCGCGGGTCGGTATACGCCTGGTCGATAAAAGAGTAGCTGCCGCTTAGTGTGTCTTTCTCCGAGAAATGGTGATCCAGCTTGGCCGTGTATCGGTTACGGTCGTCGATTATCGGCAGCCCGACGCGGATGTTGTATTCATCGTAATCCAGCGCCGGCAGGTTGGGAAGTGGGTAGAACTGGAGCGCGGCCTTGGCCATGGGTGAGATGCGGTCGGGGCAGATAACGTTCGGCTGAGGATCGTTCACGGGGTCGCACCCCATGAACTGGTCGCGGATGAATAAGCCGGGATTGTTGGGGTCCGGCCGCGTCGTGAGGGGGTCGTAGATAATGGACACATCTTCGCTATACATGGGGTGGTAGTTGCTGAAGTCCCCGTCCCTTAGCGCCTGAGGAGGAGAATTGGCGATGATGTGTCTTTTTTGCCTTTGCCGTAGCCCTTCGTAGGTGAAGAAGAAGAAGGTTTTGTCCCTGCCGTTATAGACCTTGGGAATGTGTATCGGTCCCCCCACCGAAGCGCCAAATTCGTTCCGGATAAGGAAAAGCGGTTTATTCTCTTCTTGGATCGGAGAGTTCTGGAAGATGTCACGGGTTCGCAGGCCCCCGCCATTATTCCGGTGCGTTTCGAAAATCGAGCCGTGCCACGCGTTGCTTCCGGATTTGGTCACTAAGGTCACATTCCCCGGCCGGCTGAAGATGGCCGAGGAGTTTGTGGTTTCGATCTTAAACTCGGCAACGCCTTCCATGGCAGGTCGGTTGCGGACGATGTCACCCGTGTACTTGTTTTCGATGGAGACACCGTCCTGCAAGAACTGAAATGCACCGGCCTGAATGCCACTCATGCCGGTGCCGCCCTGCCGGGTAACGCCCGGAGTCAGAGTGAAGAGCTGGGCCAGGTCCCGGCCGTTGAGCGGAAGCTGCTTGATTCGTTCCGCCTCTATCACGTTTCCGAGAGTCGCCTCGGAGGTAGTAATCACCGGTGTCGAATCTCGCACCTCGATGGTGATCGTGGCTTGGCCGACTTCCAGGGTGATGTCCACTACCGCCGTTTGCAGGGTCCGCAAGGTGAGTTTGCTGGTCCACTTCTTGAAGCCCTCGCGTGTGGCCGTAATCTGATATTCCGCAGGCGCAAGGTCGGCAATCACGTACTCTCCTGTGTCGTTGCTGAGACCCTGTCGCGACCTCGCCGTTCCCACGTTCGTCACGATAACGGGCACACCGGGGACGACGGCTCCCGAAGGGTCTTTCACGACACCTTTAATGGTGCCGAAAATGGTCTGAGCCAGGAGCTCCGAGGGAAGAATGCTAAAGACGCAGAGCGCTAAGACAACACCAAGCCCCGCGCCACCACTGATCCGTTGACGCTGCATGTTATTTCTCCTCCGGCTGCATGTGGGAGTCTTATAGGCACGGTTAGTAGCGCTTGTCAAGAGAAAAAGTGAGAAACCCCATGTTACGTAATTTGCCTAAGTTGTTTCGCTCTAGAGAGTTGAAGTGTATCTGTGAGATGAAGGTGAGAATAGATAGCGCAGCCCCGTACGGGGGCTGGCCAGAGAGGCCGCCCAGGCGACCCGCCGCCGAAACGGTCTAGAACGGGGCTCGTGCTCAGTCTGCCTTCAAGGCAAAGGAAATCTCCTGCTCGCCGGGGCGAATGTATCGGCCTTGCTGCGCCTTTAATCGGAGCGGCACCGAGAGTATGCCGACGGCATGTTCCAGCGTCGTCTCGGGAGCATCTGCGTAAGGGTTGTGAGGGTAAACAGGCCAAATCAAGCGGGCTGTCGGATCTACTTTCAATGTCCAGCCGTGATGGCGGATCCAGCCGCCGAGGGCAGCGGCCTCTAGTTCGACTCGTTCCGGTCCCAGCACGATCTTTCTTCCGGCGGCGGTTTCCAGCGTCTCACCGGGCTTCAGGCACAACTGCAAAGTCAGTTGTGCTTCATCCGCAGGCGTGCCCTTGCCAGAAACGACGAAGCGGAAAGCCACCTCGCTGTCTGAAGGTGTAGGCACGTAGAGGTCGCTGAAGAACGTGTTGTAGGCAAGCGAAATGCGGTCTCTGTCCGCGCTCATCTGAAGGCGGCTGCTGAGAGGCATATGAAAAACCTGCCCACGGAACTTCTCCGAAAAAGTGGCTAGCTCGGGCTGGCGTTTGGAGTTGGCTCCGGTGACAATCAGTCCGAGCTTGCGGTGGAAGATGCTCAGGTTCCCTTGGCGGTCGAGATAATACTGATTGTTGACCGCCTGAGTGCTGATCAGGCCTGAGAGGCAAACCACCCAGGGTCCGGTCTTGCGGATTCCGGCAGGTACAGTCATCTGGTGGGAGTAGCGCGGCTGGTCCTGAGGGATGGGCGCAGTAGGTCCTTCGTGATAGTACAGGGCGTCCTGGGCTAGCCTTCCCAGTGAATCCATTGTCAGGTTGTTCTCCCGGAAAAAGTCGGTCAAGAACTCAGCGTAGCGTCGGCCGTCTGGGAAATGGGAAAACCCGAAGTGGCCCCATGCACTGACGCCCCAATAGCGGTTGCGGTCGTTAATGAGTTCCACCGGGGTGCCGTCGAGATAGGTGAAGTACTTGTGAAAGTCGGTGGAGCGTCGCAGCGCCGGGAGTGCCGCGGGGTCTTGGCTGTACTCCCAGTACAAGGCCACCTGCGCCATCGTCAGATGATCGTAGCCGGTGGTCGGGCCAAAGCTGTTGTGCTCGCCCCAATAGCCATCGGGGGACTGTTCCTCAGCAGCAAAGCGGTGAAGTATCTTAGCTCCCAGCGCTTCCCACTCTTTGTTTCCGAACACGCGCCCAGCCAAAAGCAGCAACGAGGCATACTGCGCGTAATGGTTTGGGGAGGTCCCGATGAAAGGCGATTGGTACCAAGGGAAGTCTAGTCTCTCCTTGGCATCCGCCACCACCAGAGCGGCATTCCTCTCAATGGCCCGCCTCCAGCGCGCCCGTCGCTGCTCGCCCAACTGCGTCTGGAGCAACCGGTAAGTCTCGAGCCACATGTAGGTGTCCCAATCACTGTCGAGGCGAGGTTCGTACCGGCCCTTCTCATCTTCATCGGCCAGGAGGTCACCGATTCTTGTCGCCAATGCAAGCATCTTGGGATCGTGAAAGCGGGAGTTATTCGGGTGCTGTTTTGCCCACAACACCGCTGGCGCCAGTATGGCATAGGGGAAGTGGTGCCAACCGGGCCGTGTTTCCAATGCTTCCAGGTCGGGTGCTGGCTTGGCGTTGAGGCGCTCCTCGACCTGCTTGGTCCCAGCCTCCAGCAAACCGAAGTATTTGCCCGGCAACTCGCCGGCCATCGCGCTCCCTGCAACCCCGCAGGCCAAAAGACAAACAAACGTCATGCGCACTAGCATGGAGGCCTCCTTGCCGTGAAGCGACTATTCACCGCTGGAGAAGTTTCAGCCAGAGGGCTCGCCGACGCAAGGCTTTCTTTTGCGTCCCACGGCGTCCTTGCGTTTGGAAATGTATCTCAATCAATGGCCGGAACAACGCGGTCTCTCAGGAAAGACATACCAGACGACAAGGCCATGGCTTTCATCCATTCTGGATCTGGCCGACCTTTGCCGATTGGGATCGACTATCTGGGCCAAACCGATCTTCATGAGCGAGCTGTATCCCGTTATCAGACCCCCCTTTGCTGCAAATTCGCGGATGCGTTTGCCGAGTGTGGCGGCGTTAGTTCCCGGGGCTGCGGCAGATAATGACCCCTAGTTTTTCTTCCATGTCCTGCCTTGGCGAATGACCCGGGCGGCAATGTCGCCCCAGAATTCAGGCGGGTTCAACTCGATGCCGTAGCCGAAGTGCCGAAGATGATCAACATTCGCCGCATCCCTGCGGATGATTTGGCCTGTAAAGGTGTCCCACCATTCAACCTCATAATTGCCATCCGCCAAGCCTACGATGTTGACGCTGGCGGCTGCCTGACTCGGCCCCCGGACGGGCTTGGCATCAATGACACGGAAGGCCACTGGGTCATGAATCCAGATCAAGGCGCGGTCATGTGCTACAAGGCCGTATACATTCACGCATACCGGAAGATTAGGGCGGGCAAGCCTTACCGCTTTCCACTGGTAGGCTGGCCAATCCACGTCGCTCACGAACCTGGCGACCGGCGTGTAGTGACGATAGAGGTTGTACGGCTCGATGTAATTGTGCCACCACCAATAAAGACCAGTTCCGGCAGCCCCGCTCAGCGCTGTAGCCCACAAACAATCATGAAAGTGTTTACCCTCCGGATCGACGCCCACCGGACCCTCGACCCCTTGCTCGCCAAAAAAGTAAGGTTTGTTGAAACCCTGCATCAAGTGTTCCGTGTCCTGAACAGAGCACTGCGCCGCGTCGTACTTCGCTTCGAAGTACGAATGGCCTTGCACGATATCGATTTGCGGCAAGGCAAACATCTGCCGGTCTCGCCAACTCGTGGTAATGAGATGTCGCCAAGGATCGATCCCTTTCAGGTAGCGAGCCATCTCCCGATGCCATTCCGCATTCGCTCTGGGGTCGAAACCCTCAAGGTTGTCCACTTCATTCCACAACTCCCAGGCCACAAGGTTCGTCGTCCAGCCCCACCGTGCCACGCTGTAGCGCAGCCGACGGCGCACCAATTCGCGGGCCTCCGCACTTGTGAGGTAGTCGGCGGGACGGACGCACGGACCGCCGTTGGCGGCATTGTAGGGATTGCGTAGCCAGCGATGGACCTGCTGTTGCTGCCACCACACGACCATCTCGAAGGTGATCTGCCAGTAGGAATCCAGCTTCTCGCAGAGTTCCGCTACGTAATCGAGTCGCCAGACGGAAGCCAGATCGTAGCGTCCCAGGCCGGTGACTTGGGTCTCCAAGGGGAAGCCGGTGAAGCTGCCGTCGCCAGGCGCGGCAAGAAGTTTGAGATCGCGCGGAACGTAGTACTCCTGCCAGAGGCGCACGAAGTTGCCGCCTGCCTGCGCCAGCTTGGAGAGGAACCGGTCGAAGTAGTAAGTGCCCTCTTTGCCTTCATACATGCAGAGATTCTGCCCGATCGGGAAGAAGGGGCGCCCAGACTCGTCCTCCAGGTATTGCCGGTTTCGCGGACTGACACGGATGAAGCC
>Ga0315294_10010785_pt1 | contig 10031 bp, 9 predicted proteins | sample YL17G13_40_MG_FD_203626 | JGI IMG/M metagenome (GOLD analysis project Ga0315294, IMG submission 203626) | Sediment microbial communities from Yellowstone Lake, YNP, Wyoming, USA - YL17G13_40 | ecosystem: Environmental > Aquatic > Freshwater > Lake > Sediment | place: USA: Wyoming | collected...
TCTGCGATCACGTCCTCCTCGACCACGATGCCGGCGTCGTCGGCCGCCACGAGGTTCTTGAAGGTACTCGTGTCGCCGATGTAGATCAGCCCGAAGTAGTCCTCGGCGCCGCCGACCTTGAGGCCCAACTCGCCCGCCTTGCCGCGGATGTCGCACATGTGCAGTACCCCGCCGGCCGGGGCGCGGAAAATGCTGGAAAGCACCTGGCGGTAGATGGCCTCGGCGTCGCGGCGCGACCGGCGCAGGTACTCAAACCTGCCGGCGAACACGTCCTCGCCGCCCGCGTCCACGAGGCCGGTCTTGCCGTCGATGATCTTCTCGATGGCCTTCACCGCCCAGCCGCGCTTGTTCTCCAGGAAGTGGTGCAGGAACCGCGCCACGGTCAGCACGTCGCTGCGGGGCTTGCCGCTTTCGCGGTAGACCGCGTTGACGCTGCTGCCGACGAAAACCCACAGCGGCTTGTCCAGGTTGTACGGCCGCAGGGCGTCGGCCTGCTCCTCGAAGCACCGCTGCTGCTCGTGGAACGACAGGAGGTTGCCCAGCAGGAGCATCTCGGTCTTCTCCTCCGTCGTTTCCTCGCGGAGGTTGAGGATGTGGAAGTCCTTCCCGTAGCCGTCGCCGTGGAAGTACTTGTAGGAGTAGTCGAACGCGATGGCCTTGCCGTACTCGGCCGTCAGGGCGTCGTTGCGGGCCGCCGTGAGCGCCTGGCCGAACGTGGCGCTGTACTCGAAGGTAAAGCCCGTCCGGCCCAGGGCGTCGCGGAACTTCCTCCAGGCCTCCCCGCCCGAGCCCTTGTGCCCCTCGTCCACCAGGATCAGGTTGTTGCCCTCGAAGGCCTCGACGGGCACGCTCACCCCGCCGCCGCGCTTCTCCTCGACCAGTTTGGTGATCTCGATCACGCGGACGACGTTGCCGCCCGCCAGGCGCAGGCCGCTTTCCTCCAGGCTGAATCGCTCGCAGCGGATGCCCGAGGCCGTCATCTCGGCCACATGCTGCTCGGTCAGGCCCTCGTTGGGCGTGATGAGCAGGATGTTGTCCAGCGGCCGGCGGCTGTAGTGCAGGAACTGGCGGTAGTTGACGTGCATGATCAGCGTCTTGCCGCTGCCCGTGGCCATCCAGTAGGCCAGTTTGTCCAGGTCGTCCCCGGTGAACTCGGCGTCGGGCGCGTCGCCGGGCGACTTGCGGGCGTTCCGGCCGCGCACGAAATCGTTCAGCACCCGCACCAACTCTCCGGGCCGGTTGAACCGCCAGTCCAGGAAGATCTCCGTGTACAGCAGGGCCAGGTGCTGGAAATACCTCAGCGTGACCGGCTCGGGCCGGCGCTCGTTGATGGCGGCAAGGTGGTTGCGGATATTGTCGTCGTACCTTCCCAGGTCAGGCAGCGGAACCAGGCACTTATCGCCCCTGCCGACCATGTGGTGAAAGATGAAACTGCGGCCGGACGGGTCGAACCCCTCCGCCACGCGCTTCGTGTCAGACAGCAACTCCTGGTTGCTCCCGTAGCCGAACAGGCTGTTCAGCCAGGCCAGGAGCACCAGCCGCCTTTCAAGTTTTACGTATTCGGCGCCGTTGGTCGCCCGGGCCATGCGCTAGACACCTCCAAACATGCGGCTCTTGAACACCGGCTCAAGGGCCCTGGCGCCGGGAACGAGGCTGTCGCCGTTGACGAAGACCTCGTCGGTGCCGTCGGCGAGTTTCTGCTCGGCCACGAACTTCTTGTCGCGCTCGTAGTCCTTCTTGTCCCAACCGCGGGTCTCGCGCCAGATCACGGCGACCTGGCGGTGGTCGATGCTGCCGCGGTACACCACGTAGCGGCGGTCTCTGTCCTGGCAGGTGCGGCGGGTCGCCACGTGCATGCCCAGGAGGTAGGCGAACGTCTCCGGGACGTCCACGGTCTTCTGCGTCGTCTGCTGGCCGTCGGCGATGGTGAGTTTGTAGGAGAATGGGCTGGCGAGCCCCTCGACGTTCAGGAGCGTCGGGCTTTCCCTGGTCTCCCACTGGAGCATGTACTTCAAGACGTAGTCGTCGAATTCCAGGACCTTCTGGCCCTTCGGAAGGGTGAAGGAGATGTTGTTGAGCGCGTCCTCGTAACTTTCGAGGCGGATGTACTTGACGATCCGCGGGCTGCGCTCGGCCTCCTCGCGCGTGGCCTGGCGAACGGGCTTGCCTTCCTTCCATTCCGGCGTGAACGTGACCTTCTTGATGCGCGCTAGGAGAACCGTATCAAAGTACTCGCCCATCTCGACGAGAATGAACCTGCGATTGCCGCCGTCTTCGCGGTTGAGATTGATGACAGCGTGGCCCGTTGTGCCCGAACCGGCAAAGTAGTCCACAACCAGCGCGTCCTTGCCTGAAACTGCATAAATCGAGTCTATGACCGTGTAGATCGACTTCGGGTAGAGATCCTCCTTCACCTTGAGACCAAGGTTCGTAAGCCACTTGGTGCCGTAGTCACCGGCAATGTACAAGGAATCGTCCCATACTGTCTTGACCTGCCTCTCAGCTTTAGCCTTGTGAACCTGGATCTCGCTTGAAGATGTAATGTGCACTTTCAGAAGCCGCTTTATGCCCTCTACAGAATCGCGGGCATAGCGCCACTTTCGTTCGACACCTTGGGAATCGACGGGATAGACGGCGATTCTGCGGCCGGCCTTGTCGCATGGAACGTTGGCTTTCTTGGGGTGGAAGTTTTCGTCGCAGACATCCCCGAACCCAACGATCCGATCACCTTCTACGTAAATGGGATAGAAACAATTCTTCGCGGTTTTCCTCTCGGACTCCCTGCCCCACTTCCTCAGGTTGTCATAATCCCATTCCGACTCCGGTATCGTCTTGCCATGCGTTTCGGGAAGCGAAAGCGGTATGCAGAAATACGCATAGTCATGGTTGTATGAGAAGTAGTCGCCTTGGATGCCCTTCTTATTGTGAACGACCGCAACGCATACCCTTTCGTGGTCAGGGAAGTGCATCATCAGCAGGCGCCCCAAGACCTCCTGCTCGTTCTCGTCGATTGCGACAATATGGGAGCCATCCGGTGCAGCCAGCCGTCTACTCACGGCCAACCTGTTGTCCATCAATGAAAGCCATGAGGAATGCTTGTAGTTGTTCTTGTAGAGAATCGCGGTTGTCTTGGAGTTGTACGGCGGGTCGATGTAGATGCACTTGACCTTCTCGCGGTACTTCTCCAGGAGCAGGTTGAGAGCCTGGAAGTTTTCGCTGTGTATGAGCAGGCCGTCGGTTATCTCGTCGAGATCGTCGTAACTGGCGAGCAGCCGGTCCCTGAAGTCCTGGTCGAAGTGCTTTGTGTCCAGCACCAGCGTCTGGTGGGCCTTCAGGAAGGCGAGGCGGCAGTCCTTCTTACCCTTCGCGCCCGCGTTGAAAAGGTTCTTCTCCTCCTCGTCGATGTGGAACAGGTCCTTCCACTCCTGCCACTGAGCGTCGTTGGCGGCGATCTCGGCGTGGAAGGCCTCGGCGACCTGGCCCACGGTGATGCAGTAGTTGGTCTCGACGACGAACTTCTTCTTCTCGAAGAGCCGTTTCTGGAAGTCCTCGATCTGGGCCAGGAACTCGACGATGCGGCCGCCGATGGCCCGGATGACGCGCACGACCTGGAACCAGCCCTCGGCTCTTGATTCGCCGGCGGCCTCCATCTCGTCCAGGCCGAGCACTTCGTTCTTCAGGTAGAAGTCCAACTCGCGCGCGAGGAACCCTTTCAGGTCCTTGTGGACGAAGAAGTCGGACGTGTTCCGACGCGTGTACTGGCGCAGGTGGTGCTCCAGGAACGAGACCTCCGCGCCCTCGGCGGTCTGGTGGTGCTGCGCGACCAGGGCGGCCAGGGCCTCGTTGTGCTTCTTGATTGCGGCGGGGATAGCCTCCAGGGCTTCAGCCATAATGCGGTCTTCGTGGTTCTTCGGACCGTACCTGACGTCTTCCTGCGCGGTGAGCGGCCGGAACTCGAACGGAACGACGACCTCGCGGGCCTTAGGGTCGAACGCGGCCTGCTTCAGCAGCGGCACGAAGAACCGCTTCTCGCCCTTGACGTTGTCTTTCTCGACGTCCGCGGCCTGGAGGTGGAAGTGCACGGTGACGCCGTTGGGCACCTTGAAGCGGTAGTCGGTGAAGTGCTCGGCCGTTTTGACGTAGTACTGGTCGCTGTTGGCCCAGTGCAGGTAAACCTCCTCGCCGTTGTACGGGATGGCGTACTTCTCCCTGCGGCCGTAACGGCGCTTGGAAAGGAAGTCGCCGGCGTCGTAGTAGCGGCTGAAAAATGCGTAAAGGTGGTTGAAGATGGCCGCTTCCAGGGCCGGTCGCGTCTGCGCGCCGGACGCCTGAGCCTGGATGTCCAGGTACCGCTTGCCGAGCGGCGTCTTGTGGTAGGCCTCGGCCAGCACGCCGTCGCCGTCGAGCGCGGCTTCGCCCAGGGACTCGCGGATCTTGCCGGTCAAGTCCTTCAACTCGGCTGCGGCCTGCGACTGGCTGGCCAGGATGCCGCTCGAGAGTTCCTTCGAGATTGCCCCGACGAGGTCCTTCTGGATGAAGCGCTCGACGGCGTCCCGCTTGTGGTTCATGATGCGGTAGATGCCGAAGTCCAGGTCCGCGCAATCGAACTGGAACATGTCTCTCAGCAGCCGCTGCAATTTTTCCAGGTTCGTTTCCGTAGCCATGCTAATCTCCCGACGGTGCCTGCGGGCACAAGAGCCCCATGACAATTATTGGCGGGAAGGCATTATAAACGCTGCGGGCGCGGGATGCCCGCACATTCTTGAGTGACGGCGAAGGAGGCGAAAAGCCCCGCCGCGCGCGGCGCGACAAGGCCTATTGCGCTCGTCCGCCACCGTCTCAATGCCCTAGAACTGGCCAAGGCCCTCGGCGACATTTCCGAGGCTTGTCGGCGCCGTGGCATCTGCCGCTCGCAGTTCTGCAAGTACAACCGGCGGTTCCAACCCACGACCTAGGGGGGCTGAAGGACCTTCCGCCCATCCACAAGACCTATACTATGACCACGCTGTCCCGAGACGGTCCAGAAAGTCCTGGACCTCTCGACAAAGAACCCCTCAAGCGCGGTATGGCCTCCCACTACGGCCGCCTGCTGAAACTGGAGTAGCGGGCCGTTAAGTATCGTTCAACCTCAGCCGCGGCACCGGCCCCAAAAACACTCCGGCAGTACCAGCATTTGGCCACGGGCGGCTCCTCCGGAACCGTGACCTTGCCTAGCCGGCCGTGGTACACCAGGTGCCGCTGCGGTGGACGAAGATCGGTAACGGCAACCATGAACTCAGTAACGCCCAGCGATGCGATCACGCCATTGATGGAGACAACGGAGGGCCCTGTGCCGTCGAGTACGGACTTTCCAACACCGTAGATGCTCTCCTGATCCCGCCAGGCACCGTCGCCCTCGAATTGCCGAGCGGCCTCGCGCGGGTCGATCGTGCCCATACACATCAGGCAGCCGTTGCCGTCCTGGCAGACGCACACGCGGCCGCCATAATCGTGGATGGCACCACTATCGGGGTCGCGGTCGACATCGCTCGCCAAGTCAACCAGCCTCAATCGGTAGGCCAAGCACAACTCGGTGAGCACGAGCCGAATTGCATCGTCGTCGAGGCATCCGAAAACCCACTGACACTGCCGGACTGCGGCAAACGCTTGCTCGGTCAAGAGCGATGTTGGCACTTTGAGGATCGAAACGTCGGGGTCAATGGCGCGAATCAATCGTTCGGCAATGTCCACCTTTGGCGTGCCGGGGACGGGGTCGTCCCAGTGTGAACCGATGTAGCGGTTCCGATTCGTCATGTCCAGTTCTTCGGGCTCGACAAGGGTGAAGTGTCCGATTCCCAGAAAGGCAAGTTGCTGGACAACGTGCGACCCCAGGCCGCCGACCCCAACAACGGCAACTCTAGTCGCCAGAAGCCGCTGCTGGCCTTCTGCCCCAAACAGGGCGATGTTGCGCGCAAAGCGTTCATCCATGGGTTTTCTTCCTTTCCCAGTGCCGCCAGCGGCGCTTCCCGGGCTTGATGAGTCTGCCATCCACGTTGAGTCCAGCGATACGCTCAGATACCTGCGGGCTTGTCGTCCAGGCGAGTCCATCGATTCCATCGGGCGCGATGACGACCGCGGCGTAGGGTCGGCCCTTGAGCCGCCACCACACATGCGGAACGAACTCGGCCATGCCTGCAAGGTCGCTCGGAGAGAATCCAACGATGTTGCACGGGTGTGAATGGAATTCGATGATCGACGTGCGCAGGTCGTGGGCCCGCTTGATGATCCGGGCACGCGTTTCGTCCGCCAATTCGAGGTGGTAAGGAGAGCGATACTCGAAACTGTCCGGTGTCAGGAACATCCATTCCTGCGGCACAAAGCGGTAGCCCCCTGCCTGCCGCACGTCTGCGAATGCGAAGGCGGCCTCCTCGTCATCTGAACCGGGCGGAAACAGGCGTCCCCGCAGTTTGCTATACTCGGAAGCGGTCAGTTCTATGATGGGCCCTGACATTCAGACGCCCTCTCTAAAGCGGTTGGCAAAACCCTCGGCCCAGTTCATCAGGTTACTGCCGGCCGTTATCTGCTCCTTGGCCAGCCACTGTCCATCGTCAGGCTGCCACGAAAAAATGGCCCAGCTACCCTCGAAGGGCAACGCCTGATTTGCCGGTTCCGTGTAATTCTTGGGCACCTTCTCCCCAAATCGAAGGCCGACCGGAACGAAGAAGGCATACGGCGGTGCCCCCGGGTAAGTCGGCGGGATCACGAAAGCCACGTCCGTCTTGTCCCGGTTCCAGCCCGGAGGTAGTGGGTAGTCGGGCAACTTGATCCAATCGCCCTGTCGTTCGAGATGAGGAAATCGCTGCCGCAGGAGTGCTACCTCCTGCTCGATTCGTTCGTTGCGAACCATATTTCACCCGCGCTTCCAGCGGATCTTCTTTGAGAACCCCTGGCCGGGCTTGATCTGAACGACCTCGCCGGGCTTGAGCGTCCGCTCGTTGTTGTCCTGGTCGATCTCGATGACGCCGATGGAGGGGTCCCATCCTCCAAGATGGGCGATTTCCTCGGTCGTGATGGTCTCGGTGGGCCAAGGGTGCTCCACCCCTTCGATGTTCACGAAGTACTTGGGCCCTTGCCCGTGCTTGGTATCTGTACCGCGTTCAGCTGTGTCTCGCGTATCCATCTCACTTCTCCTTGCTTTTGCCGAGGCCGTCTCGTATACTATGACGAAGGCGTCTACGGCAGTTACCCAAAAGAGGCGCCTGAACGCCAGGCGCCAGCGTCCTATAACAGTATACGATTTCGTCACAGGGAGGTCAAGAGAAAAATGCCCCAGGAATTTCCAGAGAGGTTGCGTAAGGCTCGCGAGGCGAAAGACTTGAGCCAGACGGATCTGGCGACGCGGTCCGGGTTGGAGCCGTCGGCGATCTCGCATTTTGAGACTGGGCGCAGACAGCCGTCGTTTGCCAACCTGAAACGTCTTGCCGATGCCCTCGCGGTCACGATCGACTACTTGGTTGGTCGGGCAGATGAGCCGCGGGGCAGTGGCCCAGCGGCGGAGCAACTTTTCCGCGACTTTGAGCGTCTGTCGTCCGAAGACCAGGAGACCCTGACCGGCTTGGCCAGGATGTTGGCGAAGAAGAACGATGAACGTCAGGGGAGAGGCGGTTCATGAGCACGAAGCTTGCAATCCAAGAGGCCGAAGCCGAAGCGTCATCAGTTGTCAGAACGTGGCACGTCACGGCTCTGCCGGTCTGTGTGCTGGGCATTGCGATGGGCGAGGACATTGTGGTGCAGCCCAAGCAGTCCGATGAGGCCGGTGTTTCCGGCATCTTCATGAAGGTGGGAGACGCCTTTGGGATTCAGTATAGTAGGCACATCAACAATGACGGATTCATGCGCTTCACCGTGGCTCACGAGCTCGGTCACTATTTCCTTTCTGGCCATATCAAGAGCCTGTTCTCGAACGGGCAGTCGCATCACCTGTCGAAGAGTGGCTTCGTTTCCAATGACCCCCTTGAACGCCAAGCGGATTTCTTTGCGGCGGCCCTCCTGATGCCTGAGGGGCTTTTCATGAATGCCATGCGCGAAACGGGGGAGGGGTTTCACGCCGTTGAGGCGTTGGCCGATACCTGCAGGACATCGATCACGGCCACGGCAATCAGGTACGCCCGGTTTGCCGAAGACCTGGTGGCTGTCATCGTGAGCAGCGGCAACAAGGTGGAGTTCTGCGTTCTGTCTCAAGCACTGAGGGACGCAAGAGGAGTGAAGCCGCTGACGAAGGGATGCTTGATACCGGCGCGCAGCGCCACCGGCAAGTTCAACCGGCACGAGGCCAATGTCACGGGGTGCAAGCAGAAAGGCGGCTGGGCATCGCTCGATGATTGGTTCGACGATGCACCCCAAGTGGAGATGAAAGAGGATGTCGTGGGACTTGGGCGCTATGGGAAAACTCTTACCGTCCTTTTTACGGCCGAGGTGATTGGGGATGGCGAGGACGACGAGAGCGAAGATGAGAAGTAGCGCCCGGCCGGCTTGCGTTACGCGCCGCCCACGAGAGAGGTGAGGAAGTCCACCACCAGCCCGCGTTTCAGTTTCTCGTGGCAGAACTGGTTCTCGTAGTTTCGCAGACAGCTCTGGCAGCTGGTCTCCGGACCACACGTGCACTGCCGCGTGCGTTCGAGGGCCTTCGTCAGAACGCGATAGCAGGTTGTCGCCTTCCATGATGCGCTTTACGTGCCCCGCGCCGCCGGGGACGCTGTCAAACAGCACGAGCTTCACGTCAGACCCCGAAACGTGCAGGCAGCCGTCCAGGTCGCGCCGCCGGATGCCGAGTGCCGCGCTTGCCCCTTCGAGCACGGCGTACAGCAGGGATAGCCAGAAGCAATCGTCTCCCGATGCCCCCGGGAAGGATACGGAGAGGACGTCCGTCCTGAAGGTGTGGCCGAGGTGAAACGGGCCTTTGATCGTATGCGAGCACCTGGCGCCCATGGGGGTCTCGTGTAACCTTTCGCGACGCCGGTTGCTCGGGGGAACGTTGTATGCGGCGCCGCACTGCAGGCAAACCCAGAACCTCCCACGTTTGCCTTTGCAGACCACGGCCAACTCGCCGTCCGACGAGTACCTGCAAACGACGTCCTGTCCGCCGATGCGTGCCAGTTTCTCCTTGGGTGCTTTGTAGTTGAAGAAATAGGGCCGCGTGGTGAACTCGCGCCTGGGCCGCGACTCGCCGGGTTTCCCGGGCTTCTCGGTCCTCCGGGTCACGAAACCGAATAGCGGATCGATGAATTTCTGCACTGACGACTGTGGAATCGCCCCGTGGGTGTTGCACGCAAGCGCTTCCCGGTCACTCGCTGACTTCAGTGGTTTCAGGCAGAACTGTCCACACCCGGGGCAGGTTGCATAGGCGTACATGGGCCACGCCCTGCTGCGCAAAACCCTCAGGCCCGCGCTTTCCCACACGCACCCGTTGGCAACAACTTTGCCGCCCGGGGCGAATTCCGATACTCCGATTCTCAGGTCGCGTTCGAGCTGCACCTCCCTGTTGCAGGCGTTCCTGGATTGCTCTCGTGGTAGCCGGGGATTGGCCGAAAGACGTTTTCGATGAAGCAGTGGCAAGCGGCGTGGTGCACGAAGGCGGGAGCTTTCTCTGATCTCAAACCAACAAGGCAGCATGAGCACGGGCGGGCGCGGCCCCTGCAAGAACGCTGTGGTCGTGGCTTCATGTGGGGCGGGAGAGAAAGCCCTTACTCTGGCCATCTGCCACAAATGCCTTCAGTTCGGTCAGGTACCGACCTGCGAGGGTCATTACGTCATCTTTACCCTTCCAGTCGGCGAAGTAGTGGCGGTAGGTCATGGACATCTGGCCTTGTCTTGACCTTGGCGATTCTGAGACGGGTGGTGTCCCCGTCGTTGACTGGGCGACCACGTTGCCTTGTAGATCAAACACTGTAACGGTCAGGGACTCTGATGGGCAGACGGCTTCATCTTTTACTTCGATTTCCACAGCCGACGAGGCATCTACTGGTTCAGAATGGATGTTGAGGTCCCGCTTG
>Ga0315294_10010787_pt1 | contig 10030 bp, 5 predicted proteins | sample YL17G13_40_MG_FD_203626 | JGI IMG/M metagenome (GOLD analysis project Ga0315294, IMG submission 203626) | Sediment microbial communities from Yellowstone Lake, YNP, Wyoming, USA - YL17G13_40 | ecosystem: Environmental > Aquatic > Freshwater > Lake > Sediment | place: USA: Wyoming | collected...
AGTCATTACGGGAGTGCGCCGGGAAGCTCAAACATGCTTCGCCGGCCGGCCTCCTTTCCGGGCCGGCTTTCCTCGAAGGACGGCTCGGAAAGGCTAATCGTCATGACCTCCGGTCACCCGCAACGGATGAAAATAGCCATTTTTTGAACGCGATATATCGGCATATGGCTATTTTCAAGGTAAACCCTCCATGGTCGCTCAGCCGTCTCCCGATCTTGTCGGTCGGCTCACTCCGTGAATAGGGCGTTCGCTCGCTTCTTCGCTCACCATATGCAAAAGAAATTCAATTTCGCCGATTCTTGCCGCTGCACAAAAAAACGGAGTCGTTTCAAGCTCCATACCCCTCACTCTGACTATAAGCGCTCCTTTCGTACGGATCTTTTATTATCTAGGGCGAGGGGAAGAAGGAGCAGCGATCATAAGGAGATCTCCCCGCTGCTGTTCGGTTTTTTCGGCGGCAGATTCACGGACGCGACGGCAGGGTTGGCCCTAAGGCCCCCATAGCAGAGGGGGGACCCGGCGTTTCGCCGGGGGGAACCGACGGGACTGGTTCCCCAGGGGGCCGGGGGCCACTCTGTCGCCGCGTCGACCATTTGTATCAGCCGCCGAAAAAACCGAACGATTCAGGCGTCAAGATTTCCGCTAGGGAGCGAGCTTCTTCCCTGAGCCCTTCTCCTTGTCATTAGGGCTCCGATTTAGTATCCTTGAAAATCAAAGAATAAGGCAAGAAACCGAAATGCCCGAGCCCCTGTACGGCTTTCACGGCCGGTATCTCGAGGTCGATCTAACCAGGGGAGAAATCCGCGTCCAACCCCTCGAACCGACCCTCATCGCGGATTACATAGGGGGGCGGGGCCTGGCCACGCGCCTTTTCTATGACGCCGTGGATCCGCGCGTCGATCCCCTCGGTCCCGAGAATGTCTTCGTCATCGCTGCGTCGCCTTTGATCGGGACGAACGCCCCGACCGCCGGCCGCGGCCACATGGTCTTCAAATCCCCGCTCACCGGCGTCATCGGGACCTCGAACTCGGGCGGGACGTGGGGCGCCGCGTTCAAGGCCACGGGCTATGACGCGGTCCTGGTCAAGGGACGCGCCCCGTCGCCTGTGTTCATCGACATCACGCCCGAGCGGACGGAGATCGTGCCGGCGGACCGGCTTTGGGGTCTCGACGCCCACCAGACGACGGACGCCCTGACCGCGAATGTCGAGCCCGGCGTCCGGCCCAAAGTGCTGTGCATCGGCCCGGCCGGCGAGAACCTCGTCCGGATCGCCGCCGTCGTCAACGACAGGAACCGGGTCTACGGCCGCTGCGGCCCCGGGGCGGTTTGGGGAAGCAAGAACCTCAAGGCCATCCGCGTCGCCGGCAAGGCCAAGATCCAGGTCCACGATAAGGAGCGCTATCAGTCCGGCTACGACCAGGCGCTCTACCTGATGAAGCAGGCGCCCGTGACCAAGCGCCTTTTGCGCGAGCTCGGGACGTCGGGTCTCGTCGAATTGATCAACGTCATCAACATGCTCCCACACCGGAACTTCCAGGACAGCCTGCACGTCGAGGAGAACCTGGAGGCCATCTCCGGCGAGAGGCTGGCCAAGACCTTGCTCGAACGCGCCGGCGGTTGTTACCTGTGTCCGATCGGCTGCCAGCGGCACACGCGGATCGAGTCGGAGGACGGCACGAGCGAGAAGGGCGAGGGCCCGGAGTATGAGACCGTGGTCATGATGGGCGCCGTCTGCGATGTCTATGACCTCGAAGCGATCACCAGGGCGAACTACCGCTGCAACGAGCTCGGCCTCGACACGATGAGCTTCGGCGGCACGGTCGCCTGCGCCATGGAGCTTTTCGAGAGCGGCCGTCTGCGGCCCGAGGAGGCCGGCGGTCTGAACCTCCGCTTCGGGAACGCCGCCGTGCTGGAGCCGCTCGCCCGCGACACCGCCGTCCGCCGCGGCGCCGGCGCGCTTATCGCCGAGGGCTCCTTCCGCCTGGCCGATCGGTGCGGACGGCCCGACCTGTCCATGTCCGTGAAACGGCTCGAGATCCCCGGCTACGACCCGCGCGCCTCGTTCACCCAGGCCCTCGGCTACATGACCTCGCCGAGCGGCGCCTGCCATCTGCGCGGCGGCTACGCGGTCTCGCTGGCCTTCTTCGGCGGGACCAAGGAGATCCCCCGCTTCAGCCTCCTCCAGTCCCCCCTGTCGGTGCGCGCCATGCAGAACAAGGGCATCCTCCAGGACAGCCTGGGCGTCTGCCGCTTCACCGGCTTCGCTTTCGACGTCGGGCCCTGGGCCCGGATGATGACCGGGGTGACGGGCCTGGATTTCTCCGAGGCGAGGCTCGAAGAGATCGCTAATCGCGTCGCGACGCTGGAGCGGCTGTTCAACGTCGAGGCGGGCGTGAGTGTTGAGGACGATCTCCTCCCGCCGCGGTTCAGCGAGATCCCAATCGTGGTCGCGGGTGAAGAAAGGCTCGTATCGCGCGAGGCTCAAGAGCGGATGCGGCGGGATTACTATATCGTCCGGGGCTGGGACGCGGCCGGGCGGCCGACGGAGAGCTTGCTCAGAGAGCTACGGATCAGGAGGGGGAGAGCATGATCCACCGCTCATGGACGGTCCGAGAGGACATCCTCGACTTGTTCCGGTCCATCGGCCGGGCCTCGATGACTTACGACATCCAGGACAGCCATAGCGGCAACATGGCCATCCGTCTCTGGGATGCGGCGGGCGGGGACCAGATCATCATCACCGCCACGGGATCGCAGAAGGGCGACCTCGAGCCGAGCCAGATCTGTTTTCTCTCGGCGACGGAGACGGATTACGGCTATTACAAGGCCTCCTCCGAGACCGACATCCATCAGCGCATCTTAAGCATCGATGGCGTCCGCGCCTCGATCCATGCCCATACCAAAGACCTGACCATCGCCACCCTCGACGACGCCGACAAGCCCAACCGTCCGCCGGATTTCGTACCCATCGATCCTCTCGGTTTTTATCATCTCGGCGATCACGTCCACGTGGATTGGATAACCGTGCCGAGCGGTTCGCCCGAGATGGCCGATCTCATCCCCAAGCGCCTAGCCGATCATCCGGTGACCGTCATTCAGGCTCATGGGACGTTTGCCCGGGGCCGGACTCTGAAGGAGGCCTTCTTCCTCCAATGCGTCGCCAATAACGCGGGCGCGGTCGTCAGGGCGGCGAAAACGCTGGAGGTGAACGTCGAAGAGCTCCGGCGCCAGGTGAAGGCCGATGCCGGCGCGTTCTTCGCTTATCCACCCGTTCCCTATGCCGTCGAAGGCGACGAGGTCAACGAATTTCCCGAGGAGACCGAGATCCTCATGGAATTCCACAAGACGGGGGCCCGCGTCTTCGAGTCGTGGCTGTCGCCGTTTCATACAGGGTCGATGTCGGTCCGCGGCGTAAGCGTGCTGCTGTACGCGCCCAAGGCGTCCATGCCCCGCGACGTCGGCGGCCCGCTGCTCAAGGTCCCGCTGCGGCCCGACCCTTCAGATCCCCCCGAGCTTGCCCTGCACAAGACGATCTACGCCGAGACCGACTTTCAGACGGTGATGCATTGCTACCTGCCGGAGGCCGAGGCCTATGCCCATTTCCGCTATTCGGGGGAGGCCGCGCCGGCGGACCGGATCGTGCCGATCGACGCCGAAGGGAGCTTCCTCTACCTGGTCATCCCCGTTGTTCCGCCCAAGACCGACGCGGAGACGCTCATCCGGCTGCTCCACGATTACAAGCTCGTGGTCGTCCGGGGCGGCGGGGTGTGGTCGGTCGGGCACCAATCGCTGTCCGAGGTTTTGCACCATCCGTCTTCTCTGCGCGAGATCTGCCTTTATCGGATCGGCGCCTTCGAGCAGGGACTCGACCTGCGGAAGATGGAACCGAAGAAAGCGAAGAAGTGGTGACCGCGCTCATCGATCAATTCATCGAAAGAGCGGTATTGTCCGGGGCCGAGATAGAGCCGTTCTCGAACGTCCAAGAGGCGGTGGATTTCCTCAAAACTTTTTTTCGGGAGAATAAGATCGAAAAGGGTCTCATCTCCTCCGGCCTTAAAGCGGCCGGCCCATTCGCCGAAGCGTTCCCCCATTTCGAGACGCGGCCGGCGCCGGCGTCCCTCTGGATCGAGGCCGGCCTGGTCGCCGCGGACCATGGCGTCGCCGAGACCGGCACGCTCGTCCATTTCGATCTGGGGGACGACGAAAAGAACATTTGGACCCTTCCTGAGATCTGCCTCTGCCTTCTTGAGAAGGCGAAGATCGTTCCCGACCTGGAAGCGATCGCGCCGCGGATCGCCGGACACCTGTCCCGGACCGGCCTTCCCTCGCCGCAGGTCTCGCTCGTCACCGGGCCGAGCCGGACCGCCGACATCGAATGTCAGCTGACCATCGGCGTCCACGGTCCCTCCAGATTGATCATTTTGCTCATATGAAAAAGATCGACCCGGCCCTCAAGAAAATCCTGCAGGACTTCTCTAAAAGCTACCGGGCCAAGCGGCGGATCGTTCTCGAAGGATATGACTTCGAGGACCTGCGGACGGCGCTCGCGGATCTGAAAGATCGCTCGCTCGACCAAAACGCGGAACTTCTCGACCGGTTCGCGGACCGGGCCCGAGCCCACGGGGGGATCGTCCTGCGCGCGCGCGACGGCGGCGAGGCCAACGACATGGTCCTCAAGATCTGCCGGGACCACGGCGTCCGGACAATGGTCAAAAGCAAGTCCATGGTCAGCGAGGAGACCGGGCTGAACGGCTTCCTCTCCGGACACGGCATCGAGGCGCGGGAGACCGACCTCGGCGAATGGATCGTCCAGCTCGCCGCCGAGCGGCCGACGCACATGGTCTTGCCGGCCATCCATCTGACCCGGCGGGACGTGGCCGCGCTTTTTGCGGCGAAGTTCGGACGGCCCGTCCCTGACGACATCCCCGCGCTCGTCCGCCTGGCTCGCAGGGAAATCCGCAAGGAGATCTTCGCCGCCCAGGCCGGGATGAGCGGGGCGAACGCCCTCATCGCCGAGAACGGCGCGATCATGCTGGTGACCAACGAGGGCAACGGGCGGCTGGTGACATCCATCCCGCCGGTCCACATCGTCCTGGCCAGCCTCGAAAAAGTTATGCCGACCGTCGCCGACGCCCTGACCCTTCTCCGGCTCCTGCCGCGGAACGCCACGGGCCAGACGATCACGAGCTATGTGTCGTTCATCGCCGGGCCGCACCGCGGGCCGCAGTACATCATCCTTCTTGACAATCACCGTTCGGAAATGCTGGCCGATCCGCGGTTCCGTGAGGCCCTGCGCTGCGTCAAATGCTCGGCCTGCCTCAACGTCTGTCCCGTCTATCAGATCATCGGCGGCGAGGAATATTCGCACATTTACATGGGCGGCATCGGAACGCTGTTCACGGCCTGGATCCATGGACTTAAAGCGTCCCAGGACCTGGCCAAGGTCTGCCTGCGCTGCCACCGCTGCGAAGACTACTGCGCGACGAAGATCCCGATCGCCGACCTGATCACGGCGCTGGCCGGGCGGATCCGGGACAGGGGAGGGGCGCCGCTCTGGAAACGTTTCGCCTTCGACGGGGTGATGGCCAGCCCGCGGCTCCAGCGGACCGCCTTCAAAGCGGCCCGGTCGGCCCGGAAGATTATTGCCAAGAAGGACGGATTTTCGCGGAAGCTTCCGGTCTGGATGAAGAAATACGACCGCTTTCGGGCCCTGCCCGCGCCAGCAGCCACGACCTTCTCGAAGCTGTTCAAGGCGGAGTTTGGGGCGGAGCGGGCGGCGGCGAAGCCGGCCAAAGGACCGGTGACGATCTTCGGCGGCTGCCTGGTCGAGCATTTTTATCCCGAGATCGGCCTGGCCGCGGCGCGCGTTCTGTCGAAGCTCGGATATGATGCGAGGCTCGCGCCCGGGATGTGCTGCGGATTTCCGCCCTCGAACGCGGGTTTTGAAAAAGCGGCCGGCGAGGCTTTCGCCGCGCTGGTGAAGAAGATCAAGATCGCCGGGCCGCTCATCACCGTTTGTCCGACCTGCACGACCATGCTGGCCAAGCGCGGGGCGGAGATCGCCGGTTCCGAGAAGGCTAAAGACCTGGCGGCGCGGGTCGTTCCCTTCAGCCGGTTCGTGGCCGAGAACGAGATGGATTCGCTCGCCCGGCTCTTGACGAAGGAGCGGCCGGCGCTCTTGGCTACCTATCATGACTCCTGCCATCACAAGAACCTGCTCAAGGCCGAACGGGCTTCGCGGACGCTCGTCGAAGCGGCCGCCCGGAGCGGGATCCGGGAGATGGACGAGCGGGACGCCTGCTGCGGGTTCGCCGGGACCTTCTGTGTCGACAATCCCGAGATCTCAGCCGAGCTTCTCGCCGACAAGCTCGCCGCGATCGAACGGACCGGCGCCGACATCGTGGCGATGGACTGCCCCGGGTGTCTTCTCCAGATCCGCGGCGGCGGCCGGCGCAAAGGCTCGACCGTCCGGGCCGCTCACACGGCCGAGCTTTTGGACGAAGCCATGGAATAATCAGGGTCCATATTCCGAATTGCGCAGGGATTGTTTAACATTATATGATTAGCGGCGATTCAATAAACCGGGTCCATATAAGGAGGTCCGCATGGAAAAAAAGATCGTGGTGGCCTTGGTTTTGATGGCTCTGCTCGTGCTTCCCGCCTGCAAGAAGACCGAAAACATCGTTTACCCCGTGACCGCGAAAGGCACCCAGGTCGACGACTATTTCGGGACGAAGGTCGCCGATCCCTATCGCTGGCTGGAAGACGACAGATCCGCCGAGACGGCCAAATGGGTCGAAGCGCAGAACGCCGTGACCTTCGGCTATCTCCAGAAGATCCCTTATCGCGACAAGATCAAAAAACGCCTGACCGATATCTTCAACTATCCCCGCTATTCCTCGCCCTTCCGCGTCGGCGAATATTATCTCTTTTCCAAGAACGACGGGCTGCAGAACCAGGCCGTGATCTATATCCAGAAGGGGCTGGAGGGGCCGCCCGAAGTCCTGATCGATCCCAACCAGCTCTCGCCCGACGGCACGATCCGGATCGGGCTGGTCGGTTTCTCGGGCGACAAGAAGTACGCGGCCATTTCGCGGAGCGAGGCCGGCTCGGACTGGTCCGAGATCCGCGTCCTCGAGCTCGCCGCGAAAAAGGAGCTGCCCGACCGCATCCAGTGGAACAAGTTCTCGGGCGCGGCCTGGAAAGGAAACGGGTTCTTTTACAGCGGCTACGACAAACCGGCTCCCGGCACGGAGCTGACCGCCAAGAATGAATATCAAAAGGTTTTTTACCACAAGCTGGGCGACCCGCAGGACAAGGACACGCTCGCGTACGAGGACAAGAAGAACCCGTTGCTCTATTTCGGTTTGGGCGTCAGCGAGGACGAGAGGTACGCCTTCCTCAGCGTCTCCAAGGGGACATCGGGGACCGAACTTTATTACAGGGACCTGGCCAAAAAGAGCCCGGCCTTCGAGCCCCTCATCCAGGGGTTCGACTTCGACAGCGCCCCGATCGACAATGTCGGGGAGAAGTTCCTCGTCTATACCAACGTCGACGCGCCCAATTTCAAGGTCGTCCTCATCGACCCGAAAAAACCGGCCAAGGAGAACTGGACGACGGTCATCGCCGAGAAACCGGAGGTCCTGAGCTCGGCCAACACGGCCGGCGGGCGGCTGTTCGCCGGCTATCTCAAGGACGCCAACACGAAGGTCTATCAGCACGACTTCGAAGGCAAGCTTGTCCGGGAGATCGCCCTTCCGGCGCTGGGGACCGCGAGCGGGTTCGGCGGCTGGAAGGACGACAAGGTCCTTTTCTACACGTTCACCTCGTTCACCTTCCCTCCGACGATCTATAAATATGATATCGCCGCCGGCGCGTCCGAGGTTTTCCGCAAGGCTGAAGTGAAATTCGATCCCGGGGACTACGAGGTCAAGCAGGTCTTTTTCGAGAGCAAGGACAAGACCCGAGTCCCGATGTTCATCGTCCATAAGAAGGGGCTTGCGCTCGACGGCAGGAATCCCTGCTTTTTAACGTCTTACGGCGGCTTCAACATCAGCCTCCAGCCGGTCTTCAGCCCGGCGTCCATCGTCCTCCTCGAGAACGGCTGCGTCTTCGCCGAGCCCAACCTGCGCGGCGGCGGCGAGTATGGCGAGACCTGGCACAAGGCGGGCATGCTGCTCAACAAGCAGAACGTCTTCGATGATTTCATCGCCGCCGCGGAATACCTGATCCAGGCCAAGTACACGTCGGCCGCCAAGCTGGCGATCTCGGGCGGCTCGAACGGCGGGCTGCTCGTCGGGGCGGCCATGATCCAGCGGCCGGACTTGTTCAAGGTCGTCCTTCCCGCGGTCGGCGTCATGGACATGCTCCGGTATCACAAGTTCACCGTCGGCTGGGGCTGGGCCGTCGAGTACGGCGCGAGCGACGATCCGAAATATTTCAAGAATCTCTACGCGTATTCGCCGCTCCACAACCTCAAGGCGGGCGTCGCCTATCCGGCGACCCTCGTCACGACGGCCGACCACGATGACCGCGTCGTCCCGGCCCATTCGTTCAAGTTCATCGCCACGCTCCAGGAGAAGCACAAGGGCGATAATCCCGTCCTCATCAGGATCGAAACGCGCTCCGGCCACGGCTCGAGCAACATCACCAAGGCCATCGAGGAGATCTCGGACTCTTTCTCGTTCTTCTTCTTCAATACGGGCGTGAAGCCGAAATACGAATAAAATGGGGACGATCTTGCTATTGACTCATCAAAAATATTGAACCATGTCAATCAAATGGTCGCATTTGTCCGGTCCTGACGAATACTCGTGTCGGATTCAAATGATAAGAAATGCCAAAATATTTCCCGTTTTTGAATGTCTGATCGATTCGGGCTGGAGAGAACGAGGCTTAGCTCAAATCTTATTATCTCGGCGCCAGCCCAACGGAAACTTGGTTATCGGCATTTATCTCGTCGATATCTTTTGCCTCGGCCTGAAAAATACGGTCTGTAACGCTGATATTTCTCTCCCGGAATATCGAAAAATGAAGGAGCGGATGTTTCCGGATTCGACTCTCATCCCCATCCCCCCGGGGAATGCTCGACGGATCATACGCGGCGCCATTGAATATGCTCGCCGCTGGGATTTCAAGCCGCAAGAGGATTTTGAGCTATCGCGTTTCATGCTTGAAGGCCTGCCCGAGCCGGATAACAATTTCACCGCCGAGTTCGGCCGGAACGGAAAACCTTTGTATATTGCGGGGCCAGACGACGATTTCGAGGCCATCATAGGAACGTTGACACGCACTGCGGGAAAAGGAAATTATGATTTCATCGCCCCGCTCAAAACGGGGGATTTCGATGAGGGGGTAAATTCAACCGAGCGCTGCGAGAAAAGAGCATCGAGTTTTTCCAAGAGCCATCCAAAACTCGTTGCACATATCCGCAAGGCGATCGATAAATACCAAAAATCCAAACGATTGTCCGCCGGCCGTGGCGAATACGAACTTGCCCTCCAATTCCGGAACGCGATCGAGTCCCGGCCCGACGAAATCCTCGAAATTGACGATGAGATGGAATATGGTCTCTTGGATTGGCTGCTGGAGTTGCCTTTCGAACTGGCCGGGAATGGGCTCGTTACGGAAGCGGCCGAAATAGGAAAACGCTTCGCTGAGGTTTTCGAGCCTGAAAATTTTCTGGCCGACAGGGCGGCTATTCTCGCCGTACACGGCCGCCGAGATGAGGCCGCTACGCAGGTCGAAGAAATTCTGGCCCGCTTCCCGGAGGATCCTTGGGTTGCGATCAAGGCGGGCGATGCTTGCTACGCCTTGGGGGATAAACAAGCTGCCGAATCCTTATACCGCCGCGGATGGACTCAAGCCGGAGACGATTCCTACACGCGCGAAGGCGCATTGGAACGGCTGATTCCATTGCTCGAAGTTGCGGGCCGGCACGATGAGGCCCAGGCTCTTATCGCAGAGCAAAAGAAGCGGCATGCCGCTTCGCTTCAGGGCGATACGATGGATAAAGATTCGCCACTCCTTG
>Ga0315294_10010788_pt1 | contig 10030 bp, 15 predicted proteins | sample YL17G13_40_MG_FD_203626 | JGI IMG/M metagenome (GOLD analysis project Ga0315294, IMG submission 203626) | Sediment microbial communities from Yellowstone Lake, YNP, Wyoming, USA - YL17G13_40 | ecosystem: Environmental > Aquatic > Freshwater > Lake > Sediment | place: USA: Wyoming | collected...
TGTAGAGTAAAATCACCAAGTAATAATATTCAATGATTAAACAATTATTAAAGGAAGATATTAATTTTATTAAAATATGCCAAAGAGCTATACCTATTATAAGTAGAATGGATATATTATCTATTAGTGATATAATTAATGCTAGTGGATTAAAATCTTTTGGTAATTTAGAATATGTTGGTGGATCAATATTTCTTTATTATAACGATGAAATTGAAACATTAAATAAAATTAAATATATAGGTGGCGATTTAAGTATATATTATTCTGATTTAATAGACCTTGGTGATTTAGAGCATATTGAAAGAGGTATGGATACAATGGTTTGTTTACTTAAGTCATTAGGTAAATTAAAATATATAGGTGGACAAACAGATTTAGAATTTAGTGATTTAGAAAATTTAGGAAATTTGGAAGAAGTTAATGGAAGTTTAAATTTAACAGGTTCATGGAAATTAAAAAATCTCGGTAAATTAAAATCCGTAAGAGGTAATTTAAGATTAGACAGTACTCTAATAACATTAAAACAAACTAAAAATATAAAAGTTGGTGGTGATCTAGTCACTAATGATCAGATTCAAACAGAAGATTAATGGCACAGAAACATGAGATAATGATGGAATATGTTAAATGTGCTAAAAATACAGCATATACATTAAAAACATATCTTGAAACATTTGACAATACCCAAAATAAATTTGTTCCATTTGTATTATTTCCACAACAAGAAACTTTTGTTAAAAATTTAGATGAAACTGATGAAAATATAGCAATGAAATACAGGCAAGCAGGTATAACAACAACTGTTAGTGCCTGGGCTTCATGTAAATTGGCTTTTTGTCCATTAGCTAAACCAGAGAAAATTCTTGTTATTGCAAATAAACTTGAAACAGCAGTTGAGTTAGCTACAAAAATTAAAGGATTTTTAAAACAATATCCATCATGGGTTAATGTTACGTTTGATAAAAATAAAAATTCTCAAAAACATTATAAATTAGAAAATGGTTGTGAAGTTAAAGCAGTTGCTACATCAGTTGATGCTTTACGTGGATATACACCAACTATATTAATATTTGATGAAGCAGCTTATATAGAAGGAGGTTCTCCATTTTGGTCAGCTTGTATGGCATCATCTGCAACTGGTGCAAAAATTGTTGTTATCAGCACACCAAACGGACGTGATGAAATATATTATGAAATATATGATCAATCAGTTCGTGGTATGAATAATTTCAGAATAACTACATTAAAATGGATATATGATCCAAGATTTGCTAAAGATTTAATGTGGGTTAAAACAGATGATATACTTGATTATATTCTTAGCACAGAAAATTATAATGAGAAGCAAATATTAAGAGATATACCACCAGAAAGATTTGAAGAAATATTATCATTGGGTTATAAACCCTATTCTTCATGGTATGCTGAAATGTGCAGGAAACTTAAATTTGATTCTCATCAGATACGACAGGAGCTACACGCAGAATTTATTGGTTCAGGTGATAATGTTATTGGTGAAAATATATTAGCTAAAATAACTAATGAACAAATAAAGGATCCAATTCAAAAAACAGTAGGTAATCAATTATGGATATGGAAAGAACCAGTTGCTGGACATAAGTACATTTTAGCTGCAGATATAAGTAGAGGTGATAGTGAAGATAATACAGCATTTACTATAATAGATTTTGATGAAAGAGAACAAGTATTAGAATATGTTGGAAAAATACCCCCAGATATTGCTGCTGATATAATATATAAATGGGCAACAAAATATTCATGTTTTTTAGTGACGGATTTAACTGGTGGGATGGGAGTTGCAACAGCAAGAAAATTACAAGAACTTGGATACAAAGATTTTTATTATGATGGATTAAAAAAGGATGCATCCATGTATTCTGTTGATCTGGCAGATAGAATACCTGGTATCAATTTTAATAGTAAAAGGGTGCTTATTATTCAGGCATTAGAAGAAGCATTAAGAACTGGATTTATAATTAGATCTGAACGTTTGTTAAATGAACTAAGATCTTTTATTTATATTAACGGAAGACCTGATCACACCAAAAGCGGACATGATGATGCTATTATGGCTTTGGCTATGGCATTATATGTTGCACAGGTATCTTTTACTCAATTAAAGGCCAATATCAATCAAGCCAAGGCTATGATTGAATCTGTTATAGTTAATGAAACAAGATCAGAACCCATATTACCACAAATACCAAGATACGGTAATGAACAATCACCAATAACGGCTGATATTGTCAGACAATATTCTTGGTTGTTTGGAGGATTGAGAAGATAATGTGGACCCACCAGGGTTCGAACCTGAGACCTAAACATTATGAGTGTTTTGCTCTAACCAACTGAGCTATGGGTCCTAAATTTATTTATTTTTCTTATAGTAATCTTTTAAATCCTGAAATGTTTTCATTTTCTTAGTTATAACACATCTCATACATTCATCCATTTTATGGAATGGCATTTTCATTAATTCATCAGTGGTATAGAAATCAAATGTATTTTCATCTATTTGTTTCAGATATTTTTCAATGTACTTATTTCCATCCATGAACCAATGATCAACATTAGATGATCCACCTATACTATAAAATCCTTGTTTACTTGCTTCACCACCATATATCCATTTATAGTAATCATACCAATCAATAATAGGATCACCAGTATTGAATTTAATAACTTTCTTTGAACCAGTTACAGAAATATTCAATCCTTTGAACGTAGCTTGTTTTGATTCATTATAATCAACAGTTAAAAAACCTCTTTTTTCTTTTCTCATGATCTTGTATTGTACCAATCAATGAACTTAACTATTGTAAGATAAGTTGCCTCAAGAATTGTTTTACCACTTTCTGAAAAAGTATAAGTATCACAAGGTATTGATTTGTGTTTATCTTTCCATTCACTCAGTTTTCTATTGGTAAATGTTATTTTGCACCATTTATTTAAAACACAACCTAATTGATAGGTTAAACATATTTGATCCTTATCCATTTTTGGTGGTGTTGGTTCCTGCAATGATTCTATTTTCATTAAAACAGTCATTAACCAATTCCAATCTGAATGAAAATATAATTGATCTTCTTGATTAGCTTCAATATAATCTCTGAGTGGATTAACTATTTCACATCTCCATAATTTCTGAAAATGGCCTTTAGGAAATTCCTGTTCTTTTAATTCACAACCCATGAACTCAGCAATCATTTTATTTTTATTCATAATTCTTTTTTAATAATAATTGAATAAGTATCTCCGCTATTCCAATGTATGGATAAAAAATGTAATTTTTTCCCCTTTAATTTAGCTTTAATTGATTCTTTAAAAATAAACCATATCATTGATAAACTAAATGGAATAGAACTAATATCGCCATGCTTGATATTTCCATTTATTCTGAATATTTCTTTATAATTTTTCATTTTAATCCTTTTTGGTTCTGTGATGTTCCATTAATTCATTGAAAGTTGCAACCACATCAGTATTAGTTTGTCTTGATACAGATATAGCTTCTTCATCACTATCAGTAAATAATACCTCCTTATACCATAAATCTCCAACAGCAGAATGAGTGTTATTATCACTATTTGTTGTCCAAAATCTGAATCCACGATCAGGTAATGTTAGATGTTCAAGAACTACGTATTTTTCTGGATGTTTCATTTGATATTAGTTAATGGGTTTTATTAATCATTTTTACGCAACAATAAAATAAAAGTTGCATTAAGATTATTCAAAAATATCAACTAAATCACAAAGTTTATAATAAACACTATAATACCCATCACTATGTCCATTTTCATATGCTAGACTATATACTTTTGATCGGTATTGTTCTGGAATATCATATAATCCACTACTCTGTTTAATATACTCAACAATAGCTGAATTAATAATATTAACTGTTTCATTATACTTTTCCTTTTCTTTATGATAAACTTCCATAACTTTTTCAAAGTCGGCAAGTTTAGCAGCATAATCCAGAACATCCTGAGTAGTATGTCCATTCTTTAAAAAAGGTTTGGTGGCTGGTTGTTTAGGATAACTAGGAAGACATCCCTCAGCTCTTTGAATGTTTTCCACCTCTGTTCCGCCATAATTACGAATTACATCTGCTGTAATAACAATTTTCTTTAATTCAGTTTGGGTTGTTGTTGCTTTCATAACTAAATGTTGGGTTTTATTATCCATTTATACATCTGTATAATAAAAAAGTTTCATGAAGTCAAATATTTATTAGTAATAATGAAAAAATCAAATAAGTCAGAATCAGGTAAAATTTTTAATTTAAGAAGTGTTACTGATACTTTTATTTATAAATGGAAATGGATACCTGAGAATAAAAAAGTCCATTTAGTAGCTAGGGAATTACAGGATATAACCCAAGAAGAACCTGGATGCGATAATTATGATGATCAGGTGGTTACTTATGTTTATAATGTAGTTGGTCTACGTCATGTTCCTTATGTTGTATGTGACTATGTTGTTTAATATTTATAAAAGATGATATTAAAGGAAGAATTAAAAAATAAATTGAAATTGATTAAAATTATAGGTAATATGCCTTTTATTAATGTATATGAAATAAAAGAAATGTTTGGTTATGATAAAAAAACAATCAATAGAATTAATAAAATTATTTCTTAATAATACAACAATATATAATGGAAATATTGATTTAAATGACACTTATATAAATAATTTGGGTATATTAGAACATATTAATGGAAGTTTAAATTTAAGAAATACTTTTATTAGGAATCTTGGTAATTTAGAATATGTTGGAGGTAGTTTAGTACTAAAAAATAGTATGGTGGAATCACCTGGTTATTTAAAATATGTTGGTGGTGATTTTGATATAAGAAACTCACCTTTGAAAAAAATATGTTATCCTGATTATGAATATGCAATAAGGGAACAATATGGTATTGAAGTAGTTCAAGACGTATTTTATTGAAAATCCTTTATCCATAACAAAAAATAGATTATATTTATAATTAACATGGCAGAAGATAAAAAACTTACAATATACCAGAGATTATCCAGATTATTCTCAGATCAAGCACAAGGTATACCACAACCAACACCTTCATATGAAGAACCAAAGCAGATACTTAAAACTGATAACAGAGAAGAATATGAACAACAAATGCTTCAATTGCAGCAAGCCAAGTATCTTGATAGTCAATGGAAGAAAGTAGATAGTACACTTTATCAGCAGAGTTTATATTATTCATCAGTAAGATTATCTAGTTATTATGATTTTAATTCTATGGAGTATACACCTGAGATAAGTGCAGCTCTTGACATTTATAGTGAAGAATCAACAATGCCAAGTGAAGATGGACAGGTAATAACAGTATATAGTGAATCAGACAGAATAAAAAATGTATTACAGGATTTATTTACTAATGTATTGGATTTGGAAACTAATCTTCAGATGTGGACAAGAAATACTTGTAAATATGGTGATAATTTTATTTATTTACGAATTGACCCAAAGAAAGGTATATATGGATGTAGTCAATTACCAAATATAGAAATTGAGAGAATAGAAGAAGGGCATGTTTATAATAATACAAGTACAGATAATAATAAAAAGAAAACTGTTAAATTTACTTGGAAGAAAAATCAGGAACTTACATTTAACACATGGGAAATGGCTCATTTCAGAATTCTTGGTGATGATATAAAACTTCCCTACGGGACCAGCATGCTTGATAAAGCACGTAGAGTGTGGAAGCAATTGTGTGTAAGTGAAAATACTAAAATTTGGACATTAAATGGTTATACAGAAATCAAAAATCTTAAAAAAGATGATATTATATTTTCATACGATTATAATAATAAAAAATTAATACAAACAAAAATTAAAGATTGTTGGAATAGTGGTGTTAAAACAACTTATAAGGTTAGATGTAAATATTCTAATATTGATGTTACAGATGACCATCCAATATTAATTTTTAATGGTGAAAAGTATGAATATAAAAAAGTTAAAGACATTAATATAGGAAAAGACAAGATGGTTATACCTGCAATAAATAATCCTGATTCTTATAAAAAAATAAAATTATCTGATGTTGATTATTATATAAAATTAAATAGTAATGGATTAGAAAAAGCAAAATTAATAGATAGAGTAGGTATCGTTAAAAAATTAAAAATAGTTAACTTAAAGGACTATAAAAATGTACATAGATTTATTCAAGGTAATGGTAAAGTAAAATATAGCTATTTACCTAAACTAAAAGAATTATTTAATATTTCGGAAGACGATATTGATTTGTTTTATAATAATACAAAATCTCTTTTAAATAAAAAATTAGAATTTGCTATTGATAATGAATTTATTAAATTTATTGGATTCATGCTTGGGGATGGCTGGGTTGTTAAAAATGGGATTGGTTTTGCTTTAGGTGTATATGAAGATCAAAATCAGTATTATATTAATTATGCAAAACGATTTCAAAAGAATTTACGATTAACAACAAGTAAACATAGTAAATTTAGTAGAACAATTGTTATTGATAGTAAAGAATTAAAAAATATATTCATAGAATCTGGTTTTATTAGTGGATTCGCTAAAAAAAGAATTCCAAAATGGATTTACAACATGAATTTAACTAATAAACGATCATTGATTAGAGGATTGTTTGATGCTGATGGATCTGATAAATATGGTGTGATAGGTTTAGCAAATAAGAATTTAATTACTGATTTGAAAGAGTTGTGTTTACAGGCAGGAATTGGATGTGGTAGATTAACTAAGAAAGATGGATCCACTAAGTTTAATAATAAGACTAAAAAATTTGAAACTAGACAAGATTCATATAAATTATATATTAATTTTAACAATATTATTGATAATGTAAGATTTGAGAAAGTTATAGATATAACTAAAAATAATGAAGAACCTGTATGGGATTTAGAAGTTGATAATGATTTACATAATTTTATTGGTAATGGAATTGTTGTCCATAATTGTTTAAGTGAAGATGCTATGATGATATATCGTATAACCAGAGCACCAGAGCGTAGAGTTTTTAAAGTCTTTGTTGGCAACATGGATGATAAAGATGTTGAAGCATATGTACAAAAAGTAGCCAATAAATTTAAAAGAGATGTAAAAATTGATCCACAAACTGGACAAGCTGACTTGAGATTTAACTCTCTTGCGGTTGACCAAGATTTTTTTATTCCAATACGTGACATTACTCAAACAATGCCTATTGAAACATTACCTGGTGGATGTATATCATTAGATACAAAAATCCCTTTATTAGATGGGAGAACATTAATGTTATCAGAAATAATAACAGAATGGGATAATGGTAACAGAAATCTATGGGTATATAGCTGTAATCCAGAAACAGGTGAAAAAATTGAAGCTCCAATATCATGGGCTGGAATAACTAGAAAAAATACCAAAGTATTAAAAATTATATTAGATAATGGAAAAGAAATAATAGCAACACCAGATCATAAATTTGTTCATAAAGATAAAGGTTCAATTGAAGCACAAAATTTAATAATTGGCGATAGCTTAATGCCATATAACGCAGATACAATTTTAATAACTAATATTATTACAATTGAAAATAATATGGACACTGGAACTATAACAGTAGATGGTGATGAAATTTATTGTAACTATCATACATTTGCTGTTGATGCTGGATTTTATATTTTTAATAGTAATATGGGGGAGATAGCAGATATTGAATATATTCAGAAAAAATTACTTGCAGCTCTCCGCATCCCTAAAGCATTTATTGGATTTGAAGAAAGTGTTGGTGATGGTAAGAATTTAGCATTACTTGATATTCGTTTTGCAAGAACTATTAATAGGATTCAAAGATCCATGATAATGGAATTGAATAAAATAGCTAAGATCCATTTATTTATTCTTGGTTTTACAGATGAATTAGATAATTTTAAATTAGCATTAACTAACCCATCAACCCAAGCAGATTTACTTAGAATTGAAAGTTGGAAAGAGAAGATTCAGCTTTATCGTGATGCAACAACAGATCCAGGAAACGGTATATTACCTATGTCAGCAACTATGGCAAAACGAAAGGTACTTGGTATGTCAGATTCGGATATTAAATTAGATCTTGAGCAACAAAGGATGGAGATAGCAGCAGCAAATGAACTTAAGAACACTCCTAATGTAATAACCCACACTGGAATATTTGATGAAGTTGATAAAATCTATGGTATTGGTAAAGCAGCAACAGCAACTCCACCGCCAACTGAAGGATCATCTTCGCCACCATCACCATCTCCTTCATCTTCTATGCCATCACCGCCATCATCTGAACCTAATCCTGCTGCTGAGGAAGGTGGTGAAACAGGAACAGAAGGTACTGCTGCAGAACCATTACCAGGTGGTGGTGCAGAAGAGATAGTACCAAATGAATCATTAGTTAACAGTACTTTACCTTTATTAAATGAACAATCATCAATAACTAAAGGACAAAGAACATTAAAAGATATATATGATAAATTGAATGACCTTAACATTGAATGACAGGGGTTATAAAACTTCTTAATAAAGAAGAAAAAATATCAGTATACCATATAATGGAAAAATATGGTTATAGCAGAGATAAAGCTATTGATTTAATAAGATCATTTTTTGATAAAACCGTAAAATATGATGGGGATATTATAATAAATGAAGAATATGTCGTTTATGACCTTGGTATATTAGAATATGTTGGAGGTACTGTTAATTTAGCTAATAGTAATAAATTGAATGGGTTAAGTAGTCTTAAACATATTGGTAAGAGATTAAATATAATTAATACTGGTATAACAGATATTGGGTTATTATCTTATATTGGTGACAAGATAATACATGTTAATAGAAATTTTCCTGTAACCGATGATCATATTAATGATACCATAGGTTGTATAACATACAGGAGTAATTACTTCTGATTTTTAATTAATACTTTATAACAAACAAAAGTAAAAAAGATTACAAACATTGTAATTAAAATAGGTGTACTTATAGCTTCTGGGAAAATAGACATTATACCATAAACAAAACCTGATGCTACTAATACTATTAATATTGCAGTACCAAAGGAAAGATGCTCTACAATAAAGTCACCTAAATTAGTAAAAAATTGTTTAAATTTATTCATACTAATAAATATCATTAAGTTCAGTTTATTGATATGTTCATGAATCATGAACATTACTTAGATTTTTCTAAATTAGTAATTTTTCTTTCTAAATAGAATTTAGCTTTTTTTAAATCCTCAATTTCTTTTAATGGATCTTTTTTACCTGCTCTAGCAACATATTTAACAACATTAAATATATATGCATCTTTATCTAGTCCCCATTCTTCACATACACGGATAACTTCATAGTTTTTATCACCAAATTGATAGTGACTTGGGTGATTTATTTGTTCTTTATTTTCGCTCATGATATAAGTATATAAAACTTATATCAAATAGTCAATATTACTCAGTTATTTTTTATATCTATCGTCAACATATCCAACATCATTAATAAGTTTCCAAGTTGAACTATCTTTATAATGCCTTGGTTCATATCCCCTTATTTCTTCGGTAATTTTTTTTGATTCATTATAAAAGTTCCAATATACTATACTGAATCCCATATCATATATTGCTTTTCTTATTTCTTTACAGGGTTCATATGGGTAGGGCATTACATTTTTAATATAAATTTCAATGGAATTATCATACATATCAGCACTTATTGTAAAATTCAGTACTTCGAATGTTGTGGGTTCATATTTTTCAAATAAATCAGAGATTTTATCTTCAATTATTGATATTATGCTATAAGCACTATGTAATTCTTCTGCTAAAGTTTTGGTCATAATAAAAGTTATTCATATCTGATTTATTCATCCAATTGTTCTGATGGCGGTACGAACTTATTTACAAGAATGTTATATGCAGTAGCTCCAGGTCTTAAACCAAAATAAAACAGATATGGATTACTTAAAACAATA
>Ga0315294_10010791_pt1 | contig 10029 bp, 9 predicted proteins | sample YL17G13_40_MG_FD_203626 | JGI IMG/M metagenome (GOLD analysis project Ga0315294, IMG submission 203626) | Sediment microbial communities from Yellowstone Lake, YNP, Wyoming, USA - YL17G13_40 | ecosystem: Environmental > Aquatic > Freshwater > Lake > Sediment | place: USA: Wyoming | collected...
TCCACGGCCTCACCACGTTTTCGAGCGAAGTCATTGGCGACCCCATCCTGCTGCGTTCTGACGGCCATCCGGCCTACAACTACGCCGTGGTGATTGACGACCACCGGATGGAGATCACCCACGTCATTCGCGGCGACGATCACATCTCGAACACCCCGCGCCAGCTCGCGCTTTACCGCGCGCTCGATTGGCAGCCGCCGGAATTCGCGCACCTTTCCACCATCCTTGGCGCGGACCGCGCCCGGCTCTCGAAGCGCCACGGCGCGACCTCGCTCCAGAATTTCCGCGACCTGGGAATCCTTCCCGAGGCGCTCAGAAACTACCTGGTGCTGCTCGGCTGGTCGCCCGCCGACGGCATCACAGAAATCCTGAGTACGGAGCAACTCGTCGCGCAGTTCTCGCTCGAGCGCGTCATCAAGAGTGCCGCCGTGTTCGACGTGGAGAAACTGTACTGGATGAACCGGCATTACATGAAGGAGTGTCCGCGCGCCGTCACCGGCAACTTGGCCGCGACGGAATCAGCCGATGTGTTGAGTGCCAGTGGCGTTGTTCGCTGGGTGGGGAACCTTGCCGTGCCGTTCCTGGTGCGCGCGGGATACGTCACGGAGCCGGTAGATGCGGCAGTACTCGCCTGGCTCGAACGAGTTCTGGACGCGGTGCTCAAGAACCTGGACCACCTGAGCCAGCTTCCCGCGGCCGTACGATTCATCTTCGAGTACGACGCCGCGAGCGTCGTGCGCAGCGAGGAAACACGCCACGCCGTCGAGGAGGCGGCGTCACGCGAGGTGCTAGAGAACTTCATCCCGAAGGTGCTGGCGACGAGTGACCTGAGTTACGAGCGCTTCCGCGAAATCGTCAAGAGCGTGCAAAAGGAAACGGGGAAAAAGGGCAAGGACCTCTTCCATCCCATCCGCGTCGCGCTGACGGGCGCAGTCTCAGGGCCGGAACTGGAGAAGCTGATTCCGATTTTCGAGGAAGGCGCAAAGCTCGCGCTGGTACGCCCCGTGAAGAGCGTAGCCCAGCGCCTGCGCGAGTTCGCAGCAGCCGCGCGCCTGTAGCGCCGCTCTATGAGCGGCGACACTCAACGCCGCAGGCAAAGCCTGCGGTTACAGAAACTCTTGCGGCGAGGCCTTCGGCCTCGCGGTGATTTTCGGCGCTCATAGAGCGCCGCTACAGCAGACTGACGCACTTCTGCCATCGCGGTCCCCCACCGGCGACCTGCCGTCAGCCGGATTCATAATTCAGCATTCAGAATTCATCATTCTCGTTCCCCCCAGCCCCTTTCCTCTCTTCATTCAGCATTCATAATTCAGCATTCATAATTTCCGTCCTCCCTCGTCACTGTTCTTCAGGCTGGAGCATTGCATTCAGAGGCAGTAAGGCGTATGTTACCGGTAGGCCGGGAAATGAAAACGGAAATCCCGGTTTAGGAGGGAGAACGCTCAGAGCCAAAAGGCGGGCCTGAGGGGGAACTACTGTGCCGAAGTTCGACGTGATTGACAACGCTCTCGATTTCCTTCACAGCGCCGGAGAAAAGCTGGTCGCTTTTGAAGCCGGCGGCCAAGCTCGGGAGATGAAATATGCCCTTCTGCATCTGGCTGCCGGCACGGCGCTACTGCTCAAGCAAAGTTTAGCGAACGAGCATTGGGCCCTGGTTTTCAAGGACGTCAGCAAAGCTTCCGTCACAGCATACGAAACAGGCGACTTCGTATCCCCGGGGCTGGACGAATGCATAGAGCGGGTGCGCAATCTATGTGGCATTGGCATCTCTCCTTCCCACGAGAAGTCGCTGGTGGCTTTGAGAAAACTTAGAAACAAGATCGAGCATTTCCGCTTTGAGGTGTCGCGTGAGGAAGGCCTTTCCGTCGCGGCGAAAGCTTGGTCTTTTGCACTGGACTTTGTGCAAGACAACCTCGCCCGCGATTTTGGTCAGGGTCAAAGCAAGAGTTGGGAAGCCCTCAGAGCACTGATGCTGAAGGTCGAACACTTTGTTGCGCAGCGATCCAACGAAATTGCAGTATCAGTAAAGGCGAAGGAGGGAGCCGGGCATACAGTCGTAGATTGTCCCTTGTGTTTGAACAGAGCGCTCTTCCTCGGGTATGACGAGCGGGGTTGCTTGTTCTGTCGGTTTGACGGCGACGTAGACCAAGTGTTTGATGCCTGGATGAGTTCCTTCTACGGGTACGAGTGGACGGATCCCAAAGAGCGGATGATAAGTGATCCGGCCGAACATTGCCCCTCCTGTGGAGGCCAGTACTATGTCCGAATGCCCGGAGAGGGAGGAGCAACACCGCCGGACCCGGCGTTCGTCTGCTTCAGGTGTGGCTATGGCGAGGAGCCGACAGTGGAATGTACAGAGTGCGGGAGCGACTTCACTCCGGATGACTGGGAAGGCTATCCCTGGGTTTGTGAGAAATGCAGGGCAGAGCAGGAAGCGGGGCATGAGGAACCGCCCGGTAGCGCAGACAGTGCTTCCTCCTGATGTCTGCGAATGATTCTGTGCCCAAGGGTGGTCCCGCAGGGCGGGATTGCCGGGAGCCCTCCGCCCATGTCGGTCACAGGCATACCAAAAGCCGACGCGTCTTCGGTTCCCGCCCTTCGGCTGTATAATATCTGGTTCCTATGCGCGAGCCGCCACTCCCGTTTTACCAAATCAAGAGAGTTTTCTTGGCGTGCCCTGGAGATTTGGTCTCCGAGCGGTCCCGATTCCCAAGGGTAATCGAGACGGTAAATAACCTTCGGGCACACAGTCTTGGGTTCCATTTGGAACCAGTCGGTTGGGAGCGCGTGATCCCTTCTCTAGGTCGGCCTCAGGATCTTATTAACCGGGAGTTGGACCTTGCAGACCTCGTGGTTGTGTTGTTCTGGAACCGAGTCGGATCACCGTCACGTGAGAATTCGACAAAGACTGGCACGATGGAAGAATTCGAGTCGGCCATGCGTGCCCACAACGATTTAGGAAGACCACTTGTTTGGGTATACTTTAGGAAACCCACGGCGCAACCAGACGATCAGCTGAAGGGCGTGCTCATGTTTCGGAAGGGCTTGGAGGAAGGCAAACAGCTTTTCTTCCGCGAATACGAGACACTTGAAGATTGGGAGGAAATGTTCCGACAGCACCTCGTCGCCTTCCTCGACGGTTTGCAGCGATGGAACATCGATCGCAATTTCGACAGCATGCGACCCGAACTTGCTCTGGTGAAAGGCAACTTCCTCGGTGAAGGCATCTATAGATACGGCACCAAACTAAGATTGTGGGTTGACTTGGATGGAGACCAGAACGAGGAGATCGTTTCCTTCTGGTTTTCGGTCAACGCGTTGAGCCTAACAGTTGCCAAATTCGACGCAGGGTTCGGCCTCGAGATACCAAATCCGGAGGACACATCGAGGATTATGCATATCGCAGCCAAAGATGTGACAAACGACGGATTGCCTGAGATTTTGCTGGCGAGAGGCGACGGTTTAGTCAACCTCAGCCTGGCGATTTGGGGCTTTAATGAGCAGGGCCGCAAGAATCGAAAACTCACCCCGGAGAATTTCGGGTTGCTGGCAGAGCTCGGTGGCCAAAGCAGGGCCTATGTCTCCGAAGGGGGGACAATCATAATTCCGTATGGGTCCCAGGGTTTTGTAACGACGTACAAATGGACAGGAAACGCGTTTGAAAGTCCTGAGATGTAAGCACTACCCACAGCGCTTGGGGAACTTGCGGGGGGCGCAGACATCCCTTTGTGATGTCTGCGGATGATTCTGTGCCCAAGAGTGGTCCAGTAGGGCGGGACGCACGGCTCGCCGGGGCGGGGTCACCGGGAGTATTGGGCCACCCTCGGTTTCTTCTGACTCCTGACTTCTGACTCCTGCCCTTTCCTCGTCACTTGTCACTGTCCTTCTGCCCCCCTGTCATCGGCTCTTCCCGCGCGTGCCCTTTGCTTTTGGCAGCTTGTTTCGGGGATAATCGCCGCCGCCGTGAAGACGACCCGCTACTTCGAGGAACAGGTTCTGCGCAAGCGCGCATACATCCAGCGCGAGTGGTGCGCGCGGATCGTCGCCATCCCGCTCAAGAAGGAGGCTCAGCCGGACGGCAGGATACGGCATTGGGGTGCCGTGCGAGAGCTGGGCGGCCGGGTTCTGCGCGTCGTGACCTTGGAAGACGGCGAAACGATTCATAACGCTTTCCCGGACCGCGATTTCAAGCTACCATAAGCTGGGGGGAGAAGAAGGTATGAAGCTGCAGTATTATCCAGAAACCGATTCCCTCTACATTGACCTCAATTCGAGGCCCAGCGCCGATTCGCGCGAAATCGCCGACGGCCTGGTCATCGACCTCGACGCCGAGGGCAACATCGTCGGCATCGACATTGACCACGCGTCCCAGAAGCTTGACCTCCAGACCCTGGAAACGGTTTCTCTCCCCGCCCTCGCCACCAGGCTTGCCTGAGGCCGTTTTCCTCTTCCTGGCCGCGCCTTCCCCGCATGCCGCCTGCCTGTCTTCCCTTCCCTAGGCCCTAGCACCTGCCACCTGCTCTCAAGCGCCTAGCCCCCGTTCTTCGCTCGTCACTCGTCACTTGCCCCTCGACTTCGCTCGGGGCCCTGAGCTTGCCGAAGGGTCACTGGTCACTGTTCTTCGGCCTGGAGCATTGCCTGCGGAGGCAATTTTTCTATGTTTTGCGGTAGGCCTTTGGCGCGGCAGGGGATAAAATAAGGGCATGCAGCCGGTGGTCGCCAAGTTCCGAACCTTCCGTGAGGCTGAAGCCGCTACGCGCGACTATTACCGACGGCTTTCGCCGACGGAACGATTGGAGATTTTGTTCCAGCTTCGGGCCATGGCGCACAAGGAGAGCGATGCCCCTTCCGGAAGACTGGCGCGCGTTTATCGAATCGCTCAACTCCCACGAAGTTGAGTATGTGGTGGTAGGCGCGGTGGCGCTGGCCCACCACGGATTTCCGCGCTATACCGGGACCCTGGACGTCCTGGTCCGCAACTCGCCGGATAACGCTCAGCGGCTGGAATTGGCGCTGGCGGGGTTTGCGTTTGGCGCGCTGGGATTAAAAGCCGCCGATTTTGCGAATGCCTACCGCGTGATTCAGTTGGGTGTCCCGCCGAACCGCATCGACGTTCTTACCTCGCTCACCGGGATGACCTTTGACGAGGTGTGGGCCGGTCGAGTCGAGGCCCTCGTGGGAGCAACCCGAGTGAACTTCATCGGTCGGGAGGCGCTGATTCTTAACAAGCGGCTGACCGGGCGGGCGCAGGACAAAGCCGACCTCGAAGCCCTGGGCGTGAGCCAAGAGGGGTAGCCACGGCACGGGGTCTGTGCCGTGGGCTTTTTCAAGGCTGCAATGTTACGAACCCACGGCATGAAGAGCGTGCCGTGGCTACCAGCTCAACGTTGCCCGGAAGGCTGCGGCTTATGGTGACGTTCCCACACCACGCCTGGACGCGGAGGACGTTGCCTCGGAGATCGAACGGTACGTGGATGCCGTGGCACGGCTTCTGGAAGGGGAATCGTGACGATGTTGGACAAACCCCCGAGTACGACAGAGCGTGTGTCAGGTCAAGTTCTTCGATGGCCGACTCCTCGATCGAGGGATTGGACTAACGCGTTCCTGGAGTCTGCCGACAGGGACCCGAACATCATTGCTGTAGTTGCCGTTGGCTCGGCCGTTCGGCCCCGCGTTCCGAGCGCAGACATTGACCTAATTGTCATTTGTAGAGATCCGGACGTGCTCAGTGAAGTTCCACCGCTAGAAGTTGATAGGCGCGCGTATTCCGTTGCGGACATCGATGCTCGGCTCGAGAGCGGCCATGACCTACTTGGGTGGGCAGTCAGGTTTGGTCGAGTTCTGTTCCAGCGTGAATTCTTCTGGGACAGGCTTTGCGACTCTTGGCGCCTTCGGCTACCGTTACCTTCTTCCGAGCTTGCCCGAGCGAGGGCGGCGAGCGCGTATCGTCACTTGACCGACGTCTTCCGACTCGGCGATGCCGATGCCGCACATGAACAGGCGCTTTCCTACTTGGCACACTTGGCCCGAGCGGAGCTTCTGGACAGAGGTGTTTATCCCGCTTCGAGACCGGAGCTAGCCGAACAACTCCGGGGTATAGGCAACTTTCGGCTCGCCGAATCGCTAGATCACGTCTTGAACGACGAGTCAACCGAGTTGTCACAAATCGAGAGGGTCTTGAAGCTCGCCGTCTAACGCGCGGCTGCAACGGGCCGAGGACAGACCTCCCAATGTTCACGCGAGTGCCCAAGAGTGGTCCCGCAGGGCGGGATTGCACGGAGTGCTGGCCCTTTGTTCGTTTCAGCTCCAGCCCTCTCCGAAGGGAGAGGGCTGCTTTCATTATTTCACACCGCCCCGCATCCTGGGGCTGCCTTCGCGCCAAGGGAGAGGGCTGTTAGTATCTTATCGCCAGCGCGTGAGCGCTGGATCAAAACAAGGTAAAATCAGATTGGGCGCTTTTCCCCCACGGCTTTCGCCGTGGGCCACAATCTAGCGCCCCTACGGGGCTAGAGGCACGACTGACGACTGACAACTGGCACACCATGTCCAAACGCGGCTCCGAACCTCAGATGAACGTGCTCTACGGCATCAACGCCGTGAAGGAGGCCATTCGCGCCCGGCCGATGGAATACGTGCTGGTGGCGCAAGGCCAGCACAGCCGGCGCGTGCAGGAGATTGTAGACGCCTGCCGGGCGGCGGGAATTTCCGTGCGTTTCGCGCCCCGCCCCGCGCTCGACCGCGAGGCGGGCACCGGGCAGCATCAGGACGTGGTGGCGGTCTGCGCGGCCAAAGCCTACGACGATTGGGAGACGCTGGTGGCGGCGCGCGCGAAGCCGCTGCTGGTGGTCCTGGACGGAGTAGAGGACCCCGGAAATCTGGGAGCGATTGTGCGCACGGCCGTGGCCGCGGGCGCTGACGGGTTGATTATTCCCGAGCGGCGGGCAGCGGGGCTGTCGCCGGCGGTAGCGCGCGCGGCGGCGGGGGCGCTCGAACACGCGAAGATTGCGCGGGTCACGAACCTGGTGCGCGCCCTGGTGGAATTGAAAGAACGCGGCGTGTGGGTTTACGGCTTCGAGGCACAGGCGGCGAAGTCGTACCTGGAGCTCGATTACACAGGAGCCTGCGCGCTGGTGCTGGGGGGCGAGGGACACGGGCTGCATCGGCTGGTGCGGGAGGCGTGCGATCAACTGGCGCACATCCCGTTGCACGGACCCGTCGAGTCGCTGAACGTGTCGGTGGCCGCGGCGGTGGTGCTCTACGAGGCGGCCAGGCAGCGTGGCCTGTAGTAGCGGCGGCCTTTAGGCCGCCATTTTGGATTCGGTGCGATGGCCGCCTGAAGGCGGCCTCTACGCAGCGCGGCAACGTGGCCTGTAGTAGCGGCGGCCTTTAGGCCGCCATTTTGGATTCGGTGCGATGGCCGCCTGAAGGCGGCCTCTACGCAGCGCGGCAACGCGCTCTGGGTTATATTCATCATATGAGTAACGCGGATAAAGGTGTTATGCTCGGCGGGAAAACGATGGAATCAACTCGCGCGCGCCGGATGCTGAGGGGTCTAGCCCTGCTAATTCTGGCGGGGCTAGCGTCCGCCTCCGCGTGGGGGCAAGACAGTGTGATGGGGGCGCCGCCAGTAATCTCCGGGCCACCGAAAAAGCCCGCGGCGGACGCTCCGGCTGCCAAGGAGCGCCCTGTCATTCGCGTCCAATCGGCCCTGGTGACGACGCCCGTCACGGCCTTCAACTCCGCCGGCGACTTCCTTTACGACCTCCGGGAAGAAGACTTCAGCGTCCTGGACAATGGCGTGCCGCAGCGCCTGGAACGCTTCACGCCGGCAGAGCGAGCGGTGGCCGTGGTCATCGTCGTCCAGACCAACCGCAAGGTGGAGGCGCTGCTCGACCAGGTGCGCCCGCTCGGGTCGGTGTTTTCCGGCCTCCTGCTCGGGCCGCAGGGGCAGGCGGCAGTGATTACCTACAGCGACCGCGTGAATGTGCTGCAAGACTTCACGAACGACAGCGATCAACTCAGCGCCACGCTGCGCGGAGTCACCGCGCAGGGCTTCCAATCGCGGCTCAACGATGCGCTCGCGCGCGCGGTGGCGTTGCTGGAGAAGCGTCCAGACACCGAGCGGCGCATCGTGGTGGCTTTTTCGGACGGGTCCGACTCGGGAAGCGAGACGCAAGGCAACGGAGTCGTCCGCCGCGCCACCGGCAGCGAAGTCACAATCTATGGGCTGGGATTTAGTCCTATGCACGCTCTGCTGGCAAAGCGGCCGGAACTGCCGCCGCCGAGCCCGCTGGATACGAACGTCACGCGACCGCTGCCGCCGGGCAGCGTGCCCACACCCACGGCCTCGACGAACGTGTACGACACCCCCATCCCCGCGGTGGACATCATGGTGGCCACTGGAGAAATCATCCTCTCGACCCTGGCCTCCAGCCGGCTGGAGGCTTACGCGGGCTACACGGGAGGGGTCTTCTATTCGCATTGGAAGAAGAAGGTCGTGGAAGACCAACTGAGCCGCATCGCCTCCGAGATCCACAGCCAGTACGAGCTGGCTTACATCCCCGACACACTCGCCCAGGCCGGCTTTCACCGCATCAAAGTCCTGGTGCGACACCCCGGAGTGAAAGTGCGCGCCCGCGCGGGATACTACTACCAGCCGCCAACACCTTAGGCAGCGCGCGGGGCAGGGGCGGCAAGTCGGCCACCTTAATATTCTTCGAGGTGTTCTACTTCGACGCGCCGGTGGGCCTTCAGGTCAATCTCTGCCAGATAAGGCCGCATCACTCCCGGCCGAACACGCAGCACCAGGACATGGGTGGAGCTATCCACACGGTAGGCCACGGCAAAGAAGCGGTGCTGCCTGGCACGGAGGAGAGGTACAGGTACTGAGTAAGGGGGCCGAATCTTCCACATGACCTTGAGCCGGCTGATCTTCGGGCTGATATCGGAGCGGTACTGCATGCGGGTGATGGAAGCAAAGGGAATGCTGACGACTTCTCCCAGGCACCGGAAACCCATTCCCTCCTGAGTCAGTTCCAGGTTGCCCTCGCAGCCCTCCGGGAGGTTCTCGGTCCCCGCGGCATACTTGAACTGCGGTCGCAGGGGCTCTTCGCGCGCCGCAAGCGCGCCCACGGCGAGCAGGATTGCCAAAGCCCAGGCCAGGGTGACTTTCAACTTGGGTCTTCCAGTCATTGTTCCCCCACGAACTATAAGCTTGACACGACCTGCTGCCTGCAGGCAAGAGGGAGATTACACTTAGTTAGGGTGCGCAGGGAATCGGCCAACGTTTTGTCGCGGGATGGGTCGGGCCGGCATTCAGTGGCCGCCCGCGCCGGCCGTCGCCTGGGCTGCCGGCCAACCCTCGACTGGGACTTCGACGTCCAGATACCACGGGACCGATAGTGCGCCCCAGCGCGCTGGCCGGAACTTCCAGTGGGCCACGAGCTGGCGGGCCTCGGCCACATAACGCGCGTGGCCCTGGAGAACCTGCGAGTCGAGGATCCCACCTTCCGGACTCACCAGGAGGCGCAGACGGACCGAGGTTGCATTCGCGGAACTTCCCGGCCGTTCCAATACTTCCGGGGGATGGACTTGGCGCGTCAGGTCCTTTTCCGGCTGCTCGGGGAGCTGGCCAATCTTCTTGAAGCGCAACGCGAAGTTCACGTCCAGAAAGGTCTGAAATTCCTCGGGCCCGGCTCGCGCCCTGGCAGGACGGAAAAGCCAGTGGCGAATGGCCTTGAGCGCGGCTACCGCCAGGAAAGGATGCCCGCGGACTACGTGCGCCTCTTGGACGCGCCCCTCCTTGGTCACCACAACCTGCACGCGGACCAGCCCCTGGATGTAGTTCACCTTGGCCAGCGGCGGGTATTCCGGTGTCTCCGACTTGAGCACAAACTTGACGGCCTTCTTTGCTTCCAGGAAGGCTGGGGCTGCGTCGCCCGTGGGCACCTGTCCGGCGGCCGGGAGAATCCCCAGCCAACACCCCGCCACCAGCGCCCAGGCGCTGGGGCCATACCAGCGTTTACCAGA
>Ga0315294_10010792_pt1 | contig 10029 bp, 11 predicted proteins | sample YL17G13_40_MG_FD_203626 | JGI IMG/M metagenome (GOLD analysis project Ga0315294, IMG submission 203626) | Sediment microbial communities from Yellowstone Lake, YNP, Wyoming, USA - YL17G13_40 | ecosystem: Environmental > Aquatic > Freshwater > Lake > Sediment | place: USA: Wyoming | collected...
GCTCCAGCGCGCACGGAGCCTGGACCGCGTGCTCACCGAGGCCGAAATCCGCGCGGTGCTGGCCTCCCTGGACGAAACCCGCGAGCCGCGAGGACTGCCATGAGCCGGTGGCGGACCACGGCCACGCCGGCGTCGATCGAGATGACTGGCTCAAAGACGTGGAGGGCGGCCAAGTACGGACACGCTCGCCCTCCGAGCCCCTGAACCAGCCCCGGTGGCGGGCGGGGCTCAGCGGTCGCCGGCATTCTCGTTGTGGGGCGAGAGCCGACGCTCGATCCAGCGGTACCACTCGAGCACGATCAGCGTGAGCAACGTGCCGACGATCGCCAGCGTATAGGCGTGCACGCCCACCGCCGTGCCGATGGCCGCCACGATCCAGATGCTCGCCGCGGTGGTGAGGCCGGCCACGTAGCCCTCCTGGCGCATGATGCTGCCCGCACCCAGGAAGCCCACGCCGGTGATGACCCCGTGTACGATGCGCGTGGGATCGAACTGGTCCATGCCGAAGCTGCGCATCGCGTGCGGCGCCATCAGTACGAACATGGTCGAGCCGAGACAGACCAGCACGTGCGTGCGCAGACCCGCCGGCTTGTGCCCCATCTGCCGCTCCCAGCCGATGATGGTGCCCAGTACGGTTGAGAGCAGCATGGCGAGCACGTCGCGCATATTGGCTGGATCCACGTCACCTCCCCTGGAAGTCCGCCGGACGCTTTTCGACGAAAGCCCGGAGTCCCTCGCGCATGTCCTGGCTGGCCGCCAGGCGGCCGAATCTCTCGCTCTCGATCCGCAACCCCGCACCGATCGGCAGATGCATGCCGTCACGCATCGCCTCGAGCGCCGCCGCCACGGCGAGCGGCCCATTCCTGAGGATCGCGAGCGCGAGCGCTTCCGCCTCCGCGAGCAGCGCGGCCTGTGGTACCACGTGGCTCACGAGGCCCAGCGCCAGCGCCTCGTCCGCCCGGACTCGGCGCCCGGTCACGACCATCTCGATGGCACGACCCAGCCCTATGTTCCTCGGCAGCCGCTGTGTACCACCGTAGCCGGGGATGGCGCCCAGCCCCACCTCGGGCAGCCCCAGCACCGCGTTCTCGGCCGCGATCCGGATGTGGCAGGCCAGCGCCAGCTCGCAGCCACCTCCCAGGGCATAGCCGTTGATGGCCGCGATCACCGGTTTCGCCGAGCGCTCGATCAGGTCCATCACGGCCTGGCCGGCGCGCGAATATTCCTCCGCCTCGGCCGGGCCCAGGGCCACCAGTTCCGCGATGTCAGCGCCCGCGACGAAACTCGTCTCCCCCGCTCCGGTCACGACCAGGGCGCCCTGCGCAGGGTCGTCCGTGAAGACGCGCACCGCCCGCCCAATCTGCCCCAGGGTGTCGCGGCTCAGCGCGTTCAGCCGGTCGGGGCGGTTCACCTTGAGCACGGTCACGGGGCCGCGTGGCTCGAGCAGGAGGTCGGGCCAAGTCGCGCCGTCGATCATGCGGGTGGACTCCTTGCGGCTCCAGGAAGGACGCGGGCCGGGCTCACCCCGGCCTGGGTCGTGAGGATGCGATACGGGCGGCAGTATAGGAACCGGTCGCCACGGCAGGCAAGGACCCGATGTGGCCCGCCCCATCCAAGGGCTCGACCTGGCACACTCCGCGGGGGGCTCAGCGGTGCGCTTGTCTCGCCACGCTGCCATAGCCCCGGTCGGCAATCAACCGGTCCGGGTAGCAACGTGGGGGCCCCGGGTGATGCGCGCGCCTCACCGCGACCGTGTTGAGCGTGGCTTCGAGGAGCTTGCGCTCGCTCGGGGAAGCCGAGTCCAGGTGAAGTCCCAGCGGACCTTGTTCTGGTCGTTCAACTGCGCCAGGAAGGCGCGCCACGGCTCGAGGATGGTGCCGTCTTCTTCCCGCTGGCGCAGCCGGCGCCAGCAAGTCACCAGGCTGCCGTACTCCCGGGGCAGCGCCTTCCAGGGCGCTCCCGTCCACCAGGATCCAGAGAATCCCGTCGAAACACTTGCGATCGTCTGCGGGCGGACGACCGTCGCGGGGGTTCGCCTTGCGACGCGGCAGATGGGGTGCGATCTGCGCCCACTGGGCGCCGGCAGCACCTCGCCAGGCCATCGTTCACCTCCGTGTGAAGCGCCATGGCGACACGCTACTGCTTGTGAGGTCTTGAAACCACTTCTGGACTCCGCTTCGACGCCGTCCCCAGGAGGCGCCGTGATCCCCTCGGACGCACCGGACGAATTCGAATCCGCACGGCTGCGAAAGGCCCTGCACTTCCTCGCTGAGTTGGGCGCGGTCGTGGCCTCGAGCACGCAGTTGCAGACCATCCTCGACTGGGTGGTGTCGAAGACGGCGGGCATGCTCCAGGCTGACGAGGGCTGCCTGCGGCTCATAGAAGCCCACTCGGCCACCTCCCAGACGATCATCCGCCCGAAGTCGCATCAGCTCGCCTCGGGCTCGCGGCCCCGGGCGTGGCGATGTGCGTCACCGGCTACCTGCTGCACCGCGATGGTCACGTCGCCACGTCCGACCTCCTCGCCGACAACCGCTTCCCGGGACTACGCGGCTGCGAGACGAGCGTTCGTGCCCCGCTGACCGTGCCCCTGCGGGTCGAGGACCGCGTCACTGGCCTGCTGGCCGTCACCCGGGCGGCCCCCGGACGACAATGGACGGACGACGACATCGAGTTGCTCTCGATCGTGGCCGGCAACTCGGCCGGGTCATCGAGCAGGCCCGGCTGCGGGTGGTTTGGCGGAGGCACGGGATGCTGCCGCCTGCCGAGTTCATTGCGAGGCTCATGGCCGACGTCGAGACGTTCCGCGCCGGCGCGCCGCAGACCGACGACATCACGCTGGTGGTGCCGGCGGCGGCTCCCGCATGAAGCGCAGGCGGCCCTCCCCGCGTGAAGCGTGCGCTGATGCTGCTCGCGGTCCTGCTGCTCAGCGTCTGCGTCGCGCGCGCCGTCCGCAGATGCACCGCAACCATGCTCGCGCGCGAGGACGCGGCGGCGCGCCGCGACCTCGAGGCGCGCCGCGCGGTTCGGCGGCAGAACGATCACCCAGCAGCTCGCGAAGAACCTCTTCCCGGGGGATCAGCGCACCGTCACGCGCAAGCTCACCGAGGTCTTCCTGGCGCTGCGCGTGGAGCGCACGCTCTCCAAGCGCTGCATCTTCGAGCTATACCTCAACCTGATCGAGTGGGACGACGGGGTCTTCGGAGCCGAAGCCGCGGAGCGGCAGTACTTCGGAGTCTCCACCACGGATCTCTCCCCGCGGCAGGCCCTGCCGCTGGCGGCGGTCATCATCAATCCGCACCGCTATCCGGTGCTCGATCCGCCGCGACGCATCGAGCGCCGCGTGCGCATGATCGCCTCGCGCATGCGCCGACGCCGCGCCCTCGACCACACTCAGCGCGACCAGGTACCGGGCCTCCCGCCGCCCGCGCCCTCACCGGACTCCACCGCGGCGCCGGGCGATCCGCTGGGTGCCCCGCTCAGCCCCCCAGCAACTCCCTGACCAGGCGCGAGACCATCGTGCCGTCGGCCCGGCCTTTCACCTGCGCCATGACCGCGCCCATCACCTTGCCCAGATCCTTCGGGCCCGCCGCGCCGGTCTTCGCCACCGCCTCGAGCACCAGCGCGCGCACCTCGTCCTCCGAGAGCATCTGCGGGAGGTAGCGCTTGGTGACTGCGATCTCCCGCTCTTCGCTCGCGACCAGGTCCTCGCGCCCGATCCTCCGCAGCTCCTCGATGGTCTCGCGGCGCTTCTTGGCGTAGCGCTGGAGCACCTCGATCTCCTCGTCATGCGAGAACGGGGCGTCCTTCGCCTTCTTGGTGCGGGCCTCCATAAGCGCTGCCTTCAGCATGCGCAACGTGCTCAGGGTGCCGGCGTTCCGCGCCTTCATCGCGGCGGTCATGTCCTTCTGGATGCGTTCGGCGATCGATTCATCGGTCATGCAGTCTCCGCTGCCGTCCCGCGCGCTTCGCCGAAGGCGCGGACGGCGGTCTGGAAGGTGTTGAACGCGGCGGCACGACAGGCGGGCTTCCCCGCTCGGGGCAACGCGCACGCCGTGCGGCTCTCCGAAGAAGCGTCCCGGCACCACCAGCAATTCGAAGCGCTTGGCCGCGAACACGGCGAACGCGTCTCCGCCGGCGGGTTCCGGGAGGTGGACAAAGGTCGTTGAGCCCTGCGAGGGCACGCTCGCATCGCGCGGGAGTGCCGGCCCGGCGCGGCAGGCCCGGCGACCCGAGGTCGGGGGCGGTCATGGCGCTATCGGCGAGGCCCAGACGACAGCCGCCGCGCTGGGCCTTGCTCCGGACGAGGTGGTCGAGGCGTGGCCGGATCATCGGCGCGCGAGCATAGCACGGCTCGCGCAGACGCTACGGTGCCGGGAAGGGCCCCTCGACCCCGGCCGTCCAGATCACGTTGTCCAGATCAGTGAAGTCGTAGCGGTTGTTGCGCTCGACGCCGAGCCGCAGCCAGCGGAACTTGGCGTCCAACGCCCAGCCGAGCGTGCGCCGGCTGGCCGGGGCGACCGTGGCCTGGATCCAGTCGTTCCTCGAGTCCGCCAGCCGCAGTCGCACCGGCACCACCCAGAGACCGTCGCTGCGCGGATCGCGGATGACGGTCGCGGCGACGAAATCGTAATCGGCCCAGTAGCAATCCAGACCCCCCGCGTACACCCACTCCGTGCGCCCCTTGCGCGCCACAATCGGGCTCGCCTCGACCCGGCCGACGAGGTGCCGCGAGAGCACCTGGTCAGTGCCCAGCCAATAGCGCTTGGCGTCGCGCTCGCGCCGCCACTGGAGCGTGTAGACCGAGCGGCGCGAGTCGCGCAGGTGCAGCCCGATCTCCGGGCGGAACTGGTCGTTGCCGCGCACGAAGTCCCAGACCTCGAGCTGCACGTGAAACGGCCCCGGCACCCAGTAGGCCAAGACGTCGCGCAGGTCGTTGGAGTTGCTGAAGCCCCAGTAGCGGATCTGGGCGCCCGCGTGTGGCTGTGGCCCGGTTGACGCGCCCGCGGCGGCGGCTCCGCCCAGGGCCATCGTGGTCAGCGTGAGTGCCACGACTATCCTCAGCGTGCGGTTCATTCTATCCGATCCTTCGGGCCGCGGCGCGGCCGCATGCTGCCGGTGACGAAGCGGAACCAGAACCAGACTGGCAGCGCCAGTGTGCGGAGCACGGTATTGAGCCCGCCGTACAGCGGGTAGACGAGCAGCACGAAGAGGGAACTGCGCTGCCGGTCGCCAGGGACCCGCACCATCATCCACGGGTAGACCTCGAAGACCAGGTAGAGCAGGTAGATGATGGGCCCCCACCAGCGCAGGACCGGAGTGATGGCGATCGCTATGATGGACCAGGTCTTGAGCGGGTCGCTCGCCACCATGTAGAGGTTGTACGCCATCTCGTAGCGCACGCGCCACGAGACCTTGCGCTTGACCATCAGGCGCAAGTAGTTAGCGACCTGATGATACTGGCCCGGATACCAGCCCAGCAGGCGCTGGCGGAACCATTGCCGCCACGTCCAGGGCGCCACGGTCCAGACCGTCTCGTTCGCGAACACGATGCGGCCACCGTTCAGCAGGTGGATGATTGAGCGCTGCAGGTCCTCGCCCTGGAAGACGTTGGTGTGATGGTGGTGATAGCGGTTCAGATCCTCGGTGCGGAACAGGCCCGCTGCGCCCGAGACGCAGCTCACCGACTGGCTTGCGTCGTGGAAGCGCCGGCCGATCTCCATGCTCTTGCCGTACTCGTAACGCTGCAGCCGCCCCAAGAAGTTGCCGCCGTGCGCCCCGCCGCGATCGCGACGGTCGGGGAGCACGTGGAAGGCGACCGCGTCGTGACCGTCCTTCGAGAGCAGCGAGGTGGGGATGAGCGCCGAACCGATGCGCGTGTCGTCGTCGAGGAGGAGCGTGTAGGGCGTCTTCACACGGTAGATCGCATAGTTGATCGCCGAGGCCTTGCCCTTGCTCTTCTCGAAGCGGAAGACCTGGCAGCCGAGCGCCTGCGCGACCTTCGAGGTGTCGTCCGTGCTGCCGTCGTCCACCACCAGGATGCGCGTCGCGGGAAGCTGCTTCACCAGTTCCGCGATGGTCTCCGTAATCTGCGCCGCCCCATTGCGGCAGGCGATGACCGCCGTCACCAGCGACGGGTCGCTGCTGAACGTGCGTTCCTCGCTGCGTCCCAGCAGCTCGATCACGAGCTTGAGGAAGTCGACCAGGATGCAGAAGACGACGACAAAGACGATGCTGTGAGACCACTCACCCATCAAGGCGGGATCCCTCCCGAAACGATCCGGACTGCGACCATCGAAGGCACCAACGGATCATCGGCTGCCGGGAGCGCTGACTTGAGCATCATCGCATCCGCGAGGAGACGCCTTCCGGCCGAGGGGCGGGCGGCCAGCTTCGGGTGAAGCAGGCCGCGTCGCCACCGGGGTCAAACGCAACTCAGTAACTGTGCTCGTCCAGCTTCACCCGCCCCTTGAACCTGCGATAGATGAAGATGGTGTAGCCGATGACGAAGGGCATGCCGATGAGGGCAAAGGTCAGCATGACCTGGAGGGTCAGCGGCGTGGACGACGCGTTCATCACGGTGAGCGACTCGCCGGCACCCAGCGCCGGCACCAGGTCGGGGTAGAGCCCCTGCCCCATGATGGCGAGCAGCATGGCGATCGCGACGGAGAAATGCGCGAAGGCCAGCCCCGGCCGCTTCCCCCCGACCAGCACGCGAAACTCCGCAGCCGCGATCACGAAGAGCACCGGCGCCACCCACGTCAGGGGCTGCGCGTAGGCCTGCCACAGGCGCGGGATCGCGATGCGCGAATAGAGCGTGGCGACCAGCCACAGCACCGCGAAGGCGAGCCACGAGGTCTTCGCCCAGGCCCGCGCGCGCTCGCGCACCGGCCCCTCGGTCTTGAGGTCGAGCCAGGCCGCACCCTGCGTGAGGAACATCGCGACCGAGAGCAATCCGACGACCAGCGCGAAGGGGTTGAGCAGGCCGAGGAACGTGCCCGCGAACTCCTGCTCCGCGTCGAGCGGCAGGCCGCGCAGGATGTTCCCCACCGCCACCCCGAAGAGCAGCGAGGCCAGGAAGGACGAGACGGCGAAGACCGTGTCCCAGGTGCCGCGCCAGCGCGGGCTCGCCACCTTGCTGCGGAACTCCAGGCACACCGCGCGCAGGATGAGCGCCGCCAGCAACAGCATCATCGCGAGATAGAGGCCCGAGAACACCGTGGCGTAGACCTTCGGAAAGGCCGCGAAGAGGGCGCCGCCGCCGGTCAGCAGCCAGACTTCGTTGCCGTCCCACACGGGCCCCACCGAGTTGATGACCTGGCGCCGCTCGCCGTCGCTCTTCGCCACGAAGCGGTGGAGCATGCCCACGCCCAGGTCGAAGCCGTCGAGGACGGCATAGCCCGCGAGCAGCACGCCGACCAGCAGGAACCAGACGGTCTCAAGCGGCAGCATGGCGCACCTCCGCTTCGGTCCCGGCCAGCGCCGGCCCGTGGATGATCTCCCGGCGCAACAGGTAGAGCCACAGCACCCCGAGCACGGCGTAGATCGCGCCGAAGAGCACGATCGAGAACAGGATCTGCGGCGCGCCGACCACCTTCGACACCGCGTCCCGGGTGCGCATGAGTCCGTAGACGATCCACGGCTGCCGCCCCACCTCGGCGGTCACCCAGCCGAGCTGGATGGCGATCATGGGCAGCGGGATGGACCAGAACGCGAGATGCTGCCACCAGCGCGCGCGCTCCAGTCGGCCGCGCCAGAGGAGCACGAGCCCGAGGAGCGCGACCAGCAGCATCAGACCGCCGAGGATCACCATGTGGTGGAACGAAAGGAAGGTGATCGCGACGGGCGGCCAGTCACGCCGCGGGAAGTCCTCCAGGCCCCTGACCAGCGCCTGGAAGTCGCCGAAAGCCAGGAACGAGGTGAGGCCCGGGACCGCCAGCTCGGGCCCCGGCCGGCGGCCCGACTGGGTGGGCGGCAGGGCGAAGATGGTGAACGGCGCCCCGCGCTGCGTGGTGAAGAGCCCCTCCATGGCCGCGAACTTCGCTTCCTGGGTGCGGGCCACCTGCTTCGCGTGGTGATCGCCGGTCGTGAAGTTGAGCACGCAGGCGACCACCGACATCACCGTGCCGAGCTTCAGCGACACCCGCGCCACGTCCGACCCACGGCCCTTGATGTAGTACCAGGCGGCGATGCCGGCCATGAGGAAGGCTCCCATGGTCCAGGCCGCCGCGACCGTGTGCGTGAAGCGCGGCAGCGTCGAGGGATTGAAGACGACGGCCAGGAAGTTGGTCATCTCCGCCCGCCCGTTCGCCAGCCGGAACCCAGCCGGCGTCTGCATCCACGAGTTGGCGACGATGATCCAGAAGGCTGAGAGCGTCGTGCCCAGCGCCACCATCAGTGATGCGAACCAGCGGACGAAGGAGGAGATGCGCTTGCGCCCGAAGATCAGCAGCCCCAGGAAGCCCGACTCGAGGAAGAAGGCGAAGATCGCCTCCGCCGCCAGCGGGGCGCCGAAGATGTCGCCCACGAAGCGCGAGTAGGTCGCCCAGTTCGTGCCGAACTCGAACTCCATGACGATGCCGGTCGCGACTCCCACCACGAAGGTCACGGTGAAGAGGCCGAGCCAGAAGTCGGAGGCCCGGCGGTAGACTTCCCTGGCCGTGCGCCAGCGGGCGGTCTCGAGCAGGAGGATGAGGAACGCCAGCCCGATGGTGATGGGTGGGAACAGGAAGTGGAACATGATGGTCAGCGAGAACTGCAACCGCGCCAGCCAGACGACGTCCATGGAGCCTCCTTGCGACCGACGGCACCGTTCGCATGCCGATCCACAGCCGCGCGATCCGGCGTTCTCTACACCACCAGCATCGCGTCGCCGTACGAGTAGAAGCGGTACCGTTCTGCTGCGGCGTGCGCGTAGGCGCGCCAGAGCGACTCCTCCCCCGCGAACGCCCCCACCAGCAGGAGCAGCGTGGTGCGCGGCAGGTGGAAGTTGGTCAACAGCGCGTCCACCGCGCGGAACTCGTAGTGCGGCAGGATGAACTTGCGCGTCCAGCCGCCCGCGGCTGCGAGTGCGCCATCGTTCTGGTCGCAGGCCGATTCGAGGGCGCGCACGGCGGTCGTTCCCACGGCCACGATGCGCCCGCCACCGGCGCGGGCGGCATTCAGAGCCGTGGCCGCCTCCTTGCTCACGTCGAACCACTCTTCGTCCATCACGTGCTCCCGCGGATCCGGGCCCGCTATGGGCCGGAACGTGCCCGGCCCGACGTGCAGCAGCAGCGGCACGCTCGCCACTCCCTGCGCGGCGAGCGACTCGAGCAGGGCCTTGCTGAAGTGGAGCCCAGCGGTGGGTGCGGCGACCGCGCCGTCCACGCGCGCGAAGACGGTCTGGTAGCGCTCGCGGTCCTCGGGAACCGGCGACCGGTGGATGTAGGGCGGCAACGGAACGCGGCCGTGTACCTCGAGCGCCCGGTCGAGATCACCGACCACGACCCGCACCACGCACTCGCCCTCGTGGCCGGTCTCGACCACCTCGAGCGTCAAGCCGCCGTCGTCGGTCGTCAGCACCGCCCTCCGAGGGGCCTTCTTCGCCGGCTTCGCGAGCACGCGCCAGATCCCGCCGGGCTCCTGGCGCACGACCAGCAACTCGACGCGCCCGCCGCTCGCACGCCGCACGTCGAGCCGCGCGGGGCGTACACGGGTCTCGTTCAGGGCGAGCGCATCGCCAGTCCTCAACCAGTGACCGAGGTCGGCAATGCGCGAGTCGTGGAGCACGCCGGTCGCGCGCTCGACGACGAGCAGGCGCGCGTCTTCGCGGCGCTCTGCCGGATGCTGGGCGATCAGTTCCGGCGGCAGATCGTAGTCGAGGTCTTCCAGACGCATGGGCAGTCCTGCGATCGAAGGAAGGGCGCCGTTCGGACTCAGGAGAGCGGCAACTCGGGCTGGGCATCGCCCGGGCCAAGAGCGCCGCCGGGCGGCTTCAGGCCGAGGTGCTCGTAGGCGAGGGCCGTGGCTTCGCGGCCACGCGGCGTG
>Ga0315294_10010796_pt1 | contig 10027 bp, 6 predicted proteins | sample YL17G13_40_MG_FD_203626 | JGI IMG/M metagenome (GOLD analysis project Ga0315294, IMG submission 203626) | Sediment microbial communities from Yellowstone Lake, YNP, Wyoming, USA - YL17G13_40 | ecosystem: Environmental > Aquatic > Freshwater > Lake > Sediment | place: USA: Wyoming | collected...
AATACCTACACCGGTTCAAGCGACAAGGAGGACACATGAAGCTGTTTCTGGATTCGGCCAACCTGGAGGAGATCCGCGAAGTCGCGAGCTGGGGGGTCCTGGACGGGGTGACCACCAACCCGTCGCTCTGCTCCAAAGAGAACGCGACTTTCGAGGACAATATCCGCGCCATCTGTGCCGTTTGCGCCGGACCCGTCAGCGCCGAGTGCGTCTCGCTCCGCGCCGACGAGATCGTCGTCGAGGGCCGCCGCCTGGCCCGGATCGCGCCCAACGTCGCGGTCAAGATCCCCGTCTGCCTGGAGGGCCTCAAGGCGACGAAAACGCTCCACGCCGAGGACGTCCCGGTCAACATGACCCTCATCTTCTCCGCGAGCCAGGCCCTTCTCGCCGCTAAGGCGGGGGCCCGATTCGTCAGTCCCTTTATCGGGCGCCTCGACGACGCCTCCGAGGACGGCATGGCCCTCATCGAGGAGATCGTCCAGATCTTCGAGAACTACCACTTTGAAACCGAGGTCATCGTGGCCAGCGTCCGCCACCCGCGGCACGTCGTCGAGGCGGCCCTGATCGGGGCGGACATCGCCACGGTCCCCTACGGGGTCATGGAAAAGCTGGTCAAGCATCCGCTGACGGACATCGGCATCGAACGGTTCCTCGCCGACTGGAGAAAAGTCAAGAAGTGAGATTCCACCCCATCTTCCGGATCCGTGAATACGTCCGGATCCTCGTCCAGAAAGTCCGGCGGGTCACGGTTTTCGTGCTCGTCCTGGGCGTCCTCTTCTCGAGCCTGGTCGCCGGCAAGAACGTCTTCCTGAGCGAAGTCCGCAAGGAGATCCACAAGTCGTTCGCCTACGACAGCCTGAAGCCTTCCTATTTCCCGCCCACCCTCGTCCTTGAGAACGTCCGCTCCCTCGCCGGTCCGCCGACCTTCCGGGCCCGCCGGGTCAGGGTCGAGGTCTCCTTTCTCTCCCTCCTGAGGAACCAGAAGTCCATTTCCGTCCGGCTGGAATCTCCGGAGATCCGCCTCACTCGGGGAGCCCCGGGGGCGTCACGGTCGAAAGCCAGGCGCCCGTTTTCCGTTTTCTCGCTTCCTTTCCTCATCGAGGAGGGGGTCGTCGAGGACGGTTCGGTGTCTTTTGAAACCGGCGCGGCGACGGTCGAGGTCCGGGGGCTCCAGGCGCTCGTCACCCAGAGCGGCGAGGAGTTCTCGGTCCGGGCGACGGCCGCGCGGAGCGGCTATTCGTCCCCCGCTCAAAACGTCGATTTCGGCGGTGCCCTCACCGTCATGCTTTCCGGCCGGGGCGAAGCGGTGAAGATCGACCGGCTGACGGTCGAAGGGCCCGATGTCGCCCTCCAGGCGGAAGGCAGCATCCGGAATTTCCTCGACCCTGAGGTCGAGCTGGACGCCCGTTTCGATATCGAAACGGCCTATCTCGACGCGGTCCTCCACATGCCTTTTAAATGGAAGGGAAAGGTCGGCGGGGAGGGGAAGCTCCGGCGCAAGAGCGGCGAGCTCGCCTTCGAGACGAGCCTCGCCTCGGACACCCTGATGCTTTGCGGTGTGCCCATGGGCCGGATTCGGGGAAAATTCGACCTCGCGCCGGCGACGGGCGGACGGATCGACCTCGCCATCCAGAAGCCCGGACTTCCCGCCGAGAGCTTGAGTCTGACCTTTCTCCGGGGCCGGGTCGAGGGCCGCGCCGCCCCGATTTTCGTCGACCCCGTCTTCAGTGAGCTCAAAATCCCCTGGCCGATCAGGTCCCCCGCCTGGGGGACCTTTACCCTCGAGAACCGCAAGCTCGCTGTCGACGCCGAATTCCGCGATTCCGCGCTCGTCAGGGAAGGGGACCTGTTTTGCTTCCGGGGAGGCGCCAAGGTCGGCGTCGACTTCGCCACCCACAACGTCTCCGTCCGGACTCCCGGCCTGGAATCGAACTTCGGCCGCCTCGAAGCGACCGCCGCGATCGACCTCGCCGGCGACATCGATACGAGGATCCGGGGACAAGTCTTCGACGTCAAGCAGACGCGGGAATTCGTCTCCCTCGTCCTCAATGAGACGTTCGGCTTCGGTGAGATCCGGGGCGCGGGCTACGCCGACGTCCGTCTCAGCGGTAAATCCGCCTCCCCGGACGTCTCCCTGAAGGCCACCTTGTCTCCCGGCGGCTTCGACCTGTTCAATGCCGCTTTCGTCGAGACGGAGGCCGTCATATCGGGAGGCGGTTTCGAGGGCTCGTTCGACGTCGATGACCCCGAGCTCAAAGGCCGGGTCCGGGTCAAGACCGACGGCGACACGCTCGTAGTGGACGTCAAGGACGGGGAGGGGGAGCTGGCCCGGATCCTTCCCGCCCTCGAGGTTCCCGTCCCTCTCTCTGGCCGGGCCGCGGGCGATTTCCGAATGGTCGACAGGTCCGGCGTCCAGGAGTTCTCGGGGAGCTTCACGAGCCCCGAGATCACCGGCTACGGCGAGAAGGCCGGCCGCGTCTCCGGCCGGCTCGATTGGAAGGAAGGCATCCTATCGTTCCCCGAGCTGGCCATGGATTTCTACGGCGGGCGTTTCGAGGGCCGGCTGCTCGTCGGGGTCGTCAACGGCGAGTTCGATTTCGACCTCCGCGGCGAGGAGCTCGATTTTCACCAGGTCGTCTCGCCGGCCTTCGGGCGGCTGTCCCTGGCCCTGGCCGGCCGGGGCGTCTTCGGCCGGGACACGCTGGGCGGGCTGTTCAACATCAAAGACATGACCCTCTCTCCCCTCGAGAAAACGGAGGCCCGGGGCGATCTCCAATTGGGTGTTGCCGGAGGGCATGTTCTCCTCGGTCTCAAGGGCGGGCTCGTCCCGGGCGAAAACCCGTTCGAAGCCGCTTTCGATTTCCCTCTTTCCGGCGGGCTTTTTGCGGGGGTCGTCAAGGGACGGATCGGCAACCTCGACCTCATCTGGCCATGGTACGGAGCCCAGGGGCACGCCGATTACACGGCCGACGTGAAGGAGACCGAAACAAAGGCAAAGGTTGCCGTTGTCCTCGATGTTGAGGCCCCGATCATGCCCTTGCCTGGTTTCGCCTACGCCATTACCGATTTCACCGCCTCCGGGAACTACCTCGACGATGTCCTGACCATCGCCTCGCTCGGCGGCAAGCTTGGCGGCGGCGACGTCCGCGGCTCCGGCGAGGTCGGGATCGGCGAGAGCGGCATCGCCACGATGGACCTGCGCCTCGAGGCCAAGGACATGGTCCTCTCGCCCATGGAACGGATGCGGGCCCAAGCCGACGGAACGCTCCGCCTGCTCAAGGACAAGAAGCGCTTCGTCACCGAGGGGGAGCTCCTGTTCAAGCGGCTGACCTGGCGGCGCGAGATCTACGAGGAGTTCGGGTTTTCCTCGGAAGCCGAGCCGGCGGCGGACGCGGGGCCCTCGTTTTTCGACGGCATGTCCCTGAACATCCGCCTCCGGGCCGACGAGAACATGATCATCGAGAACTCGCTGGGCAAGTTCAACGGCCGGTTCAACCTGACCGCGACCGGCGACTTCGCCTCGCCCGTCCTCCTCGGCGACATCGATCTCGGGAGCGGCGACTTCTATTTCCAGGACCGGAGCTTCCGGGTGATCAACGGCCGCCTGAGCTTCGTCGACCCGATCAACACGGAGCCCTACCTCGATTTCCGCGGCGAGACTTACGTCAAGGACTACCGGGTGACCCTGAACATGAGCGGCCCGGTCAGCCGCCTCAAGCCGGAGTTCTCCTCCTCGCCGCCCCTGCCGCCAGAGGAGATCCTGTCCCTGCTCGCCCTGGGCGAGGCCTTCAAGCGGACGTACTATTCCTATTCCGGCGACCGCAGCACGGCTTTGAATACGGCCTCCCTCCTGACCTATCAGATCGCCGACCAGGCCAGGAGAAGGACCCCCGGCGGCCTTTTTTCCTTGGACCGATTCCGTATCGACCCCTATATCCCTGAAAGCGCCCCGGGCGGCATCGCCGCCCGGATCACCGTGGGCAAGAAGATCTCCCCGAACCTCCTCTTTCTCTATTCGACGATCGTGGCTAACTCCACCGTCATGGCCGGGATCGACGAAGTCCCGATTTTCCGCATGGAATGGGACATCAGCAGGAAGTTCTCGCTCGTCGGCGGGCGGGACGACCGGGGAAGGCTGAGTTTGGATGTCAAGTACCGCAAACGCTTCTAGAGAACGCGGCCGTGGACGCCGTCCCGGCGCCGGGGCCGTCCTGGCGCTCACGGCGGTCCTCGCTCTCGCCGGCGTCCGGACGGTCCGGGCCCAGGCCGCCGGAGCCGCGGTCGTCGTCAAGGTCGCCGTCGAGGCCGACGGGAAGCCCGCCGAAAAGGGGTTTCTTGACCTCATCCCTATCAAGCCGGGCGATCCCTATTCGCCACGGCTCGTGGACCAGGCCGTTAAGCAGATCTTCCGCACGGGCCTCTTTGCCGACGTCCGGGTCCTGAAGAGCGGGGAGGACCGCGTCGAGCTCGTCTTCGCACTCGTCAGGAACCTGTTCATCAACAACGTCTATTTCCGCGGCTCGGGGGCTTCATCGGCTCGCCTGAGGGACAGTCTCGTCTCCCTCAGGCCGGGCGGCATCCTCAAGGAAGACCGTCTGGCCGACGCGGTCAAGGAGGTCCGGGAGGGGTTGAGGAAGGAAGGGTATTTCGGCGCCACGGTCGACTGTGATGTCCGGCGGAAGGCCGGCGACACGACGGTCAACCTCGTCTTCCGGGCCTCCTCCTGGAAGATCTATCGGATCGGCGCGCTCGATATCGAGTGGCAGGCCGATATCCCCCAGCGGAACCTTCTCGGGAAGATGAAAAGCCGGGCCGGCAAGGTTTATGTGCCCAGCCTCTTCGAGGCCGACCTCGAGGCCTTGACCGCCGCCTTGGGCAAGTCGGGCTACCGGCGGGCCGACGTCCGCCTGGCCGGCGAGGCTTTCGACGAGGAGAAATCCCTGGTTGACCTCCGCGTCGAGATCCTGCCGCAGGAGAGGATCGCCATCGTCGTCAACGGGGCCAAGGTTCCGTCCCGGCTCCTCGAACCGATCTGGAAGGAGCGGGTGTTCGAGCAGTGGGGGCTGGCCGAAGGCGAGGTCAGGGTCCTCAACCATGTCCGCCGGAAGGGCTACCTTTTCGCCACGGTCTCCAGCCGGGTCGAAAAAGGGCTGGACGAGATCCGCATCATCCACGATGTCTCCCCGGGAGAGAAAACTAAGATCGAGGCCGTCGATTTCAAGGGCCTGGCCGCGTTCACGGACCTGGACATGAAGACCCGGCTGGCCGTCCGCGAAGGCGTTCCATTTTTCGCCCTCCTCGGCTACGACCGGCTGTTCTCGATCCCGCGGGAGGTCGAGGTCTTCTATAAAGAAAACGGCTTCGCCGACGTCCAGGTCCGGCTGGACCTGGTCAAGCAGAAGACGGGTGTCCGGGCGGTCTTCGACGTCCGGGAAGGACAGAAGACGACCGTCGAGGCCATCCGGCTCGAAGGGACGTCCCTTTTCCACGCCGACGCCCTCGTCCGCGAACTCGTCAACCGGCAGGGCGGCCCGTATTATCCGCCCAACGTCCAGAGGGATGTCGGCCAGATCGAGAGCTTCTATCTCTACCGCGGCGTCCGCGGGACGGAGGTCGTGGCCCGCGTCGAGCCTTCGGCGGAGAACCGGGTCTCGCTCGTCTTCGAGATCCGGGAAGGCGAGAAGGTCACTGTCCAGGACGTCTTCGTCACCGGGAACCGGATCACGAAAAGTCGGGTCATCGGGAAGGAGATGCGGATCGGAAAGGGCGACGAGGCCGATTATTCGAAGGTCCAGGAGACGAAACGCCGGCTCGAACGCCTCGGCATTTTTTCCGAGGTCCGGGTGGATGAGGTCCAGACCGGGCCCCGGGACGAGGTCGTGATCGTCACCGTCCGAGAGGGGGAAAGGAACTACGCCGGCGTCGGCCTCGGGTTCGAATCCCTGACCCCGCTCAGCGGCTCTCTCGCCTCCTGGCCCAACGATTTCCGCCCCCGGGGCACGGCGGAGTACATCCGCAGCAACGTCTTCGGCCTCGGCGCGCAGGTCGGCCTCCTGGCCCAGCTCAGCACGGTCGAGAGACGGGCGGTCGCCTCCTGGAGCCAGCCATACCTCTTCCGCCTGGCCATACCGACGACGCTCCTCGCCTGGGCCGAACGAGAGGAGCGGGAGAGCTTCACCTACGACCGCCGCGGCATCAGCCTCAGCACAGTCAAATCCTTGGGCAAGGCCCGGCTTCTTCTGGCCTCCCTGAGCTTGACCCGGACGGCCCTTCCCAAGGTCGACCTCGAAAACCCCCCGCCCGACATCGACAGGCGCTATCTTCCGTACTCGGCGGCGCTCGTGTCGGTCAGCATGAATTGGGAAAGACGAGATGACACCCTGAACCCTGAAAAGGGCCTTTTTTTCAGCGTCGTCGGTGAATGGGGCTTTCCGGTCTTCGGCATGGAATCGGACTACCAGAAGGTCTTTCTCAAGTCCCAGCTCTTCCGCCCCCTGCCCGCCGGTCTGAACCTTGGAGTCACGGCCCGGCTGGGGCTCGGCAACGGCTTGAGGAACCTCCCGGAGAGGTTCTTCGCCGGCGGCAGCAACACGTTCCGGGGGGAGGAGTTCGACATGCTCGGCCCCCTCGACCCGACGACGCTCAAGCCCCTCGGCGGCGAGGCCGTCTTCCTGGTCAACTCGGAGCTCGTCTTCGCCGTCGTTCCCTCGTGGAAGGAACTTCGGCTGGCCGCCTTTTTCGACCTCGGCAACGTCTACGGCAGCCTGAATGAATTCCGGCCTCTCGACCTCCAGGGGGCCGCGGGCGCGGGCATCCGCTACCGGACGCCGCTCGGACCGGTTCGCGTGGAGATCGCCTGGAAACTCTGGGGCATCGACGCTCAGGACAAGAAAGGGAAACCCCTCATCTTCCTGACGATCGGCAACATCTTCTAGGGCGGGGACGACGATGATGAAAAGGATCATGCTCCTGACACTCCTGGCGGCGGCCGCCGGCCTGGCCCAGACAGTCAACTGCCTGGTCGCGGTCGTCAACGGCGAGATCATCACCCTCCTCGACGTCGAGGTCGCGGCCGAGTTCGGCCTGGGTCGCGAGGCCGCCGTCGAGGCGGGGCGGGACCCGCGTCTCGCGGCCCTCGACGCGCTCATCGACAGGAAGGTCGTCCTGGACCTGGCCCGGGAGGCCCGGGGGGTCGGCGAGGAAGAGCTCGCCGCCGCGCTCGCCGACTTGCGCCGCGGATTGGGCGAAGGCGCCTTCGCGGCGAAGCTCGGGAAGTTCGGCCTCGCCGAGAAGGACCTCGAGCCCTATCTCCGGGACAGGCTCCTCTACGACAGGGCCCTGGCCCTGAGGTTCAGCGCGACGATCCCCGTGTCGCATGCGGAGGTCGAGAGGCATTACCGGGATATCTATGTCCCGGAGCAGACCCGCCTCGGCAACGCGGCCGAACCGCTCGACCGGGCCGCCGACCGGATCGAATCGCTGCTGCGGGAGGAGAGGCGGACGAAACAGACGGCCGACTGGGTCGGGGACCTGAGAAAGAGGGCCGATATCCAGCTCAAGAAAGACTGCCTGAAATGAACGTCGCCTATCTTTTTCCGGGGCAGGGGTCCCAGGCCGTGGGCATGGGCAAGGACCTCTACGACAAATCGCCCGAGGCCCGCGAGCTTTTTGAAACAGCCGACGAGGTCCTCGGCTTTCCCATTTCCAAGATATGTTTCGAGGGGCCCGAGGAGGAGCTCCGGCTCACCCGGAACACCCAGCCGGCCCTGCTCGTTGTCAGCACGGCCGCCTGCCGCCTGCTCGGCCGCGACCCCGCCGTGGCCGCCGGCCACAGCGTGGGAGAATATTCGGCCCTCGTCGCCGCCGGTTGCCTTCGCTTCGAGGACGCCGTTCTTCTCGTCCACAAGAGAGGCCGCTACATGCAGGAAGCCGTCCCCGTCGGGATCGGGGGGATGGCTGCGGTCCTCGGCGTTCCCGGCGACGTGGTCGAGGGACATCTCGCCGCCGTGCGCTCGGGCGTCGTCGAGATCGCCAATTGGAATAGCGACGACCAGATCGTCATCTCCGGTGAAAAGGCCGCGGTCGAGGAGGCCCTGGCCGCGATCAAGGCGCCGCGGTCGGTCATGCTGCCGGTCAGCGCGCCTTTCCACTCCCGGCTGATGAAGCCGGCCGAGGAGAGGCTTGCCGCCGACCTCGACGCGGTCCCCTTCGCCGGCCCGCGCTTCCCGGTCATCACCAACGTCGATGCCCGGCTTATCCGGACGGCGGAGGAGGCCCGGGACGCCCTCAAGCGGCAGGTCAGCCGCTCCGTCCTCTGGGCGAAGTCCATGGGCCTTTTAAAGGAGATGGACATCGAAGCGTGCATCGAGTGCGGCCCGGGCAAAGTTCTGGCCGGCTTGTTCAAGCGCATCGGCCGGGGCTGGCCCAAGGCGCCGGCTTTCCACAACGTGGAGAACTGGGAAGGACTGGAGAAGGCGAGGGCGGCCCTATTCGGCCTGCTGTGAAATAACCCGGGGGCCGTAGCGGACGAAATATTCGACGGCCGAGATGACAACCAGGGCGAAAACCAACCACAGCCCGACCTTGGCCGCGATGTAGAATTTCCCCAAATAGATCGGGCCCAGGACGAGGGCGCCGATGACCCAGGATTCACTGCCCATCTTGGCCTTTCCGAAGGCCGAGGCGGGGATGTTGACCCCCTTGGACGAGGCCATGGCCCGGAAGCCGCTGACGGCGATCTCCCGCCCGATGATGACCACGGCCGCCCAGGCCGGGACCCGGCCGAGCCCGACGAGGCAGATGAGGGTCGAGGCGATGAGCAGCTTGTCGGCCGTCGGGTCGAGGAGTTGGCCGAGGACGGTGACGAGAGCCTTCCGGCGGGCCAGCCAGCCGTCGAGCCAGTCCGTCAGGGAGGCGAAGGTGAAGATGATCACGGCGACGAGGTCGTGGCCCTTGAAATTCGTCAGCATCACGGCCACGAGGGCCGGGATGGCGAGAATCCTGGCCAGGCTGAGGTAATTGGGGATGTTCACGCCCCGAGATTACACCAGGGTCCCCAGCTATGTCAAACCGTCTGAGGCGTCGTTTCGTGTGTGAAGTAACGAGCACGCAGGGGCGATGCCCGGAGGGGCCTCGAGGATCATCTCCGTCCGCTGCGGTGATTTTTTACGCCATCCCGGTCCGGATCCGATGGAAGGAGTCCGCGTATCCGTCCCAGGAAGGCTAAATCACCGCTTTATGCTCCCTCCGACGATCCCTCTCGGCCCCAGTCATCGCGGCGAAGCAGGCACGGACGGTAAAGAGGGACTGTCCCCATTGGTCCCCAATGGGGGCTGTCCCTCTTTACCAGAGCGAAGCCCGGATACCAAGCGGCCAGGCTCGCCGGGTCGGGCCGCGGCCGACGGAGTGGCGCGCCCCGAGTCGGACGTTCCGAACACACGACAGGACGCGATGCTGCATGTTGCAATAAGGGAGGCCCCTGGGTATAGTGAGGGTTCGCCGATGTCCAAAGACAACTCCCCGACTCCGATGATGGAGCAGTATTTCCGGATCAAGGAGCTCCACCGCGACGCCCTCCTCTTCTTCCGCCTCGGCGATTTCTACGAGATGTTCTACGACGACGCCAAGCTCGCCGCGCCCATCCTCGACATCACCCTGACCTCGCGGCAGAAGGTGCCGATGTGCGGCGTCCCGTACCACGCCGTCGGCTCCTATCTCCCGAAACTTTTGCGCCAGGGCTACAAGGTCGCCATCTGCGAGCAGGTCGAGGACCCCAAGGCGGCCAAGGGCGTCGTCAGGCGCGAGGTTATCAAGGTCTTAACGCCCGGAACCGCCGTCGAGTTCGAAACGGAGGACGCCAAGGAGAGCACCTTCATCGTCTCCCTGGCCCTCGAAGAGGACGGGTGGGGGATGGCCCTCCTCGACCTCGTCGCCGGTGAGGTCCGCACGCTCGAGGGCGGGTGGCCCGAGGCCAAGGTCCTGGCCGACGAGATCTTCAAGGCGGCGCCCAAGGAGATCCTCTACCCGG
>Ga0315294_10010797_pt1 | contig 10027 bp, 11 predicted proteins | sample YL17G13_40_MG_FD_203626 | JGI IMG/M metagenome (GOLD analysis project Ga0315294, IMG submission 203626) | Sediment microbial communities from Yellowstone Lake, YNP, Wyoming, USA - YL17G13_40 | ecosystem: Environmental > Aquatic > Freshwater > Lake > Sediment | place: USA: Wyoming | collected...
ACGGTAGCGTCCATGTCGTAAAGCCAGCACGAAACGCCCCTGGCCTCCAAGTCTTCGCAGAGCTTCTTCGCAAATGCCGCGTCAGGTTGTCCGTAGGAGATGAAACAGTTGTAGTACTTCACCTCGGCCACGATGCCTGGGAGAGCGTCTAGCACCTCCCGAGGCACGCCAGCGCCCTGGAAGAAGGTCCTCAGTTCCGGCGTTAGCTTGTTGCCCGCCCCGCGGAAGGAGGCTATGAGCGTGTCAACGCCGACACTGGTGGACCATTCGTGGTGGACAGCGGCCAGCCCTATTATCTGGCTCAGGTCAACGTTGGCTAGAGACGTGTCTCCAAGTTTGGCTCTCGAAAGGTTAGCCGCTGTCAAGTCTGCCTGATTCAGATGGGCCCACCTCAGATCTGCTGACATAAGACGGGCTCGTGTCAGGTCCGCCCAGAGCAAGTTCGTATCGCTGAGGTCGGCCCGGCTCAGGTTCGCTCGGGTGAGGTCAGCCATAACCAGCGAGGCTCCGAACAGGTTCGCCGCAGAAAGATCGGTCCCGGCGAGGTTGGCCCCCTTCAGGTCCGCCCGTAAGAGGTCAAGCTGCACCCCCGGATTCGCCTGCCGCCACTCGGCGATCGCGTCTTTTCCCTTACGGACCACTGCCACGTGCTCAGGATTCGCCATTCTCGCTCACCCCCTCTCGTGTCCGGGGCGAATGTATGGCATGTGGTGCCGCGCCGTCAACGATCGTGCATAGGGAGCCGCGGTCCGGACCGTCGTGGTACCTATTACCTCCCCGTCGGCCCCATCAGCACCCGCCTGGTGACGCTCAGCACCCATCGCCAGTGCACGAGCAGGTGCGCCAGCAGGATGACGATGAGGGCGATGCCCGTCCAGTCGTGGATGTCCAGCCACGTCTCGCGGGTGAACCCGAAGCTCTCGTGCGCCGCCCGCGACCCGGCGCCGCGAAAGTGAAAGCCCCCTCCACGGGGGAGTGCGATCCAGAGAATGAAGCCCGAGGCAGCCTCCAGCAGCAGTGCCAGGAGAGCCGCCACCGCTATCCAGTAGAGAAGCGCCGCGCGTCGCATGTTCACCTCCTTGTCGGGCCGCCGGCCGGCGGCCAGTGGACGCCTGCCCTAGGATAACCCGCAATCGCCCGGAGACAAATCACCCTCCCAGTTCCCAGTTCCCAGTTCCCAGTTCCTGGTTCCCAGTCCCCGCCTCCTTGCGGGGCCCCCAGGCCCGTGCTATCATGCCGCCGGAAGCAGCGAAATTGCGCAATCGCCTTAGTGGTTGCGCCCAGGGAGGGGCTCTCGTGACAACGGTCCAGCCTAGCGGACAGTCCGGCCCGGCCATGACCGACAAGCAGCGGTCTCTAGAGCTGGCCATCGGCCAGATAGAGAAGCAGTTCGGGCGGGGCGCCATCATGCGCCTCGGCGAGGCCTCCGCCAATCTCCAGGTGGAGGCCATCCCCACCGGCTCCCTGGCCCTCGACCTGGCCCTGGGCATCGGCGGCATCCCCCGCGGCCGGGTGACCGAGATCTTCGGGCCGGAGTCCACCGGCAAGTCAACCCTGGCCCAGCACATCATCGCCGAGGCCCAGAAGATGGGCGGCATGGCCGCCTACATCGACGTGGAGCACGCCCTGGAGCCCTCCTACGCCGCTTCAATCGGCGTCAACGTAGACGACCTCCTGATCTCCCAGCCCGACACCGGCGAGCAGGCCCTGGAGATCACCGAGGCCCTGGTCCGCAGCAACGCCGTGGACATAGTGGTGGTGGACAGCGTCGCCGCCCTGGTGCCCCGGGCCGAGATCGAGGGGGAGATGGGCGACTCCCTGCCCGGCCTCCAGGCACGCCTCATGTCCCAGGCTCTGCGCAAGCTGGCGGCCGCCATCGCGCGCTCCCACACCGCCGTCATCTTCATCAACCAGTTGCGAGAGAAGGTGGGCATCGTCTTCGGCAACCCGGAGGTGACGCCCGGGGGCCGCGCCCTCAAGTTCTACAGCTCGGTGCGCATCGACCTGCGGCGGGTGGAGTCCATCAAGCAGGGGCCCCAGGTCATCGGCAGCCGAGTGCGGGCGAAGGTGGTCAAGAACAAGGTGGCAGCCCCTTTCCGCACCGCCGAGTTCGACATCATGTTCACCGGCAAGAGCCTGGGGATCAGCCGCGAGGGTGGCATCGTCGACCTGGGGGTTGAGACGGGGATCCTCAAGAAGATGGGCGCCTTCATCAGCTATGGCGACCTGCGCCTGGGCCAGGGCCGAGAGGCCGCCAAGGAACACCTGCGCCAGAACCCTGAGATGGCTGTCGAGATCGAGGAGCGGATCCGGGACGCTGCCGGCGGGCGGGCAGCGGTCGCCGCACCTGGCGAGCAGGAAGACGAGCTCTAGCTGCCGCTCGAGAACCCCGTAGGATTCGAAGGCCGGCCGGGGTGGGCCAGGCTTCCTTCATTTGCGGTCGATGATCATCTCCGCCATCGAGAGGCAGAAGCGCCGCCAGCGCGTCAACGTCTACGGCGACGAGGGCCGCTTTGCCTTCGCCCTCGCCCTGCACCTGGCGCAGGACGCCAGCCTCCACACCGGCATGGAGCTCAGCCAGGCCCAGGTGAACGCCCTCCAGGAGGCGGACGCCCGCCACTCGGCCTACGACGCCGCCCTTCGGCTCCTTTCCTACCGGCCCCGCAGCGAGAAGGAGATGCGCCGCCGCCTGGCCCGCCGGGGCATCGAACTGCGGCTCATCGGCGAGACGGTGCGCCAGCTCAGAGAGCGGGGCTACCTGGACGACGAGGCCTTCGCGCGCTTCTGGACGGAGACCCGAGAGGCCACCAGCCCTCGCAGTCGCCGCCTCATCGCGCAGGAGCTACGGGCCCAGGGCGTGGACGCCGAGACAGCCACCGCCGCCACGGCCTCCGTCGCTGACGAAGAGGCCGCCTATCGCGCAGCCAGTCGCCGCCTGCACGCCTTCCGCGGCCTGGACTATGATACCTTCCGACGCCGCCTGGGCGGGTTCCTGGTGCGCCGCGGCTTCTCCTACGAGGTGGCCCGTCGCACCATGGAGCGCTGCTGGCAGGAGGCCAGCGGAAACGAGGGAGACAGTCCTCCTGCGGGTTGAAACCCGCACCTTCATAGATCCGGCTTCAGAAGCTGCGGGATTCATCCCGCAGTATCCAGGAAACGCCCGCCAGCTCCGGGCCGGACACCACCGCCAGCTTCCTTGACACCCTCACCAGGCTACTCGTATGATGAATCTGAAGATCGCCCCGCCGATGGCGGGTTCAACATTTGATGGACTAGCGAAGACATAATCAAGACAAGGGGGGACCTAAACAGAAAGAGAGGTTGCAATGCCCGTAGCCATAGCCTTGGGCGTCATTCTGGGCGTCCTGGGGCTGGCGATCGGGGCTCTTCTCGGTAACACCGTAAGGCGGAGGATCAGCCAAGGGCGTGTAGAGGCAGCGGAAAGAGATGCTGCCAAGATCCTCGCAGAGGCTCAGACCAAACAAAAGGAGATCCTTCTAGAGGGAAAAGAAGAGGCAATTCGACTGCGGGCCCAGGTTGAGGCTGAGCTCAAGGAGCGAAGAGCCGAAGCCCTGAAGCTGGAGCAGCGTGTTGCCCAGCGAGAAGAGAACCTAGATCGCAAGCTAGAGGCCCTGGACCGCCGGAATCAATCCCTAGACGAGAAAGAGAAGGAGCTAGCCGGGACCAGGACAGAACTAGACGAGTTGCGCAGGAAGCAGCTAGAGGAGATAGAGAGGATCTCAGGCCTAACCAGCCAGGAGGCCCGCGGCATCCTGCTGGCAGAGGTGGAGAAGGAGGCCCGCGAAGACGCCAACCGCCGGGTCCGCGCCGTCGAGGCGGAGGTAAAGGAGGAAGGCGAGGCCCGCATTCGCGATACGCTGGCTACCGTTATGCAGCGGCTAGCCACCGACGTGGTCTCCGAGAGTACTGTCTCTGTCGTTCCCATCCCCAGCGACGACATGAAGGGCCGGATTATCGGACGGGAGGGCCGTAACATCCGCGCCCTAGAGGCCGCCACCGGCGTCGACCTCATCATCGACGACACCCCGGATGCCGTCACCCTCTCCGGCTTCGACCCGGTGCGACGGGAGATCGCCCGTGTCGCCCTCAGCAAGCTGATCACAGACGGGCGCATCCATCCCACGCGCATCGAAGAGGTGGTGGAGAAGGCGCGCCAGGAGGTGGACATAGGGATCAAGGACGCCGGCGAGCAGGCGGCCATCGAGGCTGGCTGTCCCGGTCTCAACCCGGAGATCCTGAAGACCCTGGGCCGCCTCAAGTTCCGCACCAGCTACGGCCAGAACCAGCTCATGCACGCCGTGGAGAGCGCCCATATTGCCGGCCTTATCGCGGAGGAGATCGGCGCCGATGTCAACGTCTGCCGTCGGGGCGCCCTCCTCCACGACCTTGGGAAGGCCATCGACCACGAGGTGGAGGGTACTCACGCCCTCATCGGGGCAGAGCTGGCCCGTCGGCACGGCGTGAGCCCAGCGGTCGTCCACTGCATCGCCGCTCACCACGAAGAGGAGGAACTGCGTACGGTGGAGGCCATCGTCGTCCAGATCGCCGACGCCATCAGCGGCAGCCGTCCCGGGGCACGCATGGAGACCCTGGAGCACTACATCAAGCGGCTCGAGGCGCTGGAGACGCTGGCCAGCGGCTTCGAGGGTGTGGAGAAGGCCTTCGCCATCCAGGCTGGCCGCGAGATCCGCATCATCGTCAAGCCGGAGGAGGTGGACGACCTGGCCTCCATGCGACTAGCCAGGGACATCAGCCGCAAGATCGAAGAGAGCCTGGAGTACCCCGGCCAGATCAAGGTGACGGTGGTCCGGGAGACGAGGGCCGTAGACTACGCCAAGTAGACAAGCCATGGGGAGCGGCGATGTCCACAGCAGCGAGGATAGCCGCTCCTCATCGCGTGCCCTAGAGGAGGCGCCGTGAAGGTGCTCATGGTGGGTGATGTGGTGGGGCGGCCCGGCCGGCGGGCGGTGGCCGCCTTGCTGCCCGACTTACTACAGGAACTCGAGGTGGACCTGACCATCGCCAACGGCGAGAATGCCGCTGCTGGCCGTGGCCTTACCCTGACCACGGCACGCGAGCTGTTCGACGCCGGGGTGGACGTCATCACCTCCGGCAACCACATCTGGGACCAGAAGGAGATCATTCCCTCCCTGGACGAAGAGGCCCCTATCCTTCGTCCCCACAACTACCCTCCGGGGACGCCAGGACGCGGAATCATGACCTGCAACGGGGTGACCATCATCAACCTCCAGGGTCGCACCTTCATGCCCCCCCTTGATTGCCCCTTCCGTACCGCCGACGCTATCCTAAAGCAACTGCCAGCGAGGTCCACCATCATCGTCGACATGCACGGAGAGGCCACCAGCGAGAAGGTGGCGATGGGCTGGTACCTTGACGGCCGCGTCTCCGCCGTCCTGGGCACGCACACGCACATCGGCACGGCAGACACCCGCATCCTGCCCATGGGCACGGCCTTCGTCTGTGACGTGGGCATGGTGGGAAGCCGAGACTCCATCATCGGAGACGACGTGGATGCGGTTCTCTCGCGCTTCCTCTCCCTGCTCCCCCACCGTCTGCCCGTCGCCGAGAATAGCCGCGTCCTTCAGTTCAACGCCGTTCTCGTCGAAATCGACGATGCCACGGGGCTGGCCCGCAGCATCGTGCGGGTGGATCGGGAGATGGAGCGCCGTGAGTAGCCGGGCCGATTTCCACACCCACAGTAACTGCTCCGACGGCGTATTGAGCCCCACGGCTTTGGTGGAGCTGGCCGTCTCCCGCGGCGTGCAGATCATGGCCCTCACCGACCACGACTCCACGGAGGGCCTCGGGGAGGCCCTCCAGGCCGCGACTCGCCATCCAGGCTTCACGCTCATCCCCGGCGTGGAGATAAGCACCGACATCCCGGGCAGCGAGGTGCACGTGCTGGGCTACTTTCTCGACCCGAAGGACGGCCACCTCCAGGAGGAGCTCCTCCGTCTGCGCAGCCTGCGTCGGGACCGCGGCCGCGGCATGGTGGAGAAGCTGCGCGATCTGGGCATGGACATTAGCTGGGAAAGAGTGCAAGCGATCGCCGATGGCGGAGCCGTCGGGCGCCCGCACGTAGCCCAGGCTCTGCTTGAGAAGGGGTACATAGGCTCCACTCAGGAAGCATTCGAGCGCTATATAGGCCGTAACGGCCCCGCCTACGTGGAGCGCGCCAAGATGACCCCGGCCGAGGCCGTGGCCTTTCTTCACCAGCGCCGAGCGCTCCCCGTCCTGGCCCATCCGCGGGAGATGGAGAACCTTGAGGGCCTGCTGCCGACCCTCCAGAAGGCCGGCCTGGCGGGCATTGAGGTCTACTACCAGGACTACGACGAGGCCAGCATCGAAGGCCTGCTGACGATGGCCCGCAGGTACGGCCTGTTGCCCACGGGCGGCAGCGACTACCACGGCTTCGGCGGCGAACACGAGCGGCTGCCAGGCGACATACCCCTGCCCGACGAAGTCATCGATGCTTTCATGGCCCTGGCCGAGAGATGCGTCATTCACAGGGCCTGAGGCCGGCCGCCTACCAGTCGTATGCAGTGTGCCACCCACCCCTCGGTTGAAACCGAGCTGACCTGCAGCCGCTGCGGTAAGCCTATCTGCCCGCGCTGCCTGGTCATCACGCCCGTGGGCGCCCGTTGTCGCGAATGCGCGCGCCTGCGGCGTCTGCCCACATATCGACTGGGCGCCATCTTCATCCTGCGAGGCCTGGGCGCCGCCCTGGCCACCGGCGCCGCCGCCGGGGCTCTCTGGGCCTTCCTGTTCCCCTACCGCTTCGGCGCCTTCATAGGGCTCTTCCTCGGCCTCGGCCTGGGCTACGCCGTCGGGGAGTCCGTGAGCTGGGCCGCCAACCGCAAGCGCGGGGCCGTGCTTCAGGGTGTAGCCGTGGTGGGAGTACTGCTCGCCTACGCCGTCAGAAACCTGGTGGAAGAAGCCGCCATCTTCCAGGCCAGTGATGTTCTCGGCTATGTGGTGATAGGGGTAGCCGCCTTCACGGCCATCGGTCGCCTTCGATAAGGGAGAGACAGGCTCGGTCAGCGCAGCACGAAGGAAAGGATCACCACGAGGAGCAGGGCGGCGCCACCGATGATAGCGATGCGCCTCAGATCGCGGAGCACGTAGCCGTAGTCGTAAATGTGTACCTGGGGCGGCGCGGCGGTGGTCTCTGCTGCCGGTCTGCTACGGGGAGTAAAGGGGACCACCCCGGGGCTGGTCGCCCCGCTGGCCCCTGAAGGAGAAGCAGGCGCCAACAGGGGGCGGCGACGCGCTTTCTTGCGCGACGCTTGCGGCCTGGCGCGAGGACGTTGTCTTCTGGGCACTACATCCCCCACGCCCGCGAGCGCGGGCTCAACTTGCCGCCATTATAGCGGCCCACCGTCCAAGCCACAATGACGTGGGGCTGGAGCCAGCGATCTTGAAGCGGTCCACGGACCGATGCTAAAATCGCGTCGGAGGGATCGCATAGTGGTCTAGTGCGGCCGCCTGCTAAGCGGTTACCCTGGGAAACTGGGGTCATGGGTTCGAATCCCATTCCCTCCGCCATATCGAAAGCCAAGGGTGGGTCATGGGTTCGGCCGGACGGCCGCCCGTCTGGGCGAATCCCATTCCCTCCGCCATTCTGACAAAGAAGTTGCCGTTCTGTCATGTTCTACGTCTATGTGCTTCGGAGCCTGAAAGACGGCCGCCTCTATACGGGAGTCACCGCCGACCTCGGCCGGCGGCTGGCCGAGCACAACAGTGGTAAGACCCATTCACTGCGAAGCCGCCGCCCTGTGAAGTTGGTCTACTGTGAAGAGTACGCCACTAGGACAGAGGCACAAGCCAGAGAGCGGTATTTCAAGACGCCGGAAGGCGGGGCCCTGAAGCAGCGGCTGGTCTTGCAGGCAGAGAGTTGTGCCTAGAGGGGGTCATGGGTTCGGCCGGACGGCCGCCCGTCTGGGCGAATCCCATTCCCTCCGCCATCTCGAAAGCCAAGGGTGGGTCATGGGTTCGGCCGGACGGCCGCCCGTCTGGGCGAATCCCATTCCCTCCGCCATCCCGACAACCGGCAGGGTGCTGACAAACCAAGTGGGCCGTTCATGGTTCGACCCTTCGGCTGTGCTCAGGGCAGGCAGGCTCACCACGAACGGAATCTATGAACCGCTCACCCTGAGCCTGTCGAAGGGCGAGCGGCGACTTTCTCAGCACCCCGCTAGTGTCCTGAGTCAGAGATTCGGTAACAGATTCAGTGCTTTGTCATGCTGAACGAAGTGAAGCATCCGTCGGACCACGCCTGCCATCACGGATTCTTCGTCCGCCTCTGGCGGACTCAGAATGACATTTGGCTGCGGATTTCTGATTCACCACACCAGACCGTGGAAGCTGGAGGCCTAGCACAGCGTCAAGCCTCCAGCCTCTAGCTTCCGGGGTCAGTCTGCTGCCCCCACCTGGCGGGGCGCTTTTTTCGGCGGCCCGAACACGGGCCCGGGAAGACGTAAGGATGCGCTACCACATCTGGACCGCCGGCTGCCAGATGAACAAGGCCGACTCCGACAAGCTGGCCGCCGGCCTCGAGCGCCTGGGCCTGGAGGAGGCGGCACGCCCCGAGGATGCCGACCTGGTGGTGCTCAACACCTGTAGCGTCCGCCAGCACGCCGAGGAGCGCGCCATCAGCAAGCTCGGCGTCCTCAAGAAGCTGAAGAGCCGCCACAACCTCACGATCGCCGTCATGGGCTGCATGGTGGGCCCGCGCACCGAGGACCTGCGGCGCCGCTTCCCCTACGTCGACGTCTTCGCCCGCCCCCAGGAGTTCGACCCCATCCTGGACGCCATCAGCATCGATGGGAAGGACCTGGGGGGCGAGTTCTGGCCCCGGACCTTCGCTGTGCCCGGCGGCCCCACCGCCTTCGTGCCCGTCATCCACGGCTGCGACAAGTTTTGCAGCTACTGCATCGTCCCCTACCGGCGTGGCCGCCAGCGCAGTCGCCCCATCGCTGAGGTGAAGGAAGAGGTGGGGCACCTCGTCAGCCGGGGCGTACGTGAGGTGACGCTGCTCGGCCAGACGGTAGACGCCTACGGCCACGACCTGCCCGCCGGACAGGCAGGCCTGCCCGATGGGCCAGACCTGGGCGATCTCCTGCGCGCCCTGCACGAGATCGAAGGCCTCTACCGGCTGCGCTTCCTCACCTCGCACCCCCGGGAGATGACGGAGCGCATCCTGCGGGCCGTGGCCGAGCTGCCCAAGGTCTGCCAGCACTTCAGCCTCCCCGTCCAGTCGGGCGACGACGGCGTGCTGGAGCGCATGCGCCGCGGCTATACCGCGGCCGAGTACCGCCAGACGCTGGGCCTCCTGCGACGGCTCATGCCCGAGGCCGCCGTCAGCACCGATGTCATCGTCGGCTTCTGCGGGGAGACGGAGGCTGAGTTCCGCCGCACCTACGACCTGCTGGCCGAGCTACGCTTCGACAAGGTGCACGTGGCCGCCTACTCGCCGCGGCCGGGCACCATCGCCTGGCGCCGCATGCCCGACGACGTACCCCGAGAAGTCAAGAAGGAGCGACTGCGGGCGGTGGAAGAGCTTCAGGCCCGCATCGCCAGCGAGATCAACAGCGCCCTCCTGGGCTGCACCGTCGAGGTCCTGGTCGAGGAGGAGAAGGGAGGCAAGCTCGGCGGGCCTGCCCGTGCCCTAGGCGGCCCCGCCCGTCCGCTAGGCGGGCGCACCCGCTCCGGCAAGCTGGTCCACTTCAGCGAGCCGCGCCCTGAGCCTGTCGAAGGGACGCACACTGAGCCTGCCTGCCCTGAGCGCAGTCGAAGGGTCGAAGGGGCGGCGGTCGGCGACCTGGTGCACGTCATCATCGAGAGGACCAGCCCCTGGTCACTCCAGGGCCGGCTCGCGGGGGCCGCGACGCCGAGGACGGCCAGCGACCGGCCCACGTCCGAGCGGCCGGCCCGCCTGGCCGCCCTCCAGCCTCGCGCCGAGCGTCCGTGATGGTGTCTCGCCCGA
>Ga0315294_10010798_pt1 | contig 10026 bp, 11 predicted proteins | sample YL17G13_40_MG_FD_203626 | JGI IMG/M metagenome (GOLD analysis project Ga0315294, IMG submission 203626) | Sediment microbial communities from Yellowstone Lake, YNP, Wyoming, USA - YL17G13_40 | ecosystem: Environmental > Aquatic > Freshwater > Lake > Sediment | place: USA: Wyoming | collected...
CTCACCTGATTGTGGGCTTTGGTTTTGGGGCCAGCTTCGTGGCCCTCTTCGCCCAGCTGGGCGGGGGTATCTTCACCAAGGCGGCGGACATGGGGGCCGACCTGGTGGGCAAGGTGGAGGCGGGTATTCCCGAGGATGACCCCAGGAATGCCGCTGTGGTGGCCGACCTGGTGGGGGACAATGTGGGCGACTGCGCCGGCCGGGGCGCCGACCTCTTTGAGTCTACGGCTGCGGAGAACATCGGGGCCATGATTCTGGGGGTGGCTATCTGGAAGCTCACCAACAACCCCGTCTGGGTCTTCTTCCCCCTGGTGGTCCGCGCCTTCGGCCTTATCGCCAGCGGCGTCGGCATCCTGCTGGTGCGGGCGAGGGAGGGGGAAAACCCCATGAACGCCCTGAACCGGGGATACTTCGCCGCCGTCGCCCTATCTATCCTCGGCATGCTCCTGACGGTGAGCTTCATGCTGCACAACATGTGGTTCTTCTGGGCGGGGGTGGTGGGCATCCTGACCAGCGTGGTGGTGGTGTTTGTTACCCAGTATTACACCGAGCCCCGCTTCCGTCCAGTGAAGGAGATAGCCCGGGCCTCCCGCACCGGCCCGGCCACCAATATCGTGGCCGGAACCGCAGTGGGCTTCGAGACCACCCTGGCCACCGCCCTGGTCATCGGGGCGTCCCTCCTCATTTCCTACGCTCTGGGCTCTCAGGTAGACTTCACCTTGGCCGATGGCCGGGTGATAAACGGGGGGGTCTTCGCCACAGCGGTAGCCACCATGGGCATGCTCATGACCTGCTCCTATATTCTCTCCATGGACACCTTCGGCCCCATAACGGATAATGCCGCCGGCATCATTGAGATGGCCGGGGCTGGAGAGAAGGCTCGCCGCATCACCGACCGCCTGGACGCGGTAGGCAATACCACCAAGGCGTTGACCAAGGGCTATGCCATGGTCTCCGCCGGCCTGGCCGCCTTCCTCCTCTTCCAGGCCTACCTGGACCGGGTGGGGTTTCTCAGGGGCGAGGAGTTCAAGGTTGTGGACCTCGCCCGGCCCGAGGTCTTTGTCGGAGGCTTCCTGGCGGTAATGCTGGTCTTCCTTTTCAGCGCCCTGGCCATCCGTGCGGTGGGGAATACCGCCTCCCAGATTATTGAGGAGGTGAGGCGCCAGTTCCGTGCCGACCCGGGGATAATGGCCGGGACATCGCGGCCGGACTACGCCCGGGCGGTTGACATCACCACCCGCGCGGGGCTGAGGCAGATGGTGGCCCCGGGCCTTTTGGCGGTGGCCCTGCCGGTGGGAGTGGGGGTGGTTTTCAACCTCATCCCGGGCTACGATGCGGCAATGGCGGTGGGTGCCCTCCTCATGGTGGGGACCATCGGGGGCATCATCATGGCCAGCTTTATGAACAACGCAGGAGGGGCCTGGGACAACGCCAAGAAGCTCATTGAATCGGGGGAGCTGAAGGATGAGGCGGGCAATACCATCGGGAAGGGGAGCCCCGCCCACGCCGCCGCCGTAGTGGGCGACACCGTGGGCGACCCCTTCAAGGACACCGCCGGCCCCTCCCTCCACGTCCTGGTCAAGCTCCTCGCCACCATCACCCTGGTCCTTTCACCGCTGTTTATATGAGAAGGCAGAAACTCCCTGCAAAAGGTGCTTGACACTCAGCGGGCAGGGCCAGCAATTGTCACTGAAGGCCACGGGCCCAGGTTTGCCCAACTCATGAGTTGAAATGGGAAGTGGGGTCAAAGGAGGATTGTAACATGCCTACGAAAGCCGTAGTTATCAAGTTTTTCGCCCCCGTTAGTCATGTCACGATTAACGCACTGATGAACGCAGTTGACCAAAACATGAAAGCAGGCGTCACCCAATTCATTATTCTCATTTCGTCTCAGGGTGGTACCGTCTTTCACGGACTATCGGCTTACAATTATCTGAAAGGCTTACCTGTAGCCATAACTACTCATAACTTTGGGAGTGTCGATTCTATTGGGGTGGTCTTATTCTGCGGGGGTAGCAGAAGGTTCTCGGTCCCTCAGGCGAGATTCTTGCTTCACGGCGTAAGCGCGGGTTTCCAGAATGTGAGTTTAGAAGAGAAGCAACTGGAGGAAAGACTGAAAGGGCTAAAGATAGATATTGAGAATATTGCCAAGGTCATTGCCTCAAACACGGGTAAGAGCATCAAAGACGTCACAACCGCCATGCTAGATAGAACTACACTAAATCCTGAGGAGGCCAAAGCGTGGGGCTTAGTCCATGAGATAAAGTCTGAACTCTTTGAGGCAGGTTCTGAAGTTATATCTATACTGGAGGGCTAGAGCCCTTCTTTCTTGAACTAGTGGGCCGGGGGGGCCAAGGCCCTGGCGCGGCAGTCCTCAATAACCTTTTTGGGCACCATTTTCAGGGCCAGGATGACCAGGGCGGGCACCAGGACTAGGTCGTCCAGGTAACCGAGCACAGGCACGAAATCGGGGATAAGGTCAACGGGCGAGAGGGCATAGCCGACGGCGAGCCCGAGAAGGAACCTGGCCAGCCGCGGGGTGCGCCGGTCTTTCAACACCAACTGATACACCCTGAGCTCGCGTTTTAGAGCTCTCCCTGTGGCCTTCAGCCTGTCAAACAAGGGCTAGAGACTTCTTGCGGAAATCAGCGAAACGAGATTCTTCGCTGTGCTCAGAATGACACACCTATGTTGTCTCCCTGAATGACACACCATTTTGTCACCCTGAGTGAAGCGAAGGGTCTCTGCTCACTTTTGTGACTGGGATTATTGGAACTGAGCACTAGAACCCTTCTTTTTTGAACTGCTGGGCGAGGGGGGCCAGGGCCCTTATCATGCCCTCCAGCTCTTCTTTTATGTCCTGGGACTGGAGGAAGCGCCTTATCTCCCCCGGCACCCCGGCCACCACGGCGCGGGTGGGGACCTCCATCTTCTCTTTAACCAGGGAGCCGGCGGTGATGATGCAGTAGCCTGCGAGCTGGGCCCCCCTGAGGACGGTGGCGTTGCTGCCGATGAGGACATAGCTCCCTATCCTCTCCGCCTCCACCACGGCCCCCGGGCCCAGGCACACGGAGTCCCCTATCCGGGTGGGCCCGTGGATGACGCAGTTCTCCTCTATGTGGCAGTTTTTGCCGATGATGACAGGGCCGGAATCGGCCCTGATGACGGCCCCCGGCCAGATGCTGGAGCCCTCCCCCACCTCCACCTCTCCTATAATCAAAGCCTGCTGGCTCACCCAGGCGGATGGGGCGATGCGGGGCTCCTTCCCCTGAAAGGGCTTTATCACGCCTATGAGATTATCCCCTCCCCCACCCCCCTGTCAATTCTTTGCCCTCTTTTCTCCTTTGTGCTAGACTTCCCCGGATGCTGGAGCTTCCGCCTTCCCGGAGCGGGCGCCCCGCCCTGGAGATAGCCTCCCATGTGGCCCGGGCCGCCGGGGGTGTCATTCTTTCCTGCTTTTCCAGGACGGAAAAGAAGACCAAGCCAAAGGGGAGGAGCAATCTGGTGACCGAGGCGGATTACCTCTCGGAGCAGGCCATCCTCGGGGAGCTCAGGGCCGAGTTCCCCTCCTGCGGGTTCCTATCGGAGGAGTCGGAGGCCGTAGTGTCGGACTCCCCCTTCACCTGGGTGGTGGACCCCATGGACGGCTCCAACAACTTCTCCTTCGGCATCCCCTTCTTCTCGGTAAACCTGGCCCTGCTCCATAAAGAGGAGGTCGTCCTGGGGGTTACCTATGACCCGGTGAGGGACGAGCTCTTTCGCGGTCTCAAGGGCCAGGGGGCCTTTCTGGGGGAAAAGCCCCTGAGGGTCTCGGCCAAGACGGAGCTAAAAGATGCCCTGGTGGGGTTTGACATGGGGTATGACATGGAGAGGGGAAGGGAGATGCTGGAGGCGGCGAGAAAGCTCTGGGGGGCGGTCTTTTCCTTTCGGATTATGGGCTCGGCGGCCCTGGTCCTGGCCTATGTGGCCTCGGGCCGGCTGGACCTATACCTCCACCGCCGTCTCTACCCCTGGGACATCCTGCCGGGGAAGCTCCTGATAGAGGAGGCGGGGGGCGTGGTGAGCGACTGGGAAGGCAATCCTGCCCTCCCCAAGACGCAGACAATCATCGCTGGGAACCCAGAGCTTCACCGGGGATGCCTCCAGAAAGTTGGGGCTATCGTCCGTAGCGGGCCATAAAGCGGCCCATTCTTTTCAGGGCTTCCTCTATGGCCGGCAGGGAGACAGCGTAGCAGCAGCGGACATAGCCTTCCCCGCAGGCCCCGAAGGTCGAACCGTGTACCACTGCGACTTTCTCCTCCATCAGGAGCTTTTCGGTGAATTCTTCGGAGGAGAGGCCAGTGGCCCGGATGGAGGGGAAGGCGTAGAAGGCCCCTTGGGGCTCCGGGCACGGGAGGCCGATGGCGTTGAGTCCTTTGACTATTGCCCGGCGGCGGTGGTTGTATTCCCGTGCCATCTCTTTTACTGCTGCATCTCCGTTCCTGATGGCCTCCAGGGCTGCCATCTGGGCCATGATAGGGGCGCACATCATAGTGTACTGGTGGACCCGGGTCATGGCCTCAATTATCTCCTGGGGGGCGCAAGCATAGCCCAGCCGCCAGCCAGTCATGGCGTAGGCCTTGGAAAAGCCCCCCAGGAGGATGGTCCTCTCCTTCATCCCGGGGAGGGCGGCAAAGCAGGTGTGCTCCCCCTCATAGACCAGCCGGGCATATATCTCGTCGGAGACGGCGATGAGTTGGTGCTTTCTCACCAGTTCCGCCAGGGCCATAAGGTCCCTTCGGGGCATCACCGTCCCGGTAGGGTTGGCGGGGTAGCCGAAGAGGAGGGCCTTGGTGGCGGGGGTTATGGCCCGGGCCACCCTCTCATGGCTGAGGCGGAAACCCTCCTCTCCTGTGGTGGGGATGGGGACGGGCTTGCCCCCCGCCAGAAGGGCGCAGGGGACATAGGCCACATAGGCGGGGTCGGGGATGATAACCTCCTCACCGGGGTTGATGATGGCCCTCATGGCCAGGTCCATGCCCTGGCTCACCCCCACCGTGACCAGGACCTCGGTCTCCGGGTTGTAGGCCACCCCGTAGTTCTCTTCAAGGTAGCGTGCGATGGCCTCCCTCAGCTGGGGCAGGCCTGTATTGGGAGTATACATGGTGTAGCCCTTCTCCAGGGAGTATATGCCCGCCTCCCGGATATGCCAGGGGGTGGCATAGTCCGGCTCCCCAACCCCCAGGGAGATTATCCCCTCCACGGAGCGGACAAGGTCAAAGAAGCGCCGGATGCCCGAGGGAGGGATGGCCTCCAGGCGCCGGGAGAGGGGGCTTTTCCGGACCTCGGGTGTCTCCATGGCTAGAGGGTATAGGGGAGCCTGGGGGTGGTTTCCTTGCCCACCAGAATGTCCCCGTCCTCCTTAAAGCGTTTCAGGAGGAAGTGGGTGACGGTGCCTTGGACGGACTCCAGGGGGGAGAGTTTTTCCGCTACAAAGGCGGCCACCTCCTGCATTGTCTTGCCTGTCACCAGCACGGCCAGGTCGTAGGTCCCCGAGACCAGGTAGACTGAGCGGGCCTGGGGGAAGCGGTAGATGCGCTCGGCGGCGGCGTCAAAGCCCACATCTCTTTGGGGGGCCACCTTGACCTCAATCAGGGCCATCACCTGTTCTTCCCCCGCCTTCTCCCAGTTGATGACGGTCTTGTATTTGACGATGACCCCTTCCCCTTCCGCCTTCTTTATGGCCTTCTCCACTGCCTGGGGGCTGGAGCCGGTCATGGTGGCGAGCTTCTCCGGGGTGGTGCGAGGGTCCTTTTCCAGGATGCGCAGGAACTCCTTCTCCTTCTCTGTCATGGTTCTCCCCCTTTAGCAGATAAGCGATGATAGCACGGCCCCTGTTGTGGGGTCAAGGAAACAGGCCATCTTCTTGACGGGAAGGAGGGTCTAATCTAAACTAAAGAAGACGGCCCCGTGGTGTAGTGGCCCAACATGCGGTCCTGTCAAGGCCGAGATCGCGGGTTCGAATCCCGTCGGGGCCGCACCCAATATCTCTGGGTTGACACTCGAAGTTCAAGTCGAAGAAGGGCTTCAGCTCCGGCCTTGGCTTCACGGCCACCAACTTGGCATCCTCAACCCATATCTGGTCAAATAGAGTCTTGGCAAGCCTATTCCTTTGCTCTTGGTTGGCCTCGTCCCACGCCTGGGCTACGCTTTTCAGGAATTCGGCCAGCTTCTCTAGTTCCCTGGCCTTGTCCTGGGGGGGACGAAGCTGGCACAGCTCAACCTTGATTTCCTCGTAGTCGGCCAAGTATTCCTCTCTGGTCTTGTGCCCCCACGCGTATAGCTCCCGTATCCTCTTAAGCCTAGTCTCCAGGATAGCTCTCTGGTCTCCACTGTCGCAAGCCTCCACCACCTTGCGGTGTTCCTCCAGCAACCTTTCCTGGTAGTCGGGAGGGATAACGAAGGTATCCAGATACCAGCGGATTTGGCCCTCATAGTTCTTGAGGAAAGTCCCTCTACAGTCGCATCCCAGGCCATTGGCGCGGCCAGCGCAATACACACGCGGCTGACCTTTGGGTCTTGTCTGCATTCGCATCTTTGACCCGCACTTCTGGGACCACATCAGGCACGAGAGACTGTAGACCTTTGCGCCGTGATTTACACCTTCCCGTGGATGTCGGTTGCGCTCTCTGGTCTGCTGCGCGGCCTCAAAAAGCTCCTGGCCGACAAGAGCATGGTGTTTGGCTTTCACCCAGCCTCCATTGCCATCTGGCAGTTCACCGAGATAGAAGCGGTTGGGAAGCATATCCCTGACGGTGTCCTTGGTAAAGGGCCTGTTGCCCCGATTCCCGGCAGTCCTGAAGCCCTTAGCATTGAGGGCGGCGGCTATCTCCTTGTCCCTCTTGCCCTGGGCCGCCAGGTCATAGGCCATCACCAAGCCTGGGTGAGTATTGGGATTGGGCACAGGAATCTTGTCTGGCCCCTTCATCGTCCCAAAGGGCAGCAGCCCGTTATATAGCCCTTGGGCCTTTCGCTCCCGTTTTCCCTTCTTGGTCTCTTCGGAGAGATTGTCTGAGTAGAACTGGGCAAAGGCTCCCAGCATGGCCAGATAGACCTTCCCCGAAGGGGTCGAGTAGTCCACCTGCTCCGATATGCTTACGAAGGCCACACCGGCCTTGGAGAGCTTCTCAAAGTATTCTAGGGTAAGGCGGAGGTTGCGGGAAAAGCGGTCCAGCTTATGGACCACCATGATGTTAAACTCGCTGGCCAGGGCATCGGCCACCATCTTCTTGAAGACCGGGCGTTTGTCAATGTTCTCTGTCCTGGCAGAACGCCCTTCCTCAATATACTCGCGGAAGGGAGTCCAGCCCCTCCCCTGGCAGAGGACGGAAAATGCTCTCTTCTGGGCGTCTATGGAGTAGCCCTGAAGTTGCTCTTCTGTGCTGACCCGGCCATACAATGCTGCTCTCATTCTCCCCTCCCTTTTCTCTTCTACCTTGGCGGGGGCAGCCTGTCCTTGAACTCCTCCTTCAAGCTTGCCAACTTCTCCGCGGTAGGCAGCGTGGTCCCCAGGTATTTCAGCACCTTCTGTCGCACCTTGTTACCCTCCCGGCGGCTTTCTACCAAATAGTAATAAGTGCGGTTGCCTCTTCTGCGCTCTCTTACGAAAGCCATCTGCCTCCTGTAGTGGTCAGACCCAATTGTAGTGGCCAGGTGGCGTCTTGTCAAGGGGGTCTGGGGCCACCACCTCTTAGGGAGGTCCCGGCATTCCGTGCCTCCTTCTCATGGTCCAAATTCGCCTCGTCATCCGTCGGGGCTCTAGTATTGTCTTTGCGGTTCTTTGCTATGTCGGCCAACACCGCCGCGAGTGCAACCAGGGCCGGAGGCAGCGGGGCGTGTCTGGAAAAGGGTCCCTTTTTCACTCGGCTCCTCGGGATAGACACTGCCGCCCATGCCGCAGCACCAGCCCTTTTCTCCGGCTCCTCATTGGCCCCGTTCGTCCTCCTGGAGCGCTTCCCCTGCTCGCACCAGACGACATCGGCCAGATGGGCGATGATAGACTCCCAGAAGGACAGGCCGGCACCCAACTAGCCGTAGGCCCTGAACGCGGAGGGTCTTTCACTCTAGGCCACCAATTGCGTTCAGACTTCACCCCCCTGTTGGAATGAAACTGGAGTTCTTGCCCTTTTCTGAAGTCAATGTGATCATCGTCAGTTCTCTGCCACCCTTCTACCTTGCTTTCAAATCAGCTTCTCCCATGCTAGAATCCTCCTGAGACCGTCAATGGCAAAGTTGCGACTCTACTTCCAATCTAGATGTCGTGGGGCATCAATTGATAGTACCCAAATGCATTGGTGACACGGCTGGGAAGATTGAGGTACATCAGTAGTGGGGCAAATTTCATCCAGAAGAACGATAGTTTTGCCAGAAATAGTACCGCCAAAATGCATTAGATTCGGCGCAGTTCTGAGGTAGAGATGGCGTTATCCAAGGACGAAAAGAAAGAGATTTTGGAGTTGCGTGGTCGGCTGTATTCCCACAGAAAGATTGCAGACAGGACATCGCGCAGTGAGAACACTGTACGCAAGGTGATCAAAGAGGCGAGCGAACAGGTGATTGTTTTGGCTTCGAAAGACCTTGCGGCGGACAAGATCGCTGAACGTCTAGATTTCCCGCTGACATTCGTGGACGAAGTAGTTGCCGAGTGGCAGACTGAGCCGAAGAAACCACTGGTAGCAAGCAACCAACTAGAAGAAACCGCGATCGGAAGGGAATGGGAAGGCTTCAAGAGAGGGCAACAACTAGAACGTGCAAAGGGAAAGCTTCGCAAACAAATAGAAGCAATAGTAAGCGACCTGGCGCAACTTGACGCTCAGACCAGGGCTGAAGGGATACTGGATGATGTTTGGAAGGACCAAAGAAAGTCTCTAGACGAACAAGCGGGTTTTGCTCTGCAAAAGATTGAAGAGATTGACTCTGTGGAGAGCCTCTTCGACCTCCAGAATGTGGTCAGCAAGGTTGCCGAAGCTTCAGCATTACTTTGTAACGACTAGAGAGCGAGAATCGAGGAATCAAAAAGAAGACGTGCTCGCCAAGCAAAGAAGATTTCGGATCAACTGCTGAACAAGATGATAGATGTCCCATGGTATCCCAGCTTTGTTAAGGAATATATCAAAAAGAAATTTACAGTCCAAACCGAAGGGGAGGCGCCAAAGATAGCTATCGCCTTGATGCATTATTACAGTCCAAGAAAGACGGAAACCGATGAGCGGGTAGTAAAAGAAATCTGGGATGAATTCATAGGCCAAGTGGAAGAAAAAGGGTTGGATTACATGAAAGAGCTTTATGGAGCTCCGTGGAATCATTGAGCCCTCTCATTTTGGCGGAAAGCCTGTGGGCTTTGATGTAAGCTATAGGCTTTAGTCCTTAGTGGACGAGGCACCAATACCCGAAAGTGCGAAGGATATTCATCATGTCTTCTGCGTTGCACATTTCGCCCTGATGTCAAATCCACAAGGGTTCAGAAACTACAGTATTCCATCGAGCACGGACTTGAAATTTCTGCCTAAGACTTGGTGATTGCAGCCACCTTCCAAGAGTCCACTTTTGAATTTCACAACAGTTCACTTTTCAACTTTTCCCAACAGGGCCTTTCACAAGTAGCCTTCATCAAAATGCTAACCCTACCCGACAGAAGAACCTCCACTCTGCCCCACCACCCCCAGCCTAAGCCCTACACCCTGACTCCCGCAGGTGCTAGGTGCTGCCGGCTTAGCTCAACCCAAATTGGCCTCAATCAGCTCACCCGGCCCCACTCTTGGCAAGGCCAGTTGAATCGGCCTTTTGCCCTCGGAGCTTTGAATGAACGGATACCATGTGTTCCTCTTCTTTAACGACTATTCCTTTTGTTCCACAATGGGAGCGTCGCTTTGACAGCTACATACCTTAACAACTGAATAGGGCAAGGGAAGCTGAAGCCGAGGTATGCCAAAGCTGAAAGCTAGGGGATTGGCAATCCCCATCCTACGGCCAGGAAGTCCACCAGGA
>Ga0315294_10010799_pt1 | contig 10026 bp, 5 predicted proteins | sample YL17G13_40_MG_FD_203626 | JGI IMG/M metagenome (GOLD analysis project Ga0315294, IMG submission 203626) | Sediment microbial communities from Yellowstone Lake, YNP, Wyoming, USA - YL17G13_40 | ecosystem: Environmental > Aquatic > Freshwater > Lake > Sediment | place: USA: Wyoming | collected...
GCCGAAACCGACGCCCTGCTCTGCGGCGAGCCCGGCGGCGGCGACTGGTCGCCCGCCGCCCTCGAGGCCGCCATCCGGTTCGACCACGGCTACACGGCCGCCTCGGCGCCCGCGCGCCATTTCGTCGCTGCGCTGGCCGGCCTCGACCCCGCCGACCGCGCGCGGTTTCTCCGCTTTGCCACGGGTTGCCCCCGCCTCCCCCACGGCGGCCTAGCCGCGCTCGCGCCGCGGCTGACCGTGGTGCGCAAGCACGCGTCGGCGCGGGCGAGCGACGCCGGCGCTGCGTCCGCGACGCCGCCGGGGTCGGCGCTCGCCGACGCGGCGGCCGCCGCCGCGGCCGACGCCGACCTGCCGTCCGTCATGACGTGTGCAAACTACGTCAAGCTGCCGCCCTACTCCTCGGCCAAGGTGGCGGCCGCGCGGCTCTTGTACGCGGTGCGCGAGGGGCAGGGCGCGTTCGACCTGTCTTGAGGCGGGGGAGTGGACAGGGGTGGTTTTGGGGTGGCCCGGGTCGCGCGCGCTGGCGCGTGTGAGTCGGCGGCGCCTGCTCGGCGGTGCTGGGGTTTGGGCTCAAACCCCGCCAGCGACAGACTCGAACGCGACCGCCGCTGCCCGCCCGCGGCGCTCTCACGCCGCCTCGCCATGCGAGAGCGCCGCCCATCCACCCCTGGCGGCCCGGCGGCGCCGCCGCTGCGCCCCGCCAGCGGCGGCAAGGCGTGGGCACCGGCGGCGCCGCCCGCATCGGCCGCACGGCGCGCGCGCGCCGCGGCGACCGCGCGCTCCTTCGCGGCCGCCATTCTCATCACGGCACTGACCGCAGCGTCCTTGATCGCATTCGGCGTGCCGCTGCACGGTCCGCTGGCGGCGGCTTTCGCTGTGGTCGCCGCCGCGCGCGGCGCGGCCGGCCTCGCCGCTTCCCTCCGCGTCCCCGCCCCCGCCCTCATGATCGCCGCCGGCGCCGCCCTGCGCAACACGCCCGTGTGGGGGGGGAGGCGGGCGCTGGACGGCTTGTTCGTGGATCACAGGGCGGCGGCCGCGGCCGCGCGCGCCGCGCCGTCGGCCGTCGTGTTTCTGCTGGCCGGCCTGGAGGTCGACCCCGCCCTCTTTGCCGTGGCCCACCCCTGGTGCCTGCTGGCGGCCAGCAGCGTGGACGCGGTCGCGGTCGCGGTCGGCGCCGGTGTCGCGTTCCGGCTTCCCGCCGCGCGCGCGGCCGCGCTCGGCGCCGTGGCAAAGGCGGCCGCGCCCTCCCTCCTGGTCCCTCTCGCGGCTTCTCTCGCCGTCTCCGGGCGCGGCTCCCGGTCCCGCCTGCCGGAGACGCTCGTGGCCGCCTCCGCGCTCGACGAGGCGTCGTCGCTCGCGCTCTACTCCTTTCTGTTTGGCGCGTCCGCTCCCCCTCTGGGCGCCCGCGCCGTGCACCCCCTGGTGTCTGGATGCATCACCCTGGGCCTGGGCGCGGGCGCGGGCGCGGGCGCGGGGCTGGGGCTGTGGGCGGCGACGCCGCTCCTGCGGCGGTCGCCGCGCGCGCTCGCCGCGGCGGCTGCCCTGACAGCGCTCGCCGTCAAGGGCGGCCTGGATGCTGCAGGCCACGTCGCTGCCGGCGACTTGGCCGCCGTCGCGGCCGGCTTCTGCCTCAAGCGCCTCTGGTCGCGCGGCGCCGCGCGCGCGGGCGGCGTCGCCGCGCCCGCCGCCGCCCGCCCGCGCGCCACCCTGCCGCCCGCTACCATCGCGGCCGTGCAAGCCGCGCTGACCGCGGCCTGGCTGTCGGTGGGCGCCCCCTGCCTGCTGGGGCTGTGCGGCGCGAGCGTCGACGCGCGCCGCGTCGAGTGGCGCACGGTCGCCGCGGCCGCGGCCATCGTGGCTGGCGGCACGGTGGCCCGGTCGGGCACCGTGCTCGCACTGGGCGTGACCGCGGGCCGGCTGACGCGGGGCGAGGCGGGCGTCGCCGCCGCCGCGTGGCCGGCGCGGTCCACCCTCCAAATCGCGCTCGCCGGCGCCGCCCTGGCCGCCGCCGACCGGCTGCCGGCCTCTGCCCTGGGCCGGGCCGACGCGGAGCGGCAGGGGCACGCGTGGCAGGCGGTGTGCTTGGCCGCGGTCGGCCTCTGCTCGGCCGCGCCCGCGCTCGCCGCGCGGTGGGCGGCCGCGGCGTGGCTGCCCCCGGACGCGCCGCCGTCGAATGAAGCCACGGACGATGCGGAAGCCGGGGCGCATGGCGGCGACGACGACCGGGCGGCGCTGCTGGAGGTCGTGGAGGCCGCGCTCGAGCGCGCGCCGGCCGACGGCGCCGACGCCGACGCCCTGCGCGCCGCACGGGACGCCCTCGCGCCCCCCGCCGCCTCTTCCCCCTCCCGACTGCTGGGCGGCGACGACTTTCGGCGCGAGGTGGCCGCCGCGCGCGCCGCGCGCGCGGCCGCGCGCGCGGCCGCCGAGCGCGACCGCGGCGCGTCCCTGTCGGCCGTCGGGCCGACGCGGCGCGTATTTAGCGTGACGGCGGAGCCGCGGCGCGGGGCGTCGGTGGACGGATAGCAGCAGCAGAGGGAGTGAGAGAGCCGGGGAGCGAGTCTGTCGTCTGCGCCTTTTCCTCGTTGCACGCTCCCTCCCTCAATCGCCGCCCACCACGATGCCGCGCGTCGCCAGGTCTGCCCGGGCGAGGTCGATGTCCTGGGGAGAGGGGGGAGGGAGGGGAGGAGGGGGTTGCGGGCGTCGGCGTGTTGATACTTCTCGTTCCGTTTAGAGCCGCCCGCCGCTCCCGCCGCGCGCGGCGCCCGCCCCATGCGTCCCACACCGCGCGCCCGGCGAGCTGGCGCCACCCTGCCAACGCTCCCCTCTTCTCTCGCCTGTTTCAGCGCGGCGGCGTCCGCGGGGCAGTCCCGGAACGTGAGCACGCCCACGAACAGCAGCACCAGGGCGTACAGGCCAAAGGCGGCGATGGAGAAGAGGGGGAGCTGTGGAGGGAGGGAGGGATTGGGATTGGCCGCGATCGAATGCCCCGCGCGCCCGCCTCCCTCTTTTCGCCCCCAACCGCCGCGCCACGCGACGCGGCGCAATCCACTCCACCCTCGCACACACCAGCGCGACCAGCAGGCGCTCCCGGTCGCCCAGGTCGGCTCGCAGCGCGGCCGCCCACGCCGCCGCGGCGGCGGCAGCGACGGCGGCAATGCCGTAGATGCGTTTCATGAGGCGTGGCCGGCGCGGGAGCGGCCGAGGAGTGATGTGCGGAATGCCGACGATGCTCCGCCACAATCTTCCCCGCCGCGGCGCCCTCGCCCCGCCCCGCGCCATGGCCGACGCGGCCGACGGTGACGCCGTGCCCAAAGGTGGGCTCACCACGCCTGGGGAGCGCGCGCCGCCGCGCGGCCGCGCCGCCGCCGCCGACGCCCAATCCCCACCCCAGAATTCGAGGCCGCGCGCGCTGTGTCCCTGCCCGAGGTGCGCGCCCTGCTCGACGCCCGGCGCCGGGAGCGGGAGGCGGCCGAGGGGGGGGCGGCGGCGGCGCCGCCGCTGGTCGCGAAAGCACTCGCGTACGCCGAGAGGTTTGACGCCATCCGCTCCTCCGTCCGCGCGGATCAACTGCTCACGGGGTTGCAAGGCCGTGGGTTGACCCACGTGGAGATCGCGTCCCTGGTCGATTTGGCGCCGGCGACCCCGGACGAGGCGCGCGCCCTGGTCGGCACCCTGGCCGCCCCGGACCGCCTCACCGAGGGCGAGCTGCAGGCGGTGCTGGACGAGATTGCGACGTACAAGGCGCTGGACTGAAGGGGGGAGGGGCGGCGCGGGCGTGGGGGGAGCAGGCGCAAAGGGTGGGGCCGGGAGACACCCCGCTCCCTCCTCCCCCCGTGCGTCCTTGGTGGGTTGGGGCGCGTTCCCGGGCGGGGCCTGTCACGCTGCGCGCACTGAAAGGGAGGGGGGAGGCGTGAGGCTAGAGGGCGCGCGACCGGGCAGCGGCGCGGCGCGACCCTCTCCCTACACTCGCGCCCCCGCCCCACTCCCCGGCGGGCGCGGCGACCCCTCCCCACACGCCCCCTCCCCCCCTCTCTCATGAAAGTGCGCACCGCGGTCAAGCGCCTGTGCGACGCGTGCCGCGTCGTCCTCCGCCGCGGGCGCGTGTACGTCGTGTGCAAGGCCAACCCCAAGGTAGGAGAGAGGGACGTGTGAGCATGCGTCGCGGGTGGCGACGGGCGGGATGGCGGCGTCAAGGGCTGGGGATTGGCGCGCCCGCCGGCCGACGCGGCGCCCCCCTCCCCGTGCACAGCACAAGCAGCGCCAAGGGTTTCACACGCTGGCCTGTGCGCCGGAGCGGACAGCGTGAGCGTGGGGAACTGGGCGGCGGCCGGGCGGGCCGCCGGACGCGACGCGCGCCGACGGCCCGGCCCCTCCTCCTTTCCCAGCCCCCCGCCTCTCTCCTGCCGGTGCGACCCGCACTCGGCAATCATCGGCCTGCGCTACTGGGGCGCGGGCAAGGAGGCATGATGGCAGAGGGAGAGTCTGGCGCACCGAGCGAGAGCGACCGCTCGAGCGACTCCCCGCACGCGTCCTGCCTCGGCACGCACGCGCACTGGGAGGCCACGTACGCCGCCGAGCTGGGCGCGTTGCGCGAGGACGGGGACGAGGGGGAGGTGTGGTTTGGGGCGCGGGTGAACCGGACGGTGGCCGACTGGGTGACCGCCCTCGCCCCGCCCGCCGCCTCCCCGGCCGTCCTGGACGTCGGGTGCGGCAACGGCGCGTTGCTCTTTGCGCTGGCAAGCCGCGGGCATGAGCATCTCACGGGGTCCGATTACAGCGGCGCGGGGCTCGCGCTCGCGCGCGCCGTCGCGGCCGCGCGCGGCGGGCCCGCCGCCCGCGTCGCGTTTGTCCTCGACGATGTGACGGCGACGACACTCCCGCACGCCTCGTTCGACGTGGTGACGGACAAGGGGACCCTCGACGCGATCGGGTTGAGCGCGGAAGGGGTCGCCGCGCGCGGTCTATACCGCTCTTCTGTCGCCGCCCTGCTCAAGCCGGGCGGCCTGCTCGTGCTCACCTGCGTCAACTCCACCGCGGACGAACTGGTGGCCGAGTTTGCTGGAGGCGGGCACGGGGGCGGGCAAGGGAACGGGAACGAGGGTGGCGCCGCGCGCGCGCTCGCCGCCGCCGCCGCCGCCGATGCCGCCGACACGCCCGCCGCACCGCCGCCTCTCTTCACCTACGTCGACCGGGTGCGCACCTACCCCACGCTCGCCTTTGGGGGCGCGACCGGGGCCCGGGTGGCGACGGCGGCGTTCCGGCGCGCGTGAGAAGAGACGAGAGCGCGTGAGAAGAGGCGAGGCGCCGCGCGCGCGCGCGGCCGTTGCAACGCCGCCCTCGCCCCTCGCCCCGCCCGCCAACACGCCGCCCGCGGAATGGCGCGGCCGGCCGGCCGGTCCCTTGGCGCGGGCCAGTCCCTCGACGCCCCGCCCCCCCTCATCACGCCTGCCGCGCCGCGTCGGCGCCGCTCGCGCCGTCGGCGCCCGCCGCATCCACCATGGTCTGCAGCTCACGCTGGGCCACGTCGACGACGGAGCAGGCGGGGTAGCTGGGGAGGAAGGGGGGGAGCGGGGAGAGGGCGTGAGGCGCGCGGGTCGGGGCGTCGCCGTGCCCCCCCCATAACGCGGTTGCCGCAACCCTCGCCGCCCCCCTCTCGCGCCCACCGAATCGCGTAGTCCAGCACGAACACGGTCGTCGGCACCGCCAGCAGCAGCCCCCAGACGCCGACCGAGTGCTCGGCGACGACGAGCGCCGCGAGGACGAGGAGCGGGTGCAGTTTCAAGTGGGCCGAGTAGATGGCGGGGTTGAGGCCGTACGCCTCGATGACGTGGATGCAGGACACCATGAGGATGACGAGCGCGAGCTGTCGGGGGGGGGGGGCGGTGTGAGACTGGGGCGGGGGGCGCGCGCGCGCCGACCCCCCCCGGGGGGGGCCCCCCCCCCCGCCGCCCCCCCCCCCCCCCCCCCCCCCGCCCCCCCGCCCAAGCGGCGGCGGGGGGGGGGGCCCCCCCCGCGCCCCCGGGGCCCCGCGCGCGCGCCGACCCCCGCCGGTGTCGCCCCCCGCACCCCCACCCCCCCTCCCCCTCGCCTTGAGAAAGCCGTACTCCGTCAACGCCACAAACGCGATGGGCACGGTGGAGATGAAGCAGCCCGCGATCGGAATGAACGAGCAGAGGAACACGAAGAGGGAGAGCAGGCCGAGCCCGGGGATGCGCAGCGCCCACATGCCGGCCGCGGTGAGCCCGGTGTTGACGAGCGCGATGCGCGCCTGGGCCTGCAACGCTTTGCCAAACAGCTGGCCAAACACGGTCAACGAGGGGGCGACCTCGGCGTAGACCGGGGCGAGGCGGGACGTGGCCAGGGACCGGGCGCCGGCTGGGGAGAGGGGGGGGAGGGCGGCGTTTTGGTGGGGGCGCGGGTCGCCGCGCGAGAGGCCGCGCGCGCGGCGCGCCGCGCCGCGCGCCGGCGCGCCCCGGGGCGCCCCGCCGCCCCGGCCCCGGCGCGCGCGCCCCCGCGCCCGCGCCCTCGATCCGCCCGCGCCCCGCTCACCCTGAATCGTGGGCAGGTCCCACACGATCATGAAGGAGAGGACGAGGGACACGCCCACCTGCACCGCGAACCGGGACACGGAGGAGACGAGGGCGGAGGTGACGGTGACGGCCGTGTCGGTGTAGGCGCGGAGCATGCTGGGGGGGGGCGGGGGGGGCGGGGCGTCGTGTTTCCTTTTTTTTTCTTCCGCCAGACACCTTTCCCGCGGCCCCCCCCCCCCCCCCCCCCGCCCCCCCCGGCCGCGCGGGGGCCCGGGGCGCGCCCCGGGGGGCGTGTTTTTCCTTTTTTTTTTCTCCCCCCCCACCCCTTCCCCCCCCCCCCCCCTCCTCCCCCCCTCTCCTACCGCTGCAGCACGTTGCCCAGGTACGCCGCCCGGTCGGGCGTCCACGCGGTCCAGGATTTGCCGGTGGCCACCGCCGCGTCGCCCGCGGCGACGAGCAGGCCGCGCTCCACTTGGTCCATGATGCCGTCGCCCACGCCGGCCCGGACCTGCAGAGGGAGAGAGGGTGTGGGCGAGAATCGAATATAGAAACCGAAAAACCGAAAAAAAACGAGCCCCGCGTCCCCCCACCTTTTCGAGGACGACGACCCAAATCGAGTCCGACTTGAGCCGCTGCACAAAGTCGGACGCCTCGCGCACGATGTCCGGGATCGTCATGACGCCAAAGCCGGCGGCGGCGGCGACGATGACGCCGTAGTACAGGGCGACGAGGACTTTGCGCCGCGCGGCCGGCGCGAGGCGCGCCAGGGGCGCCGCGTCGGACGCGGAGCGGACGAGGGAGTTGCCGATGAACGACACGATGAAGGTGCCCATCGCGATCTGAAGAAAAGGGAGGAAAGGGGACAAGGGGGGGGCGGGGTGTCGGCGCGCGCGCGCCGCGCCGTCGCGACCCCCTCTCTCTCCCTCCCCGCCCTCTTTCCTCACCCCAAAGAAGTCTTTCAGCTGGTACGCGCACACCCCCACCCCCGCCCACACCGCCGCCCGCTGCCAGGGGAGGTCGGCGACGAGGTCCAGGAGCTCGCGCGAGCGCGTGCCGGCCGGGGGCGGGCGGCGCGCGGGACTGGCGGCATCGGCGGCCGCCGCGCCGCCGGCCGCAGTCGCCGCCAGGCGACGAGCGACCCGGGGCGCGAGCCGGGGCCGGCGGGCGGGCGCGAGCACCAGCGCGCGGGGGGTGCCGCCGCGCGGCGGCGCAGCGCGCGCGCCGGCGGGCGCCGCGAGCGCCCGCATCCGGGAGGGGACGCGGGGGCGGGTTGCGGATGCGCGCTGGGGCGGCGGAGGGGGTCGCGGCGGCTCGCGCGGCTCGCAGAGGGGGGCGACGGAGTGAGCGGGCGATGTGCGGCCGTCTCTCCTCGGCCCGCCACACCCCGCGCGCCGCGCCGCCGCCCTTTGGCGCCCCGCGTTGCGCGCCAGCGTGCGCGCGGTGCAGCCGCGGCGCCTGTCCGCCCCGATCTGTGGGGCCTCGAGCGCACGCCCGCCCCCTCCATGCTGCGCTTGGCGCTGCGCGCCGCGGCCACGGTCGGCGCACGCATGAGCGTGCGTGTGGAGCGGGGAGAGAGGAACATGGGCGCGCCGCCCGCCCCCGCCGCCGCCCGACGGCTTGCCCCCGCCCCCCCCCAGGCCCCGCCCCGCGCCGTTGCGCCAATCGCACAGGCCACGCCATGGACGGCCCCTCGTCCTTCCTTCCCGTGGCGTACGTTTGCCTCCCAAGCCTCCGCCGCCGCCGCCGCCGGCCTCAAAGCCTACCGCCCGACGACGCCCGGCTTTCGCGGCCGGGTCGTCACCTCCCGCACCGGCCTGTGGAAGGGGAGCCCCCATAAGCGGCTCACGGTCGGCCTGCGCAAGTCGGGCGGGCGCGGCGCGGACGGCAGGATCAATGTCCGCCACCGAGGCGGCGGGCACAGGAAAGTGTACCGCGTCGTCGATTTTTGGAGGAGGAATGATGCGAGCGGCGATGGCGGGGGGGGCGACAAGCCGTTCACGGCGACGGTGGAGCGAATCGAGTACGACCCCAACCGCTCGGCCCGCATCGCGCTGCTCTCCGCCACCGACCCCCTGTCCGCCGACCCGCGCGTGACCGGCTCCGACGGCCGGTCCTACATCCTCGCCCCCGCGGGGCTGGCCGCCGGCGACTCGGTCGCCGCGGGCCCCGGCGCGCCCGTCGCGCCCGGGTCGTGCCTCCCCCTGTCGGCCATCCCCGCCGGCACCCCCGTGCACAACGTGGAGCTGCTGCCGGGCGGGGGGGGGCAGATGGCGCGCGCGGCGGGCGTCGCGGCGGTCGTCGTGTCGCGCGGTGAGGGGGGAAAGAGGGGTTGCAGTGGGGGTCGACGCGCGCGCCGTTGTTTTTTTCTCCCGCCCCACCCCCCCCCTCCTCTCCCCCTCAGGCGGCCCCGACGGGTACGCCATCGTGCGCCTCCCCTCCGGCGCCCAACGCCGCGTGCTGGCCTCCTGCCGCGCGACCGTCGGCGCGCTCTCCAACGCGGGCCACAAAAATCGCGCCCTCGGCAAAGCGGGCGCGTCCCGGTGGGCGGGCAGGCGCCCAAAAGTGCGGGGCGTGGCCATGAACAGTGTCGACCACCCGATGGGCGGCGGCCGCGGCAAGAGCAAGGGGCGGATCAGTCAGTCGCCGACCGGCGTCCCGGCCAAGGGCAAGAAGACGCGGCCGCGGACCTCGCGCACGGACGTCTTTGTGCACGCGGCGCGGCCTCGGGCGCGCAAGTGAGGAGGGAGGGGGGCAAGGGGTGTGTGGTGGCGGCGCCTGTTTTCTCTCGCGCTCTGTTCCCGTCCCTCTCCCTCCTCTCGTTCGCCCACTCGCCCTCGTTGCAGGGCCGGCGCCATGGAACGCGGGTCACGCAAACGGGTTGCCGGGCGGCGGCGGCAGCGCGCGCACCGCGGCGTGCGCGCCGCCGTCCTCGCCACCCCCTTCTCCACCACTCTCTCCACCGTCCCACCCCTCCTCCGACGCCGACCCACGCCTCCACCCACCCCAGTCGACGTCGCGCGGCGTCGAGTCGGCCGAGGTGGGGAGGGGGGTGGGCGCGAGCGGCGCGGCCGAGGTCGAGTGGGGAGGGGGGCGGGGGCCGCCAAAGGGGCGGTAGCCCCTGCGCCGGGCGACGGCGACTGTGGCGGCGAGAGCAACCACCGTGGCGGCTACCCCCGCAGCCGCGCCAGCGGCGGCGACGACGGCCGCGCGGCGCGGGCGGCGGGAGGGAGGAGGGGCGCCCAAGCCCGGCGCGGGGGCGGCCGCGGGCGGTTGGGAGGGTGTAGGCGCTGGTGAGAGTGCTGGAGCTGGCGCGGCGGCCACAGGCGCGGGTGCGGCCGCGGCGGGCGCCGGCGCCGCCGCCGCCGACAGCGCCCTGTAGCCCGCGCACCCCGGCCACAGGATGGGGGCGCACCGAAAGGCGGCGGCCACGCCCGGGCCCCGGTCGCACGCCATGCAGCCGCCTGGGGAGAGGGGGTGAGGGCGGGTCGCCGCGCGC
>Ga0315294_10010800_pt1 | contig 10026 bp, 7 predicted proteins | sample YL17G13_40_MG_FD_203626 | JGI IMG/M metagenome (GOLD analysis project Ga0315294, IMG submission 203626) | Sediment microbial communities from Yellowstone Lake, YNP, Wyoming, USA - YL17G13_40 | ecosystem: Environmental > Aquatic > Freshwater > Lake > Sediment | place: USA: Wyoming | collected...
AACTTTTTGGTTATTGGAATTTGGGAATTGATTATTATTTGGTTATTGGTGCTTGGGTATTGGTTATTGTTTCCCTTAGTTTCTGGGTTGCCTCCATATCGACTTTAAAGGTTTTTGGATCGATTACAACTCCACAATCTTCCCGGGCTCTTTCGAGGCTGACATATCCTTCAATCACATCTCTTTCTACCATCTCACACTCTCGCTCCAAAGGATTTCCAAATCCTCCTCCACCGGCCGCATCGATGATGACCACATCACCTGGGTTCAACTGCGTTAACCCAAACGGATTTCCTACCGCCCCATTTACCAGGAACTGGGCTTTAGATCCGGGTTGACCGCCAAAGAGTCCTTCTGGGGGATGGATATGTCTTCCCGCCTGTATTCCGAGATTAACAGGAGGAATAGGAGCATACTTATCATCAGGTATCCTAAAAACCTCCCTTTGCCCAAGGCCACCCTTCATCCTGCCAGGACCACCTGAATCGGTGAGGAGTTCCCTGTTTTCTACAATGAGAGGTGTGTCACTTTCGAATATCTCAATAGGTGTATTCGCCCCATTCGCAGGGAAAATGTACACATAATTGCCATCATTGACGGAACCTGCTCCCATCCCACCACCCCTGATGATCACAGAATGCCACGGCCTCCCATCATTTCTTTTTCCGTAGAACACATTCATCTGTGCAGGCGTGCCTCCACTTGCCGCAATCACCTTGTTGGGCAAGGCACCGGAAAGGGCTCTGTAAATGATTTCGGTTATAAAATGTCCAATGACTAATCGCGCGGCCACGGCTGCAGGGAACTTGCAGTTTACAACGCTACTCTCAGGTGCTCTCAATTTTATGGGTCTTGCGCAGCCATCGTTGTTAGGTATGTCCGGACCAAACATGCTTTTCATGGCCATAAATACGTAAGCGTAGGTAAAATTATACACGACATTGCCACCCCAATTCACTTGGGGCGAAGACCCATCCAGGTCAACAGTGATATCGCTTCCTTTTACCTCGACTGCCACTTTAATCACCACATCCTTTTGCCCCTTCATCTGCTCTATAATCCCTTCAGCTTGGTAAATGCCATCCGGGATCTTCTCAATCTCTTCCCTCATGCTTTTCTCTGTGCGGCTGATAATCTGATCTGCCAGATCGTCCAGACCGTCTGAATCACTCTCCTTGAGCATCTGGCATATCTTCTCGGCACACACGTGATTCGCTGCAATCTGTGAACGAATATCTCCAATAACCTCGTCTTGTGTCCGTACGTTCCACCGGATCATATCAATAACAGACTGATTGAGTACCCCTCCGTCATAGAGCTTTATTAGGGGTATGAAAAGTCCTTCCTCAAAGACGTCGTGGTTGTCTGAGGAGACGCGACCCCCGATATCCGAGTGATGAAAAACACATGCGGTAAAAGCGGTTAATTTATCTTGATAGAAAATGGGGCTTATCACACAAACGTCATTCAGATGCCCGGCTAAAGCCCAGGGGTCATTCGTGATGAATACATCGCCGGGTTTGTAAGTTTCTATAGGAAGTTTGTTTACGAGATTCTTGATTCCCAAGGCCATGGCTCCAGATTGGCCAGGTGTTGCAAAAGAACCTTGGGCCAGTTCCCGGCCTTTTCGGTCTGTGAACATGCATGTGTAGTCATGAGCATCCCTGAGCAGGCTTGAGAATGCCGTCCGCGCAACGGTGCTGTCCGCTTCATCCACAATGGAAATCAATCTTCGCCACAATATCTCTAATGTGATTGGGTCGAACGGGCGTCCCATTTTCATACCTCCTTATCCCGAAGACGAATTACCCGAATGGTAACGAATTTAACGAATGAAACATATTCGTGCTATTCGCTGTGTCGGTACGACAGTCGTTCCGACTCATTCGCTTCATTCGCACTTAAGGTCAATCCATAAAAATCCGAAATCATCTGTCGAAACTGAGGCGTCCTCGCCAACAATGACAGTCGACTCCCTCTCTTCAATAATTGCGGGGCCTCGAAACTTTGCGGTCGGAAAAAGTTTGTATCGATCGTAGACGGTATAGAGGATAAAATCCCTGGCAATAGGTGAGTAAGCCTGACGTTGCCCCTTGATTGCCTTATTGAGAGACTGTTTCTTTTTTTCAAGTTTGGGCAATTGCAGTAGTCGTTCAGGGAGACTGGCTCTAACTTTGAAGTTAATGAACTCCACTTCGGAGTCAGGGTAAGTCCTACCATATAACTTCTCATAGACTTCATCAAAACGTCGGCGAACTTCCTCCTTCTTGACCTTTGTGATATCTCTTTCTGAGATGGGGACGTTGGTTTCTGCACCCTGACCGACAAAACGCATATCCAGGGACCTCTCGAATCGAATATCTTCTTCTGTGACTTCCTTCTTCAGTATTTTTGTAGCCTCCGCCTCCAGCTCCTTGAAAATCTTTTCTATTTCATTAAAATCAGCGTTGTCCAGAGAAACCTTGTGGCTCCTGAGGAGGTCAAACGCCCGAGGAGCAGTGAAAAAGCCGAGAGCCGAACCTACTCCGGCATTCGGTGGAACAAGTAAACGAGGGGCTCCCAATTTTTTGGCCAAACCATAGGCATGAACTGGACCTGCTCCGCCGAAGGCAGCAATCGTTACGATTTTGGGATTTCCCCCTTTTTCCGCAATATGGGTTTTGGCTGCTGCTGCCATCGTCTCATTGATGAGATCATGGATCCCCCATATGGCCTGTATGAATGAAACTCCCAAAGGCTTGGCAACCTTTTCCTCGACGCCACGCCTTGCTGCCTCCTTGTCAAGCTTCATTTCACCCCCCAGGAAGTAGTTCTCATCAAGATAGCCCAACAAGAGATCGGCATCGGTCACACAAGGGTCGGTACCTCCCCTCCCATAACAGATCGGTCCAGGATCCGCCCCGGAGCTTTCCGGCCCAACCTGCAGCGTTCCCATCCTGCTTACCTTCGCAATGCTGCCGCCTCCTGCTCCAATCTCCATCAAATCAACAACAGGCACCTGAATGGTCAGGCCACTCCCCTTCATGAACCTCTGAACACGGCCGACCTCAAAGGTCGGTACGACACCGGCAACCCCTTTTTGAATCAGGCAGGACTTAGCCGTTGTCCCTCCCATGTCAAAGCAGAACATCTCCGAGATATTGAAGAGTCTGCCATAGTATTGACCCGCGATGACCGCCGCTGTTGGGCCGGACTCGATGATCCTTACCGGAAACTCAGCCGCCGTTTCGACGGAAGTTACCCCACCACTTGAAAGCATAATGAAAAGCTTTCCTTTGAAACCAATAGACTCAAGCCTTCCGGCCAACTTGGAGAGATATCTTCCCGTCAGAGGTTTAACATAGGCGTTGGTCACTGTGGTGCTGGTTCTCTCATACTCCTTGATCTGTGGCAAAACCTGGTATGAAATGGAAACTGATATTTCAGGAGCTTCCTTTTCAATGATCTCTTTGAGCATCAGCTCGTGGGTCGGATTCTCAAAGGAGTTAATAAGACAGACAGCAATAGATTCAACGCCCATTTTCAGGAGGGTGCGAACCACCTGCCTTGCTTCTTCAGGGTCTAGCGGCTTTAGGACGCTCCCATCACTCCGAATCCTCTCATTCACTTCGAAACGAAACCTTCTCGGGATCAAGGGCTTAGGGAATTCAGCGAATATGTCATAAGGCGCATACCGGATCCCCCTTCCAATTTCCAAGACGTCCCTGAAGCCCTTCGTGGTAATAAGACCCGTTTTGGTTCCCTTTCTCTCTATAATAGAATTAATGACCAGGGTCGTTCCATGGATCACTTCATCCATTTTCTCCACAAAGCCAGGCGTGTTTATCTCCAATTCTCTTATCCCTTGCTCCACAGCATCAGAAGGATCTTTGGGCGTAGTCAGACACTTATTGATCTTTATCTCTCCTGTTTGATCGTTGAGCAGGACAAAGTCGGTGAAGGTGCCGCCAATGTCACAGCCCAACCGGTAAAACCTTTCAGCCATGTATCCTCCAATCCCCCCTCACCCTTACCCTCTCCCCACAGGGGAGAGGGAGGGGTGAGGGGGGTGATTGCTAATGGCTAATAGCTTTATTCCAATGTCATTCCTTTAAGAGGAATTTCTGGATCTTACCGCTCGCTGTCTTAGGAAGTTCCTTAAAGATCAAAGTCTTCTTTTGAAGTTGAAGAAGGCTCCATTTTCTGATCCAATCGCCGATGTTCATCATCTGCGTAATTGTTAGATTCACCAGTTGCGAATTATGAACATTAGTAATCCCCCCACTCAACCCCCCCTTTAGTAAAGGGGGGAATAGGGGGGATTTAGAATATTCATCATTATTTATGTACAAAGTTCGCCTTGACCTTTGGACCGTTTTTCAAAAAGTTATTTATTCCAATTCTCATATCCTGGGTTAACAGACACTCGCCAAAGATCTTGGCCTCCAGTCTTAATCCCTCTTCGAGGGTCATCTTCGCGCCATCCAATACCGCACGCTGGAGGAGAGAGTCGATCTTCCGGCTCAGATGGCCAATATCCGCCTCGGGAAGTTTCGAAGGAATCGGGATGGGGTCTTTCTTGATAGGAGGAACACGAAATTTCCCTGAAAGAATCTTCTTCACCCAATCGATGGCGGCTTCGATGATATCGCCCTCTACCTCCTCTTGAATCAAACCGATCTCCTTTGCTTGGGCTGAAGAGATAGGATTAGCATTCCGGAGGATTGGCCAGGCTTTTTCCAATCCTATTAATCTTGGAAGCCTCTGGGTCCCACCATTTCCAGGGATGATGCCGAGTCTGGGTTCAGGTTGGGAAATAAAGATTTTCTGTCCCTTTTTGGCAATCCGGGAAGTGCAGGCCATGGCCATCTCGTTTCCTCCACCAAAGGCCAGGCCATTCATAGCACAGACCACAGGTTTTCCCAGATTCTCAATTAGGTTCAATACAGACATGCTCTTGAGGCAGAAGGCTTCTGCCTCCTCTGGTGTTTTTTGAGCGGCCAGCATTCCAATGTCTGCCCCTGAAACAAAGGCCCTTGTCCCGAATCCGGTCAGCACCGCCCCTTTGATTTTTGAATCCTTTTTGACATCCGTAAAGATTTCCCTCAACTGTTCCATCACATTCTCGTTGAGGGCGTTGAGCACCCTGGGTCTTCGGATTTTAACCAGAGCCACATTCTCTTTGTCTTCTCTGATCACCACTGGAATCTTCCAGGGTTGACCAGAGGCAGCCTGTTCTTTAAGGATATTAGCCACCTCAAATCCAGGATTTTCTTTGGCATAGGCCTCTACCAATTCAAGGGCCTTCTTCAGCCCAATCCGGTTCATGATCCCAAAAGGAGGAGTCATGACAAGCCCGACATCTATTGCCATTTCCAGATCGCCGATGTTGGTGATCCCACTCTCAACGATTTCACAAACCATCCCGAAGTAAGCACCCATGATCCTATTTGAAACTGCTTCGTAGACTTCGGGGTTATATTCTACCACCTCACCTCTTGCTGCTGTTTCCCAGGGTTTGCCTGATTTCACGTGATCATCCATTATTTTCGGGGAGCGGTACCACGGCATGATTTTCGTGTGCATCTCTGAGAGGCCGTGCTGCGTGATGGGATTCCCACCGGCAAGATTATGAGCAGTAAAAGGACCCACGCCCATCCCGAGAGTTTTTGAAGCAATGGCATCTGCCTGTTTGATCGTGGCAAGCCCATTTTCAACCGTCAGAGCGGTGGCAAGGAAAAGCCCCTCAAAGATCACGCTCCCAGCATAACCATAACGACTTTTTACTAAGGTTGGAGCCTTGCCGATGAATTCGTAGAATTTCATCAAATATTCAATCAATGCAGGATCGGTATCTTTCCCTGGAACGATCTCTACCCAAATATTTCTCTCAGCCGGAAAGAAATAATGGATGACCAGACAACGGCCCTTATTCTCTATCTTCTGAAAGATCTCCTCAGGCACCATATGGGAGGAGTTGGAGGCAAAGATCGCTGTTTTTGGACATGTTGTCTGACACTGGTCAAAGATCTTATGCTTGACATCCATCTTCTCAAAGGCAGCTTCGATCACAAAATCGGCATCGGCGAGTTTTCCATAATCGCTAGTAAAGAGCATGTTTTTGAAGATGGCGCTCGCTTCTTCCTTCCTATAGATCCCTTTTTCAGCCGCCTTGGCCATCTTCGATTCGGCTTTTTTCGAACCTGCATCAAGGGCAGCCTGAAGGATATCGACGATGACAATAGGGACGCCATGAGAATAGAGGTTCTGGCTGAAATGGAGCGCGATATCCGGACCAATATTTCCTGAACCGATCACCCCAATCTTCCGAATTGTCCGCCCAAACATTGTAAAGGCCATAGCAGCTCCTCCTCGTGAATCGTGATTCGTGTTAGTGATTCGTATTCAGAGACTCTTCGCTTCGCTCAGAGTGACAAGTCAAATTGTCATTCCGCATTCCGCAATCCGAAATCCGCATTCCGAATTTAAAAAATGGACGGTTCTTTAAATTCTCCGTAGGCTTCTTTAAATACCTTTGTCATCTCACCAAGAGTAGCATAAGCCTTACAGCATTCGAGAAGATAAGGCATCACGTTCTTTTCATCTCTTGCAGCATTTTCAAGATCTTTTAATAATTGGGCGACTTTGCGGTTGTCCCTCTCTCGTTTGACCGCCCGAAGACGCTGGATCTGCTCCTCAGCCGATCCCCATCGGTATTCATGGAGTTCGACCTCCATTTCTTCTCCTTCTGTATATTTGTTCATCCCGACCTTGATCAACTCTCCCTTTTGGACTCCCTTTTCAAACTCGTATGCCTGCTTAGCCACCTCTCTCTGGACATAGCCTGTTTCAACAGCTTTAACCATTCCACCTATCTCGTCGATCCGTTTGATTTCCTCAACGATCTTCTCTTCCATCTGTTTCGTCAATGTTTCGATGAAATAGGAGCCTGCCAATGGATCCACTGTATCCCTCAACCCGATCTCCTCCATCAAGATCTGGAATGTTCTGAGAGAGAGCAGTGCAGCTCTTGGTGTGGGGATGGTATAGGCCTCGTCAAATGAACAGAGTGCAGTGGTCTGGCCGCCGCCCAATGCAGCGGCAAGGGCATAGTAGGCACCACGGATGATATTATTTTCAGGTTGAGCCTTTGTCATGCCATATCCTCCACCACCGAAGATCCCTCGGAGGAGGAGCGATCGGTTATCCTTGGCTCCATAGCGCTCTTTTAAATTCTTTGCCCAGAGTTTCCTCGCCGCACGAAACTTGGCAACCTGTTCCCAGAGGTTTCCAAAGACATTGAGGTTAAAGGTGAAGCCCCTGACGAAATCATCGATATGATAACCACGGTGGAGGACCTCTTCGATATAGGTATTGGCAATTTGAAAAGCATAAGCAATTTCCTGAACAGGGGAACAGCCTGATTCTCGGATGTGATAACCGCAGACACTGACGGGATTGGTTCGGGGAAGTTCCTTCATCGAATATTCGATGGTGTCACCAATCAAGTGGACAGCAGGCTTTACAGGAAAGATCCATGCCCCCCGTCCGATCATCTCTTTGAGGATATCATTTTGAGGGGTGGCGCTCACGCGATCTTTTGAAAATCCAAATTTTTCAGCTGTTGCTTGGAACATGGCCAACATGATGCTTGCCACAGCATTGATGGTGAGCCCCACACCGATATGGTCGAGGGGGATTCCCTGGAAAGCCACTTCGAAGTCACGCAGGGAGTCGACAGCCATGCCAACTCTTCCCACCTCGCCCTCAGCCAATGGGTCATCCGAATCAAGCCCCATCTGCGTGGGGAGATCGAAGGCGACATTGAGACCGGTCTGGCCATGAGAGATCATCAGTTTAAAACGCTCATTGGTCTCTTTTGGTGTTCCGAAACCTGTGTACTGCCGGGTCGTCCATTCTCGGCTCCGATACCCAAGTGGATGGATCCCCCGAGTGAACGGATATTCTCCAGGAAGGGCCAAGTCCTTCTCAGGATCGAAGCCGATCTCTTGCAAATCCTTTTGAGTATAGAGGGGTTTGATGTGGATGCCAGATTGGAGGATGACATCCTGGATTTCGTCTTTTTCATTTTTGATGTATTTTGCTACGCCCATAACTACCCCTGCTTTAGGCCTGAGGATCGCTCCGCTTGAGGAGCGTTTCACTCGAGGCAGAAGCCTCTTTATCTGCTCCTTAATGAATTTATCAGCCCGTGAAGTTTCCGATCAATGATTTCGGCCCGCTCTCTGATTTCAATAGATTCTTTCTCTCCAATAAGCCTTCTGCGTTTCAGGATCTCCGATAATGTCAGAACTTCGAAAAGCGATCCTTCTGCAATATAGAGATATTGAATAAACTCTTTCTTATATTGTCTACCTTTTCCTTCAGCGATATTCTGCGGAACGCTCGAGACAGCTGCTTCCATTTGGCCAACAACCCTCGAATACTTATTGGGTGGGAAAGAATCCAGAATGTTAAGAACGTAATCAGCGAAGTCAACAGCAAGATGCCAGACTTCAAGTTTCTCAAAGGGAAATCTAAATTCACTATTCATGGATCTTCAGACTCTTCCTTAAAAGAAGGCGTGATCCTCAAGGCCGGAAGGGCCGCTCCTAAAGAGAAACGTTCCTCGAGGGAACGAAGTTCCCGCTCCTCTATCTACTTTTAATGTGTTCTTTGATCCAGCGGATCGATTCGTCAAAGGGAGTTCCTCCGGGAAAGATGCCTTCGATCCCCATCTTTTGGAGAGAAGGGATGTCCCTTTTGGGGATGACTCCACCAACCACCAGAAGTATGTCTTCAATCTTCTTCTCCCTCATCTTCTTCGTTAGTTTTTCACAGATCGGCAGATGGGCACCGGACATGATGGATAGACCGATCACATCCACATCCTCTTGGATTGCTGTATGGATGATCTGATCGATGGTCTGATGGAGGCCGGTGTAGATCACTTCCATCCCAGCATCCCGAAGAGCCTGGGCGACCACCTTCGCTCCCCGATCGTGACCGTCCAGGCCGGGTTTCGCGACTAAGATGCGAATCTTCTTTTCCACCTTTCTTCTTCCCTTACCCTTTTGTTGAAAAGAATTCGATGTTTGGAATTTAGGGATCCTTTTAATTGAAGGGATTTATTGAATCCAAATTTTACACAACTGGGGGGGTTTATGGGACCATTCTTCCCTCTTTAATCTCCTTGATGATGATCTCCTTCCCTCTCGCCAGGTGATTTCGGACAAGTCTTTCCACCAATCTTGGATTCTTTTTCTTCATTGCTTCTAACATGTGTCGGTGGTCTTCGATAGAGTCATGTATGCCCTTTTCGGTATGAAGCAAGGCAGAGCGATAACGGTAAAAATAATCGCGGAAATTATTGATCATCTCGATGAGTTTTTTGCTCCTACAGGATTTATAGAGAAGGTCGTGAAACTCGGTATGGAGTTGGACGACTTTATCATCGTCTCCGCTCTTCAGGGCTTTCTCCGTTTCTTCAATTTTTTTCTCCAGATTGGATATCTTTTCTGGGGAGATATGTAAGGTGGCAAGGTAAGCGGCGTAGCTTTCGAGGGCACTCCGAATGCCGAAAATTTCCTCCACATCCTCTTTTGTAAATTCCCTGACGGCAAAACCTCCTTTGGGGAGTCGAGTGACCAACTCATCCCGCTCCAGTTTGTGGAAAGCCTCCCTGACAGGGGTGCGGCTGATCCCGATCTGATGAGCCAACTGCTCTTCAATGAGACGTTGCCCCCCTTTCAGTTTTCCATGAAGAATGGACTTCTTTAATGAATCATAGACTTCTTCACGCAAAGATTTCCTTTTGGCAACTCGCATTCCTCCTAATACGTTTTCCACAGTACCCTCCTTTCAACGTAGTAATATTTTGTATACTGTATCCAAAATCATAATCTTTTATATGCTAAGGGTATAAACTTGTCAAGGGCTTTTTGGAGAGAGCTCTAAAAAACTACTTTCCGCTCTCTTGATTACGCAGATTCCAAAAAGATTAAACAGATTTTCTAATTATTTTCCATGCACTCCTTATCTGTGTAA
>Ga0315294_10010802_pt1 | contig 10024 bp, 6 predicted proteins | sample YL17G13_40_MG_FD_203626 | JGI IMG/M metagenome (GOLD analysis project Ga0315294, IMG submission 203626) | Sediment microbial communities from Yellowstone Lake, YNP, Wyoming, USA - YL17G13_40 | ecosystem: Environmental > Aquatic > Freshwater > Lake > Sediment | place: USA: Wyoming | collected...
CGTCTCCCGCGAGCTTGAGCTTTCGATGCAAGAGGTGCGGGACAAGTACACCGCTGTCGCGAAACGGGTGATAGACACCGTGCGAGGACGCCATGAGGACTTGGACGTCGAGTACATCGGAGTCACGCAGCACTGGGGAGAGGGTTACTTGGCTTTAGGTCGCAAGGCATGGCATCCGGCCGACTGGCCCACAGGCTACTACGTTGAAAGCATCCGCCTTGAGCTCCTCTCAGACGAGTCCGCGCCGCCGCCCTCGGCCTACATCTGGCTAAAGCCAGCGCTAAAGGAGGGTGTTGTTTTTGCAGATGCTTGCGCGGCCATACACAAGGCGGCGCGAAAGATTCTGTCCGAAGACGAAATGCGGCGGTGCGAACTCATGAACGACGGCGAGACAGCCTTGCGTCTTGAGATCCTCCCTGACCGCAAGAGCTTGCTGGAAATGCTGTCTCAGGCGGATTCCCAGGCGTTTGTCGATTGCCTCGTCTCCCACTTTGAGATTCTGGTCAAGTTCAACGAGGTCATGGATGGCGCCTTGGCCAAGACCAGGAGCTGAACGTTATGCGGAGATTCCTCCCCGTGTTATTGCTGTTTGTGACGCCGGCCATCGTGGGGCTTGCCGTGGCCGGCACCACTCGGGAGAAAGCAAGCGAGCAGACCGTCATTGCAGTGTATTTCTCACCCAACGGCGGCTGCCAGGACGCCATCGTCAGAGAGGTCGGCGCCGCCAAGGAATCTGTCCACATCCAGGCATACTCCTTCACCTCAGCGCCGATAGCCAGAGCCGTGCTCGAGGCCAAGAAGCGAGGCGTGAAAGTCGAGGCTGTGATCGACGAAGGAAGAGTGACGGAGAAATACTCAGAGGCCACGTTCTTCGCCAATCAGGGCATCCCGGTCTTTGCCGACGGCCGGCACGCTATCGCCCACAACAAGGTCATGGTCATCGACGGCAAGACGGTCATCACCGGCAGTTTCAACTTCACGCGGGGTGCGGAGGAATCGAACGCGGAGAACCTGCTGGTCATACGGTCGCCCGAGCTTGCGGTGAAGTACGAGAAGAATTACCAAGAGCATCTGGCCCATTCCATGAAGTACGAGCGCAAAGAGTAAACGTGGAGAAGGCCATGACGCGAGCTTGGAAGGCAGTGTTTGGCGGCACCGTGGTGCTGCTCGTGACCAGCTGGGTCGCGCTGGGCGTGACGATCTGGCGGGCCAAAACGGTGGTGACCACAGCGGACACCGCACTCTGAGTGGAGCGCGAGAACGTCAAGGCCGCGAAGGGGTATGCTGAGGCCATCAAGAAGGCATTGGACCAGAAGACGCAAGAGGCCGAGTCGCTCCGGGCCGAGTGCAGGCGGCTGCGGGCGGAGGCGGCCGAGAATCCTTGTCGAACTCCGGCAGAAAGGGCGGCGTCTTGACACCCCATGCTTACTTGGCCTCAATCATAAAGAGCTATCGCCTTCCAACAGGGATAAACCTGCCGCCTCCCCTGAGCGGGAGTCTTGAGGGTTCGTATGCATACGCCGGTCGAACAGATTCGTAAGAACCCGTCAGCCACTCATGCCGAATCCCCAGGCAATCTCGTCTCTATGGCCGGCCTCTAGCTCTAAAGCTCCCGCCTCGCCGTCGCTGGCTGTCTGGTGGCGCGTCAGCGTGGGTGGCTTCAAGGAGTGCATCAGCCTTGGTACGCAGGTCTTGTACGAGGCTCTGTTGCCACTGGCTGAGCATTTCTAGGCCTTCGAGGCCCTTGATGATCTCGCGGATGGAGTCGTCTCTTGGTCGCATGGCCCCCTCCTTTCGAGAGGGAGTATAGGCGCAGGTGCCCGGTACGCAAGCTGCAGGTGACAGGGGTGTGACAACGGGGTGGCACATCCGCGTTACTCCACCGTTGGCTTACTGGGCGGTGCGCTCACCGGTACGAGAGAACCGCCGCGCACCGTGAAGGTGGCCAGAGGTCGCCCTGCGGAAACTGGGCAAGCGGGATGTGCGAGGAATCCTTGCCGCAAAGGCCGCGGAATCGCCGGAGGAAGCCAAAGGCAGGACCAGAGGCCGGAGGCGGCGACGATAACTTTCCGGCGGTCACCTGTGCACTACAGCAAGACCACGAAGAAGATCGAACAGGTACTGCATGGCGGAACATAGATGGACCATCACGGAGTTCCGCCCGTAGAGACAAAGGGGTCCCTCGGGGATTCGTGATGCCAGAACATTCCCACCTTCCTGCGCCTGCGTTCTACGCAGCGATGGAAGTGGGAACTGCACGGCTTCTGCATTCCACTACGGAAGCGACTTGACGCAGGCAAGGTCTACCGCGAGTCCCTGGCGGCAGTGGATGCTGCGGGCGTTGCGGAAGACCGCCTGCCCTATCTCCTGAACGAGGTCGCCTCGTTTCACGTTGACGCCGGCGACTACGGGCCAACGCCTGCGTCGGAACCAGGGAATCCCGGCATCGACCGGAACCGAAAAGACCTCACTTGCGCCCAGACCCTGAAATTGCCACTCTTGCTGACAACATCCACCCAGGCACGCAGCCGGCAGGAGGCTTCGGCACACGCGACGTCGCTGACCTGACCGGCGCCCGCTCGTGGCGTCGCGCACTCAGGATCGAAAACAAGCAAGAGGGAGCAGCCACCCCCCGTCGATTCCCCGGCTACCCGAGGAAGGGATGTACGGGCCCGGGATCTCAGCGCAAGGCGAACGTGGCCTGCCCCCCAAAGAGCAATATGCAATTTGGCCCCAAGTCCTGCGCGGGCCGCGGAAGAGGAAGGGAAAAAAGAAGCGCGCGCCTCCGCCCGGCGGCCGCATCGGACAGTCTCACCCTGCGCGATCAGGCGGCCCCTTGAGAGGGAGCCGGCGCACCGCCGACGTATGGGCCGGCCGGTGGCCCAATGCTGGTTCTAGTGCACCGCCCTCAGGAGTGTTAGAATGCCCTGGCGCGGCCGCGAGAAGAAAACCGCGGTCCTACGCAAGGAACGTGCAGTTGCCTCCTGCTTTGGCCGGGCGGTCGGGCGCGGCAAGTTTCTTCGATTATTAGGGAAGCCAAGCGGCCTTGACACGGGCAACCGACGCTTCTGGGAACCCCGCGGCCGTTTCCTGGAGTGCTGCTCATGGAAGATTGCGGCGAAGGGGCAGGACTGCCGCCTATCAGCGGCGACGGCGTTCACGCCGCTGGTCCGGCAGAACCACCTGAGGTCGAGGGCTACGAGATCCTCGGACCATTGGGCGCGGGCGGCATGGGCACGGTCTGGCGGGCCGTGCAGAAGAGCACCCGGCGGGAGGTTGCACTGAAGGTGCTCGGCCGCGGCGCCTTTGCATCCGAAAGAGCCCGGAGGCGCTTTGAGCGCGAGGTGGAACTGGCCGCGCGGCTCGAACACCCCCACATCGCCCGCGTCTACGACAGCGGCGTCTACCACGGCCTGTATTTCTATGCCATGGAATTCGTGGACGGGCAGCCGCTCGACGAGTACGTGAAGAACAGCACCCTCGGCAGGACGGAAACTCTGCGGCTGATGGAGACGGTCTGCCGGGCCGTCCAGCATGCCCATCAGCGCGGCGTCCTACACCGCGACCTCAAACCTTCGAACATCCTGGTGACCTCGGACGGCAAGCCGCACGTGCTGGATTTCGGCCTGGCCAAGGCCCTGATCGAGGACGACGACCTGGCCATCTCGGAGGGGGGAGAGGTCCTCGGCACGCCCGCCTACATGTCACCGGAGCAGGTCGCCGGCCGCAGCGGCCAGGTCGACACGCGGAGCGATGTCTACAGCCTGGGGGTGATCCTCTACCGGCTCTTGACCGGCGGACTGCCCCATGACACGTCGGGGGCCCGACACGAGGTGCTGCGCCGGATTGCGGAAGATGAGGTCCGGCGGCCACGGGAGGTTGCCCGGAACCTGGACAGGGAACTTGAGGCGATTCTGCTGAAGGCCCTGGCCCATGACCCCGACCAGCGTTACGCCTCGGCAGGTGCCCTGGCCGACGACATCGGCCGGTACCTCGGCGGGGAGCCGCTGACGGCCCGGCCACCGACGACGGTCTATTTCCTCCGCAAGCGTCTCCTGAAGCACCGCGCGGCAATCGCGATGGCGGCCCTGGCGGCCCTGGCGCTTGTCGGCATGGCCATCGGGTCCTACGTGCGCGTTATGCACGAGCGTTCGCTGGCCATCGAGGCGCGCGATGAAGCGCGCGACGAGGCGGCGAAGACGACCGCCATGCTGGGGCTTTTTGACGAGGCGCTTGCCTCCGTCGACCCGGACGAGGCCCACGGCCGACAGGTGACCGTTCAGGATGTTCTTGACAAGGCGAGCAGGCAGGTGACGGCCGCATTTGCGGGCCAGCCCATTCTTGAGGCTGACGTCCGGTGCAGTCTCGGCAAACGATACCTGGTCCTCAGGAACTACGAGGCGGCCCGCGCGCACTTCTCCTCCGCCGTGGAACTCCGGCGCCGCAGCCTGGGGGACTGTCACGCGAGCACCCTTGACGCTATGCGGGCCCTGGCCGACGCCCTGCGTCTCCAGGGCAAGACGGCCGAGGCGGCAAGCCTGTACCAGGAGGTGCTCCAGGCCTGCCGCCGCGTTCGGGGAGACGATGACGTGGCCGCGCTGGAGGTCATGAGCGGCTTGGCGGACGCGCTGATTGCCCAAGAGAAGTACGCCGAGGCAGAGGCGCTCCGGAAGGAGGTCGTCGCAAAGAGCAGGCGAGTCCTGGGCGAGGCGCATCCCTCCACGTTGACCTTTACGGCCGACTTGGGGAATCTTCTGTGGCACCTGGGAAGGCGCAGCGAGGCGGAACCGCTCTACCGGCACGTCGTTGAGGTCCGCCTGCGCGTCCTGGGGGAGGAGCATTTCGACATGCTTTCGGCTCTGGACGGGCTGGCAGGCGCCCTGTGGGGCCAAGGGAAAACGGCCGAGGCGCTGCCTCTTTACAGGAGGGTGGCCGAACTCCGCCGCAAGACGCTCGGAGAAGATCACCCGCTGACGCTCGCGTCCATAAGTAGATTGGCGAACGCCCTGTCGGACCTCGGCGAGCAGGACGAGGCGGAGATACTCCACCAGGAGGAGTTGGAACTGCGCCAGCGCGCCTCGCGGCAAACCCTCGTCGGGACGCTGGCCTCCATGAACAAACTCGCGAACGACCTTTACGTCCAGGGGAAGTACCGCGATGCCGAGGAACTCCACCGGGGCATCCTCCGCATCCAGCAGCGCACGCTGGGTCAAGAGCACGCCGAGACCCTCGTCTCGAAGAACAACGTGGCCAATGACCTGTATTGCCAGGGGAAGTATGGCGAGGCCGAACGGCTGCACCGGGAAGTGCTCGACGTGCGCCGCCGGGAACTTGGGGCGAACCACCCGAGCACCCTGCTGTCCCTGTGTTACCTCGCCCGGACGCTACTTCGCCAGCGCAAGTATGCGGAGGCCGAAGTGCTTTTCAGGCAGGCCTTTGAGTCGAGGCGGGTCATCTTCAGCGAGTCGCCACAGGAGGCCCTGTGGACTGTGGAGGGGTTGGGCGCCTGCCTTGAGGCTCGAGGGAAAAAGGACGAAGCGGAAGCGGTCCTCAAAGAAAAAGAAGCGATCCTGGGTCACCTGCGCGGACAGGATCGCGGGCCGCACCCGGCGCCTGTTGCCGCCTCCGATGGCGACCGATAGCCGGTCTCACGTCTGGGACGCAGGCCCTGGCATCAAGGCGGCCGAATCCTGGTGGGCGGGTTTCTGCAAAGCTTTCTTGATATGCTGTTTGCCATCAGGCCCTGTCCAATGCATGACCAGGGCAGGACCGTCGCCGTCGCTCAGGCGTAAGCGAACCAGATTCCGCGGAACCTCGCGAATGCGGCCTCGGGCATAACGCCGCAGTGCAAGGGCTAGCGTTTCCTGGTCCCCCGGCTGACCCCCCTGAGTACTGCCGGGGCAGTTGGACCTGAGCGCAAGCGTCATGGAAGCCCATTGCGCCACCACCGGGTCGCCATGGTTGAAGGCCACCACGCCGCTATTGTAGATGGGGGCGTCTGGCGGCATGGCCTCCCGGAAGGTCTTTGGCGTTCCGCGGTCCAGTGTGAGGCCAATACCCCCTTGGCCGCAGAACTCAAACAAAGGGTCCAGACGGCCGCGAACCTCGCAATCCGTGTCCAGCCACACCGCCTGGCGGAACGGCGACTCCAGCAGCGCCAGCGGTTTCTTGAACCACCCGTAACAGTCGGCGGCCGTGGGGCCGGCGAGCATCCCACGCTCGACGCACCAGGTACGCGCCGCCGCGCTCAGCCCGAAGTCCACAAAAAGCACGGGCAGACCGTTGTGGGCCGAGTAGTTCGCCCACCACCACTCCAGAAGCCATTCCTGGCTCTCGTCGGCACCGACGATGACGCCGCGATCCAGCGTCGGCGTGAAACAGCCCCAGTCGCGTCGGAATGCGGCGCACATGTCGGTGCAGACGCCGGCCCGGATGGCCAACCATCCGCGGCGGATGGCGCCTTTGCCGCCAGGACCGCTCCAGTGCATGGCCACCAGTCCGTCGTCCTCGCCTTCCTGCCTGGAGCGGAGCAACTCAAGAGGGATCTCCGCCAAGGCATCGCCCTTCCTCTCGTGAAGGAGGGCGCTCAGAACTTCCTGGTCGCCCCTGAACTTGCCCTTCTTCTCTGAGACTGCCCTGGCCCATTCCAGGACCAGGGGGCTGCCGTGCTCAACCGCCACGAGCGCGCTCGACCAGCACGGGCCATTGAAAGGGAGCCTTTGACGGAGCGCCGCCGGATAAGACCAGTCGCGGCCGAGGGCTATCCCGCCGGGCGCAAGCGACGCCAGCCGGGCGACGTCGCCGCGGACCTCGCAGTCCAGGTCCACCCAGACGGTCCGCCGGAACGGGCTCTTCAGGATGGCGAACGGCTTGCGAAACCAGCCGGGGACTTCGCGAGGGGCTCCGCTGCACATGACGCGCCCCCGGGCCTCGCACCAACGGCGCGTGGCCGCGTTCATCCCGAAGTCGACAAAGATCACCGGCCAGCGGTTGTGCCGGGCATAGGCCCACCACCACCAGGGCACAAGGTCTTGCTGGTTTTCGCAGACGGGCACGAGGACACCCATGTCGCCTTCGGGCCGGCGTGCCCACTGGACGCCGCCGGCGGCAGCGGCGCGCAGCGGCGCGCGCGCCTGCTCAACCTCGGCTCTTTCTCTGAGGACGCCCTTTCCCCGGGCGCCGGTCCAGTGATACACGGCCGCGCCGGTGTCGGCGCCGCGGCGGCGGTTGAAGGCCAATTCCGGCGGCAGCCTCGAAACCGCATGTCCGCCTCGGGCTATCACCAGCGCAAGGGCTTCCGTTTCGTTCTTGTACCGGCCAGAGCTTGCCAAGGCCTCGGCGGCCCACTCCGTGACGAGGTCGTGGCCGTGAGCGACGGCCACGATGCCCGAGTCCCACATCACGGTCTGCGGCGTACACATCGCAAACCAACCGTCGGTCGCCTCTGCGGCGATTGAGTGGCCCGGCGCGGCCGGCGCCAAGCCCACCGTTCCGGTGCCGCAGCACTCAAACAACGGCCCGATCTTCCCGCGAACCTCGCAGTCCGGCTCAAGGGCAAGGATCTGCCGGAACGGCGCGCGAAGAATGGCGAAGGGTTTTCGGAACCGGGGTACGGAGACGGGAACGTCCGTGACGTCCACCACCGGCCCGCGCTCGGCGCACCAGGACCGCATGGCGTCGCTCATGCCGGAGTCGGCGAAGGCCACAGGCAGGTCGCTGTGCTTGCGCAGGCAGCCGTACCACCACGGAACGAGCCACTCCCCTGCCGCGTCGAACCCTACCACCACGCCGCGCGCCTGAGGCGGATCACCCTTCCACCGGCACAGTTCGGCGTCAGCCGCGTGCAGCACCGGCGCCGCCCGGTCGGGTGCGGCGGCCGCCGAGCGTGCCAGGGCTGCGCCCAGGTCCACGAAAGGCAGAAACGCATTGGCCGGAGAACCGGGCGTGCAACTCGTGATCTCGATGCCACGCGCTTTGGCCTGGGGCGCCAGGTTCCGGAGGTCGCACACAAGGTTGGCGTAGAGGCGCCGGTTGTCGGCCCGGCGGCTGTCATCCAGCCTTCGCCCGTCGTGGTAGTCGCTCGCGCCACCGAAGTCGCAGCCGACCAGGTGAATCCGCCTTGCCCCCATCCACACGGCCAGGTGGAGTGCCGTCGTGAATGTGTTCCGGTTCCAGACGAAGACGGCGTCATGCCCCCGCCGGTTGAGAATCTCCGCGACGGGGGCATCGTCCAAGTCCGCGAAGAAGACGTTCGGGAAGTGCTTCAGCATGCGGCCCTGGCACCGGAGACCGCCATGCGTGCCGCGGACGATCTTGATGAAAGGTTCAGCCCATATCCGGCGGTCATAGCATGCCGGCACGTCGGTGCCGACCCACACGTCCGGGCGGACGGCAGGGTAGGCCGTCGTAACAGCGAAGATCAAACGGCCGGGGCCGTTGAGCGCGGCCGCATCCACGCCGGCCAGCGAAGGCCCCGGGCAACACAGGTACACGTCGGCCCCGAGGTTCGACCTGGCCAAGCCCCGCGTCCGCACCCACCCGTTGCCGCACTCGTACCAGAGCGCCAAGGCGCAAAACCCCCGTCACTCGGAGGCCGCGGCGTCTTCCGCCGACGGCTCAAAGGGCTTGTTCCAGAACATCTCGTTCCGCCGCGCCTGCGCCTCCGTGAAGACGGGGAACCGGGTCGCCGCGCCGCGGCGGGCCCCCGCCAGCATCAAGGTGACCGAGAGGGATCGCGGCACGTCCTGCGGCCGACGCACGACGACCATATTGTCATCGGTGACGCAGGCCCCGAGGGTGCCTGAAAGGGGCATGTCCGGCTGGGTGGACAGGACACGAATCGAGCCAGGCTCGCACGCTTCCACGAAGAGCGGGTCGATAGGCGCCAGGACTTCCGTGTCCGCCTCCTCCATCCTCAATTGGGCAACGTCGAAGAACCAGGCCACCGGCGCCTCGATGCACAGAAGCGCACGCCACTGTCGACCCAGTTCCAGCATCACCGCCTTGCCGGGGCTGCCGCTCGGGCCGGTCGGCCCGCGGCGGCCAGTCGGCCCGCGGGGGCCGGAGGGGCCGGTCACCGGCTCGGGACTGGGACCGGTCGGGCCGGGGGGACCCGTGCACGGGGAAGGGCCGGTCGGGCCGGTGGGGCCGGTCAGCGGCTCAGGGCCGGGGGGACCGATGGGGCCTGTGGGCCCCGTGCGCGGGGCAGGCCCGGTCGGGCCGGTGGGACCGGTGCTCGGGGCAGGCCCGGTCGGCCCCGTGGGGCCCGTTGAGCCCTCGGCCCGGGGCTGGTCTTCCAGCGCCGCGCCGAGCGGCGAGGTGACTTCGTAACTGAGGGTGGCGGTTCGCCTTCCTTCGCGTTCGTGCATTGCCTTGTCTCCTTGTTTACGGTCTGTTTTCCCGAAGATGTGTATGCCGGGTTCCGTGCTCGGCCTCTCAATCCTGCCAAACCTCGCCCGACGCCCTGCCTGCCGCGTACAATCTGGTCGGAGAACGCTTACGAGGGCCCCTTTGCTGCCCTTGCCCGACAGACTTCCCTTGCCATGCCGAAGAGCAACTTGAGTTCACCCGTGACATAAGGCTTCTCGGCAAGCAGGGTGAACGATCGTTCCAGGTTGGCGTACTGATGGAGCGTGATCTTCTCCCCGCGGTGCGCGAGCGCCGCCGCAATGGCCGCGTAATACAACGCGGTGGCGACGGCCCGGGTGACCTCCGAGCGGCTTCGCCGCACGAGCTCCTTTGCGTAATCCTTGACGGTCCGAAGGCTGGCCACGTCCGTCTGCGGGTCCGACAGGAACTGGCACACGGTGCGGCCGCGATGGGTCATGAGTTCGTCGCAGGAGCGGCCCAGGACCGCCGGCATCGAGTCCGAGACGGAGACGTCAAGCGGCAATTCACCGGCAAGCGTCTCGGCCAGCACCTCCGCGACCGGCCGGTCATCCACCCCCCGGGAATCCGGCGGATCGGCGCCGACATCCAAGAGGTCGGCCAACTGGCCGGACCGCAGCTGAAACACCCTGTCATT
>Ga0315294_10010804_pt1 | contig 10023 bp, 9 predicted proteins | sample YL17G13_40_MG_FD_203626 | JGI IMG/M metagenome (GOLD analysis project Ga0315294, IMG submission 203626) | Sediment microbial communities from Yellowstone Lake, YNP, Wyoming, USA - YL17G13_40 | ecosystem: Environmental > Aquatic > Freshwater > Lake > Sediment | place: USA: Wyoming | collected...
CTATAATCGCGCCATAATTTGTTATCTGGGCAATTAGTCCGTTTTTGTTCTTCAGAGTATAGAGGCCTGTCGGTTTTCCATTGTGTACTCCTTTGAATAATTCTTCGCGGATAGCATTCATAGTTAATTATCTATAATGGAATAAATTCGTTAGTACCTTGATTTCATTTATAAGTCAACTCTCCCCGCTCCCTGATGCCTGATGAACAATTTGTGACATGAACCTTTTCCATATATGTGTTCAAGGCTGGTTACGTATTTGTCAAGTAGCCTCTGAGGAACAAACGCCTGTATGGTACCGGCAAATCCACCTCCATGAACACGCCATGCTCCTTCGCCTTTAAGCACCAGCTCGCTGAGGGCAAGTGCAAGAGAGACCCCCTGCTCCTTTATATTATTGACCGGGTAAATGTTCTGGTTATACATATATGAACTGAATCCCGAGTCGACTACCATTCCCAGGAATGCTTTAAAATCATTTCTTTCAAGGGCAGCAACCTGGTCCACCACTCTCTGGTTATCGCCCTGAAAATGAATAGCGCGGAGGATGGCGCGGTCGCCCACCTTTTGACGTATTTTTGGAATTATCTCAATTACCTGTTCAAGGCTTACCTGGCGCAGAACTCTTGCGCCAAGTTCAGAAGCCACAGCCTTCATATCAATAGGCAATGAAGCATATTCATCATTCAGGTCGGCATGGTTACCTCCGGTGTCGGTAATTACCAGTGAAAATCCGGTCGCCACAAAATCGAAATTCACTTTCTTAACAACAGGTTTTGAAGGATCTTTGAAATCAATCGTAATGAGTCCCCCCATTGCGCAGGCTGTCTGGTCCATCAATCCACATGGCTTGCCAAAATAGTTGTTTTCGGAATATTGCCCGATAATGGCATTCTCAATAGGATCAACGTTACCATTATTGAACATCTGGCTGAGAATGGCACCAATAAGCACCTCAAACGATGCCGAGGAGCTTAAGCCGGAGCCCTTGGGCACACCGCCATCAATGCAGGCATCAAAACCTCCGATTGAATGTCCCAGCTCCTTAAAGCGTGAACATATACCCCTTACCAGAGCCGCCGATGAAAACATTTCACTTTTATCTGGTTTCAGAGAAGATAAATCCACATCAAATCTGGGATAACCTTCCGACAGGATCCGTATGGTATCAGTATTGTTTTTTGCAGCAATGCAGACATTATCGAGATTAACAGCCCCTGCAAGGACACGCCCGTAATTGTGGTCAGTGTGGTTACCGCCTATTTCGGTACGGCCCGGTGATGTGTAAAACTCATAATCACTGCTGCCAAATTCAGCAATAAATCTGTTCATCAGATCGGTATATCTTTTTACATTCCTTTTCAGTTCAGCAGGATCCTTGCCATATAGTTCGCGGAATACTTTGTTATCACCATTATTGATCTTAAGAATAAGATTTTCTTTTGTTGCCATGGATATTAGATTTTGATAATAATGAAAGAATGTAAATATAATAATTGTCGGGAAATTATAAACGAAGCCGCCTCAGAACAATAATTGAGACGGCCTCTTTATATTATTTAAAGATGATTAGCTCCTATCTGCGTTTGCTTCCGACAAGTGCAAAAAATACAATATACAGATAGCACAATATCGGCAGGATAAATGCAAACCTTACACCGAGGCCGTCTGCCATAAGTCCCATAAGGACGGGGATTACAGCTCCACCGACGATCATGGTATTGATAAGGCCCGATGCCATACTGAGTTCCCCTTTATCAAGTCCCTCAACACCAAGAGCAAAAATATTCGGGAACATTATGGAGTTAAAGAAACCAATTGATAATCCAACCCACAAAATCACCGGTCCACTGACTGCCATGACAACTACCAGCAACAGAGCGGCGATTATACCAAAAACAGCCAGAGATCTGCTTGCATTACCTTTGCCAAGCTGCATTGCCAGATAATTTGCAGCAGCAATTCCTGCAAAGATGAGACCATCAGTTATTTCCTTGCGGACAAACCAGCCGACAAATAATGCCAGTAACAGAACAAGAACAGTATACAGGTATTTCTTTGACTTTTCAACATTTGAAAGCATGAATGATCCATAAAATCTGCCGACCATTGCACCACCCCAGTAAAGGGCTATCATCATTGCTGCATCATTACGGGCCATCTGCAAAGCTTCCTGGAAGTATCTCTGAAGCATTGCAGCAGACCCCACTTCGGCACCAACATAACAGAAAATTCCGATAGCACCCAGAACAACATGCGGATGTTTCCATACGCTTTTTCTTTCGACACCCTGTGTGGTTATTTCAGGGAGCTTTAGTAAATAAATTGCAATTGCAATAATAATTACAACAACAGCTATTAGTAAAAATGGAGTAGTTGGTACAGATTCAGCTGCGTTCAGGGCAGCATCTGCAGCAGCCTTAAAAACAAACAGACCAGCAAGTATAGGTGCAAGATAGGTTGCAATTGAGTTAAGAGCCTGCGTAAGGTTCAATCTGCCTGATGCAGTCTCTGATGGTCCAAGTGCAGTAACGTATGGATTTGCGGCTGTTTGCAGGAAAACGACACCACCGGCCATAATAAAAATGGCAAATAAGAAAAATGGAAAGGATATTGCCTTGGCAGCAGGAAAAAATAAAAAGCTCCCCACAGCGACGAGTAAAAGACCAAGAATAACGCCTCCTTTATACCCTATTTTTTTAATAATGCCGCCTGCTGCAAAGGATAACACGAAATAGGTAAAGAAAAAAGCACCATTTACTAACTGGGCCTGAAAGTTCGACAGCTCAAAGACCGATTTGAACTTATCCGCCAGAGTAATGTTAAAAGTCGTAACGAACCCGAACAGGAAGAATATCATTCCCATAAACATCATACCTGCGGTTTGTGTACTTTTCTGTTCTGTCATAATGTAAATTTTAGGTTAAACAATTTATAAGATCATTTTAGGTGGTATCAAAATTACATTTAAAGATCGATTTTCCTATAGCGGAAATGCGAATTTTTAAAAATCACAGGAAATCTGAATTATATAGGTGAATGCCTATATTTGCAGAAATTTATTTGGCATTGACCAGGTACTTTATATTTATTTCATTCAAAGGCACTTCATATCATGGCTGGCAGGTACAGCCAAAAGCAATCACTGTCCAGAAGATCCTTGATGAAGCAATCACAGTGATTCTTGACGAAAAAATTTCAACAACAGGAGCAGGAAGGACCGATGCAGGAGTACATGCACATGTTTTCTGCGCACATTTTGACAGTCTGAATCCGGATCTGATTAAAAAGAAGAATCTCATTTTCAGGCTTAACAGGTACCTTCCCAATGATATATCAGTTACAGCCATCAGAAAGGTTCTGCCCGACGCAAATGCCAGATTCAGTGCCATTTCAAGAACATATAAGTACTATATTTCGCGCATAAAAGATCCTTTCAATGATGATTCAAGCTGGTTCATCCATGGGGAACTGGATGTTAAGGCAATGAACATGGCATCAAGATTACTGTTGAACCATTCGGATTTCACAAGCTTCAGCAGATTGCATTCCGATAACAAAACCAATCTCTGCAGGATTTATAATGCAGGATGGGAGCTCTCCGGAAACAAGCTGGTTTTTACAATCAGGGCCGACAGGTTTCTGAGGAACATGGTGCGGGCAATTACCGGCACAATTATCGAAGCCGGCAGAGGTAAAATCGATTTTGACGATTTTGAAAGAATAATTGTATCGAAAAACCGTTCATCTGCAGGTATGTCGGCCCCTGCCAAAGGATTGTTCCTGAGCGCGATTGAGTACCCTGAAGAGATATTTGTCTGAAAAGAAATATTTGAATCTTTTAATCGTTTGTAATAGACATCAAAACAGATAATTATTTATTAAACAAATGCATATGATACTGATCTCTGCACTTTCAGAGCCCATGGCTGCTATATCTTCTTCCGGCCAGGCAACAACCATCCTCGATCTGCTCATGAAGGGGGGAATCATAATGATTCCCATTGTTCTTCTTTCGATTATCAGTTTTTACATTTTCATTGAAAGGATTGTCTATATCAGGAGAACCGCTGCAATCGAAAAAGGACTTGTGGCATCCATCGCAAATGAACTGCAAAACGGCAATCAAAAAAACGCACTTATTCATGCGAGGAACAACCAGTCTTCGGTCGGCCGGATTCTTGAAAGCGGAATTGAGAAGATTGGGAAACCCCAAAGCGAGGTTGAAAGAAACCTTGAAACTACAACTAATCTGGAAATAACCAAGATGGAAAAAAACACCGGCTATCTTGGAATTATTGCAGGTGTCGCTCCAATGCTCGGATTTATTGGGACTATTTCGGGGGTAATAAAAATATTCTATAACATCTCTCTTGCAGACAATATTAGTATCGGAATAATCGCCGGCGGACTTTACCAGAAAATGATCTGCAGCGGGGCAGGTCTGATTGTTGGTGTTCTGGCCTATTCAGCATATCATTATATTCAGATGAAGATCGACAGGTACTTAATAAGGCTTCAGGAATCTCTGATTCAATTTTTAAAGGTCATATAAAATGAATATCAGGAGACGCAAACAATTTAAGCCGGAGGTAAGTACTTCATCCCTGAATGACATAATGTTCTTTCTGCTTCTGTTCTTCCTGATCGTTTCCACTCTGGCCAATCCAAATGTGATCAAAGTCCTTTTGCCTAAGTCAAAAAGTGCTCAGGAAATCGATAAGCAGCAGGTGAACCTTACGGTTACAGCCGACAGAAGATATTTTATTGACCAGAAGGAAGTACTCTTATCCGAACTGGAGCAAAAGCTTCAGGAACATGTCAGGGGTATTGAAAACCCGACGGTCGTTCTGAGATTTGCCAAGAGCCTTAATATCCAGGACCTGGTCGATGTTCTTGAAGTTGGCGTGAGGATGAATATCAAGATGGTGATGGCCACCGAAAAATCAAATTCCCAGCTTTGACAAGCTGGGATTAATATCATAAAGCATCATTATTCCATATTTCCCAGGATCTTTCTGCCTGTGAATAAAGCATCTTTAAACCTGACAATACGGTACATCCCCTATCCTTTCCTATTTTAAGGAATGCAGTAAATTCCGGATTATAGACAAGATCAAAAAGAATATGCTGATTCCCCAACAGATAGTATCTCAGATCAGGTTTCCTATCTGTATCAGGATACATTCCAAGTGGTGTAGTATTTATGATAAGCTGTGTATTCCTGAGAATCTCAGAATCAATTTCTGAATATGTAAGGCAGAGTGATTTCTTCTCTCTTGAAATAAGTGTATAGTGTACATTTATTTTTGCAAGGACATGGCATACTGCTTTTGAACTGCCACCGGTGCCCAATACAAGGGCATTCTTAATTTCAGGGTTCAGTACAGGAACCAAAGTATCCAATATTCCTTTGATATCGCTGTTAAAGCCTCTGAGTTCAGTTTTACCTGCCGTTTTTCTTATTTTGATAACGTTCACTGCGCCAACTGCTTCGGTTTCAGGATCAATTTTATCGAGGAATTTTATGACTGACGACTTATAGGGTATGGTAACATTAAGCCCTTCAAGATCATTATCCCGGATTAAATCGGTAATCTGACTGATGTTTGTCAGCGGATAATTTTCATAGGAACAATCCTTAATATGTTCCCCTGAAAATTTTTCGGTAAAGTATTTTTTTGAGAAGGAGTGCCCTAACGGGTAACCAATGAGTCCGAATTTTCTCATGGCTGCCTGGTAATTACCCTTTCAGGTTATCGGGCAGGAACTGGAAAAAAGTATCTCCCCTTAGCCCCTGACGCAGTGACTCAAGAGGGATTATCTCGTACGGAGCTATATTTCCGAGATTTACGTTTGCACCAAAATGTTTAATGAACCAGACCTGCTGAGATTTAAGCGGGGCTTCCCAGATCACATTCTCAAGCCTGACATGTTCTGAGATCTCTTTGATAAGAGGCATATTTACAGAGCCATCGTCATTGTAGATCCCTATTGTTCCTGATTCACGTGCTTCAGCAATAACCTTTACTGAACCTGCATTCAGTTCCGATTTCATCATATCAACCCATTCATCAGGAGAATAGATAACATCCTTTTTCTTGGATCCGACTTCTGAAATAACGATGCCCCTCTCTGCAAGGATACTTATATATTCAAGCTTCTTTTTATGATCAATATCATACGATCCATCAGAGATTTCAACAAGAGAAATTTCGTGCTTATCGAGGAATTCAACGTATTGCGTGAACATATCCCTTATAACAAAAGCTTCAAAAAGAGTGCCTCCGAAGTAAGGGATGCATCCTGCCTTCTTATAAACCTTCAGTTTCTGCTCAAAACCCGGAGTTACCAGCGATGTACCGAATCCAAGCTTCACGTAATCGGTATATTCACTGCCGACCGACATAAAATCTTCAGCTTCCCTGATGCTGAGACCTTTATCCATAACCATAGTAAGGCCGTGATTTCTTGGTTTGGGTGGACGGTCAGGAAGGTATGGAAGTATCTTTTTCATAAACAAAATGGTATGAGGTATGAGGTGCGAGGTATGGATTTTAATAAATCAGTGAATATTATAGCTGCCGAGGAGCTTCTTGATCTTGCGGTTAAAAAGCTGAACCGGGAAAATATCATGAAAATCCCTGAAGAGTTCCTTATCAACATCAAGGGCAAGTGATAAATGCCTGTGTGCTTTTTCCATGGAACCGCTGTGCAAATAATATGAGGCGAGAATGTAGTTTATTCCCGGAACATCTCCTATTATTTTATAGGCTTTCTCAAGATATGGCAAAGCTTTCGCGACAAGACCATCGTAAAGGATCATCCTTCCAAGGTCGGTCCAGACCTCATTGTAATATGCATCAAGCTTCAAAGCCTCCCTGAAGCATCGGAGGGTATCTTTCTTCTCGTTCCTGGCATAGTGTGATTTCCCAAGCATATACCAAATTTCAGGATTTTCGTCGTCGAGCCTGACAGCTTTCCGCAGAAAAATGAGACTATCATCAGGACTTCCCGATTCAAGGGCAATAATACCGAGTCCGAACCATGGGTCAGCATACTCCGGTGCAAGGTCAATGGCCTCATGATAATATTTCTTTGCAAGAACCAGATCATTGGTTTTTTCATAACATTCAGCAAGGTATGTCATTGCCTCAAAACTATCAGGCTCATTTTCAAGATATTCATGATATACCGGAATGGCATCAATGTATTTGTCGAGGTTGCAAAGGATGTTAGCTTTATTGAATATGGCAAAAGTATTCTGGGAATTTATGGCAAGTGCATAATCATAAGCTTCAAGCGCTTTTTCATATTTCTCCTGCTTGTTGTAAATTATACCCAGGTTATACCAGGCGCTGTCTGAGAACGGCTCAACTTCAAGATATTTTAAGTAATATGAGATGCTGTTCTCAAAATCCCCGGTCTTCTCAAAAGCATAAGCAAGGTCATAAATATGTGCATAGAAATCGGGTTCAAGGCTTATAAGCTTTTTCAGATAGGGAATCAGATACTCATAGTAATTGAGGTTCTGAAGCACTGAAGTTATTGAGAACAGGATATTCCCGGTATCATCAGAATCAAGGGTAAGAGCAAAGTCGAACATCTTCTTTGCACCCTGAATATCGCCAAGAATCCCCAGGGCAGTTCCTTTTGCAACATAAATCTCGTGATTTCCGGGTTCAATATTTTCGAGCTTTTTTAAAATTCTGAGGGCTTCAACTGCACGTCCCTTGTCAAGCAAAACCCTGGCTTTTCTAAGCTGTATTGAGACGGAATTAGGGTGTTGTTCAGTGGCTAGAGTGGCAGCTTCGAAAGCTTTTATCGAATTGTTACTTTCAATGTAATAATCGATAATCGATTCAAATTCAATAACATCAAAGAAATAATTTTCATTATTCTTCTTCATCCGTTCAAATTTCTGGACGGCATTCTTCAACTCTTCCTCGTAAAAAAAACTGAACTTGTCGTCTTCCATCCCCGTAAAATCTTGAGTACAAAAATAATAACATTTTAAATAATCCATTTTCGACGAATATTATATTATCAACATTTTAAATATTTTTTAAACACCTGAGATACAAGACAATATGAATATTGATGAGGTATTTTATTATTTTTTTTGTTTTTGGACGCAACCTGAAGACCCTTTTTTCCATCTATGATTTAGAAACAAAACTCAAGACCTCATATACCTAATTTACCCTAGAATTAACCTAAATTCTACCTTCGAAGAACCGGGCATAAACCCGGTTTTTCATTTATATTATTTTCAGTCATAATTTTATTATTTCGTACGCGTTTAATACTTGCATCCGCTATTTCATCTATTTAAATGAAAAAACTTTTCATTTATATTTTTTCAGCAGGTTTAACGGCAATTCTGTTCTTTGCATTGTTTTCCTGTAAAAAGACAGAAAATCCGATTAAATTTCCCAAAGGGACTTTCCCCGATTCCATTATAAATCTGTCAGGTATCAATTCTGCATATGATGATTACAATCTGGACATTCATGTCCTGTCAGGCTCCAATCCGCTGGTTTTTTCAAGCAACAGGGGCAGCAGCGGAGGCCAGTTTGACCTGGTTTACGGGACTTTCTCGTACCTGTTCGACCAGGAAACCGGGGACTTCACACTGAACGGGGAAATAATAAGCGATCCATTTCTGTCTAAGCTTGTCACAAAAGTAAACACAGCCGGTAATGACTTTGGCCCCTATCGTCTTTATAGTCCCCTTGACGGATTCGAATACCTTATATTATCATCGTTCACTAATGGGAGTCTTGATTTTTACTACACCAAGAATCTGCCATATTTTGGCACTACAGTGCCTGAAGTTTCAGGTCCATATCCCGTTACCCTGCTAAATTCCGGGTCAAATGATGCATACATTTGCTTTGACACCAATCAGGATTCTGCCTATTTTTCATCAGATTCCGACGGTAATTTTGATATCTGCCTGCATAAAAAACCGGCAGAAACCATCATGAATACATGGCTGAATCTTGCCTATTCACCTTCTTCAAAAGTTGATATCCTTAACAGTACAGGTGATGACAAGTGCCCGTTTATATTCAGAAAGGTAATGGTTTTCGCTTCAAACCGCCCCGGAGGTCTTGGAGGATATGATCTTTATTATTCAAAATTCAGCAACGGCAACTGGGGAACCCCTGTCAATTTGGGGCCTGAGATAAACACTGCATCAGATGAATACCGCCCGGTAATGGGTGATGATGAAGAATTCACAAATATCTTTTTGATGTTCTCATCGAACAGACCCGGGGGAAAGGGGGGATTTGACCTCTATTTTACAGGGATAGATATTGCCAAGTGATTTTAAGTTGCTAGTTGCTTGTTACTGGATACTTGTTGTTTTTAACCAGCAACAAGTAACATTTCTTATTTATTCCGTACGGCCATAAGTGTGTTCCTGAGAAGGGCTACCCTTGTCATTGGGCCGACCCCGCCTGGTACAGGAGTAATATACGAACATAAAGGAGCTACATTCTCAAAATCAACATCGCCGGCAAGTTTCCAGCCCGATTTTGATTCAGATGACGGTAATCGGGTTGTACCAACATCAATCACAACTGCCCCGGGTTTGATCATATCAGCTTTTAAAAAGCCGGGTGAGCCCAGTGCTGCGACAATTATATCGGCATTCTTTAAATGGGCTGAGATATTTTTTGTCCTGCTGTGAACTACCGTAACAGTGGCATCCATTCCTTTCTGCGATAATAGAATGCTGAGCGGGCGGCCTACTATATTACTTCGTCCGATAATTACGCACTCTTTTCCGGAAGTTTCTATCTTATATCGGTGTAACAGCTCAACAATTCCGTATGGTGTAGCAGGCAGGTATCCTGGAAGGCCGATTACCATTCTGCCTATATTGACCGGATGAAAGCCATCTGCATCTTTTTCCGGATCAATGGCTTCGATTATCTTATTCTCTGAAATATGACCAGGAAGAGGCAGCTGAACAATAAAACCATCGATATCCGGATCTTCATTAAGATTATT
>Ga0315294_10010807_pt1 | contig 10023 bp, 10 predicted proteins | sample YL17G13_40_MG_FD_203626 | JGI IMG/M metagenome (GOLD analysis project Ga0315294, IMG submission 203626) | Sediment microbial communities from Yellowstone Lake, YNP, Wyoming, USA - YL17G13_40 | ecosystem: Environmental > Aquatic > Freshwater > Lake > Sediment | place: USA: Wyoming | collected...
TTCCTTTACTTGGCTTTCACAATCTATGGCCCTTTGTTCCAAAAGAGTTCAAGTCAACTGGCTAAGTTGTACAAGGCTCCACATTTCCCTACATTTCTGCAGGGATTCGGTTCGTTCTCTTCGCTTTTCATTCGCCATTAATAAGCGAATCGCATTTGCTTTCTTTTCCTGCCCTTACTTAGATGCTTCAATTCAGGGCGTTCCCTTTCCTTCCGGAATTTTAGCTGAAGCTAAAACGAAGTCGCATTCAGAAATCCTAGGTTCAAAGGCCGCTTGTGCCTACCCTAAGCATATCGCAACTTGCTGCGTCCTTCGTCGGTCTTTAGAGCCAAGCCATCCACCATTTGGTTTCCTGCTCAGACCCTATTCTCTGCCTCTACTGGTATCATTAATAATGAAGCTCAAAATATCGACCATTCCTTTTCTCATCTTTTAATCAAAAGGTGTTCATTGCTTTCATAGCTTCAATCAACCCTTTCACCACAAAAAATTTGTGATGTGCATCTTGATGCTGTCATATACCCCGTGGGCACTTCATCCACTTTCGTGTCGCCAGACAATGGTTAAAGTCATCCAGCAAATTTACTCTTCTACGGTAAGAAGAGCCTCCATTAAGGAGCATGATGTAAGTTATGCTTTCAGTTAATTGTCAAGAAGTATCATCTAGTCGCCTAGTCAACCTAACAAAAGCCAATGTTAATAGGTTGTAGGCATAATCTCACGTAAGATTTATACTGTAGAAGTCTATTTAAAGTTTGCTGTTTATCGAGAATCGTTTCTTAAACTCGGTATTTCAATACTAGACAGTTCATCTTTTCCTATATCTATTATTTCTATCTGATGAGGCGCTGCAACAAATCTTGCTACAAGTTGGACTTCTGAAATACGGCTAGATATTTCGCGCCCTCTGGGACCATATAATTTATAAACTCTACCTTTAGCACATTCCCATACCATTGGGTAGGACTCTTCCTGGCCAATGAAAACAACATCTCTTCCTAACATTTGAACTTGCTCTGTACCAAAATCTATTGATGAAGATTTGGCATCATCAAAGGTAGATCCAAACATTGCATATAGTCCACCGGTAGGATCTTTGAATTCAAGACAGTGCATTGGATAAACAACGTAACCGCTATTCTTAGGCATATCTGAAAAATTATATACACAGTTTCTAGGTCTTACAACTGGCCAATATTTGGTGGCTTCGCCAACCAATTCTCGAAAGTCTTTCAAAACATCTACTTTTTTCTGTTTTGTAGTCATCATAACTTACACCCAAATGAAGTAGCACAGAAAAGGATTTAAACTATTATTAAACTGGACAAACTTGCTTTCCAGAGATTTGATTGCATGCTGCTTTCAAATTAGAACAATCCAGATTATCCTTGTTCTTTGTTATTCCGCAAAGATTTCCTATGTACCATTCTATTTGAGGAAGACTTACATCAGCATTAGTATTGCAAGAAAAATTTCCCCAATAATCACAATTCTCAATCATAACTTTGTGTGCAGTCTCGCATTTGTATCCTGGCCTTGCTACTTCGCACTCTCCCTTTGGCAGATATTGCGGGTAGGATAGAACAATAAGAGAAATGACAAGTATAGCAATTCCCAAGTAATCTCTTTTTGTCAATTTTATGTTGAATCTTTTCTTATGTTCTATTTTTTGCTCTTCTGTCATTTTATCAGTCTTAATTTATTAGTAAATCTATATAAACTTATGGACTTTAATAAGGAAAACAAGAGGCTTATCAGAAGGATAAAGATTTTGGGTTTTTTGAAGTCAAAAAAATTAGAGAAGACTTTAGAAGAGATTCCCAGACATTTGTTTGTTCCTGAGAATTATTTAGAGCATGCTTACGACGATTCTCCGATAGACATCGGAGAGGGCCAGACAATTTCTCAACCTTCTACTGTAGTAATCATGACAGAAGCTTTGGATGTGAAACCAGAACACAGAATTTTGGAGATTGGAACAGGATCAGGATGGCAGGCAGCTATTCTTTCAAAACTTGCAAAAGAAATCTATACAGTAGAGAGAATAGAGGATTTGGTTGAATTTGCAGAGAACAATCTAAAGAAATTAAAAATAAAGAATGTGAAGATTTTTGTCAACGATGGATCTTTAGGACTAAAGGAATTTGCTCCTTATGACAGGATAATCGTTACGGCCGCTTGTCCTGACATTCCCAAAAATATTTTAGAACAATTAAAAATTAATGGGAAGCTTGTAATTCCTGTTGGAGGAAGATTTTTTCAGGAGATGTTAGTAATAACTAAAAAGAAAGATTCTTTAGAAAGAATGAACTTAGGAGCTTTTGTCTTTGTCCCATTAATAGGGAAGTATGGTTTTAAATAAAACATTCAAATATCTATTATGAAAGAAGCTGGAATATGGTTCCTGAAAAGTATTCTAGAAACTAACATGGAATTGAACACAATTTCCAACCAACTGGCGCAGTTTCTTGCTGGATTGTCTGGAGTTATAATGGCTATAACTCTGACGCAAATATTTGCCAGCAGCGGTACGCAGAAGATAGGTTTTCTGATAATAACGTTGACATGCTTTATTGTAATTTTCATTTCAATAGGAGTCATAAGGCCGAAGATAGGGAAGAACAAACTGAACTTGATGTACTACAAGGGAATTCTGAAATTGACCAAGGAGAAGTACATAAGGGAAGTGAATCTTGCCATAAGAAACGACAAGAAGTTTGTTGAAGAATTCTGTGAGGAAATCTATGACTTATCATTGGAATTGAAGCAGAAATTCAGGATAATAAGATTGGGCGCGGATGTCTTGGCTGTAGGATTATTCATAGGAATAATTATGGTATTTGTTGGGTAGAATTATTTTGTCCAGGAATCCAGATTCTTTTGTCTTGTCTGATGCTCCTTCAAAGTCTTGATTACTTTTTCAATCCTGGTTTGAGAAAATTCGTGCTCATCGACCATCATCTTCAGAATTTTGTCCTCATTGATTTCTACGAATCTGATATCAAAATTTTTGACAGGAGGATTGACATAGAAATTATATATTTTCTCTGCAGGAGTTTCTATGTTCCATTCTACTTTTCCTAAAACTTTCTCCAAAGTCTTTTCTGTTTTAACTAATTCTAATGCTCTTTTCGGGCCGATTCCCTTTATCCCAGGATTGTAGTCTGTTCCTACAAGAATCCCAACGATTATCAACTGTTCCCTTGTAAGTTTCATGTGATTCAAAACTTCTTTTAATTCTATTAATTCAGGATTTATGTCTATGAAGATATTTCTCTTCGGAAGTTTTCTTTTCCCTGTTATGTTCAGATTTCTGATCAATCTCAGAGAACCGAACAACAAGGAATCTGAGTCTTGCGAGGCTGTTGAATAAACTAGTTTCTCTTTACAGAGAAAAGCGCATTGAGCTTCTGCTTCAGAAGGCGCTTGGAAAACAGGAATTCCCATATATGTTAGAAGATTTTTTGATTGCTCAATCATTTCTCCTGTCAATCTTGAGGATAATTGGGCAGCAATCCTTATTTCTTCTTTGTCTCCTTTCTCCCTTGCTAAATACAATCTCCTCTCAGCCTCTAATTTTATTTGGTTCCTTTCTGCTGTGGCATATTTGAAAGCCGGAGCGGGGCCGTCAATAATATAGACGGGTTTTACTCCTGCTTCCATTATTTTTGCTGTCCTGTAGAATAAACCGGACAAATGAGAAGTAATTCTCCCCTTAGAATCTTTCAAAGGCTCTCCTGTCTCTCTATCTCTTATTATTGATAAAAATTGATAGATCCAATTGAAAGCGTCTATTGCAATCTTCTTTCCTTCCAATTCCTTTAATAGGATAGGCTTCTTTGGAAGAATTTCTGCTATTTGGACTCCCATAGGAAGAATTAGAAGATTGGAGAATATAAATTAATTTCCGTAAGTCTTCTTGTAGGCTTCGCTTGCCTCTAATTTCTTGATATCCCTTTTGTAGAAATCTGTTTGCAATTCCCTTCCAACTTTCTTTTCCCATTCCTTTATCGGCATTGAGAATTTCTCCTGTATCGCATCCCTATACCATTGAGGTATGACATTGAATGCGCAGAATGGAACTATTGTTCCATTGGGTTGCGCATAATGCACGCAACATCTCTTCACTCTTTCTATGTCATAATTCCACAAATCCATGAAATGCATCATTCCAATGAAAAGAGTTTTGAGATGCAATTCTCCCAGAGCTTCATAGTCATGTTTTATTGCAATATCGAAAAGTATTTTTGCTAAGTTCAAGTCTTTTGGTTGTTTGTCTTTGTCTATGAAACTTCCTATTTTTGCTAGAATCTTTAGAGAAGCTGTTATTTTGCCTTTTCCAGATTTTATTTCCTCTGCTTTCTCATCTAGATATTCCATCAATCCTGCTACGTCGACAAATCTTGGGATTGGCACGACCTTTTTTCCGTCCAAGAATAAATATGTGGCAGCTCCGCAAACAGCATGGGTAGTCAATTCATATTTTGGAAGCCCTGTTATAGCTTCAACCAAATGTGTCAGAGGAGTGACAACTGGTATTGGGAAGAAATCTTCTTTTACAATCATCCCGTCTGTCTGCTTTTCCAATCTTTCAATCACGTCTGGTATTGTTATTCTATACTTTCTTACATCTGCTTTCGTAATTCTTCCTACTAAAGAGACTGGCTGATAGTTTACAGCACGAACAATGTCGATATTCCTTATTCCAAATTTGAGAATATTTCCCACGTCATGATCATTTATAGAATTGATGACTGTAGGGACTAAAACAATTCCAAGGTTTGCTTTCCTACAATTCTCTAGAATCTTTGGGGCTTCCCAATGGTTTTTTGGGTTTGTCTTTGGTGTTGTCCCGTCGAAACTCAAATAGACTGTGTTCGAACCTGCTTTCCTGACTTCTGTTGTGAAGTTTGGATCGCTTGCCATTCTAATTCCGTTTGTGTTCAATTGAATATGATCGTAGCCTTCTTTTTTTGCAATCTTGATTATCTCAATTATGTCATTTCTTATTGTGGGCTCCCCTCCTGTAAGTTGAATCGCATTTGCTGGGACAGGTTTTTCCTTTCTCATTGATCTAAGCATTTCCCTGATTTGCTCTAGAGAAGGTTCATAGACATAACCCATCTTCTTTGCATAGAAAAAGCAATACCAGCACTGTAAATCGCAGCGATTTGTGACAACTATATTTCCTAAGGCTGTATGAGTTGAATGCATTTTACATAAACCGCATGCTTGTGGACAGACAATATTACTTTCATTTATATTAGGATTTTCTATGCCCTTTCCTTCATGTGAAAATCCCATGAATCTTTTATACATATCATAGTCTCCGAAATAAAGATCAAGAAACTCACCATGCTTTTCACAATTTTTCTTTATCCAGACTTTATTATTCTTTTCAAAAATAGTAGCATCAAGAAAACTAAGACATTCCGGGCATAGTGACTTTGTTTTCGTCAATATATTCATCTAATCACATCTTTTCTAAAAGTTATAAGAATTTATATGAGCTAAAGTATATAAAAAGGAATTATAAAGTATATAAATCCATTATAAGATAAGTGGTTTTATGAAAATAGGAATCTGTCAGTCTTGCGGCGGTATAGCTACACAAACTTGCAACATCTGTAATTCTACGATATGCATTAAGTGCAAGACTCACGCAGGTTGCAAAATTTGTGAGGGAAAGAGAAAAATCTAAGAAAAGCTTCAAAAAGAAAATAGTCTCATCTCTTTCGATCGACTTCTAATTTTCAAATATTCTTCAATGCTTCTATTAAACCATTCAAGATTTCATTGTCTGCTGGAAATCCCAAAGCGTTTTTGAATCTTTTTTGTCCTGTTTGTGTAACGAATCCTTTAGAAATTGATATAAACTCGTTTTCACCTTCAGGTGTCTTTGCCTTTTTTCTGGCTACTTCCAAAAACTTGTTATTTCCAAACTTGACTTCCTTGGTTTCTATAGTTTCAAATTCTACCGTATAAATCCTCCCTCCTTATAATGTATTTCTAGGTGACAATTACGACATAAAGAAATTAAATTGGTTAAATTGTTGTTATTTTTATAAAAATTAATATGATGTATAAGTAATTTGTAAGGTTTACCATTATTATCTATTAATTCATCTTGACTTCTAAAACATCTTTGGCATCTATGATTATCTCTTACTCTAATTTTTTCTTTTAGTTGATCATTAAAATCTGGAGAATATGGTAGAAAGGATATTCCGCCTTGCCAATTTGGATTACCTTCACCAATGTAAATACGTTTTTTCTTTTCGCTCATTATTCTTTTTGTCTCTTCGGAATGTTGTCTGCCAAAATTTGGATTATTTATACCATTCTTGCTTCGTTGGCCGATTCTTTTTAATTTTTCTAAATTTTCTTTAGAAAACAAGTAATATTCTTGTGATTTGTATTTTCCTCTTGTTCTAGTTTTGCCACCTTTCCAAAGTGGAGACTTTGGTCCTAAATGAGACTCTCTTTGTTTTCTTATATATTCTGGCTTAGAATAACTATTATTCTGTCCCCAGATCCTACTGTCCTTACAAATTTTCATTATTTCCACACTTCCGAAGTTCTTTAGGTGTAAAAATGAATTGTTACTGAGAAGTATTTAAAGCTATCTAAATTAATGTCGCAGATTCCACTTCTACATCTGCTACTCCATTAATTTTCCTTATCTGATTCTCAATCTCTTCTGTTCCTCCCTTGTCTGGAGTTATTATCAAAATTTTCAAGGCTTTTAATCCAAAGGCTATAGGCTCTATTTTCGCGTCTTTTACATCCATTCTCTTGAAAATTTCATTTTTTATTTTGTTCAAATCCACATTAGGATTTTCTGGCATTATCCTTATAGAAATAGCAACGTCTCCCATCAAGGTCCCTCGAATCCACATTGACATTTGTAGGGAGTTGACAACTGCTTGCATTGCCTGCATCTGATAATAGTATGCTTCCCACATTTTGGACACTTGAATTTAACAAAATCCTCTTGCCCAATCAGATTTACCCCACAAGTTGAACATTTTATTACCATTTTATCACTTCTATTTTTAAACTACTAGTATTTAAGTTTAATAAGCTCCCATGGTGTAATTTGGATAGCACACTACCCTGCGGAGGTGGAAATCAGGGTTCGAATCCCTGTGGGAGCACAATGATTTTATGGTTAATGTGGTAGCTGAAATTATAAAAGCTTTATGGATAATCTTGCCAGCCTACATTGCAAATTGCTTCCCAACGCTAACAAGGTTGTTTTTCAAAAAAACTCATCCAATAGATTTTGAGAAATATTATAAAGGAAATAGGATTCTTGGGGATGGAAAGACATTAGAAGGTTTATTATTTGGATTACTCGGCGGTTGGTTAATATCCCGCATTCAACTTTCTTCCTTTATGATATTTAATGCATGGTTTTTACTGAACTTCAACCAAAGCATTCCTGTGATAAGTCTTTATGCTGGCTTAGCACTCATATTTGGAGCCTTAATCGGGGATATGCTTGGTAGTTTTATTAAAAGGAGATTAGGAATGGTGAGGGGGCAAAGCTTTTTGTTTTTAGACCAATTAACATTCTTGGTCTTTGCTTTATTGTTCGCATTCGCTTTCATAGAAATAAATATTTGGACTGTGATAATACTACTTTTGATAACACCAATAATTCATAGAGTAGCAAATATTATAGGATATTTTTTAAAATTAAAGATGGTACCTTGGTAAAACTGTGATAATATGAAAAAGAGTGATGTGGGAAAGGCATATTCCAGTGCTGTGTCATTGACAGGAAAATTGTTTTATGCGCCCAAACCTTCTGCTTTAATAATTCCAATTCTTTTGTCAGCAGTTATCGGAGCAGTGTTAATATTGGCATCAGTAATCGAGGCCTTTAGATTTATTTCAGCATTTCTAGTTTTGGCAATCCCTACTTTCTTGACAGCACTGCTTACAAAACCAGTAATAGAAAAATTGAAAGGGGAGATGTATTGGAGACGCTCCTTTTTATTGGCCTTTGTAAGCCTGTTATTAATAATCGGATTTATGTTGCTGGGATTGGTTCTGCAAGCGTTTTATTTTAGATTAGAGGGTATATGGCCAGATATAACAGTACAAATCTTGTTATTCGGCTATGCTTCAACGATCTACATCAGACATACTGTCCTTGTTGCCATAGCGAATAATGAACATAGAAGATCCATTTTCGCATCATTAATACAACCTTTATCCGGCTTTCTGTTTTTAGGATTGTTCTTTCCATTAACACTCTTAGACATCTTGAAAGGTTTCTCTTTCCTTATAGTATTTTTCTTAGCCTCCTTCTTCTTTGTAGAGATAGCTAAGAAGCCATTCAATCGTGGATTTGGAATAGATGGCGTCGAACTATTCAGATACTTCATCGATCATTTTACAGAGCCTGAGACAGGAGGAAAAAAACAACTTGAGAAATTCTTTAATTCTATAGCAACTCCGATCGAAGTCAATGTAAGTACCATAACTTTCAGCACAGAATCTGGAATCAAAGCTTTGGTAGTCGTTCCTACAATACATCCAGGACCATTTGGAACTATTTGCAGCAGCGATCTTCCAGCAAAATTGGGTGATGGTCTGTCAAATATCACGAAGAACGTGATAGTTCCTCATGCTGCAACGACTCATGATTACAATGCAGCTACGACTGAAGAATGTAAAAAGATTGTCGGGACAGTAAAGAGTCTTTTGAATAAAAACAACTATTCCTCCAGATGCAGCAAATTATTTAGATCCGATATAGGCAAGGCCACAGCTACAGCGCAGGTCTTTGACAACTCTGTATTTGTCACATCTTCTCTTGCCCCCAATCCAGGGGATGATATAGACTATCCAGTAGGACTTTCTATAATAGAAAATGCAAAGTCTGTGGGAATAAAAAACTGTATCTTTGTAGATGCACATAATTGCGGCGTTCCCAGAGGCAGTATAATACGTTTTGGATCAAAAGAATCCAAAGACATTGTAAATTCTTCTATCAAATCAATTAAATCGGCGAAGAATTCTGCTAAGAATGAATTGAAAGTAGGATATCATCAAGAAATACTTACAAACCATTGGGAAGATGGTTCAGGATCAAGGGGAATTCAGACAATAGTAATAGATAACAAAAATCAGAAATCCGCATATTTGGTATTTGATGGAAACAATATGGTAATGGGATTAAGGGAAAGAATCAGGAAAAGAGTCAAAGAATTTGTGGACGAAGCCGAAGTGCTTACAACAGACAACCACTCTGTGAATGTAACATTCGGTGGCTATAACCCAGTAGGACTAAAAATTGATGAAGGCAAAATAATTAGGGCAAGCGTAGAATCTGTTAAAGAAGCGATTAATAACATGGAAAAGGCAAAGGTAGCTTTCAATAGTGGTACTATAAAAGATTTCAAAGTATTTGGAGAAGACACTGCAGCAAGACTAACAACGAGCATCAACAGCACTGCAGCGATTCTTAAGATGACTGGATTATTGACAATGTCTAGTGGAATAATACTTTCCCTTTTGATATCCTTTGTTCTCTAGAATACAAAATGAACCAGAAGTGGCATTAAAATTCCCAGGATGGCCCCTCCGATAACCTGGAAATATGTATGGGCTTTTAGTTTAATTCTACACCATGCGACAATCGGAATTAAGATTGCAAATACTATGAACATGTTATTTATTATTGCCAAAGAGATGATAGAAACAGTCAAAGAAGTCATGTGTGCACTTATTTTCCAATAATGTCTGATTGCATAGGCTATTATACCGGCTCCAAGAATCGCTATTGTAACCAAGTAGAATTCTTTGTAGACCGGCATTACATAGTTTATAAGTGAGAAAATTAAGAAAGAGATAATTAATCCTAAGAAAAACAACGTATCTTTCCTTTTGATTTTGTTATAAAAAACTTTGACAAAGGAGTAGAAACTAACAACCAATATCGTCAGCGCCAGGAAATTTACAGAAAATTGTTCTATACTTCTAAAGTATAGTAGCATGATTACTATGAAA
>Ga0315294_10010809_pt1 | contig 10022 bp, 10 predicted proteins | sample YL17G13_40_MG_FD_203626 | JGI IMG/M metagenome (GOLD analysis project Ga0315294, IMG submission 203626) | Sediment microbial communities from Yellowstone Lake, YNP, Wyoming, USA - YL17G13_40 | ecosystem: Environmental > Aquatic > Freshwater > Lake > Sediment | place: USA: Wyoming | collected...
CGAGGCGTAGGATAACTGCTCCCACACCACTCAAAAAACCTCTCCTCGATCAGAAACCCCAAAAGCCGATCCTGAAAACTCCAGGAGGTCAGATCCAAATAGTCAATCCTCCCATCCTTCAACCTCCTCCTGACCTCCACCTTGTTTTCTCCAAATAGACTCACCTGATCCATTTATCCCTTCCCAGTTGGCCGTCCCCCAGGCAATGGCCCACACCGCAGGCGGCCGATCTTCCTTAACTCCCGCTCGATCTCTTTGTTCACCTCCACCCAGGAAGCCATCGCCTGGATGAACCTCTTCCAAGAAGAAGCTCGCCGGCGCCAAAATTCGACCTCCCCCTTTCGAATATAACGATGCCGGCTCTCCCCCCGGATCGAGGCAGACAGATAATAGACCATCGGCCCCCCCGGCCTGAATCTGCGGGGCAGGAAGGAGGCCCCCACCATCGCCGACCGCCCCATAGCGATCCTCTCCAGTCGGTCCCTCTTCTTCCTCAAAAGGGCAACCCGTTTCCGGTGGAAAGAAATCCGTTCCAGATTCATCATAACACCTATTATATATATTGGGTGTTATTTTGCAAGAAAAAAATATAGGGAATTAAAATTTTTTGGCACTTTGTCACCCACCAAACACCACCACCCCCTCCAATCCTATCCCTGACACATGTCCAACCCTTATGTCTGAATTGAAGCTCACTTGAATTGAGAATGACTGCAAGCTCAAATTGTGTTGCCCAAAGAGAAAAGGGGAAGCCAATAGCCTCCCCTTTTTTATGCCCGCCGGGTCGAAGTCTGTTAATTGAAGTGAATCAGGTGGGTTGCCGAAATATTAAGAATTTAACATCTCCCCCAGCCTCCCGGGGACGAAAATCCGCACACGAAACCTCAAAAACCGCTACTGGCACCCGCTACTGAGCAAATAGTTAAACTACACAAAAATTTGTAAGTTATTGATTTTATTGGTCGGGGCGCCCAGATTTGAACTGGGGACCCCCTGCGCCCAAGGCAGGTGCGCTACCAGGCTGCGCTACGCCCCGATACGCTTTTATACCATGGAAGGAAGATCGCTGGCAAGGTGAACAAAGAAATGCGGAATTCGGGATAGGGGATAGATCGCTTCGCTTGAGGACCGTCACGCCAGGGCGTGACTTGAGGAGCGGCCTTCGGCCTTGAGGACCGCTTTGCTTGAGGCCGGCTAACAAAGCAGAGAGCAGGGAGCAAGGAGCATGGAGAATGGAGCCAAGGGCTCCGCAATAGGAGCGTCACGCCACAGCGTGACTTGAGGACCGTGCGCCAAGGCGCACTCGAGGAGCGCTTCGCTTGAGGTAGATACAAAAGGCTCGTTATTGGTTATTCGTTACTCGCTGGAAACCTGAATCCTGCTTCCTGATCCCTGACTCCTGAATCATTTTTATAATCTCCGCGAGCTCTGCGGGCTCTGCGAGAGAAAAATTCTTTGGATTTGTTCTATCGGTTTTCTTTCAGGAATTTTGGGAGAACCTGTTTTAGTTTCTCCAGGGCTTGGGCGCGGTGGCTGATCCGGTTCTTGACCTCGGGCTCAAGCTCGGCCATGGTTTTGCCCCGTTCCGGAAGGTAGAAAACGGGATCGTACCCGAAGCCGTGGCTCCCTTTGGGGGCAAAGGCAATCTCCCCCCGGCATTGGCCCTCGACCGATTCTGTTTTTCCCTTCGGTGAAGCGACGGCAATGGCGCAAATGAAGGAAGCGCCCCTTTTCCCTTGAGGGGTTCCAGTCATTTCCTTGAGCAGCTTCTGGTACCGTTCCGCGTCGGTCGCTCTTTCTCCCGCATAACGGGAGGAAAAGACTCCGGGCCGCCCTTGCAATGCATCGACTGCCAGGCCGGAATCATCCGCGATGGCCATCCGGCCGGTCTGACGGGCGACGGCAGCGGCTTTCTTTACCGCGTTTTCTTCGAAAGTCTGCCCGTCCTCGATGATTTCGGGGATCTCGGGAAAATCCCGAAGAGATAAAATTTTCAACTCCAGGGGGGCGAGGATCGCCCGAATCTCCCGGAGTTTGCCGGAATTCCGCGTGGCGATGACCACCTCTATTTTTTCCACAGGCCTTCCGATTTCCCTAGAGATTTCATCTGGAATTTCGTGAGTTGCTGGATGGCCTTCCTGGCGGTTTCAGTCATTCTCCTAAGGTCCCGGTCTTCAAAGGGGGTGCGCTCTGCCGTTCCCTGGACCTCCACCAGGCGGCCGCTTCCGGTCATGACAAAATTCATATCCACATCCGCCTTCGAATCCTCTTCATAGCAAAGGTCCAGGTAGATTTTCTTCCCAATCATGCCCACGGAAATGGCCGCCACGGAATCTTTCAGCGGGGGGGCCGTGAGGCCCCCTTTTTTCCGCAGGACCCCAAAGGCATCGACCAGGGCCACGAAGGCTCCGGTGATGGAGGCCGTCCGCGTACCCCCGTCTGCCTGGATGACATCGCAGTCGACCCAGATCGTCCGTTTCCCAAAAGAGGTAAGATTCACCACCGAACGAAGGGAGCGGCCGATCAGACGCTGAATTTCCTGGGTCCGCCCGCCGACCCTGCCGGTACTTGACTCCCGCGTCGTCCGTGTCAGGGTGGAGCGGGGGAGCATGGCGTACTCGGAGGTGACCCAGCCCTGTTCGGAATTCTTGAGGAACCGGGGAACGTCTTCGTCCACGCTGGCGGTGCAGATCACCTTGGTGTTGCCCAGCTCAATCAGAACGGACCCTTCGGGATGTTTGAGAAAATTTCGGGTGATCCTGATGGGGCGAATCTGCAGGGGGGACCTTCCATCGAATCGCATATCTTTCCTTTCTTTTGGCCACAGAGGGCACAGTGCGGCTACGCCGCAACCAAAAAATTCAAATTTGGACACAGATGAACACAGATAAACACAGATTAAATATTGGCAAAAGACTTAAACCCAAAAGACTGAATGGGACACGGATGAACACGGATAAAGATTCATGTGAACTGACCGACGCTCGCTGATGGCTTATTAAAAATAATAGATTCACTTGGGGAAGTCAAATGAGTAAGGGCGGTTCGCGAACCGCCCCTACACCCGAACCCCGGAACCTGGGACTTTTATTCCGCAATCCGAAATCCGCATTCCGCATTTTCCCCCCTTGCGCCCGACACCCGAAACCCATAATTCATATTCCGCATTCCGAATTCCGAGTTCCGCATTTTTCCGGCCTTTATTGAAATCCCTCCCCCCCTGTGCTACAGTAGGGCCTCATTTTTAAAAATCAGACGGGGAGGATCCCATGAGCAAAGTGGCCATCATTCTCATTCCCTTGGTGATCATCGGAGTGCTGGTAGTCGGAGCGTTTGGGATCTACAACGGGTTGGTCAGTTCCCAGGAGGAAGCGAAGGCCGCCTGGGCGCAGGTGGAGAACCAGTATCAACGGAGGGCCGATCTGATTCCCAACCTGGTGGAAACGGTCAAGGGCTTTGCCCAGCAGGAGAAGAGCGTCTTGGAAGAGGTGACCCGCCTCCGGAGTCAGTGGGGAGAGGCGCGCCAGTCCGGGGATATCAACAAGTCTTTGCAGGCCGCGCAGGGGCTGGAGGGGGCTCTCGGGAGATTGATGGTGGTGGTGGAAAAGTATCCCGAGCTCAAATCCAATCAGAATTTTATGAAGCTGCAGGATCAGCTGGAGGGGACGGAGAACCGGATCAGCGTGGAGCGCAAGCGGTTCAACGAGAGCGTCCTGAACTATAACAAGAAGATCCGCACCTTTCCGGGAGCCCTCTTTGCCGGCCTCTTCGGGTTCGAACGAATGCCTCTTTTCGAGGCGGAACAGGATGCCAAGAAAGCGCCGAAGGTAAAGTTTTAATTCCAATTCCCCATCCCCCCTTTTTAAAGGGGGGCCAGGGGGGATTTCTGCGCCCTGATGAGTTTCATCTTAACCCACCCGTCATCGAGGATACATTTGAAAAGATTTTTACTCCTGGCATTCGTCTTTGCTCTCCTCGGGACTCGCGCTTATTCCCTCGAAGTCCCGGCTCGGCCCGAGGGTCGGGTCACTGATCGAACCGGGACCCTCACCCGGGACCAGATCTATGCTTTGGAAAAAAAGCTTAGTGCCTTCGAGAAGGAGACAACGAACCAGATCGCTGTCCTTTTGATTCCATCCCTGGAAGGGGACAGCCTCGAAGATTATTCCATCCGCCTGGCTGAAAAATGGAAAATCGGACAGCAAGGGAGAAACAACGGGGTCATTTTGCTCGTGGTGAAGAACGACAGAAAACTCCGCATTGAAGTCGGGTACGGGTTGGAAGGCGCGCTTCCCGACGCTTTAGCCGGTACGATCATACGCAACGAAATCGGCCCCCGGTTTCGCGAAGGTCAGTTCTATCAAGGAATCGATGCAGGGGTTAACGCCCTCATCGCCGCGACCAAAGGGGAATACAAGGCAGGCCCCAAAAAGAAGAGGAACCAGATGGAGGCATGGATTCCTTTTCTGATAATGGGTGCTTTCGTGTTTTTCTTTATCCTGGCGGCATCCAGGGCCCGCAGGAGGCAATACCATTCCGGGGGGTCCCGGGGATGGAACTCTGGAGGCGGGTTCTTCGGCGGTGGCCCTTTCTTGGGGGGGTCCGGAGGCTGGTCGTCCGGGGGGGACAGCTTCTCCGGGGGAGGGGGTAGCTTCGGGGGAGGCGGCGCCAGCGGCGACTGGTAAAAACAGCCAAATAGGACGCAGATGAACGCAGATTTTCAGGATTTCAAAAACTACCAATATTGGACACAGATGAACACAGATAAACACAGATCAGAATATAGGACCAAGACAAAGAATGATTATTAGATAGTAGGCGTTGGCGATCTTTGCTCTATTCCCAGGTTTTCCTTTTATCTGTGTTCATCTGTGTTTATCTGTGTCCCATTCAAAAATATGTTTTTAAAAAAACATCCTAAGAAATTTTTCAGCCCCGAAGAGCAGGAACGGATCATCGGGGAGATCCGGAAGGCGGAGGACCGCACTTCCGGGGAGATCCGGGTTCACCTGGACTGCTGTTCCCGGGAAATTCCGCTGGAGAAGGCCAAGAGGGTTTTCCATCGGCTCGGAATGACACGGACGAAGGCCCGCAACGGAGTCCTCATTTACCTGGCCACCGAAGACAGAAAATTCGCCATCCTGGGGGACGAGGGAATCCACCGGGTGGTCCCGGAGAATTACTGGGAGGACGTGAAAGAAAAAATGCAAAAGCAATTCCGGGACGGCAGGATTTGTGAAGGGATCTGCCTGGGGATCCGGGAGATCGGAGAAAAGCTGAAGGCCTATTTCCCGGTGGAGCCGGACGACCGGAACGAACTTCCCGATACCATCAGCGAGGAGACGTGAAATTGGCCTACGACCCGGTCGAGCGGCATCGAAAGATCGAACATGCGGTCATCCAAGAGAGGGTCGGAGGAGACCTGAAGAAATATTACCGCTTTCGCCGCGACCACTGGTACGGCGGGGTCATCACCGCGGATTGCGCCGGATGCGGCCTCACCTGCAAATACTGCTGGGTGCGCAAGGAATCCATCCTGGAAGGCCGGGAGGGCGGAGAATTCCTGAAGCCCGAGGAAGCCGCCCAACGGGTCTTGGAGCTCATGAAGGAAAAGAAGATCAACCAGGGGCGGATCAGCGGGGGAGAGCCGACCATCGGGCGGCGGCACCTCATCCAATTTCTCAACGTTCTGCAGCGCAGAAGAGTTCGATTCATCCTGGAGACCAATGGGATCCTGATCGGGGAGGATGAGTCGTATGCCCAAGACCTGGCCCTCTATCCCTTCCTCCATGTGCGGGTTTCTCTGAAAGGGTGCACCGAAAATGAATTTGCCCGTTTGACCGGAGCGGACCCCAAGGGTTTTCATCTGCAACTGAATGCCCTGCGGAACCTGAAAAAGGCCGGGGTGAGCGCCCACCCTTCGGTGATGTTTTCCTTCTCCGGACGGGAAGAAATCGATCGGCTCTACAGCACCATCTGGAAGATCGACCCGATCCTGCACAGCGAGATCGAAAAAGAAGAGGTCATCCTTTATCCCTATGTGGTGGAAAGGCTGCGACGGGCGGGCTTGGAGTACTACTCAGGACATCTGCCGGAAAAGAGGGTGCAGGATGGAGGGGGCGGGGCGCAGGGAAAAGAAGATAGACACGAGGAACGAGGGCCGAGGCACGAGGAAAAAAAGGGGAAAAGGCGAAACGACGAAAAGGCGAAGAGAGAAATACCGAGGATCGTGGAACGGGGTGCGAGGATCGAGGAACGGGATACGAGTCAGGACGAAAAAGCGAGAGAAAAAGATCAACGAACGAGCATCCAGGCAAAAGACCCGAATATAAGGATCAAACGAGGGATGAGGAACCCTGACGGAAAAAATGCTGAGTGATGATGACTGAGCTCAGCCCCCTGGCTTTTTCCTCGGGCCTCGCTCCCCGGTCCTCGAACCTAGGTCCGGCAAAACCATCAGCCCCTCTTCCGGGTCTCCAATCGCCATCGTATTTCCCCGAAGGTAATCCCTTGCCACCAAAGCGCAGGTCAGGGCATCCAGCTCGTCTTTGGTCACATTCGGGCTTTGCCAGCTTCCACCCACCTTGAACCGGCTCAGCCCGCGCTTCAAACCCTGCGGGTTTTTCTGCCGGGGGATTCCCCAGATATCCTGGGCGGCGCCCGGATAGGTTTCGAAAACCTCTATTCCCCGGCTTTCGAGCTTTTCTTTCAATCTAAGGCCGCGGACGGTCAGCTGACGCATCGGCCCCAGGGTGATGGGGAAGAATTTGATCTTCATGGCCCGCAGTTCCAGGTCGCAGACCCGGAAATGGGCCTTTCCCACACAGGGGCAATCATCCTTCAGACAGCACCTCCCCCGGGGGAGGGAAAGGGGGGCATCGATGGCCGCCGCTTGGACTCCCTTCCCGGCGGCCCGGAGGATCTCTTCGTTCGTGTGAAGCACGGAGACTTCCGCCTGGTTCCTTTCCAGAAGACAAAACCCGGTAGCCCGCTTCTCACTGCCGGCCAGGTCAATTCCCACAACTTTTGCCGATTTTCGTTTCATGGCCGTATCCGTCCCCCCATCGATAGTAAATCGGCGCGAAGAAACAAGCAATGTGAAAGATAGGCTTTGTTCGAAAAGTACGTGATTGGTCGCCTGGCCGGTCAAAATGAAAAATCTTAAAAATGGCGAAGAAATCGTGTTTGGCCGGACCTTCTCTGGAATCCCCCCCAACCCCCCTTTAAAAAAGGGGGGGCAGGGGGGATTTCTGGCCAGGGCCGTGGTCCAAGGGAAAATCCTGGCTCCGGGTTGCGTCCCTGCCCATCTACGAACCGCTTTTGAAAATTGATCGATCGCGTACTTTTCGAACAAAGTCGAAAAATAAGAGCTCTGCTGCTATAATACAATAAATGATAGCCGGATTTTGAACCCATCCGAAAGATGCAGGGGAGGTCAGTCATGGTACAGGTTAAGAAAAAAAAGGGCACCATTGGAATCCTGACCGGGGGAGGTGACGTTCCCGGGCTTAACCCGGCGATCCGGGCGGTCACCATCCGGGCGATCCGGGAAGGGTTGCAGGTGATCGGACTCCGCAACGGCTGGAAAGGGTTGATATCCATGGTGCGGGACAAGAAAGCCCATCAGGAAGACTATTTCCAGATTCTCACGGAAGAGGTGGTGAATAAGGTAGGCCGGACCGGAGGGACCTTTCTCCACACTTCCCGGACCCGCCCCAGCCACGTCTCCAAGGAGGATGTGCCGGAACACCTTCAGAATAAATACAAAGACAAGACCAATGACCTCACCCCCGAAGTTCTGCAGAATCTGGACTTTCTGGGAATTGACTACTTGATCCCCATCGGCGGGGATGACACCTTGAGTTATGGGGTCCACTTGGCTAAGAAAGGGTTCAAAGTCATCGCCATCCCGAAAACCATGGACAACGACGTGCCGGGGACGGATTACTGCATCGGGTTCAGCACCAGTATCACCCGGACCATCGAGATGATCAACAACCTCCGGACCACGGCGGGATCCCACGAAAGAATCCTGGTGATTGAAGTATTCGGGCGGTACGCCGGGTTTACGGCTCTTATACCGGCCATGGCCGGGGCGGCGAACCGGTGCGTCATTCCGGAATACAAATTCAAGATCGAACGGCTCACGGAACTGCTGGTCAAGGACCGGTTTACCAACCCGAGCAAGTATTCGGTCGTCATCGTCTCCGAGGGGGCCATGTTCGAAGGCGTAGAAATGGTCTTCATGAAAGATGAGAAGGACGCCTACGGCCATAAAAAGCTCGGCGGCATTGGAGATCTGGTGTCCGATCAGATCAAAGAGCTGTCCGGGCGGTTTAATAACGGGAAAAAGATCAACACCATCAATCAGCGTCTGGGTTACCTGGTCCGGTGCGGAAACCCGGATGCCGTTGATTCGATTGTGCCCATGGCTTTCGGGAACCTGGCTCTGAACCTCATCTTGAGCCATTCCAGCGGCCGGCTCGTAAGCCTGCGCAACGGCCGGTACGATGATGTGCCCATCGACGTGGTGACCAGCGTGAAGAAGGTCGTGGATGTGGAAAAATACTACAACACCGAGCGTCTTCGGCCTTATTACGAAAGCTTCGAATCCAAACCGCTGTTCATCATGACCAGCGATTATTAACCGGAGGGCGATCCGTCCCGCGCGGAGTGGGATTGCCCCTACTCCTCCGAACCTCCCCGGGGCACGCGGCAGCGTGCCCCTACTATTTTATTGCTCAGGAAATTGAAGAAATCTATGTTCATCTGCCTTTATTAGGATTTTCCCCCCCACCCTCTCCCTCCCCCTCGAGGGGGGAGGGCAGGGAGGGGGTGATTTTCTTTGGTTGCGGCTTTGCCGCGCTGGGTTTATCTGTGTCCCATTAGGTTTTTATCGCCGATTTTTCGTTTACAATTTCTCTTCGATTGAGTACCTTAGGAATACTCGATTCAGGTGCGGCATAATCCTTCCCCCAAAACGGAAGCGTGAAGGTTCGGATGAAATTATCCAGAAGAAAAGAAACCGTCGGACGGCGTGGAAAAATTATCATCGGTTTCCTTCTTCTCGCCCTGGTGATCCTTTTCTCGATTCCCGCGGGAATCAACCAGCTGGGGAATTATTTGATGGTGGAAGATCCCCTGGAGAAATCCGCCGCCATCGTGGTACTTGGCGGTCATTTTCCCTACCGGGCCCTGGAAGGAGCCTCCCTTTACCTTTCGGGATGGGCGCCGGAAGTCTGGGTCACGACCGGAGTCATGCAGCAGGAGGAGAAAAGAGCCCTTCAGATTGGAGTCCAGTACAGAAGGGAAGAAGCCTACAACCAGGAAGCGCTGGAGCTTCTCGGGATTCCGGCGGGAAAGATCCATCCCCTCGAAGGACAAGCGCAGAATACAGCCGAAGAGGTTAGGTTAATCGCCGGGCTCCTGAAAGATAGAAAAGAAGACCGGGTGATCCTCGTTACCTCGAAACCCCACAGCCGGCGGCTGAAAGCAACCTGGCGCGCCCTGGTCGGAGACTCGCCGCGGGCCATCGTCCGGTACGCGAGAGAAGATCCCTTTGATCCGGAGAGCTGGTGGCGTTACACGGATGACGCCTTGTCGGTGATTCGGGAGGTCTTTGGCATCTTGAATGTATGGGCGGGGTTTCCGATGAAACCGAAAGTCCGCTAGTCGAGATGGGGGTTTCCTGACGATTTCCCCATGCGGGGCTGTGTCGCGAGCCTGGGCTTTATTCCATAAGTACCTGATCCGTCGCGTGGGCGATGAACATGAAAAATTTCGGAATTCGGCAAAAAATCTTTATTGGCCAACCAGGTTCTGAAATTTCGCCAACCCCCCCTTTCATAAAGGGAAGCTGTGAAAAAATTAGAACTCCCCCCTCACCTTACCCTCTCCCGCCAGGGGCATAAGCGCTAACTTAATCCCCCCTTTGAAAAAGGGGGGAAGGGGGGATTTCAGTGGGGGCCGAGCTATGTTGAATTACAATGCAAATCTCAAAGACAAAGCCCGTCAATTGCGAA
>Ga0315294_10010810_pt1 | contig 10022 bp, 9 predicted proteins | sample YL17G13_40_MG_FD_203626 | JGI IMG/M metagenome (GOLD analysis project Ga0315294, IMG submission 203626) | Sediment microbial communities from Yellowstone Lake, YNP, Wyoming, USA - YL17G13_40 | ecosystem: Environmental > Aquatic > Freshwater > Lake > Sediment | place: USA: Wyoming | collected...
ATCCTGGAACTTCTTAAAACCATTTATCAAGTTGCGGCCGTAGCGCTCTACGAACGCCATCCGGGCATCGATGAATTTGTGGTTGTACATGTGAGCTAAGTGGTTGAAGGCCGGCTCCCAGCGGGTGCGGTCGATCTCCTTATAAGAAAGCTCGATCAGCTTCTCGATGTGATGGATATAGCGGTTCTGCAGCAGCTCATCGGTGAACATGGCGCCCAGGGTCGGGGTGATCGACATGGTGAGGCGGAAATCCACCCCGTCGCGCACCAATCCCTCAAAGACGTTAAGTAGCGGGATATAGGTCTCGGTCACCGCCTCATAGAACCAGTCCTCCTCCAGAAAATCTTCATGCTCTGGATGGCGGACATAGGGCAAATGCGCGTGGAGTACCAGCGCCAAGTAGCCTTTTTGCATTAGATAAATTATATCACATCAATCGCTAAGCTGCCCGCAGGCCGCCTGGATCTTGCGGCCCAGGCTTCTCCTGATAGTTGCGTTCACTCCGGCTTTCCTCAAGGTGATGAACATTGATTTGATATTCCCCTCTTTATAGGGCAAGCCCTCGACCGGATTGTAAGCTATCAAATTAACATGACTGTCCAATTGTTTGGATATCTTCGCCAATTCGGAAATGTCTTTCTCTGAATCGTTTACACCCCCTAACACCACATACTCGATAGTTATCCTTCGCTTGGTGGTTTTCTGATAATCCTTAAGAGCGGCAATTATCCTGCTTAGCGGTTCGTTATATTTTGAGGGGATCAATTCACCCCGGGCCCCATCATTGGGGGCGACCATTGACCAGGCCAGCCGGAACTGTTCGGGGACTTCCGCCAGCTTTTTTATCCCTGAGAGTATACCGATGGTCGATATAGTTATCTTGCGGGCGGCAAGGTTCTGACCTAACGGGTGATTGAGGATGCGGGCGGACGCTATAACATTATTGAAGTTCAAAAAGGGCTCACCCATCCCCATAAAAACGATATTGGAAACTTTCTCGGATTTGGCAAAGTGATATACCTGGGAGAGGATCTCGGCAACAGTAAGGTTTCTTTTAAAACCCATTTTCCCGGTAGCACAGAACGAACAGCCGATGGGACAGCCCACTTGAGAGGAAACGCACAGGGTCACCCGGTTTTCTTTATCCTTTAAGCTCACGGTTTCCACCAATTTGCCGTCCTCAAGCTTAAAGGCTACCTTGTTTGTTTCATTCTCGGTTGAGGTCTTTTGCGGGTCGAGCTTGGAGATAAAATATTTCTCGGCCAGCTGCTCTCTTTCGGCCAGCGCAAGACAGGTCAGCTCAGAGATGTCCTCTTTCACGTGCTGGTGGATAAAGCGGAAAACTTCGCGGGCTTTAAACCCTTTAATTATCTCTTGAAGCTCGGCTAAACTCAGTCCCTTGAGGTCTTCCAACAATTATTCGGTTCTTCTCTCAACTATGGGGGTGATGCGGCGTGATTCGGCCTTATCCTCGCGGGTAGCCTCGATCGGAATGGTCTGCTGGCCGTCCGGCAGGGAAAATCTGAGCGAGAAAGAGCCGTCCTCGCGGAGCTTGATGGGATGACCCTGCACCGTAACTTGAGCGGTAGGCTCCGTTGCTCCGTAGACGATCAGCTCGCAGTTGGCTACCAGCCAAAAGGGCCGGGGCACAACCGGCCTGACCGGCGAAAAAAGCGAAGATACTCCGGGGGAAGTGATCTGGTGCAGCATTCTTTTTTCGATCATCTCCCTCATCTCCAGCGAGCCCTTGCCGATCCCGAACCCTCCCGAAAGCCCGTACATCCGCTCCCAGTCGGGTATCATCCACTCCTCATCTATCACATCCGACATGCGGTCGCGCGGGGTCATAACTATATTACTGCGCGCCGCGGCAATGAAAGTACCGTCGGGCGTCAAGAAACCTATATCCACGCAGAAAGAGGTGTTGGGCCGGCCCACGTTGATATACCAATTTTGGACCCCGCCGCTTACCCCGATATCAAAAAAGCTCCAGTTGCCGGTGTCGTAAATTCTTAATATTAGCCTGGACTGCTCGAACTTCTCGCTGAGCTCACCCCGGATCTCCCCGATCCGCTTTCCGCTGAGCTCCCAATAGGCGTAGATCCAGTAGGGATCGCGCACCATGATGGTTATGCGGTTGTCGCCGTATCCAGAAGGCAGCTCAAAGCCGCGGGCCTCTTCGAATTTCTGCATTACCGGCCCGGCGTAGTATTTGGCCTCTTCTACCTTTTGTTCTTCTCTATAAGCTTCTACCGGCGGGGGAGTCGGCGCGGCTTTCTTGGCATGCGTTTTTCCGGGTTTCACTGCTCGCTTTTTGGTTGGCATTATTCACAACCTCCTGGATCTTTTACATGATCTCTCTTAAGTACTTGGCGGCTTCTTCGGGCGAGGTCGGGTTGATGTACAATCCGGAGCCCCATTCAAATCCCGCCTGCTTGGTGAGCCGCGGGATGATCTCGATGTGCCAGTGATAATCATAACTTATGGTGCCCCAGTAATCCGGCTTGCCGGGCCGGGGCACGGCGTTGGGCGCGGTATGCAGAACATAATTGAAGGGCGGATCGTTTAAGGTCTTTTTCAGGCGGGTCAATACATCCTTCAGGCACCTGGCCAGCTGGGCCCGCTCTTCATCCGGCAGGTCCTGGAAACCGGCATGGTGGCGGCGGGGGAAGACCCAGTTCTCAAAGGGGAACCGCGAGGCAAAGGGAGCAAAGACCACAAAGTATTCGTTCTCGTAGATCAGCCGTTCGCCCTGCCCCAGCTCCTGCCTTATCATGTCGCAGAACAGGCAGCGCTCTTTTTCCTGGAAATAGACGCGGCTGTTGTGCAATTCCATCTTGACGTAGCGCGGGGTAATGGGCGTGGCGATAAGCTGGGAGTGGCCGTGGGAAAGCGAAGCCCCGGCCGCGCTGCCGTAATTCTTGAAGATCAGCACATAGCGGAAGCGTTTGTCCTTCTCCAGATCGGTGATGCGCTGCTTGTAAGCCCACAGCACCTTCTCTATAGCCTCTTCCGGCATTTCTGCCATGGTAGTGGTATGGTTGGGGGATTCGACGATCACCTCGTGGGCGCCGATGCCCGACATCATGTCAAAGATGCCCATGCCCGACCGATTGACATCCCCTTCGATCACCAGCGCCGGGAACTTGTTGGGTATCACCCTTACCTGCCAGCCGGGCTTGTCGGGCTGGGAGTCGGTGCGGCGCCAGGCCACGATCTCGTGCGGGGTCTTTTCTTCCTTGCCTTCGCAGAGAGGGCATTTACTGGCATCGTCCACCGCGGAGCCGGTGGAGGGAGCTGCAAAATCCGTGGGGCGGCGGCCGCGTTCGGTGGAGATCACCACCCAGCGATCAGTGATGGGGCACTTACGTAACTCCGGCATCCCTTATACTCCTTCCTCGATCTTGAGCACGATCTGGTTGGTCCATTTTGCGTTGGGCGGGAGGCTGAGCTTCCACAGGAACCAGAGCACCGACCCCTGGTAAGTCCTCTCGAAACCGCCTTCGGACTGGGACACGGTTTCTTGAGGGTAACGCCAAAAATCCCCGGCTTTTTCCAAGCCTAATGATACACTAAAGCCCTTCCAGCCGTCAATCAGCTTTACCTCTGAAACCGACGGCATCTCACCGCGGGTCTTGAGCCGCATCTCCGGCAGTTTGCGGCCGCCGATCACATAATAGCGGTCTGCCGCGTCACCCGCCAGAAGCGTGAGGTTGAACTCCACCCCAAAGAGGGTGGTAAGCGGCAGGTCCGACTGGTTGATGATCTCATATTCTATGTGCGCGATGCTGGACCCGGCGTACAAAGATACGTTCTTGGCCAAAACCACCGGCTGGTTGCCCACCGATCCGTTACGGGAGAAGGTGACCTTGGCCTCTTCGCTTTTGCGATGCGGGAAGAAGCTGTATTCCGCACCAATGAAGTCCCCCAGCTCCTGATAGTCCGAGCGCTCGATCTTCTCAAGCGTAATATCCAGAGGCAGGAAGTGGTCCAAAAGCGAGGTCTTGCGGTAGTTATCGTAGACCAAGAACTTCTCAATGCCGGCTTCCTTGACCCGCACCACGTCGTGGATGCTGGTGGTGCCGGTCGAAGTTACCGCCAGGTTGCCGGGTCCGGCTTCCCGGATCTTTTGGTGATAGGCTTCCTCCCGGCGGGTCAAGGTGCTCCCCAGATTAAAGGCCTTGGGTTTGTAATCTATCTCAAACAGCCCCCCGCCCTGCCGGGGCGAAAAATACAGGTTTAAAAGGTCGTTGGCCATCAGCACTTCCTCCGCCCCATCCTTGTCAAAATCCGTCACTATCACTTCGGTGAATTTCTTGTCCCCGCGTTGGATCTTCTGTAAGATATTTTCCGCCTGGATCAGGTGCTCATAGACCGCGTGGCGCAGGTATCCCAGATAAAGCCCGCCAAAGACCCCGTGCCAGTAGGCGCAGTTGCATTGCCCCTGATAAAGCTCCTTTTGCGCTTCCTCCAGCAGTTTTTCCCGCTCCGGTGAAGTAGGATTCTTTTTTAAGGTCTGCAGCTTCAGGCTTACATACTGCATCTTCTTGTGCATATTGTTGGCTTCCTCGTATTTCACGAAGAAATTGCGGAAGAACCCGCCCTTGAAGAACTGCTTATATTCCTCGGCTTTGCCTGCCCGTTCGATCTCGTTCATGATAAGGGCGAATTTTTTGCCCGCTTGGGTGGGCAGGGACCACTCCATCATTTCAAAATAGGAGGCGGTGGGCAAGTATACCCTGCCTTTGGCAGGGTACTCATCCAAATACTCAGAAAAGGTCATGGGGCGGATCCAGTCCAGGTTGGCCTCAAGCTGAGACAATAGATTTTCCAGATACTTTTCCTTAAAGACCCATTGATTAGTGCCGGGCCACATCCCGAACTTCTCTCCGTCATCGGCCAGGATAGCGGCGCGGCTTCCCTCATCGGTGGCCTGGGAGCGCAGGTAATTGATGGTCTCTTCGGGGAGCTTAAAGGGAATGAGATACCTTAATTTCTTATTTATGGGGAAAACCGAGAGCGGCGCGCCCTGCTCCTCGGTCACATAATAGCCAAAGAGCTCCTCCGGCAACACCCCGGCAGAGAAGAAATGGAAGTCATCCACGGTCACATATTCCACCCCGGCCTCGGAGAGGAGCTTGGGCAGATTCGGCTCCCAGATGCGCTCGGTGAGCCACAGGCCGCGCGGGGAGACCTTGAAGCGGGACTTGATGAACTCGGTCTGCATTTTGATCTGCCCCAATTTATCGGCATCGGGGATGATGGGCAGGATGGGCTCATAGTAGCCGGCGGTCATCAGCTCCAACTGCCCGCGCTTGATCAGCCGGCTTAAAAGGTCGATGAACTCCGGATGTTTTTTAAGGTACCAATCGTAGAGGATGCCGCTGAAATGGGCCGCGAACTTGATCTTAGGATGCCTTTCTAAGGTTTCAAAGAACGGCAGGTAGCAGTCGCTATAGGCCTGATCGAAGATATGCTCAAAGTTGCCCACCGGCTGGTGGCAATGGATCCCGAACAGGAAATTAATTTTCTTCATCTATAAGCTCCATTGGTCCGTTTCATAGCTTAAGGTCGGCGCGCGGAAAGCGACCACCCCGCCCCGCGGCCACCGTTCGAGCTCATTGCCCCGGTGGGCGACCGTGATCGTGAAATGCAATTCTTCCCCGGGTTTTACCCCCAGGTCGGCAAAGGGCACCATGAGCTCGATTATCTTGTTGGCGGCAAAAGAGGTCAGTTCTTTCACTTTGACCCAGCCCTGCGGATCTTCCAGGTGGTAGAGCGTCAGGCTGGGCTGGTCCTTAAAAGAGAGCTCCAGTTTATATTCATGCGGGATGAAAGTGAGCAGGGCAAAGGTCAGCGATTGGCAGATCTCCGAGAATCCCACCGCGCAATCCAGCCGGACATAGAGATTGGTCTGGCTGAAACCGTAGTAGAAAGCGCGCAGCACGGTCTCGATCTGGTGCATGGCCCCTTTCGCTTTCTCGATATCAAAGTAGCCGGCGGAAAGCCACTCGTAATAATTGGTGACCAGCCCGTCGATCTCCGGCTCGATAAGATAAACCGGCTCCCGGGTGGGCTTGAAGGCCTTGAGCTGTTTGATGGGACGGTCCAAATGCTTGGGCGGCTCCTTGCCCAAAAGGTGATAGATGTTCTTTAGGTGCTTGCGGTAGAGCGCGTCAAAGGCCTCGTCGTTCTCGGAGGAATGGTCATCGCCGTACCACCAATTCCAGTCCGAGCCCTCGGCCACATACAGCTCCTGCCAGGCCAGCTCCCGCCCTTCCCGGGGAAGATCGTCCATCACTGCGCGGGCGCGCGCCAGATAATCCCAGGAGACATTGTCCTCCTCGTGACCGATCCAGATACGGAAATTGTTGTTTATCCAGGAGGCGGGGAAAAGCTTGGGCAGGTGGTGGTCCGGCGGATTATCCGCAATAAAATCCTTGACGCGGGTCGTTATAATATTGGGCGTATTCTGCAGGCGATCATGGAATTCCCGCAGGAACTCCTCTCCCCCGTCGCGGTAATACTCCCAGGCATTTTCCCCGTCCAATATCACCGAGACCAGATATTTTTTGCCGTCGTTCGGCAGGGCGCCTCTGATATCGTAAAGGTGTCGAACAAAATCATCCACGCTGTCTTTGGCACGCCAGCGCTGGTAGACGAAGCCGATCTGGTCGGAGAGGAAGTGGTTGCGAAATATCATATCGAGTCGCCGGCCTTCCCAATCCATAAAGTAGGGCTGGCATCTCTCTGCCGGGCTCAGCATCCGCCCTATGGACGAGCCGAGCACGCCCTCATCGGTGCCGATCCAGCCGATCCCCGCGGCCGCTGTCAGGCGGGCCATCTCCTCGCTGACACTGCCTTCCGAGGGCCACATCCCCGCCGGCGCCTCCCCGAACTTTTGCTTGAAGTAATCCACGGCCGATCTTATCTGATGGTCGGCGTCCTCGGGGTGGCGGAAGCGGACGGCGGGCAGCTTGATATGCGGCATGGATTCTTTGGCTACGCTGGTGTCGCACAGCAGGGGCAGGATGGGATGGTAAAAGGGTGTGGTGGTGATCTCTATCTGCCCCCGTCCCATTAGTTCCTTATATTTAGGGATGATCCTTGACAAAACCTCGATCTGTTTGCCGAGCACCGCGGCTTTATCGTCCGCTGTGAAGTTCCGGCCCTTGGCAAAAAGCTCCTTGACGACTGGGTCTTGTTTGCGGGAAATAAAACCGAACCAGACCAGGTTGAACCAGACCTGGATATCGAGCATTTCCTGGCTGGTCATGTGCCCCGCCACGCGGGTCAATTCCGCGGTCGAAGAAAATCTCCCCCGTTTTAATAAGAGGTCGTGGTAACGGGCATAGGGCTTGATCATCACTTCCCAGTTGACCATGAAGAAGTTCTTTAAGATATAAACGCGCTCTTCGTCGGTCAATTCCCGGGGGTCTTTCTCGGACAGCTGCAGCGCCTTGTCCTTAGCGTTGTTATTCACATAATCCTCGATCTGCAAAAGCAGGGAGGGGACCAGATTGTAGGTGGACTTAAAATTGGGATAATCATCGAGCAGGGCCACCATCTCGTAGTAATCTTTTATCCCGTGGAGCCGTACCCAGGGCAGGATGTATTCGCCAGTCACCAGGTCCTTGTAGTAGGGCTGATGCATATGCCATACGAGCGCGAGATAAAGTGGCTGACTGGTCATCTTTTCGGATTATACAATTTTATTGGTCAGGCGTCCAATGCCCTCGATCTCCACTACCACCTCATCGCCCCTCTGGATCGGCCCCACCCCGGGCGGCGTGCCGGTCAGTATCACATCCCCCGGCAGGAGTGTCATCACCTGGGAGATGAACGAGACCAGGTAGGCGGGCTTGAAGATCATCTGCTCGGTATTGGAAGACTGTTTGACCTTCCCATTCAGTAAAAGCTTGATATCCAATTTGTTCGGATCGATATCTTTAACCACCCGGGGGCCCAGGGGGCAAAAAGTATCAAAGGATTTGGCGCGGGTCCACTGACCATCTAATCGCTGGAGATCCCGCGCGGTAACATCGTTGCCGCAGGTATAGCCCTCGATGAAAGCAGAAGCTTCCTCCTCGCTCACCCGCTGGGCCCGGCGCGAGATCACGATCCCCAGTTCCGCCTCATAATGCAATTCTTTGGTTTGCCAGTCGGGGTAGATGATATTGTCTCCGTCTCCTATTACCGCGGTGGAAGGCTTTAGGAAGAGCACTGGATATTCCGGTATCTCCATTTTCAATTCCCTGGCATGATCCCGGTAATTTAAGCCAACGCAGATGATTTTAGAAGGGGTCAATCTCATGCAAAAATTATACTCCTATCTCTACTACCTTGTCCCGCCCCTTTTGCCCGCTAATTATTCTTACCTGACTGCGCCTAACCCCGTAATGTTCAGCTAAGATCTCTATGAGCGCCTGGTTGGCTTTGCCCTCCACCGGAGGTGCAGTTAGGTAAACTTTCAAGCGATCGGGCTCGACCACTACTTTGTTTTGCTTGGCTTTGGGGATCACACGGACATTGATCTTCACTTAATCCCCCAGTATCTGGATCACCACTTCACGGGTGCGGGGCCGAACATCATGGTCGATGAGCACCACCTGCTGCCAGGTGCCCAGCGTCATCTGCCCCTTCTCGATGGGGATAGAAAGTGAGGGGCCGATGGTGGAAGCCCTAAGATGGGAATAACCGTTGCCGTCGCCCCAGGTTTGGTCGTGTTCATAGAACCGATTCGAAGGTGCGATCCTCTCGCCCAGCTCCTTGATATCGGCGATCAAGCCGGGCTCATACTCGATAGTGGTCACCGAAGCGGTGGAACCGGGGACAAAGACCGTGGCCAAGCCTTCTTTGACTTTCGAATCTGCCACGGCCTTCTTGACCTCCCCGGTCAGGTCGATCACCTGGTCGCGGCCCCTGGTTTCGAGCTTTATATGCTTGGTTTTTATCATTTTGATCATTTTAACATGAAATCCAGAGCCGAAAAGAAAGATATATGTTCGATGAGCATCGAAGTAAGACAATTAGACAGAGTGTGTCGTACCAGACAACTTGGTTTAAGGTGCCTGGATGATGCGGCACTTTTACGCCTGCACCGCGCCGGCAAACTTACTCAAGTAGTGAATTATCGGGGGCCGCTCGATCTGCGAAATTATTTAGAGCCGGATTACTCAACACGATCGCACCTGGAGATGGAAACCCTTACTTCTATCCTGGGGGAGCGTTGCCACCTGGGAGATGATCGCCTCTTGGAAGTACCCCCACACTTGGAAGCTCTGCGGGATAGATTGTTTTATCTTCTTCTGGGAGAGTTGGATTGGGAAGCTTCGGCGGGTAATATTTCTCAGCCTGACTATCGGGTTGACCGGGGGAAAACCAAGCTCTGTTTTTACGATGAACAAAGACGGCTGGTCGGCCTAATGCCGGGTGGAGAGATCGACGAGGTTGCTTTTCCGGACGTTATCCCGCCGGACCTTAGATATCCTCAAGTTGAGGTCACCGCGCTTTTAAGCAACGAAGCGGTTACGGTACTGGATGCCGGGATCGGACGATCGACCACGATCTATTTGGTGATGCGCAGGTTAAAAGAGCTGGGCAAACAGGTAAGTGGTTATGGGATAAATCTCACGGAAAAACTCTCCCCCGCCAAATCAGCCGTGCCGATCTTCACGGGAAAATTCGAGGATTTCCCCTTCCCCATCGGTTTTGATCTGGTCTATTCCCAGGTAGGCAGTTCTTTTTACACCCCGAATATCCCCAAATATATAAGAAAACTTAAATCCATCCTCAGCCCAGGCGGGGTGGCCCTTCTGGATATCGCTAATTTTCACCTCTGGCGGCCAGTGCTGACCGATGCAGGAATGAATTTTTCCCCGCTTTTTAACATCAACAGAGCCTCTTGGGCAGGGGATTTAAAATTAATCGACCCCGCCGGCCTGCTGATCAGGATGCCTTAATTATCTTCTCCTCCGCCCGTACTCTTCCATCCACTTCTTCATCTCCGGGCTTTTCATCAT
>Ga0315294_10010811_pt1 | contig 10022 bp, 7 predicted proteins | sample YL17G13_40_MG_FD_203626 | JGI IMG/M metagenome (GOLD analysis project Ga0315294, IMG submission 203626) | Sediment microbial communities from Yellowstone Lake, YNP, Wyoming, USA - YL17G13_40 | ecosystem: Environmental > Aquatic > Freshwater > Lake > Sediment | place: USA: Wyoming | collected...
TTGGCTGAGGATCCTCGCCAACAATGCAGGTCCAATGTCCTTTGAGCGGTGATATGGGATCGATACCTGTTGGTTTGTGGTTGGATTTCGCTAGATCTCGTGGGGCTACCCGCGCCGTGACGTGTGAACTGGCAACCAAGTTGTCGCAACTTCTGCGTCAGCTCTGAATACTTCACACTTCAACTAGGACCGAGGATTGGAAGGGCAAACCTTTCACCTCTTGCAGATGAGCTGGAAGAGGATCCCCTGCTTCCAGCATGGAAGCCAGCAGCGCAGATGCCACCTGGGGTGCCATGGCGATGCACTCTTCCGGGGAATCTCCCGCTACAAGAAGCCCGGGTAGGTCGGGGCTTGTAGCTAAATAGTGGTAATCCCCGCCATCCTCTAAGCGTTCCACGTGAAGTTTCAATCCGTAAATCATCTAGTTGATTGCCGTTCCTTTCCGTCAAGATTGTAACGCGGAATGCAAAATGGTCAAATGCTACCAAACGTGCAGGGGCAGTTTTGAGGTACGAGTTACGAATTACGAGTTTAAAAGCAAAGGAAAAAGCAAAGGCAGTGGGGAGTGACGAGTGACGAGTTAAAAGCTAACAAAAAGGCGGATTCTGAATTCCAACTTCTGGCGTTCAAAAGAAATGGGTGGAATTCGCTTAGGTCACAGCTCGCCCCGCCCGTAGTCGTCCGTGAAGCGGACGATGTCGTCCTCGCCCAGGTACTCCCCGTTCTGCACCTCGATCAGGCGCACGGGGATCTTGCCCACATTTTCCAGCCGGTGACGGGTGTTGGTGGGGATGAACACGCTCTCGTTGGTGCGGACGATTTGCTCTGTCCCGTCGATCGTGACTTTGGCCGTACCTTGCAGCAGGATCCAGTGCTCGCTGCGGTGGCGGTGCAACTGCTCGGACAGTCGCTTGCCGGGGGTGACTTCGATCTGTTTCACCTGGTAGGTGCTGCCCTTCTCTAGTTCCAGGAAGGATCCCCAAGGGCGGTGGGAATAGCGGTGGGAGACGCTCTCCTGCGCGCCGGTTTCCTTCAGCCGGGCGACGACTTTGCTCACGTCCTGCGCCCGTTCCTTGGAACAGACCAGGGTGGCGTCGGGGGTATCGATCACCATCAAGTCTTCCAGGCCGATCGCCGCAATCAAGCGGGAGTCGGAATAGAACAGGCTGTTTTGGCAACCCTCTTGCAGGATGTGACCCACGGCCACGTTGCCCTGGGCGTCTTTGGGGTGAAACTCAGCCAGAGCCGGCAGGCTGCCCACATCTTTCCAGGGCAGGGTCAGGGGGATCAGGGCGACGCGGTCGCTTTTCTCCATGATGCCGTAGTCCAAGCTGATGGCGGGGGCACGGCAGAATTCCTGTCGGGCGAAGCGTTCGTAATCCTGGGAGGAATAGGTGGCCAGTTTTAGCAGGGCTTGGTGCAGTTCGGGCAGGTAGCGCTCGACTTCTTCCAACAGAACGCGGGCGGAAAAAACGAACATGCCGCTGTTCCAGAGATGGTGGGGATCCTGAATTAACTCCTTGGCTTTCTCCAAGTCGGGTTTCTCGATGAAGCGGGCGGCGCGGAACACGCCGGGATGCTGCGACAGAGGCTCGCCCTGCTGCAGATAGCCGAAACCGGTTTCCGGCCGGTCCGGTTGCAGACCGAAGGTGACCAGGTACCCGTCCTGGGCCGCTTCCGTCGCTTTCTCCAGCGCGTCCAGCAGCGGTTGGTCGTCGGTGATGTAGTGGTCAGAGGGGAAGACGCCCAGGACCGCCTCCGGATCCTTCTGCATGATGTTCCAGGCGGCCAGGGCAATGGCAGGGGCGGTATTGCGAGCCGCGGGTTCCAGGATGTATTGCACGTTCTTGCAAGGAGGAAATTCGGTCAGCAGGTGGTTGCGGATTTCCTCGAACAGGCGCTCGCCCGTAACGATGAAGATGTGGTCTTCCTGGATTCGCTTGGTCAAGCGGGTGATGGTCTGGCGAATCAGGCTGTCGGTGCCGAACAGGTGCAGGATCTGCTTGGGAGATAACTCGCGGGAGAGGGGCCACAGGCGAGTGCCTGCACCTCCACTGAGGATTACACCATAGACATGATCCGCAATATGCGCCTTCATCTCTTTTCCTCCCATCGAACCTTGTTCCTATCTTAGAAGATTGGTAACAGCCTGCATAGGTTTGGGGTGACGGTCAATCAGCGAATTGCTATCAATAAGGCGATTGAATCCTGCGGAATGTTTTTTTTACTTTTCTATACGTTATTTGCCTTTTTTTTAAAATCTCACTATCTTATTTGTGCAAGAGAATTTAATTGGAAGGAAAACCAAATGGAAGAGCCAGTCTTTAGTGATACACCAGCCCTGGAACCACAGCAGCTTGCTCCCGACACGCCAATGGGAGAACGAAAACCGCCGGCAAAGCGAGGACGGCCAAAGGGAAGCGGCAAAGCAGCTAAGGCGGGCGCAGTGCGCAAACCTCGTACCACGAAGGAAATGGTAGAAAAAACAACAGTTCGGCGCCGAGGGCGCAAGAAATCCACTACAAACCAACCAAAATCATTCTCTCGCGAGGATCGTACGCAACGGAAAATGGAGCGCGCAATCGTGAAAGATTTGGCGCCCGTTGGCGCCATGGAAAAGGCATTGGCGGAAATGATCGCGGCTTCGATCTGGCGCTTACAGAAAATCAAACACGCAGAATATGATGCTTCAGAAATGCAGATCATGGCCCTATACGAAGCGCAGATTGAAAGCAGTTTTTATCGAGCAATGGAAGAACTCAGCAAGCTGCAAGGGGCGAGAAAAAAGGGACAGTAATTTAGCAGTTTCGAGTTGCGAGTTGCGAGTTGAAAAGCAAAAACAAATCACAAGACTAAGGGCAGTGACGAGTTGCAAGTTGCGAGTTAAAACCCAAAACCAATCATCACGGGATCGTAAGCGTCAGGTCGGGCACGTTCACCTTTAACCAGAATCCCTCTCCACCTTCCAGCGTCCCTCCGGTATAATCCGCCGATCGGTAGCCGGTGCCGGTCCAAGAATAGGCAGCCCCGATCCAGTCGGCGAAGCAGGCTTCCGCCAGCGACTGGGTCTTTCCCTGATAGGTGGCCTGCATCCCAGACCAGGGGATGGCCTGGGGATAGGGATTGCCAAATTGGTTCCAGCCTTCGGCACAATGGCCGGACCAGGGGGAAAGTACTGTGGTGCCGGTGATCGTGGCCGTGACCGGGCGGTTCATCCGCACCCAGTAGCCCTGACCTGGTTCCAATGCATTGGGGACCGCATAGCGGGACTGCAGAGAGTCCCAGCAGAAGATGGCGCGGAATTCCACCCCAAACAAGTCCGCCGGTGTTCGCTGTGTACGCAACCCGAGCGAGATCAGGTTCCAGCCGGTCCGCAGGCTTTGCTGGACTTGCGCATCCTCCACGATGAGGGACACACGCAGGATTGCGGGGGAATTGACAGCCTCCACAGAGGTCACCATCACGGTGGCCGTGTAGGTGCCTGATGCCAGCGTTTCCGCCCGGAGGAGGCACTGCAGGGAAGCGGGAGCGGTGCCGCTGGTAGGGGAAACGGTCAACCAGGGGACGTTCGCACTGGCGCTCCAATGGATTGTACCGCTACCGACGTTGGAAAGACGGAAGGCGGAGAGAGTGGGATTCGGTCCCCCTTGTGCCATCGCTGCATTCAGCGCCGCCGGGTCCAGGCTAATCTGGGGTGGTGGGTCGATCTGAAAAGACACGGGGACAAATTGGGGTGAATTTCCGGCTCCCGCTGCCTGGATGGTGATAGTGGCCGCATAGGAGCCTTGACTGAGACCCGATGCCTTCGCCCAGAGCATGACCGTTCCGCTGCCACTCTCACCGGTGGGGGTCAGGCTCAGCCAGGCTGCATCGTCCGAGACGGACCAGACCAGACTCCCCGTACCGGCATTCCCGATCTGCAACATCTGCGTCGGCGGGTCGCTGCCTCCCACGAAGGTACTGAAAGAAAACGAGGTGGGCGTGAAGGCAATCTGCGGTGTGGAAGGCGTCAGTTGCAGCACGACGGGTATGGTCTGGGGGGATCTGTCGGCTTCGGTTGCCGTCACAGTGAGGGTGGCATGATGGGTACCCGCGGCCAAGCCGACTACCTCGGCTGTTACGTTGGTGGTGGCCGAACCGGTGCCGGCCGGCGGGGTAACGGAGAGCCAGGGAGCGCTGGTACTAACGTTCCAGGGCAAGGTCGGACTGCCTGTGATCTGGATCGACAGCGCCTGGGATGGGGGGTTAAAACCTGCTTCGATCCCACTGAAAACAAACAACGTTGGCGTGCAGTTCATGGCCGGCGTGTCAATTTGGGCCAACCGGGCCAAGGTTCCCACCGCAGCTTGCACAAAACCGGTGGCGAAGGACAAATTGCAGTTGGCCAGCGTATCAGCGGTGGTGTGGTAATTGGGATTGAATTCGCTGTTGGTATCCTCGATCCCCAACAAGGCAGGAACACCGGCGTTCCAGAAGCGGGCATGGTCAGACGCCGTAGCTGATCCGAAAGTGAACTTGGCGGGGGACAGCGGCAGGGCATAGGTGCTGACAGTGTTGATGAACAGATCTCCCATCGCGCCGGAGGCGGAAATCGTGCCGCAGTGCAATTCCAGATGACCGTCCGCGTTCTTGTCATAAGCGATCATGTCGAAATTGAGGGCACCCAGGATCGTTTTCCCATTGTTTTTTGTTTTTTGGACGTAGTAGTAGCTGCCGTAAAGACCTTGCTCCTCTCCGGTGAACAACACGTACTGGATCGTGTTTTGGAAGATCGTGTCGCGCAAAGCGTTGGCTGCCAGAAGCACGGCAGCGGACCCACTGGCGTTGTCGTCCGCGCCGGGTGCAGTGGCGCCACCTGGCATATCGTCGAGGTGGCCGCAGATCACATAGATATTCTCCGGGTGAACCGCTCCGGTTTGGGTAGCCACCACGTTCCGCCAGTTATAGCCATTCAAACTGTAGTCATCATAGCTAGCGCCCAGGCCTCGATCCTGGAGATATTCCAGAGCATACTGGGTGGCTTTCTGGATCGGACCGGTCTGATACGAGTTGCGGGTGCGAATGGTGTAGGGTTCCCCCCCGATGGAGACGGTAGCCGTGCCGCTTAAGTTGCCGATCTGGGTTTGAATGGAAGCGGGAGTGATTCGGTTAATCATCTCCTGGATGCGGGCGTCGGCCGCCAGCTGCGTAAGGGGTGGATGCAGGGTGGCTGAGGTTTTTCCGTCTGGGGGCGGCAGTACCGCTCGCACTTCGGTTCCCTGCTCGGCCAGTCGGTCGGCATCTTCCTGGCGGGTTTGGATCAGTGCCGTCGTGTACCCCTGCAACAGCACGGAGGACCGGGCTCGGAGGGAGGGCAAATCCAGGCCACGAGGCGCGTATACGACGAATAACGGCTGTGCTTCCTGCATCTCGATGGTGCCCCAAGAGGCCGTCCGACTGGGAAGGTCGATTGTCGGGTTGCTGGCGGAAATCAGCAGCACTTCCTGTTCGTCCAGCCAAAACCGGTCCCAGACCTCCACATTGGCCGGAAGGCCGGGAGCCGGACCCATAAACTGCAGATAGCAGAGCGAAACCTCTTGTGCCTGCGATGGCGGCACAAGAACGGGAGATGCCGCACCGAACAGGCAGAGAGCCAACACCAGCAACAAAGCGGTACGTGGGAATCGACGGGGACGCCTTGCGTTTTCCATGCCTAAAGAGTAACACGTCCGCCGTGGGGGTCACCTGCCGTATAATGACAGGAGACCGATGTCAGGAAGGAACGGCGTTTGATCCTCGTTTATTTTGCCGCGGCTGCCCTGCTGCTGGCGCTGGCCGGCTATTGGGTTTGGCGCAGTGCCCGGCGGAAGCGGTGGATCCGCTTCTCTTTGGCCGTATTGCTGGTTTTCCTTGCGGTGACCGGTATCGCCGGCGGGATTGCGTCTCGTTTGTTGACGGTGGTGCGCTATCCGGTGGAATGGGCAGGTGCCAGAGGGATTCGGATCGCTCTGGTCACCGACTTGCATCTCGGCTTCTACAAGGGTGATGTCTGGACGCAAACGCTTGTGGAGACGATCAACCGAGAGCAACCAGACCTGGTACTGCTGGACGGGGACCTCACCCACCGCATTCCTGAGGATCGGCTAGCCGCAGCCTTCATGCCTTTGGGTAGGATCCGGGCCAAGGACGGCGTGTTCGCCGTGCTGGGGAACCACGACTACGGCGATCCCGGCCTGGACCTCTCCCTCCGGCTGGAAGGAGTGTTGCGCAGTGTGGGCATCCGGGTGCTGCACAACCAAGCAGTGTCGCTGGACGGCCTGGACCTGGTGGGTGTGGACGACCTGCGGGTGGATCGGGCAATGTTGGCGGTAGCTTTGGATAGTGCAGATCGGGCAAAGACGGTGGTCCTTTGCCATAACCCGGACTTGCTGATCCAGCCATGGCCGGTCGGTCCGGTGGAAGCACCAGGCGGTTCCCTGCAAGCGGGACTGTGGCTGTTTGGCCACACCCATGCCGGGCAGGTGCGCCTGCTCGGTTTCAGCACCTTTTTCTACAACGTGGCGGGACCGTACACGCACGGTTGGTACCAAACGGAATACGGGCCGGTTTACGTCTCAGACGGGGCGGGGGAAGTCTTGTTGCCGCTGCGGCTGCTTTCCCGGCCGGAAGTGGTGATCCTGGAGCTTGGGCCGAAGTAGATTGTTAGGTTGCGGCGGACCGGGCCAGGATCCGCTGGGCCAGGAGGGTGATCCAGCGGGACGGTTCCCGCTTCTGGCCGAACTCCCAGGCCGACCAGGCCTGCCAGACCGATTCCGCCTGGAACCTCCCCTGCGGGTTGGCTTTATCGGCCAGCACGGTTTTCATTTCCTGGAAGCGGGGGTCGGCAATCAGCCAGGAGCACTGGGAGAGAACGTCCAGCGCATGCAGCAGGTCGTACCAAACCAGCGGCGCCTTCAGCTTTCGGAAATCCGTGCCGGAAAAGAACATGTAGGGGTGCCATTCTCGGCTGTGCTGCCAGAAGACGAGCAGCGCTTCTGCGCCGATGCGGGTGGCGGGGCTGTCCCGCCAGGTGGGCAGCTGGACCAATGCCTTGAGCATGATCAGATTGGTGTACGGGCAGGGGTCTTCCCGCCGGCCGGGTCCGCGGAACTTGCCCAAATCCGGGGACACGGCGCAAGGCCAGCCGTTGTCCCGCACCAATCCCGCCAGATACCCGATGGCGGTTTGTAGGCGGGGATCCGCCGCCAGGTCGAATCGGACCAGGGCGTAGACCAGCAACGGGGCGTCACAAAGCGCCCAGGCCCATTGGTCTTGACCGCTGCCGCCAAAGGCGCGGGGGATGTTCATCAGCACCTGAAACGGGCCTTCCGGCGCCTGGTGGGCCAGGACCTGCTCCAAGATCCGCTGTAGTCCGGGATCCTCGGCGCGTAACCCCAGGTCGGCCAAAAACACCAGTTTGTGCAGAGGGTGGCCCGCGCTCTTGTGACTGTTTAGGACGGTGCCCGGCCAGTTCTGCAGCTCATTCACCAAAGCGCGCACCTGCGGCTCGGCCACAGTTTCGGCACGGGCGGCGGCCACGGTGGGATCGGTTTCCGCCAAACCCAGGAACGCCTGACGGGCATGCCACTGGATCCAGGGAGGCCCCTCCAGCAGCCAGGGCAGCCAGCTCCCTTGGTTCATGGCGGGAGGATCTCGACTAGCCAGGTTAAGACATCCTGGCGGAAGGGTTCGCTGTCTGGTTCCACCTCGATTTGGCGCACGGCTTCCCGGATGTCGTCGGTTTTGTAGGTACGGTTGACCAGCGCGGGGCCCAAGTCGGCAATAAACCGCTCGTCCATGGCGTCGGAATAAATGGTGGCGGAAGCGATCCGCCCGCCATCCAGGCACAGGTAGAGGTCCAGCCCGCCCCAGGGAAAACGGGTCTGCCACTCCACGTCGAACGGAGGGGTCTGGCCGAAGCGCCACTCCCAGGAGGCGTACTTGCCCCGCAGGGCGATCACCTCCGGGTGATCGTGATAGGTCTCGGCTTCCTCGCAGGCGGACGCCGGACAGTAGGTCTGTTGGAAGGCGATCTTCAACGCTTCCACCGTTTCTGCGATGGTCAGGCCCGGGCGGAACTCGGCTAGGTTGGCCACCCGCGCCGCTACTGACTGCACGCCCTTGGAACGCATCTTCTCCGCGGAGACCTGCAGGTAGCGGCCGAGCTTGCTCATATCCACCGAGACCAGGATCGTGCCGTGGTGGAAGGCCCGATCCCGCTGCAGATGAAAGGCGTTGCCGGAGAACTTGCGGCCCTCCACCGTGATGTCGTTGCGGCCGCTTTGCTCGGCCTGGATGTCCAACTGACGCGCGGCGCCGACGATCACCTGCAGCTGGCGGGTCAGGTCGTAATCCGCCCGTGGCAGCAGGAAGGTGAAGTTGAGGTTGCCCAGGTCGTGGAACACCGCGCCACCCCCGGAGATGCGGCGGGCCAGCTGGCCGCCTTCCCCTTCCAGCACCTCCACTTTGCATTCCTGCCAGGGATTCTGATGGCGGCCGATCACCACCGTGTTCTGGTTCTGCCAGAGATAGAGAATGCATTCCTGCGGCTGCAGGTGATCCAACAGGAATTCCTCCAGCGCCAGGTTGAGGAAGGGGTCGGTAGTGCGCGTGGTCAGGATGCGCGTTCGCTCAATCACGGGTCGATCTCCTTTTCCTTCCGGACGTTTCCCTCTGACCGCACGACCGGTATGACAGTCACGAGGAAGCGGCCGAATCAGTTCCAGCATTATCCCGGATATTGTAGCGGATGCAAGGGCTTGCCGCCTGCTATTTCTGCTATGCTAAAGGCCATGGAACGGGACCGAGCCAACCGCCGGATCGAGGAGCTTCGTCATCAAATCGAACACCACCGCTGGCGTTACTACGTGCTGGATTCCCCGGAGATCTCCGACGCGCAGTTCGATGCTTTGATGGCCGAGCTGCAGGCGTTGGAAGAGGAATACCCGGACCTGGTAACGCTCAATTCCCCCACCCAGCGAGTGGGGGCACCGCCGGTGAAGGAGTTTGGGGCTGTGCGCCACCGCCTGCCCTTGCAGTCGCTGGACAACGCTTTCACCGCCGAGGACCTGAGGGCATTCGACAAGCGGGTCAAGCGCCTTTTGGGTGAGATTCCGATCGAGTTCGCCTGCGAATTGAAGTTCGACGGGCTAGCCATTTCCCTCTCCTACCAGCGGGGGCATTTTGCCGTGGGCGCCACCCGGGGCGATGGTACTGAAGGGGAGGACATCTCCACCAACCTGCGCACGCTGAAGACGATCCCGCTGCAGCTGCTGACTGCGGATCCCCCGGAATTGCTGGAGGTGCGGGGTGAAGTGATCATGACCTATCCCGATTTCGAAGCCCTAAACCAGGAGCGGCGCTCCCGCGAGGAACCGCCGTTCGCCAACCCGCGCAACGCCGCCGCCGGCAGTGTGCGCCAGCAGGACAGCAAGATCACAGCCCGTCGCAAACTGTCCTTCTTCCCCTACTCCGTCGGCGTGGTGGAGGGGCGGACCTTCTCCACCCATGGCCAGGCGATGGAATACGTCTGGTCCGCCGGCTTCAAGCGCCCCCCGGCCTTTCGGCTGGTTCCTTCCGTGGAGGATGCGATCGCCTTCTGCCAGGAATGGCAGGCCCGCCGGGGCGAGCTGTCGTTCGGCGTAGACGGGGCGGTCTTGAAAGTGAATGTTCTGGCCTTACAGGAACGCTTGGGCGCCACCAGCCACAGCCCGCGATGGGCGATCGCCTACAAGTTCCCCGCCGCGGAAGAGATCACCCAGGTGCAGGAGATCACCGTTTATGTCGGCCGCACCGGCGCGCTGACGCCGGTGGCGGTGATGACCCCGGTGACGGTGGACGGCTCCACGGTCTCCCACGCCTCCCTGCACAACGAGGATGAAGTGCGACGCAAGGACGTCCGCGTCGGCGACTGGGTGGTGGTCCACAAGGCGGGAGCCGTGATCCCGGAGATTTTATCCGTTCTGACAGAACGGCGTACGGGGCAGGAACCATCGTTTGTGATG
>Ga0315294_10010812_pt1 | contig 10021 bp, 13 predicted proteins | sample YL17G13_40_MG_FD_203626 | JGI IMG/M metagenome (GOLD analysis project Ga0315294, IMG submission 203626) | Sediment microbial communities from Yellowstone Lake, YNP, Wyoming, USA - YL17G13_40 | ecosystem: Environmental > Aquatic > Freshwater > Lake > Sediment | place: USA: Wyoming | collected...
AGGCACAGGTGTGTATGATAGATGCCTGTTCTAGGAGGCCATTGGCCTCTATGTCAAAGATCAGTGGATCAACGCTTTGCATTACGCCCCCTAGCAACACTGCTAACCACACCTAAGGCTCTGTAACCAATCAGAATAGCATGTCGCATAGTAGGCGCTAGTATATCCAGCGCTAGGCCGTTACGGCCTATAATTTTGTAATGGTGCATAACTTAAGACCCTCAATTGTGTTATTCATGATTTACTCCCCCGGTCCATTATTTGTCTGAATACCCCAGCATACAACCTAATCCACTCAATAGCGCCCACATCTAACTCCTTGCCATGCCACCTGCACCAAGCAGCCATGATAGATAACTGTACCCTGTTGCACATAAAAACCCCCTTTATAAATCTTAGTTACTCGCATTTTTTAGTCTTTCTGCTATTATTTTCCCCGCTATTAGCGGCGCTACGGCATAGGACCGTGGGCTGTTGCTAAAATCGTTTGTGACGCTATGCAGTCCATTATTTTTCACCTGCTCTAAGAGCGTAACGCTCGCGCCAGATAAAAACTTTCTAACTCTGCTTTCTATTGTCGCCATTTTCGTTCTCCTCGTTTCGTTTGTTTCGTTAATCTCTCTGCATGTAATAACTATAGTACCTAACTAACCCAACACGCAAGCATACAATTGTAAAGAAAGGTAGCAGATTGTAAATAAATGTAAAACAGTCAAGAGCAGACTTGCAATACTGCTAGGCCATGCAATACTGAAATTACGACACTGACTAAATATGACACAGGGTACACACAATGCAGCTAATCAAACGACTACTAAACCACATACAACTACATGCAGCTAAAGAGGAGGTGCTAGAGGCGCAGGCGCTAATACAAGCGAGGCTGGCTAATAAGCATAGTCTAGCCAGCAGGCAGGACACTGACCTAATATGCGAGGTAGTAATAGCTAACGCTATTACTAGCAACTGAAAGCAGGCCTGCCACCACCAAGCAGGCAGTGCAAAGCGCTGGTAGTGCAAGTGGGAGTGCATAGGCATAGGCATAGGCATAGTACAGAGTACATAGGTATAGGTATAGGTATAGTTATAGTTATAGTGCATGCCAACCCGCCTACCCACCACTGCTTACTGCTTTGCAAGGGCACTGCTTTGCTACCAGCGGTACCCTTACCGCTTTGCATAGCTTGCCATGTGCAGGCTAGCTAGTGGCAGGCCAGCATGTAAATGCAACCAGCGGTACCCTTACCGCTTTGCAAATGCAAATGATTCGCAGCATAATGCAGGGAGGCCAGCAGGGGGGAGCAGGGGGTGCTTGCTTGGGTGCACTGCACCTCGAAAATCTCGCCAGCAAATTTTTCCCAAGGAAAAACAAGGCCTTGCCTGCTGCCCAAGGTAAGCATGCTGGGTGTGCCTTGGCTAGTTCGCCTGTAGCCCAAGGTATGCTGCCTAGGTGTGGCAGGCCAGTTGCTGCTCAAATGTAGCTTTACAGCAGCTTTATTTTGTGCTAGTATGCTTGGCATGGCTTATAAAAATAAGAATGCCTGTAGTAGCTCAGCTACTGCCTTGTAACAGCGCCCTGCTGTTACTGCCTACAGCCTTACTGTCCCTCCCAGTAGGGCTGCCTTTTATTCTGCTACCACTAACAGGTATGGTAATGGCCAAACTTACTCTTACAGACGAATCTAGTGGCTTTCAAACCACAACACAAAGAAATGCCAACTATGCTGCTATTGAAACTGCTTTAGAAAACACCTTGTCAAGGAACGGTACTGGCCCTAATGCTATGGGTGCTAACCTTGACATGAACAGCCACCGCATTATAAACCTGCCTGCACCTATTGCTAGTAGTGATGCTGCTAGGTGGGTTGATGTGGCAAGTGCTGTAGGCTTAAGTACAGCTGTACCTACCCAGACTGGTAATGGTGGCAGGGTATTGAGTACTGACGGTACTTCACTTACTTGGAAGAATGCGCCTGTTGCTGTTGATACAGTAGCAGACATGAAGGCCTTGACTGGCCTTGCGAATGGGGCTTACGTGTGCTGTGGTGGCTACTATACTAAAGGGGATGAAGGCGGTGGAGATTTCATCTATAACTCTAGCTCTAGTGCTACCCAAGATAACGGCAAATATATCACCCCTAATACTCTCCCGGGTAGGTTCATTAGACTTATGGAAGGCGACATAACACCGCACATCTGGGGCGCGAAGGGGGACTCTACTACTAATGACCAGACAGCGTTTGAAGCTTGTATAACGTGGATTAAGAGTGCGCAAGTTGCCACTCCAGCTATGACAAACGTATACTCAACGCCTGTTATGCGTCTGATTGAGGGCAAAAGGTACCTAGTGACTGGGAATCTTGATGTCGGTACAGACTTTCACATATATGCTAATCGTGCTGTGATAATGTCGAGCTTTTATCCCTTTGTACAGACAACACCTCTGTTCATTAACGTGAACACGGGTTGTGTTTTTGACGGTGTAGGCACCTGTGGATTCACCGACATCTTTCGTATCGCAACTGGGAATCTCGACGGGTCCGTCATCGTGATCCAAAATTGCGATATACAAGAGTGGTCAGGCGTAGCTATTAAGACAGACACTAACAGCGCAAGTACTTTCCTTATAGCACAGAATAATAGATTCATAGGTAGACACACAGTGGCTACTAATTGTGTATCCGATACAAAAGTAGACTTTTTCCATTTTATACGCAACTGGGTGGAAGCGTCGTGTGAGACGTTTTTCATCAATCGAGGCTCAATACTGATAGAAGGTCTGTGCGGAGTGCCCTTCTACAGCACTGCAAATGACACCTGGGTTGATCATTTAGGCTTTGATGTAACCTTAACAAACTGCCGATTTGGTGGTGAACTAGGAGCCAGGACGATAGTGCGGAATGGAACTGGCCCAGGGGCTACTAACGTCAACCGGGTATCAATAACGAACTCGCAGATGTACTGTGGCGATTTTCCCGTGTGCTATTTCACTGACATCCCTGACGTGTTTGTGTTTACGGGCAACAATGGACTGACTGGCTCCTATCCTTTTGAATTCTCAACAAGTATACCCACATCCACGCTATACACGTTAGGTTCTCGTCAAAGTTGGGTTGTTGAAAATAATCAGTTCGCTAGCGTCCTCTTTGGACAAAGAGCAAGCACAGAGCATGGGACTGCTGCATGTAAGATTGAGCTCATGCAAAACAGGGATAAGCAAAGTGGATGTGAGACTTACAAAGAATCTCAGAAGCTGCTCGATATTTTATACACAGAATCAGGATATGGGGCCGCTGGGAGTTTAGGCGCAGGCATGAGCGCAGGCACATCTACAGACATATACGCTGCTACAGTGCAAACAATCCTCGGTGTGAATGGCACAGGGAATCAGTTCAACACAAGCTTTACAACACTGCTCAATGGACTGGCGGCTGGCTTGTATACAGCAGTAGTGAATGTTGAAATGAAAACAGCCAAAACAGTAGCTTTCAGTTTATCTGGGGGCGGTAATAAAGTTACGCAAAATCTCGGGATGGGCGCACAAACAATATCAGTGCCTTTTTACTTTGATGGTACAAACACTCAAGCTGTAGGCTATCAAGTAGAAAACGTGTGCACCGGGGCTACTTTTGCGCATGGCGGCGTCCGGTTATTTTCTGGTAGAGTTCTAGTTAAAACTTGGAACACCGAGGCTCTAGGTGATGCAGCCCCGACAACCAGGTATTGGCGGCTGGGTGATCGTGTCAGACGACTGACACCTACTGTAGGGCAACCAAAAGCTTGGGTGTGTACTGTTGCTGGTACACCTGGCACATGGGTATCTGAGGGGAATTTATAGGGGGTTTTGTGGAAAATTTACTTGTTGATATATTGAAAGGTGGTAGCCTGTTTGGTGCCGCTGCTGTTGTTGTGCTTGCAAGCTTTGCTTCTCGCCTTATTTACTCGCTGTATAAAGGGGAAAGGTCAAAGATTGACAAGTCAATTAAGGTAGCAGTAGAGGATCAAAAGCTACTTAATAAAGAGATTGAAGGTTTAATTGCCATGTCCAGTGATAACAAACAAGCTATAAGCATACTGCTGTCTAAATATGAACAACTAAAGGAAGATCAAGCTGGGTTACAAACAAGGATTACTTTGTTAGACAACAGGGTGTCAGAGCTAGGCAAGGACATGCATACAGGCTTTTCTGATATAAAGACCTTACTTATACAGTTATTTGGGCAGAGGCGTAAAGATGGGTGATTTTAAGAATGCAGATGCTTTAATACCTGAAGACTTTATACTTGAGCATGACATGAAGGGCACGGCAGAGTATGCCATAGCTGACTACAGCAGGAAGCCTACCAGGGCATTGTTCTACGAATTTAAAAACCCTGCCTTAGAACCTACCTACACAGTGCACTTTCAAGACAGGCGCGTGGGTGACAAACTATACAAGTCTATGCGTTTAGTTTACATAAACACTTGTGACCCTACTGAATGGACTTTTGTACAACAGGTTTGCCATGGTGACTGGGAATACTGGAACCAGTTGCAGCGTGCTTTGAATAACTACATATTAAAGCCTAAGAAAGACAGTATTGAACGCTGGCGTAAAGAGATGGAAATGAAAATACGCAGTGACGCTTTACTTGCCATACACAAAGACAGTATATCAGGTGGCATGTCTGCTATTAGCAGTGCTAAATGGCTTGCAGAGGGCCGTTACAAGCTTAAGCCTACTACCAATAAAGCTAGGGAAGATGTGGTTGCACCTGCTGAGCAGGTAAGCAAGGAGCCTGATGTTTATGCAGAAGACATTCAACGTATGGCGCAGTACAGTATAGATAATGCAATCATCCAATAAGATAAATAAGCAAGACATAAAGCAGCTAGCAGAAACAGATTTTGCATTCTATGCAAGGCTTGTATGCCCTGACCTGTGCTTTGGTGACATACACGACCAGTTATTCAGGTGGTTAACAAGTACTGACAGGGACTTAGCTAGCCTTGTTTTACTGCCAAGGGGCCATTTAAAGTCAACTGTTGCTGCTATATGGACAAGCTGGCGTATAACGGTTGACCCAAAAGTACGTATATTGTACGTGTCAGCTACTAGCTCTTTAGCAGAAGCCCAACTTTACAGTGTAGGACAGATACTGACTAGCCGTGTATACAAACGGTACTGGCCTAACATGGTTGATGACAACAAAGTTAAAAGGGCTAGATGGAATACTAGCGAAATAATTGTGGATCACCCAGCTAGGCATAACACTCTTATAAGAGATAACACCCTTACAGCAGTTGGTATAGGTGGTAACATTACAGGTAGGCATTGTGATATACTTGTACTTGACGATTTAGTTGTACCTGACAACGTCACAACAACAGACCAAAGAAATAAGGTTGCTTCTGCATACTCACAATTAGCTTCTATTAAAGACCCTGGGGCTATTACTATTGCTGTAGGTACAAGATACCACCCTGACGACTTATACCAAGAACTATTAAGCCTAGAAGTGTATGACCATATTAAGGGCAGCAGTCGCAAGATGTACGACTTGTTTCAAAAGCAAGTTGAAGATTCAGGTGACGGCACTGGTGACTTCATATGGCCTAGACGGCAAGCTGCAAATGGGGCATGGTATGGCTTTGATGCTAATGTCTTGGCTTACAAGAAAGCTGAATACTTAGACAAAAACCAGTTTTTCTGCCAGTACTACAACAAGCCTAATAACGAAGCTACTAAGCTTATACAACCTGAATGGTTCCAGTACTATGACAAGAGCCAGGTGAGGTTTGTAGATGGTATATGCACTGTTGCAGGTAAGCCTGTACTGGTAACAGCAGGGGTTGACTTTGCTTTCAGTATTAAGAAAAAGACTGACTACAGCGTAGTGGCAGTTGTGGGCATGGATGCTGACAGGCGTGTATACATACTAGACCTAGCTAGATTTAAGACTGAAATGATATCAGGCTACTTTGCAGAAATTGAGCGGCTATACCTGAAATGGGGCTTTAAACGTATACGCATGGAAACGACCACAGCACAGCAGCAGATTGTGAATGAGTTAAAATATACCTACTTCCCCAATAACGGGATCTTATGTTCCATAGAGGAACACAGGCCTAACCGTAACCACGGTACAAAGGAAGAACGTATTCAGTCTACCTTAAAGCCCAGGTATGAGCAGCGAGTTATGTACCACTACAAAGGGGGTAACTGTGAACTACTTGAAGAAGAGCTGCGCTTTGAAAACCCGCCACACGACGATCTTAAGGATGGCCTAACTATAGCAGTGCTAGCAGCTAAGCCAGCAAGCAGGCAAATGCAGTCCGAAAGTTCTAACAGTAATGTCGTTTATCACCGTAAATTTGGAGGAGTTGCCTACCAATGAGTCAAGTAGAATGCCTAACAGGCCTAGCCAATCCTGACCACAAAGCTAAGCATGTAGCTGACATGTGGACTAAGTTTAAGACGTCTAGGCAGTCTTTTGAAGACGAAGTGGCAGAGTGCCGCGAATACGTGTATGCAACAAACACCAAACAGACAAACAATGCTAAGCTGCCATGGAAGAACAATACTCACTTGCCTAAGTTATGCCAAATTATGGATAACTTGCATGCTAGCTACTTTGAGTCGCTATTCCCTAATGAGGAATGGGTTAAATGGGACGCCTACAGCGCTGATGCAGCCGATAAGACTAAGGTGCAGGCCATTACTGCCTACATGGCAAACAAACTGCGTGTGAGTGGCTTTAAGGACGTTGTGAGCGATTTATTGCTAGACTTCATTTTATGGGGTAACTGTGTTGCTACCTGTGAGTATGTAGAAGACTATTATATTGATGACGAAACAAATGAAAAGGTTATTACCTACATAGGCCCAAGAGCTAGGCGTGTACCTATGGCAGATATTGTTTGGGATCCTACAGCAGCAAGCTTTGAGGCTAGCCCTAAAGTTGTAAGGTATGTTAAGACTCTAGGCGACTTGCATGCAGAAGCCTTATCAGAGCCCGAGCATTCTTATAAGCATGACATTGTACGTAAAGCCCTGGCTAACAGATCCTTTCATCAAGGCTCTAGCAGAACAGAACTAAGTATGTTTGACAGTATGGTTGTTGATGGCTTTGGCAGCTTTGGCATGTATATGCGGTCAGGCCTAGTGGAAATATTAGAATTCCATGGTGACATGTATGACCTTGAAACAGGTCTGTTCCTTAAGAACCACATTATAACTGTTGTAGACAGGTGTGACCTTGTGCGTTGCGAACCTAACCCTAGCTGGGTTGGTAAGTCATACTTTGTGCATGCACCTTGGCGTCAAAGGGCTGGCAGTACGTACGGGCAAAGTCCGCTCGTTAACCTAATAGGTATGCAGTACAGAATAGACCACCTTGAGAATATTAGGGCTGACTTGTTTGACCTTATGGCACTGCCGCCCATTAAAGTGCGTGGCTTAGTTGACAACTTCAAGTTTGGCCCTGGCGAAAAGATTATACTACCTGACCCTGACTCAGATGTAGACTTCCTACGTGTAGATGGCACAGCACTGCAAGCTGACAGCCAAATAGCAAACCTGCTTGCCTTAATGGAAGAGTTTGCAGGTATGCCTAAAGAGGAGCTGGGGTTCCGTACCCCTGGGGAAAAGACAGCCTTTGAAGTCGGGGAAATGAAGCGTGCACGTAACAAGCTGCCACAACAGAAGATTAAGTCCTTTGAGCAGAAAGTACTTGAACCTTTGCTTAACAGTATGTTAGAATTAGCGCGAAGGAATATTAACGCTATAGACACTATTAGTGTACTGGATACTGATACAGGGGCTTTAGAGTTCCTTAGTATTACCAAAGCAGACCTTACAGCAAAAGGAAAAATAAGAGCTGTAGGAGCTGACCATTATGCAATGCGCAACAATGTTTTACAGAATTACCTTGGCTTTAGACAGGCATTTGCAGCAGATCCAGCTGTTATGTCACACGTATCCGGATTAGCCGAAGCTAAGCTTTTTGAAGAACTGTTACAACTAGGCCGCTACCAGCTAATGACGCCTAACGTCAGGATATCAGAGCAAGCAGAAACACAAATGCTTGGCATTCAGTACCAAGAAAACATACAAGTAGCACAAGAACAAGAATTACCTGATGGTATGTAAAGATGCCTACTAAGCGCGACTATAAGAAAGAATATAAAGAATACCACAGCAAACCTGAGCAGAAAGCTAATAGAGCTAAAAGAAATGCAGCAAGAGCCACAATGGTTGAAGCAGGCCGTGCACGTAAAGGAGACGGTAAAGACGTTGACCATAAACGTCCTCTTAAGCGTGGTGGCGGTAATGGAGCTAGTAATCTTCGTGTTGTTAGCAAATCTACTAATAGGTCTGCTGGCGCTGCTATACGCTATGGGCGGGGAAAGTAATGACGAATAACCTAATAGAACGGCACGTTACAGCAGACAACCTTGACCGTGTACGTGTCGAATTCAAAGAGGCCGCACACTTGTTTGGGTATGTAACTAAAGCCATTACTGATATGGAGAATTCTATAAGAACTAAGGCTATGGCTGAGGATTTTAAAGGCGACTGGGCTTATAACCAAGCCTACTTAGTAGGGCAATTGAAGGCTTTAGATTTTTGTAAACAACTTATAACAAGGTAGGATTTATGGACAATGCTGACCAAGCTAGTCAAACAGCACCAACGATTTTTAACGATTTCATTGGGGCTGAGAAGAAGTATAAGACTGTCGATGACGCTTTAGCAAGCGTGCCCCATGCACAGCAGCATATTGCCAAGCTGGAAGCTGACAATAAAGCTTTGCGTGACCAGCAACTTGCCATCCAAGCGCGGCTAGATGCTTTGATCACGAGAAGCCCTTCTACAGACGGTGTGCAAGCTCTACCCCAGCAACCCACAGCCGGGCAATCTGTAGACATGGAAGCACTTGTTGAGAGAGCCTTAGCCAGGCGACAGTTAGAAGCTAAAACACAAGAAAACAGCAGCAAGGTAGCTGCTGAACTTAAGCAACTGTATGCTGACAAGGCAGAAAGTGTTTATGTGGAAAAAGCTAGGGAGCTAGGCTTAGATGTTCAAGACCTGAACAGCATGGCCGCTAAAAGCCCTCAAGCAGTTTTAGCTTTATTTAAACAGACGAACCAACAGCAGTCTGGCAGTGTACATGGGGGTGTTAATACCCTAAGCCTTGGTGGTGGTGAAAGTGTAGATGCGCTTATGGCAGTCTTAACAACTGACCCAAAGACTTACTACAGCAAAACGCACCAAGAGCGCTTATACAGAGCAATGGCTAGACAAAATAACAATTAGATGAGGTTTATATGATTAGATCAGCTGATACACACATCCGGGCCACAGTATACTCAGAAGAGATCAAAAGACTCTTATTAGCCGATCTTATGGCTGGTAAGTGGTGTAAATGGATCACGCCTGACTTTGGCCATGGCACTACGTACAGTGTACCCTCTATAGGTCAACCTATGGTTAAAGACTGGAACGAGAACGTCGATACCACTTCAAGTGCAAGAGATATTGGTGAGTTCACTATGATTGTTGATGAGGATGTGTATTCCCAAGACACGATCACCGACAAAGCAAAAGAGGACTCTTACTTTCTTGACAACCTGTATGGCAAATCACAGTTCGTTGCTGACCAAGTTCGTGTACTTAACGAATACTTAGAAACAGCAGTACTTAAAGCAGCTGGCCCTGGTGCTAAGTCAGGTGGTGGCCAAACAACCGCTAATGCCAACAGGATCAATAGCGCGGATCACCGCTTCAATGGTACTGGTACTAGCCGTGTAATCACCATTAACGACTTCCATTATGCTAGATCAGCTCTATCTCGCTCTAACGTACCTGGCCAAGGTTTAGTTGCAGTAGTGGATGAGTCTGTAGCTTATGAAATCAGCAAAATTGCTACTAACGTACTTTCACCAGTACCTATGTATCAAGATGCTATCGCTAACGGTATTGTTGGTGCTAACAGTCAATTCCGCTTTAACATCGCTGGGTTTGACGTTTATGTATCAC
>Ga0315294_10010813_pt1 | contig 10021 bp, 13 predicted proteins | sample YL17G13_40_MG_FD_203626 | JGI IMG/M metagenome (GOLD analysis project Ga0315294, IMG submission 203626) | Sediment microbial communities from Yellowstone Lake, YNP, Wyoming, USA - YL17G13_40 | ecosystem: Environmental > Aquatic > Freshwater > Lake > Sediment | place: USA: Wyoming | collected...
ATTATAAAACCGTGAAGATAGCGAAAACCATTCCATTCGCGCCTTTCATGTTTTTTGGCGTGTTACTTACATACATCCTGCAAGGCAGCCTTTTCTCTTATCTGCCTTTGTAATTTGTATTAGCAATAAACTTTATCTTCAAAAACAAATTTAATTTAGGCGCATATGCAACAGATAACATTTTTTACTGCAATCCTACTTACAACTTTATTGCTAGTACAATCCGCTTATTCCTATACCATCAAAATTTATGTCAACACCCAACCATCGGACACAGGCCAACAGCTTGCTAAAACATGCGATTGCGGAACAAACGCAACATGCGAATGCCCTGTGACATGCTACCATAACGCTTTATGCAGCTGCGTGCCTGGTGTGACAAATTATGGCAAGGCGGAAACATGGAACGGCACAGCTTTATTAAGCAACAGCAGTTGGACAAAACTTTATACAGCTGTAGCTACAACCCCCTGTACTGGTTATATGAATTACAGCGTTACTGGAACTGTTGGCGGCAGCTATCAGTATGACTGCTCTATTGATGATTTCAATGTAACAGAGGCAGCAGCGAACTGGTCCATAGTTTCAGGCAACATATACAGGATTTGCTTTTATGCAAACAACACCTCGCCTGTAAATTATTATTTAAGGCAAACCCCCACAGGGCCGAATATTTATACCGGTACGATAACACCAAGTGCAGTAGGCTGGGCTTGCGCTAATGTTGACCTCACATGGAGCTATAGTAATGTTGTCTTTGGCCGCACCTCAGGCTCGGTTGGCTATAGTTATGTCGACAGCGGCACTGGCAACAGTATATTCAACGGTGTCGCTCAAACATCCTACGACCGCTGGCATGCTGTTTGCATAGCTTATGGGTCATGCGGCCCTGGTTCTCGAGATCTTTATCTCCAAAAAGGATGGAACAATCTGATTGTATCAACAAAGGATTATTATGTATGCAACTCAACCTGCGCAGAGGGCTGTAGCGGTTTGGCAATAGCCTACTGGGACACTGCAAAAAGCAAATGGTATGGTACACCAGAGCTTAATGATACGATTAAAAATATAGAATATTGGATTTACGCACCACAAAGCTGTTCGTTCAGCATAATGGAGCACTAGCTGAAGTATTTTTGTGCAGCATGGCAGTTTCTTGTAAACATGTTTGGCGATTTCAATCTTATGCATGAAAAAACTACTACAGTGGGATGGCCTGTCAGATTTTGATCAAGTATCTGGTAACCCATGTCGCTAGCAAAACCTTTCTTCGTTGCATAATCCTTTACAAAGCTGCTGTACTCCTGCAGATTGTATGTTAGTTCTTCCATGTTATTACTTCCGGCAACAGTCGCATCAGCCTTTTCCACAATATTGTTTAGCAGGAAAGGCTGCTCGTTTAAAACTACGGATGATGTGTCGATTATTGTGTAAGGTTCCATCCACTTGCTCATAAAATAAATTATCGTCACTATTACTATCGCGGTCAGGATGTAAAACTGTGCCTTTCTGTTTTTAAATCTTGACAAACTGCGTATGCGGTATGCCATCAATAAGAATAATGTTTTCTTTTGTTATAAATCCTGCCTTCTCCGCCAAGGATATTATCTTTTTACCAAAAAGATTACCGCTTGTCGACTTTCTCATCATCTCTTCTGCTACAGCCTCATCAACCAGCGAGCCACCATAAAAGCTGCTGCTTATTTTTACACACAGCCTGCCTTGTACAAGTGTTCTGTCAAGCAGCTCCTCATCGCATATCGCAACCAGAACCTCCTTGCCAGATTTGAAAACCTTGGACCAGAACACCTTATCACTTAGATGCTTCTTACTGGATGTTTACTGCCACAGGCTTCGCATTTCATAAATATTATCCTATCTTCTTTCACTAATTTTGTGTCAGGTTCGCCACACTCCTTGCAGTAGACAAACCCCTTCACATAATCATCTATCTTTTTGTTGAGCATGGCAAGCTGTATGCGGCCTTGAAAAATTAACGTTTGTCCTTGCAGGTTGCCTGGTGTTGCCAATTCTTTAAACAAATATTTCGCGAAATGATGCGGCTCCCTTCTCATAATAGAGAGTATCTCGCCAAAATTTTTGAATATTGTTTTGCTACCGCTCACTTCACACGCTGCTAACGGTAGTTTAAACCTGCTGCTGCCTTCAGTCCTCTTAGGCAGCTTCTCCATAACCCTTTTCAGCATCTCTTCGTACTCCATAATCTATTCTTCTCCGCCAAACTTTTATAGCTGACGAAAGGGTTAAAAAAGTTAATTCCAAGCTATATAGCATGGATGCAACAGATATGGAGGCATTGGCAACAGAGGTTTTTAATGAGGCAGCACCTTTTTTAGAACCTATTGGCTTTTCTGCCCTGAAACCTGTTGTTGATAGCAATAGGTTTGACACAGAGGATAAAACACCTGCAACCGTTTCTGGTGGTCGTTTGTATATAAACGATAGAGCAATCCACAGGGTTCAAGGTAGCGAAAGGGAATGGATTGCATCTTCAATCTTACACCTTTCCATAGACCACTATCTGATCGAGGCTACTGCATACGGTAAGGTAGCATGCAGAAGCCCGCACGTCTTGGGTTTTGTAGCTGGCATAGAGGAAGATTTGCAAAACTACTTGGAGAAGGAATATGGTGGACGGTATGATTTTTCTGATTATAATGAAACTGTAAAAACGCAGCTAGCTGAAATTAATGCTACAACTAGCTCGGTAGGGCGTGATGCTTATAGGGTAGTAGAGCGTGCTTGCCATGATAAAGGCTGGGAGGGCTGTTTTGCAAGAGAAATACTGTTGTTTGCATGCAACCAAGGCGAGAATGTCTTTAAAGCAATAGTTCAAACAAGGAATACTGAAGAGCTGGCAGGATACCTTTTGTCAAGAAAAATAGCCAAGCTTTCGAAACAGCAGCTGCATATAAAGGATGCAAGACAAAGCTATGGAAAGGTGTGCGAATACAGGACATCCCGCAACCAGTGGCATAAAGTGAAGGATGAAATGACAAAACTGGCAGAAAGCATTAGAAATGCTGGCGAAGAAGATATTGCTAAAGAATTGGACTTGCTGAAGTGTAATTTTTATGGCAAATTCGATTATGATAGCATTTTCTGTGAAGCGCCTGACGATGAAATGCTTTCCAAATATTTCAAGCATTTAGGAGAGATAACCACAAAATTGAAAAAATGGTTTGAGGAACATGGACAAAAAGAGGCAAAGTTGTATTTTGGTGTCTAGATTTTAATTAACCTGGCATGCGTCAGCATTTGCGGTCCTTTTCTTGTCAGCAACACATCATTCTCCAACCTACAACCGCCTACACCTTCAACATAAACAGCCGGTTCTATTGTAAACACCATACCCTCTTGAAAAACTATTTTCTTTAGCTTCTCCCACCGTTTCTTTTTCCAACCTTTCGGCCTTTTTCTCGGCTTCCCTATATACGGCAATTCATGTATTTTTTTCCCAAGCCCATGGCCCATAGGATGTATCATATAAAATCCTCTTTTTTTAAGAAAGGTGTTTACCTTTTCATGCAGCCTCCAGCAAGACATTCCAATTTTTATCGATTTTATTGCTAGCTTGTATGCATCTTCAGTAGCTGCAACAATCTTCCTTTCTTTTTTTCCAATCTTACCAACAACAAACGGAATTGTTACGTCAGACTTGTAATTTTTATAGGACGCGCCGAAATCTATGTGACCAATCCCTGCGATTTTTTTATCTGTCACATGGGGTTTGGCATGCACCATTGCAGACCTCTCACCACATGACACCAGCGTGGCAAAGGATATGCCACAGCCTCGCCTTTTTATATGCTGCTCCACTCTTTTTTGTAATTCCTTCTCTGTCACGCCTTCTTTCAAGGCAGTTTTTATAATCGGAATGCAGGAATCAGAAACCCTTGCAGCCTTTTTTAGAAATGCAATCTCTTTACTAGTTTTAACAATGCTCAAACCAGCACACCATCTTTCATAATCAGCTTGTTGTCAGCATACATTTCTGCATTTTTCATGGTTTTGAAAAAGTCCCAGTGTATCGTTGCATCATTCTTACCGCCAAAATGCTTGTTATGCCCTATTGCCATGTGTATAGTCCCTTTAACCTTCTCGTCAACAATTATCATCCCGCCAGTTATTTTTGCCATATGATTTGTACCAATACCAAGCTCGCCTATTCTGTTTTTGTCGCCAGAAGCGTTTTTGTATACATCCTCGAAAGCTTTCAACCCTTTGTCAACAGAGTAATCTACCAGTTTACCATGTTTGAACTTCCACCAAACACCCTGTATCTGCATGCCGTAATGCAGGTTTGGTAAATCAAAAAATATCTCCCCGTTAACGGAATTTTCCACGGGCGCACAGAATATCTCACCTGCCGGTAGGTTAAGGTAACCACCTTTTTCTTTTTTCCACAACCCACTGTCCAAAATCATCTCTCGACCTTTCAATGAAAATTTAAGGTCAGTTGCCTCGCCTATTATTCTAATCCATTTCTTTCCTGCAAACCTCCTTTCATAGACTTTATTGACCTCATGCAGTTTGTAATAATTTACATCCATGGTGTTCCAGAAAATTTTATTCAGCTTTGCAAGCGGTATTTGCAATGACCGTGCTGTTTCTTTTGTTGGAAAACCAACCAGCACGCTTTTTATTGTTTTTTTCACTATCCTCCTATCCTTCAACTCCCTCAAAGGCTTTGTTGCCTTCCTTCTTATCTCGATTTTATTCTGCGGCAATTGCCTTTCCAAGAAAGGATCAGAATCGTCAAGCATTATCTCAACATCAACCTTTTTCGCAAGAATTTCCGACAGCTTGGAGTAGTGTTTCAGGTGTTTAATATCTATCGTTTTGTAGGTTTTTAGTGCAAGCCTATCGCTGCTGTAGTTTATGCTTGGATGTGCTCCTATTTTAGAAGCTTCGAAAGAAAGCGCCTCGGCAAAATCAAGCGAGTTCGGTCCAGCGGATATAATCACAGACTCCCTTTCTTTAACATTCATATTGACGTTTATTATGTTTTTTGCTATTCGCTGCAGTTTTTTCGAAAGGGACATATTTATTAAATTTGTCCGCACTGTAATAAATATTGGACTCGTAGCTCAGCTTGGATATATAACCAAAAAGAGCAGCTGCCCCCTATGCTGAGGAAAGCAGTTGGTCGAGGGTTCAAATCCCTCCGGGTCCGCTACATGATTTTAAAACAATTCTTGGCAGGTAGTATAAAAAACTATGTTTACGTAATCGCAGAAGAAAAAAGCAAGCATGCAGCTGTGATTGACCCAACTGAAGTAGAAGGTGTGTTAGACTTTTTGACAAAAAGCAAGCTGAAGCTTGTCTACATTTTCAACACACACTCCCACTATGATCATACAGCATGCAACAGCCAGCTTAGAAAGATGGGTGGCAGGGTTGTGGCATACAAGTCTGGCGACATTGCTGTTAGGGAAGGTAGCATGCTAAAGCTAGGCAGCATAGAAATAAAAATACTTCATACACCCGGCCATACGCAAGATAGCATATGTATTCTCGCAGAAAACAACCTGTTTACTGGTGACACGTTATTTGTTGAAGAGTGCGGCAGGACTGATTTACCTGGCGGCAGCTCTGAACAGATGTATGAGAGCTTGGGGAGGTTAAAGAGATTGCCTGGCAGCATAAAAATCCATCCAGGCCATCTTTACGGCGGCCCCTGCTCAACAATTGCCAGGGAAAAAGCTAACAACTACTGTCTAGCTGACAGGAGTAAAGAGGAATTTGTCAAATTCATGCGAGATTGAAAAGAACATTTATTAGCCGCGACAAAAATATTATATTGGTTTTATGCTGCCGCTCGTATTCGGTCTGGTAATTTTTGCAATCGTACTTGTTGTAGTTTTTAAAATCTTGAAAGAGATATTGGTCGGTCTGGTGCTAATCCTGCTTGTTGTAGTTGCAAGCACGCTTGTGCTTGGCTATTTCGATGCCTCCTCAATCCCGTTTATCGGCTCGTGGATTCCGAAATTCAGCAACACCAGTATAGTTGTTATAGTGAAAAACATGCTGTATAAAATGGAAATCCTTAGTGTTGCTCGAGATGCTGATAACAACCTCTTGATAAGTGTAACAAATACAGGCACGCTTGGCCTATCTGGTTTCAATGTTACGGTTGATGGCAATGCTGTTGGTATAAAAAACAAAGTGCTGCCGTTGAAATCAGGTCAGACTACAATACTGCAGACTGATTGGAACAAAGACTTTACAAAAATCTTGGTTAAAACACAGGATGCATCAACCACTTATACGGTGGTAAAGTGAAATTGAAGATCGGATTTTTCTCTTTCACATGCGATGAGGGATGCATGATAACATTTCTGGAAATCCTGAACAGAAAATATGCAGAATGGTCTGACAAAATTAATATATTACATTGTAGAATGCTGAAAAAGGCAGAGAAGCTAAAAGGCATGGATGTGGCATTTGTAGAGGGTGCAATATCAAGCAAAGAAGAGGAAAAACAGCTGAGGGAGATACGCGACAACGCTAAAAAGCTTGTAGCAATCGGCTCATGCGCAGCAGAAGGCTCGCCAGCAAACCAGAGGAATTTTTTCGACAGCAAGACTACAAGCGAGATAACATTCCTGCTGAAGAGGTTTAGGCTGAACGAGAAGGTTTATCCCTTGAAGAATTTTGTGGCTGTTGACGATGTTGTACCCGGCTGCCCGATGGTTGAGGAGAAGTTTATACAAATACTGGAGAAATATATGAGGCGTTGATATGCATAAAAATTTTGACATAACATTGAAAGACCTAAGCAAGATAGAAGGGCGGGCATCGCTGGATATAAAAGTGAGAAATGGCATGCTTTTGGATGTGAAGCTAAAAATAAGCGAGAGCAAGAGGTTTTACACGCAGGCGATAAGAGGGAAATCTTTTTCCAACATCCCACTGTTAGTGTCACGCATCTGCGGCACCTGCAGTATCGCACATCTCACATGCTGCACTGAGGCGGTTGAAAAAGCTATTGCTATAAAGCCTTCAGAACAAACGATGTTGTTGCGAAAGCTTGCCATGTACGGCACTGTATTGCGTGACCATGCCATGCATCTATACTTTTTCTGCCTGCCTGACATCTTTAGCAAGGATTCAGCCCTTGATTTTGAAGGACGGGAAAAAGAATTTTTACATGAAGCCTTGCATGTAAAGGCTGCAGGCAATGCCTTAGCAACACTAGTAGCAGGCCGGGCTGTCCATCCCACTTATGCAGTGGTTGGAGGTTTTACCAGTTTTCCTAAAAAGGATGATATAACTAAAGTTGTCAAGCAATTGAAAGAAGTTAGGCCTTATGTTTTTGATTTGATAGACATATTTTTTAGAAATGATTGGGAGTTCAAGCGGGATACTGACTTTGTAGCGCTAGCAACAAAAGATTTCAGCTTCTTGGAGGGGGAGATAAGGAGTACGGAAGGGTTGCATGTTCCGGAGAAAGAATATTATAACCATTTGCATAGGGTTGTTATACCTTACTCGCAAGCATCGGCATACGAGTTCGAGGGAAAGGAATACATGGTCGGTGCGCTTGCACGCATCAACCTCAGCAGGCAAAACTTACATAAGAGCGTGAGAAAGGATGGTGGCAGATATTTGCTGCCATTCCCGTCAAACAACATCTTCCACAACAACCTTGCCCAGGCCATAGAGATGCTGCACTGCATTGATCATTCAATAGAGCTGCTTGAGACAACTGACTTTAAAGAAGAGAAGCCTGTCGCTGCTGTGCCGAAGAAAGGTGTTGGCGTCGGAGTAATAGAGGCGCCGCGAGGCACGCTATACTACATGATGAGTATAGATGGTATGGGAAAGATTGTCGAAGGTAATATTGTAATACCAACAGCGCAAAACCAGATCAACATGCAGAACGACATCTGGGACTTGGTTGAACACAATCTTGACAAAAACAAGGAAGAAATACAACAAAGGGTTGAGAGACTGATTAGAGCTTATGATCCTTGTATGAGTTGCGCTACCCATTTTTTGAAGTTAAATTGGATTTGATCAATTCTGCAAGCTGTTCGATTGTTTTTTTGTTCAATCTGCTAGGCACTCCGAATATTTTCACCTTTTTGATCATCCCCAGCTTCTTCAATAGCTTCAGTGTCTGCCCTAAATCAAAATCATGTGTGGAATAAATCTTGCCAGCAACGATATCATCCATATTTTTTATAATCATTGGCCTTTTCAATCCTTTAACAACATCAAGAATATTCACCTCTTCATCATGCAATTCTTCCACGCTGTCAAATTCTTCAAACTCTATCTCAGGCAGCATTTTTTTTAGCAATTCAGCAGCCTTCAACGCTGTTGCATCCTTGCTGACAAGCGGGTTGCCGCAGACCAGGATTTTCATAAAAGATATTTAAAGATTAAAGTAAAAGAGATTTTCATGCACATGAAACTCAGGCGGATAGGGATTATTCACACACCATATAAAAGAATTGATGATGTTCCGATGCAGGCCTCATGCTCGTCAGCCGAAGGAACAGTAGTGGTTTATAGTAGATATGCCCGCGGTTTGAAGGATTTGGATATGTTTTCGCATTTAATGCTCGTTTATTGGGGCGATAATGTACATGAATACTTTCTTTCACGAAAGACTATGGACAATCGGCGGCATGGTATATTTACCACAAGATCTTTGGCAAGGCCCAACCCCATAGGAATTTCGATAGTTAAACTGTTAAACATTTCTGATAATCGTCTAAATGTTAAGGGCGTTGACATGCTTGACAATACTCCGCTGCTTGACATAAAACCTTACGTTCATGAGTTGGATTCAAGAAGAAGAACACGTCGTGGTTGGTTTGATAGCAGAGTACTTTACGATATAAGAAGTATAGGGCAAGAACGAAGTTTTATATCGAAATTTTGAAGAAATGATTCCTCTCTTCAGAACCTAGGGTGTAATCATTAAATCATTCCGCCCATTAGTCGTCATCAGATTCGAGGCTAGTAATCTAGTTATTTTTCAAGGCTATATTTTATATTAGCAATCCAAAATAATTTAAGGAGAGATTTGGATGGAAAGAAGTCTTTTGTTAGTTGTATTCACATTTCTGGCCCTTCTTAGCTTCTTCAGCTATGTTTACTCTATAACAACAAGCTCTCCGCTAGGGCAGTTCAATGTGACAATATTAAATGATACTAGCGTGACGCAACTGATCCTCAATTACACAAACTCCTATCAAGGCAATATAACACTATCTACAAATACCAGTTACGGCTCTCTTAACCTCGAAATACTCAACGCTTCAACAGATTCAAAATTGTCAGAAAATTATACGCAGGGTAATGCTCTAACAAAATGTGCAAACATAGGCATTACAGTACAAAACTATACAGGAAGTTATTCAACAGACCTTATAGGTTTAACCTCATCAGCAAGTCGCAATTTTACACTCATAATAGATAGCACTTATCTTGATTGCCTTCCTGGAGTATACTTGACTACAAAATTCACTATAAGAAATAAAACGCAAACCAACGAAACTGTAAATATAACAATACGTTATGATGCCCCAATATCATCCAAAAACACACTTAGCAAGCAAACAGGAATAGGCAGTTTTGGTGGAACACTGCCCGCAAATGCTTCTACTTATCAATCATTCTTTTTCAATGTTACTTCTGGAAATGACGGCGAGATAGCAAATATAACAGGCTTTGTAGTAAATCTAACAGCATCTAGTGATGTAGATTTATTCATTTTAAACAACGCTAATTTGCTCAAGGCAAAATCAATAAACAAATCCACAAATTCAGAATGGCTGCTGTTCAGTAAAACCGCAGATTTTAGCACTACATCAACCATGTGGGAGATAAGGGTTTACGGAAACAACACTACATCCTCAATAACATACACAGGCAATTTAATTTTCACAACATTAAATGTTACAAATTCAACCAACCAAATACCAAGTGATATAAACTTCAATGTGATGAACGCCACAACAAACACAACCATCAATCTCACACT
>Ga0315294_10010815_pt1 | contig 10019 bp, 5 predicted proteins | sample YL17G13_40_MG_FD_203626 | JGI IMG/M metagenome (GOLD analysis project Ga0315294, IMG submission 203626) | Sediment microbial communities from Yellowstone Lake, YNP, Wyoming, USA - YL17G13_40 | ecosystem: Environmental > Aquatic > Freshwater > Lake > Sediment | place: USA: Wyoming | collected...
CCTGCGGCCAGCCGTACTCGAGGTCCCAGCCGCGCGCGGTGTAGTATTCGTCCAGTAAGCGGGAGAAGCCGGCCTCGTCAATCGAGGTTCCGTCGGCCCGGCACGGCAACTTGAAGTGGGATGCCAGCCCCTCCTCCATCTGGCGGGTGCGCCCGGCGCGGGCCAGCATCGCTCGCTCCAGCGTGAAGGCCCGCTCGGCCGCCCGCGTCATCTCCTGGCGCGTGGCGGCCACCCCGGTCACGGCGGCGAACAAGCGTAGGTCCAGGTCCAGGTCGCCGACGACCTCCTCCGCCTGCTCCAGTTCTTGCCGGTTCGCCAGCGGCCGCAGCACCTGCGGGAAGGCAAAGTCACACAGCGGCAGCGAGTCAATCAGCACGTGCTGGTGCTGGCTCCAGATCGCCACCGGAGCCTTGTGCTCGAAGGTCGGCTCCAGCGCGCCGGCGTAGCCCCACACCTGTTCCGACAGCCGCCGGAGGATGCGCCGCCCCATCTCGGGGTCAACCGTCACGAAATCCGCCAGGAGCAGCGAACTATTGTGCGCTCCGATGGAGGGGTCGCGGCTCTCGCTGGCGTACATCATGGCGGAGATGACCCAGAACGGCAGCGGCTCCTCGTCCCAGAAGCGCCCCTCGCGGTGGGCGGGGAAGCCGAAGGCGAATTCCAGCCGCCGCCCCAGCGCGATCAACTCGGCCTCCAGTTCCCCCTCCAGTTCGTCCATGGCCCGCAGCAGGTCATCGGCGAACAGCGCGCCCAGCCCCTGCCGGTAGGCCAACTGGTGCATGAACTCCTCGAACCAGTTGGGGTCGTTGGGGGCCAGGGGAAAGCCCCGGACCTGGTGGACGCCCAGCTCCTGGCAGCGGATGAACCAGGGCTGCATGACCAGGCGGAACCAGGCATCCAGCCCCAGGCTGTTGCAGGTTTCCTGGAGCGCGCTCTCGCGGGTGAATCCGAAATGGCCGCTCGACGGAATCTCGACTCCGCCGCCGCTGTATTTCGTGCCCTCTATCAGCCCCTCGATCCAGGCCAGGCCGGGGACACAGTGGGACGGCGTGCGCCGCCCATCCTCCCGCCGGCCATAGGTGCCCACCTGGCAATCGAAGGTACAGGCCTGGCTGCACACCGGCCGCCGTTTCCTGGGCTCCCCGGACTTGTGATACAACCCCTCGTACAGCACGCCGGTGGAGGGAGCGACCTTGTACGTCCCCTGGCCGAGCACCTCCCGCAGCAGCGCCTGCGGGTCGGCCACCGGCACCCCGCCGGTGCCGCGCACGGCGATGGCCTTGAGGTGCTTGCTGCCCCACACGGCCCCGAAGCCGCTGTGGCCGGCGGCGTTGTCTTCGGCGTGTTGCACGGTGGCGAAGCGCACGCGCTGCTCGCCTGCCGGGCCGATGGTCAGGATTTGCACCTGGGAGCCCAGGCGCTCTTTGAGCGCCAACTGCGTCTCGCGGGCGTCCAGGCCCCACAGTCCTGCGGCGTCCACCAGTCGAGCCCGGCCATCCTGGACCTCCAGGTAGACCGGATGGTGGGCCCGGCCGTGGACGACGATGGCGTCGAAGCCGGCGTACTTGAGTTCCGCGCCGAACCAGCCGCCCAGCGTCGAGTGGGTGTACCAGGGTCGGGGGTAGACGCGGGGGGAGAGGCTGCCCATCAGCGTGCGCCCGGAGGTGGGGGCCAGGGTCCCGGTCAGCGGCCCGGTGGCGACGATGACGCGGTTCTGCGGGTCGTAGGGGTCCGTGCGGGGCGGGATCTCGTCCCAGGCGATGCGCGCCGCCAGCGCCCGCCCGCCGACGTAGTCACGGGCGTAGACCATCGTGTCGCGGGTGGTGATCTTGCCGCCCGTCAGATCTACATCGAGGATCTTGCCCACCCAGCCGAAAGGCATCTTCTCCTCCATAGTGCGGCCTCTTGCTGCAACCTAATCTGTATTAACGCAGAGGCGCAGAGGCGGGGAGGCGCAAAGGTGGCAAATTCTCTGCAACTCTGCGTCTCCGCGTTGAGTGATTGCACAGTTGATGCAGATATCACAGGGGAATTCTGCACAGTCACTCTCCCAAATCGTCCGCGATCAGCCGGAACTGCTCCAGCGCCGCTTCCAGGTCTTCCACGATGTCGGCCGCCAGTACGTCCGGCTCGGGCAGGTGGGCCGACTCCTCCAGCGACTCATCCCGCAGCCAGAAGATGTCCAGGTTGACCTTGTCGCGGGCCAGCAGTTCGTCGTAGGTGAAGGGGCGCCAGCGCCCAGCGGGACCCGCGCCTGGCGCGGCCTGCCCCGACCAGGTCGGGGTGCGTGCGTGCCGGTTGGCGGGATTGTAGCAGGCCACGAACTCGTCCAGGCCGGCGCGGGTGAGGGGGTTCTGTTTCAGCGTAAAGTCCTGGTTCGTGCGCAGGTCATAGATCCACAACGTCTTGGTGGCCGCAGTGGGGCCGCCGGGGTAGCGGTCGAAGAACAGCACGTTGGCCTTGACCCCCTGCGCGTAAAAGATGCCGGTGGGCAGCCGCAGCAGGGTGTGGACGTCGCACTCGTGCAGCAGTTTGCGGCGCACCGTCTCGCCCGCGCCCCCCTCGAACAGGACGTTATCGGGCACGACTACGGCCGCCCGCCCGTGGATCTTGACAATGCTGCGCACGTGCTGCACAAAGTTGAGTTGCTTGTTGCTGGTCGAGGTCCAGAAATCCTGGCGCACCACCGTCTGCGCCTCGCGGCGGACTTCTCCCTCGTCGGTGATGTAGGTGACGCTGCTCTTTTTGCCGAAGGGCGGGTTGGTGAGCACCACGTCAAAGTACTCGCCCGGGTGGCTGGCCAGCGAGTCGTCCACGCGGATGGGGGACCTCCCGCCATTGGCCCCGATCCCGTGCAGGTACAGGTTCATCACGCACAAGCGGGCGGTGTTGTCTACGATCTCCCAGCCGTGGAAGGCCTGGTGGTTCAGGTGCTCGTACTGGTTGCGGTTGAGCCGGTAGTGCCGGGTCACGTAGTCGTGGGCGGCGATGAGGAAGCCGCCGGTGCCTGCGGCGGGATCGCAGATGGTCTGGCCCGGCTCGGGGCGCATGACGTCCACGATGGCCTGGATGAGCGGGCGCGGCGTAAAGTACTGCCCCGCGCCGGATTTGGTGTCCTGGGCGTTCTTTTCCAGCAGCCCCTCATAGATCTCCCCCTTGACGTCCATGTCGAGCCCGGTCCACGTCTCGCCGTCAATGAGGGTGATCAGCCGGCGCAGTTTGGCCGGGTCCTGGATGCGGCTCTGGGCCTTGCGGAAGATGACGGGGATCAGCCCTGAGCCTTTGCCCAGGTCGGTGAGGATGGTGCGGTAGTGGCGCTCCAGCTCTGCCCCTTCCAGGTCGCGCAGGCTGGCCCAGTTGTAGGCGGGGGGAATGGCGCCGGGCTGGCCCGACAGGGTGACCTGTTCGTCGTCCATCTTGAGGAAGAGCAGGTAGGTCAGTTGCTCGACGTAGTCGCCGTAGGAGACGCCGTCGTCGCGCAGCACGTTGCAATAGTTCCAGAGGCGCTGGACGATGGTGGCGGATTCGTTGGTCATTGCACCTCTGTTCTCAGCGGAGTCCTTTAGCAGAATCATTTCTGGCCGTGATCATCTCCGCCTCGAAGGCAAGATGGGTGGCCGGATCGTCCGTGCCGCGCAGTGATCCACCTGCGCCTTGCAGACGAAGAGTTGCGGCTGGGGCGCGGAGGCAATGATAAACGGCGAGTGCGTGGTGGCGACGATCTGCAGATTGGGAAAGATCTTGAGCAGGTTGCCGATGAACCGCTTTTGCCACTTGGGGTGGAGTTGGTTTTCTGCCTCGTCAATGAGCACCAGCCCCGGCGTCCGGCACAGGTCGTTGAGGGGGGTCTTGTTCAAGAAGTGGACCGAGTACATCTTGCCCAGCAGGCTGACCATGTTTTGAATGAGATAGGCGTTGCCGCCGCTGAGGTTCGCCAGGGGGACGGCCTGCCCATTCTGGACCACGATAGGATCGTAGGTGGCGCGGGCGACGTGGCTGAGATAGCCGCCGTCCAGGAGGCTGGCCGCGATGATTTCTTCCAGGACGGCGTAGAGGCGCCCGCCGGCGGTCCGCTCGGCTGGGTCTTTGCTGTCCCGCAGACGGCCAGTCCGGAAGGCCAATGGTTCCTTCCTTTCCACATCACGACCAACGCTACTACTCTTCATTCTCCCAATCGGGGCTGCCCATCACGATGAGTTCCTTGCCATCCTTGAGACGAACGCGCCGCCCTGTCGTCTGCTCAAAGTGCACGATCTTCTCCGGCGGCTTACCGTGGCGCGCCAGGAAGTCGAAATCGTCCATCGTGAAGGCAGGGGTGTCCGGTGCGTTGGGCAAGGACAGCACGTACTGAGCAAAAATCTCACGCGCGGCAATCAGGTCGCGCGGCAGGCGGAGTTGGGCAGTCCGGTTACAATGGAGGGCAGTCAATACGACGGTTTTGGCTTCCTGTGCCCCGACTGTCTCAGGTTTCATCCCGCCCCGGGCCCATACGCTCAAAAATTCCCTGAGCGCTCGATCTGGAGGGCTTGCGGGGGTTACGAGGATGTCTTTGACGGAACCATCCCACGGTGGGTTGTAGTCGAGCAGGAAGCCCATGCCTTGGGCGCGCTTCTTGCGGGGGCTCGTGTACCAGAACACGATGACGTAGGCCTGCGACTTGCCACCAAACATCCCCGCATCGTCGTAGTAGTAGGCCCGGAAGAACAGGTTGGGAGGGCGCTCGAACGACCTGGTATCTACGCCTGCTGCTTTCATCCAGCCCAGCGCGGCCGGTCGCACGTCGGCACCCAGCGACTGGCCGGCGACCACGTCCTGCAACGTGCTCACGTAGCCGCGCTGGCTCAACCAGCGGGGCACAACTCTGTCCAACCGGTCACGCATCGGTGCCGGCGCGGCCAGGTAGGCCCGCAGCATCGTTACCACCAGAAAATCCGCTGCGACGTCGCGCGCGATGGCGTCCAGGTCGGCCTGGATGGCTGCGTCGTCCTGGTGGAGCAGCGCGTCGCCGGCCCACAGGGCGTCCAGGCGGGGCCGCAAGGTGGTGGCCGGAGAAATCTTGGGCGCGTGTTTCTTTTTTCGTTTACTCATGGCATCATCCACCTTCGGGGCTCTTTTGCCCACCAGGATGGCTCTTGGCCGAGGCCGCCGGGCGATAAAGTCGCCCGGCTACAGAGCAGCGCCCGATGAATCGGGCTTGTTCGTGGTCTAGAACAAGTCCAATTGTCGAGGGTGTGTCCCTTTACGATTGCTCTCCTGTACCTTCCCTTCGGCCTGCTGCCCTGCCTTCGCGGCCCGGATGCGCTCCAGGAGGGCTGATGCGGGTTCGTCGTGCGGGTGCTGGGGCACCAGGCGGCCCTGGAAGGCGCGTTTGAGGATGGATTGGCGCAGCCGCCTGGCGCGGGCCAGGTTCGCCTCCACGGCGGCCTCCAGCGCCGCCACGACGGACAACCGCCGCTCGACCTCCTCGACGATGCGGTGCTGTTCAGCGGGGGGGGGGAATGCTATGACGAATCTGGAAAGCCCAGCGGCTCCCAGGTGTTGGATGTTGACGCCTCTGGCAACTCTGCCAAAGTGTCCTGTGAGCGCGTCTGTCAGGAAGTGTATATGAGCAAATTCAGGAGGCAGGTTGAACAGGCGAACTCGAATCAATGTGTTTTGGAAGCCACACTCTGGAATTTCCTCCCTCCATATGAATGGCTTACCCACTTCATTTGGACTACCAGACGCTTCGGCAAGCAATATATCGCCCTGTTGTAGACGGTTACTATCCCAGATTCCTGGGGGAAAGTCCATCGTCTTGACATCCGACAGGTCCACTCCATTCCACGTTGCGTTGGCGGCTCGTAGATACGGGTGCATATTGGGGCCTTGGTGATGCTCCGGCGATCTCTGCCGTCCTAACTGCACGTCCCCGATTTGCTCTACCGTTGCCCATTTCCACCCCTCCGGCAGCTCCGGCAGCCCTTCTGTATCCGGCGGCACGGGTTCTTCATATCGCTTGCCTGGATGCGCCTCCTCCCACCGCTTTCGTCGCTCGGCCAGGATGCGCTGGAGCAGGACGCCGGCAGGCTCGTAGTCGCGCCTCTCCGCACGGGCCAACTCTGCCTCCGTGGGCACCAGCCGCCCCTCGCAGGCCGCCTTGAGCACGGAGGCCTTGAAGCGCCGCAGGCTGGTCCGCGCTCGCTCCAGCGCCGCCACCGCCGCGTCCAGCCGCGTGAACTGCGTCTCAATGGCCTCGACGATGCGGCGTTGTTCGGGGAGTGGCGGGAGGGGGAGTGGCGTCCGTTGAAATTTCGATTTGTTGACTATGGTAACTGTGGTCGCAGATGCAACGCTGTTCAGCCACTGTCTGACTTCGGTAGTCTGGAAATAGTGGAAGCCATACTTCGGCAGGATTTCTGATGGGAATATCACAGCGTTGATCTGCTGGTTGAATGCAACTGGGATGCTGTTGATTCCGGTCTTCCCCAGGATACCTATGCACGAGACAAGCACGGACTGTGCTGGCAGAACTCTTGCCAATCTTGCTCCTGCCTTGGATAGCTTGTCAGACGCATCGGATATCACACCATTGTTCAACTCCGGTGGCTTTACAAGGGGCAAGAATTCACCATAGTTGCTGAGGTTCTTCTTAGAAGGGGTAGTGCCGGTAACCACCTCAGCACATTCCCCCACAGTTGTCCACACCCATCCCTCCGGCAGAGGCCATACCCCGTCCTGTTGGCCCACCGATCTGCCGATCTGCCGATTTGCTGATTTGCTGATTCGCCGATTCGCTGACTCGCCCACTCGCCCACTCACCGATTTGCCGATTTGCTGATCTGCCGACTCGCTGGACCTCACTTGCGTCTCCGCCTCGACGAGGCTCAATGATTGTACATCGTCTTGGGTATGAACGCAAAAGAGGAGTGGTACTTACTGTCAACGGATTCTTGGAACAGATTGAACGGAAACGCCCAATCCGTGCAATCCGTTCCCCGAATCCGATGACAGCGTGCCTGATGACAGCCTCACGCGGCCAGCCGCTCGTTCAGTTCATCCAACAACACTGCCAACTCGTCCCCGAACAGCCCGCGCGCGGCGAACAGGCCGCCGTGGTCGTGCATCTCCCCGTACTGCAAGTCCTGCGCCGTCACGCTCAGGTTGAGCCCGATCGCTTCCGCGATGCGGTCGAGCCACCAGCGCTGCTCCGGTGTGAACGTGCGCCCGCCCGCCTCCTGCGCCGCCAGCCAATCCTGGTAGCGCTGCTGCACGCGCTCCGGGTAGGGCACCAGTTCGTCGTCCATCTGCACGGCGCGGCGCACCAGCGAGACCAGGTCGGTGAGCACCCGCTCGGCTCCCGCGCCGCGCACCCTGTCTTGCTCCAATTGGACGTAGGCCTCCCACAGCCCCTGGGTCGTCCACACGTGGGGCGGCTGCTCGATGCGCTCCTTCAACTCCTCGATCTGCTGGAGCGTCAGCGCCCGCCTGCGGTAGGGCTGGTCGAGCAGCAGTTGCAGGGCGGTGATCTCGTCGCGGTGTTGCAGGACGAACTGGCGGAAGCCTTCGACCACCTGGCGGGCGCGCGCGGTGGCGTCGGCGCTGTAGGCGGCCTCGACCAGGCGGTCCTTGATGGCAACGTGGATGATCTGCTCGCTGCGCTGCTGGACGTTGGCCAGCCGCTCGCGCAGGTCGGGGTCGTGGAAGGGCCTGGCCGCCTCCTCCATGCGCCGGTGGCGCACGGCGGCCATTTCCTCCGGCGCCGGGTCGGCCAGCCCCTGCGCGCGGGCCGCCTCCAGCGCCAGGTCGGGGTCCACCGCGTCGAGCAGTGCGTGCGCCAGTTCCCGCGGCGACTGGCCCCCGCTGGCCTCACGGATGGCGGCCCGTTCCTCCTCGGTGACCTCTTTCTCCAGCCGGGCCAGCCGCACCGCCAGTGAGGTAAAGGCCTCCTCGGACAGGATGCCCCAACTGATCTGCTCCAGCAGTGCGCCGAAGGGCAGCGAGCGCTTACGGTCGAGCGTGCCCACGTACAGCTTGGGGTGGTCCACTGCCCCCACAGCGTCCACGATCACAAAGTGGGTCTTGCGGTGGGCGTCGCTCGTCACTGCCCGCAGTTCGGTCTCGCTCACCACGCGGGTGCCGCGCCCCAGCATCTGCTCGAAAAAGTTGGCCGAGTTGACGCGGCGCATAAAGAGCAGGATCTCCAGCGGCTTGACGTCGGTGCCGGTGGCGATCATGTCCACGGTCACGGCGATGCGCGGGTTGTACGAGTTGCGAAAGTCGTTGATCAGGTCCTGCGGGTCTCGTCCGGTGACCTTGTAGGTGATTTTTTGGCAGAACTCGTCTCCCTGGCCGAACTCTTCGCGCACGATGCGCACGATGTCCTCGGCGTGGCTGTCGTCCTTGGCGAAGACCAGCGTCTTGGGCACGATGGTGCGCCCGGGAAAGATCTCGGTGAACAGCCGGTCGCGGAAGGCCTGCACGACGGTACGGATCTGGTCCGGCGCCACCACCGCGCGGTCCAGTTGCTCGGGGCCATAGTCCAGTTCCTCGTCCATCTCGGCGGCCCGCTGCTCGCGGGTGCGGCGGTCACGCCTGTCCACCCACTCCCCCGCCTCGATCCGGGCGCCTCCCTCGGTGACCTCGGTGCGGATGCGGTAGACCCAGCCGTCCACGTTGACGCCGTCGGCCACGGCGCGCTCGCGCGTGTACTCCATCACGCGGTTCTGGTGGAAGAAGCCGTAGGTCAGTTTGGAAGGGGTCGCCGTCAGGCCGATCAGGTAGGCGTCGAAATACTCCAGCACCTGCCGCCACACGTTGTAGATGGAGCGGTGGCATTCGTCAATCACGATGAAATCAAAGTACTCGATGGGCAGGTTCGGGCTGTACGCCACCTCTTTGGGCTGGTCGCCGAAGAAGTGGCGCAGCGCCGCCAGCGGGTGCTCCTCCATCTCGGGGTCCATCTCCGCTTCGCCGCGCAGCATCGAGTACAACCGCTGCACGGTGGTGATGCAGACCTTGGCGACGGAGTCGAGGGCATTGGAGCGCATGTGCTGGACGTTGTACAGTTCGGTGAACTTGCGTCCGGCCCCGAGGCCGGCATCTTCAGGTGTAACGAACCGGGCGAACTCGTTGCGGGCCTGTAACCCCAGGTTGGTGCGGTCCACCATAAAGAGCACCCGGTTGGCCCCGGCGTACTTGATCAGCCGGTAGACGAAGTTGACGGCGGTGTAGGTCTTGCCGCTGCCGGTGGCCATCTGGAGCAGGGCGCGGGGGCGGTCCTCGGCCAGCGAACGCTCCAGGTTGTGGATCGCCTCGACCTGGGCCTGCCACAGCCCGGTTGTGACGAGAGGCGGCATGTGGCGCAGGCGGGTGCGCAGGGTGGGGGCGGTTTGCGAGCCGCCCGCCCCGATCCATTTGAGCAGCGTCTCGGGCCGGTGGAAGGTGAACAGGCGGCGGCTGCGCGCGGCGGGGTCGCGGTCGTCGGCGAAGAAGGTTTCGACGCCGGTGGACTCGTAGCGGAAGGGGAGCGGGTCGTGCCAGGCCAGGGGGCGGAGCGCGGCGGGCAGCCCCGCGCAGTACTTGAGCGCCTGCGGCTCGACGCCGCTGAGGGGGGTGCCGGCAGGCTTGGCCTCGACCACGCCGATAGGCCGCCCGCCGGCGAACAGCATATAGTCCACCTGGCCGGTGGCGAGGGGGAACTCACACACGGCGACGCCGGGCGCGGCGGTGCGGTTCATGCGCGGGCGGGTCTGGACCTGCCAGCCGGCGGCCTCCAGCAGGCGGTCAATCTGTTGGCGGGCCTCTTGTTCAGGCGTGAGCGTGGGCACAGGCGGGCTCCCTCGTGACGCTCAGGCGGTCACAGGTGACGTCAAGCAGAGACGATTTTTATTGCATTCTGCCTGCAGTATAGCCCAACCTTGCGGAAAGTCAACAGCCTACCGCACCACAACCCGCTGGGCGGCTGCCATTCGCATGAGCAGCGGCAAGTAGCACAAACAGTCTCCGCCGGTGCCATACTCCACGTCCGTACCCTCTTC
>Ga0315294_10010818_pt1 | contig 10017 bp, 9 predicted proteins | sample YL17G13_40_MG_FD_203626 | JGI IMG/M metagenome (GOLD analysis project Ga0315294, IMG submission 203626) | Sediment microbial communities from Yellowstone Lake, YNP, Wyoming, USA - YL17G13_40 | ecosystem: Environmental > Aquatic > Freshwater > Lake > Sediment | place: USA: Wyoming | collected...
GAAAGTTTCGAGAACGATCTCGGACGTTCCGTCAAAAGCTACCCACCAAACCAAAGGCACAAAGATAATCACCACCAGGCATATATAAAGCAGAACCGTAATAAATGCCCATTTTGCCATTTGGCACTTCTCTTTCTTATTTGGAGGTTCTGAGGTTATGAAATACCTCTTGACATTTTATTTCACCGAACCGTTATTTCATATGTTTCAGGATAATCGAACGGCAATGTTTCTTCAACAATAGCTTTATTGATATTTGGTATTCTCTGCGGATTGGCCAAAGATGAATCCGGATAAAAAATCAGGCCATCCTTAATATGGTTACGACTGGAAAAAAAACCATTCACAACCATAATTTTTAGATGGTTGTGCTTTGGAAAAACCACTCACAACCACGTTGAAAGGATGGCCTATGAAAAGTATATCAAAGAAACCACAAAAGATTCTTGGTTGCTCGCGCGCAACATCAAACCTCCCACACAGCCTGTCGATTGCATCGTGAAGCAAATGACAGACTGCGCCTTCCTTGGCATACCTCATAATGCGTTCACACGGCCTGACAATTACCTTAGATAACTGCTCTGGGATCAGTAAGTCTGCTTTCAGCGGACGAATCATCGCTGCGCTGCAGGTCTTGCCGCCAGCTTCGCATTATTTCTTAGGTGCCGGCGCTGTCGTTTTATTGGGCTCTACCGGCTTCGTGGGTTGGCTCTTCTTACAGCCACCCAGAACCAGAGCGGATACCAGCATAATTGCCAACATTATGGAGATTAACTTTTTCATCGTTATACCCTTTCGTTAAAATCTTCCCCGCCAAAGGCGGGTCAATCCATCGCCGTCAGAAACACGGACAAGCTGATAGCTTTGATTATGGCTAACCGATGTAGCCCAAACCAAATGAGTTTTTATACTTAAAATCATAATCTTGGTATATCTGCGCAAAAATGCAAGCAAAATCCTGTTAAATAAAAAAGTAAATTTTGCTATGAGTATTGCCTCGGAGGCCGGAATACATAAAGGCCTCCATCTAACCAATGCCCAATACCAATCACATCAAACTTTTTTGAAAACGAACTTTCACACGCCGAAGTCGTAGTAAAGTATAAGCGAAACCACGGGCTGGGGTTTTTAGACTCCTCTTCCTCTCTCCCGACCCCAGCCCATTCTTTTGACGCCCATTTATAGAACGAATAATGGATGCCTCACACAGTCATTTTTGGAAACTCGTAGTTTCGTAAGTCGATTTTATAACCATACCAAAATGTGTGGTGAAGGTGTAAAAAAGGCCTTTCTGCCAATATTAGATAGTTATGTCCCGTGCAAGATTGTTTGACCTAATCGGCCTTTGTGGTATAATAGTCTTCTGGTTGCTGTAATAAGGAGATGTGAACCAATGGCCAGAAAATCTATAAGAGCAATTTTCCCAGGCTCCTTCGACCCGATTACAAATGGGCATCTGGACGTTATAAACCGCGCCATAAAACTCTTTGACGAGCTTATCATTGCAGTTGGCAGAAGCCCGGTCAAAAATCAGCTCTTTACGCCCGAAGAGCGGGTCGAAATGATAGCCGAGCTAATAGGCGATATGCCTGGCGTTTCGGTAGAAAGTTTCGATGGGCTAACAGTGGAGTATGCCGCCAAGAAAAAGGCTGATGTTATCCTCCGTGGCCTGCGAAGTCTTACCGACGTCCAGTACGAGTTTCAACTCGCAATGACCAACCGCGCTGTGGCTGGCATAGAAACGGTCTTTATTATGACCAGTGAGCAGTATGGCTTTACCAGTTCGACCCTGATTCGCGAGGTAGCTTCGCTCGGCGGCAACCTCTCAAATTTGATTCCGCCCGGTGTCTATGAGCGCTTGAAAAAACGCTTTAAAAAATCGAAAGATTAGAATCGGCTGCTTGCAATAGCTTCAATCGTACTGCTGTGATTCTGCAATACGTTGCAAAATGCAAACCCATAAATTACAGAATGGGGTCTTGTGTCGATATCGGGAGTTTTGTCTTGTTTACGGTTACTGTTGAAACGCACTTTAGCGCATCGCATCAGTTGACCTTGCCGAACGGCTCACAGGAACCTCTCCACTACCATAACTGGGTCGTTACAGCCGATGTCAGTCGCGACAGGCTCAACAGTATGGCAGTTGTGATGAACTTCCAGAGACTCAAGGCGATAATCGATAATATTGTGGCCGAGTTCGATAATGCGGCGCTGAATAATGTCCACTACTTTCAGCAGAATAACCCTTCGGCCGAGAACGTGGCCAGATACATATTTGAAAAACTCGAGCCAAAACTGCCTGAAGGCGTTGGGCTTGAAAATGTTAAGGTTGCCGAGGAGCCAGGCTGCTCAGCAAAATTCAGCAAATAATAAATCCCCCTACAGCGGGTTTACAAATTTGACGATTATTTAAGCAGGGTTTTTGGTATAATATAAATATCTACGAGTGTGTCGATATGCAGTGCCAGATTTGTAACAAAAATGAAGCGACTATTCACCTGACGGAGATCGCCGGTGGGATGCGCACCGAGATGCACCTTTGCGAGCTTTGCGCCCACGAGCAAGGTATTGCCATCAAGACTAATATTCCTATAAACGAGTTGCTCAGCAGCTTGCTTGCCGTCCAGCCAACAGACGATGAGCTGACAGGACGTCCGGACAAACAGCTCTCTTGTCCACACTGTGGCTTTACGCTGGACCAATTCCGAAAGGAAGCGCTCCTGGGCTGCCCCTATGATTATGAGATTTTTGAGAAATCGCTTCTGCCGCTTATCGAAAAGGCTCACAACGGCAAAACAACTCACTGCGGCAAATTCCCTTCAAAAGTACCACGGGATGCAAGAATGCAGATAGAGCTTCTAAACCTGCGACAGCAACTGGAAACTGCGGTGCAGAGCGAAGATTACGAGCTGGCAGCTAAACTACGTGATAAAATAAGTGCAATTGAAAAACGTAAAAGTGATTGTTGAACGCAATACGAATTATGAAGCTGACCGATTTAAGTAGCGACATAAACGAATGGTTTGGTGGCTCCGGACCGCTGGCAGACATCGTTATATCCTCGCGGGTTCGTCTGGCCAGGAACCTCGCTGGCCATAAATTCCTGAGCCGCTGCTCAAATGCTGAAAAGTCCGACATACTTAAGAAGCTAAGGGATGTCCTGATGTCACTCGACCTCGGAGACAAGGTCTTCTATATCAGCATAGACAAGGCTCCGGCTCTGGACAGACACCTGCTGGTGGAACGACATCTCATCAGTAGAAACCACGCCTTCGGCAAAGGCCCGCGAGGAGTCGTCATCGCCCAGCGCGAATTCTTCACCGCTATGATTAACGAAGAGGACCACCTGCGATTGCAGGTACTCAAAGCCGGTTGCCAACTATCTCAATGTGCCAGGCAGGTGCACCATATCGACGATATGATAGAGCAAAAGGTCGAGTTCGCCTTCAGCCCCCGCTACGGGTACCTGACAGCCTGCCCGACCAACCTCGGCACCGCAATTCGAGTTTCGGTAATGCTCCACCTGCCGGCTCTGAAGATGACCGGCCAGATAGAAAAGTTCTTCAATGCTGCCAGAGATATGAACCTGGCCGTACGCGGACTTTTTGGGGAAGGCACTGAGGCAGCAAGCGACTTATATCAGTTATCCAATCAGGTAACACTCGGTGTCTCAGAGTCGGCCATCGTCACGGAGTTTGAGAACACAATCATCCCGGAAGTAGTCGAATATGAAAATGCCGCCAGAAATCAATTGCTCACCAAGCAGCCTGATATACTCGACGACAAAATCTCTCGGGCAATGGCGCTTTTACAAAATGCTCATCTGATAAGCTCACAGGAAGCGCTCTTTCTCTTAAGCCACCTGCGGCTGGGTATCAATATGCACAACCACATGGGAGCTTCAACCCCCGCCATAAAGCGGCTTTGCTCGCTCAAAGGCAGCAGCGACACAGATGAACGGTCCGGTCTTTCAATTACGACCATAAACCGTTTGTTTATGCTGACCCTGCCGGCCCACCTGCAGATAAATTATGGAAAGCCGCTTGACCCTACCCACAGGGACGCACTTCGTGCCCAAATCATCCGCTCCGCACTTAACGGTTAGCTGATAATCCATTTGAAGCCGCCTGGACTTTATCGGTTACATTGCGTGAGCATAATTCGGTTTTTCCCGAACCAGCCGGACATCCACTCTGTAGTGCAATGCCGCTGCTATCCGTCGCAGCATATCAAGACTGTGCCCCTTGTAGTCTGCATCTTCCAAACGGCTAATGACAGATTGCGTGGTTCCAATCAGTTTGGCAAGCTCTTTCTGATTTAAGCCTGCCTCCATTCTAAGTTCATAAATCTGCGAAGCAATGTCGGCCTTTTGCCGTTCTTTTTTGAGGGATTCAAGCCGTTCAGGTGCATTTTTGATATATCGCTTATGCAGAATTTTGACCGCATTTCTTGTTGTTCTCTTTTTTGCCATAATTACATCTCTCCTGAATAAGTATGAGCTTTCGGATTCTGGATATAATTATTACGGTTTCTTACAGCCCTGTTGATTTCCGTCCTGGGAACCTTTTTCTCTTTGGTGCAGCCGTGCGAAAGCAGCACCAGATTTTTCCCCTGAAAAGAATACAATATACGGTAGTTGACACGGCCCAGTCTGGCTCGCAACTCATATATTCCGTCCTCCAGCAGGTCGCAGTGTGGCCTCCTGAGTTCATATCCATCTTCCTTAAAGCATCTCTATTTTTACGATACACTTGTCCTGGGCTTTTGGGGGTATTTCGTCCAGCCGCTCAATCAGCGGCACACGCCCGTCATTTTCCTGATATATAACGATGTTGACTTTAGGCATCCTGATTCCTTATGTGTAATATCGCAAATTTGCGATATTAAGTCAAGCAAAATCCAGAGAATTTTACGAATTCTTTCTGCCTGCCCATTTGCAGTTAAACTACGGAAAGCCACTTGACCCTACCCACCGAGACGCGCTTCGTGCCCAAATCATCCGCTCTGCCCTCAATGGATAGGCATGGGAAAACCCGCCGTTTAACGGCGGGCTAAATACCTACACGCTCCACGCTACGGAGTTTATCCTGACTTGTCGGGGCTATACGCTGTCCTTTGTCTGCCAAAATGGCACAATAACCCACCATAGAAAAGGTTTATAGATGGACTTAAGTTCCCTAATAAACGGGGGTTAAGTAGCTTTGGCCACAGTTGCTGTAGGCTGGCACGGGTTTTGCACATTTTGATTGCAATGAAGTATTTGCGCACTAACAATGAGTTACAGAAAACAAAAGGAAGTTTAATATGGCTAATAAAATCATCGGAATAGATTTGGGAACGACATTTTCAGTGGTTGCCGTTATGGAAGGCTCCTCGCCGAAGGTCTTGATTAATTCTTCCGGCTCCCGGCTGACCCCCTCCGTCGTCGGCTTTACCGATAAAGGCGAGCGGCTGGTCGGTCAAATCGCAAAGCACCAGCAGGTAACCAACCCTGAGAACACCGTATTTTCCATAAAGCGTTTTATGGGCAGACGGCATAAGGAAGTCTCCGAAGAAGAAAAAATTGTCCCTTATAAAATCACCGGTGGGCCGGATGAGCTCGTCAAGGTCAGCGTGCGTAGTAAGGAATACACACCTCCGGAAATCTCAGCGATGATTTTGCAAGACCTCAAAAAGACCGCTGAGGATTATTTGGGCGAAAAGGCGACAGACGCTGTTATTACTGTTCCGGCTTACTTTAACGACTCACAGCGCCAGGCAACCAAAGATGCCGGCACAATAGCTGGACTTAATGTCCGCAGAATTATAAACGAACCGACTGCAGCGGCCCTTGCCTACGGACTCGAAAAGAAACGCAACGAAAAGATCGCTATATTCGACTTCGGCGGCGGAACATTCGATATCTCCGTCCTCGATATCGGCGATAACGTCTTCGAGGTCCTCAGCACCAATGGTGACACGCATCTGGGTGGTGACGACCTCGATGCGGTGCTGATAAATTACCTCGCCGATGAGTTCAAAAAGACAGAAGGCATCGACCTTCGCAAGGACCCAATGGCACACCAGCGGCTCAAAGAAGCCGCCGAGAAAGCAAAGTGTGAATTGAGCACCCAGCTCGAAGCCACGGTGAATCTGCCGTTTATCACAGCCGACTCCTCGGGGCCGAAACATCTGCAGATTACTATTACCCGCAGCAAATTTGAATCACTCGTTGACCACGTCCTGGAACGGCTCAAATCGCCCTGCTACAAGGCGATGGAAGATGCAAAATTAACACCCAGAGACATCGCTGAGGTCCTGCTTGTCGGCGGCTCCACAAGGATGCCGAAAGTCCAGCAGATTGCCAAAGAAATCTTCAAAAAAGAGCCGAATAAAAGTCTCAATCCTGATGAGGTCGTTGCCATAGGTGCCGCTATTCAGGGCGCGGTGCTGGCCGGCGATACCGGCGTGAAGGATATCCTTCTGCTGGATGTAACCCCGCTTTCGCTTGGAGTCGAGACATTAGGCGGAGTTATGACACAGCTCATTGAACGCAACACCACAATCCCAACCAGCAAAAAGGAGATTTTCTCGACCGCTGCTGATGGTCAAACTACTGTCGAAATTCACATCCTGCAGGGGGAGCGCGAATTTGCCAGGGACAATCGCACGCTCGGCAGATTCCAGCTTGCTGACATCCCTCCTGCTCCGCGGGGTATGCCGCAAATCGAGGTCGCATTTGATATTGACGCCAACGGTATTTTGAACGTCTCAGCCAAGGACCTCGGCACCTGTAAGCAGCAGTCCATCGTGATTAAGTCCAGCTCAGGCCTCAGCGAACAGGAAGTCGAGAAGATGAGAAAGGATGCTGATGCCCACGCCGAGGAAGATAAAAAGAGAAGGCAGGTCGTTGACCTGAAGAACCAGGCTGACCAGTTGATTTACTCAACGGAAAAGACGCTTAAAGAGCACGGCAGCAAGGTCTCCGCCGACACTCGCGGCAAAATCGAAAGTGCGATTAACAACCTCAAGGAGGCAGTAAAAGGCGATGACGGAAGCGCTATAAGAAAGGCCATCGACAATCTCGGCGACACCGGCCAAGAGCTCGGCAAGACGCTTTACGAGGAGGCAGCTAAAAGGCAGGCCTCCACCGCGTCCGGCCCATCCACGCAGGCACCTCCGCCTGAAGGCGAGGTCAGGAGAAAAAAGGACGGCGATGATGTAATCGACGCAGAATTCGAGGCCAAAGACAAGTAAGAGGATAGCGGTTAGCTGTAGCGTTCAGTATTTAGCCCGCCGTTCCACGACGGGTTCTGCCATAAGCAGACCAGCTACGAGAATAGCAGTTTATTTTCCGATGCAAAAACGACTGAATATCCTTTCCAGAATCTCGTCATCAACCCCGATGTGTCGGGGCTGCTGGATATCACAAATCCCCTGATAAGCAGCTCGAATCATCATCGCCGCAACCTCATCGTTGCCCGCCTCAATTTCGTTGATTGCCTCATTGATATTTTCAATCGCCTCGGTGACAGCCCGCCGGTGCCGGATGGTCAAGGCAATTGCCTCCTGCCCGCCCTCCGAAAATCGCCGGGGCCGACCGTGTACCGCCGAAGCACCGACTGCCAGCTCAACTATCTTTCTATCAATTGCCTGCCGCAGTCCCTCAATCCTGCCGCCATTTTTTATAGAGACCTCTAAAAACTCAGTAGCGAACAATTTATTTAGCTTAGCAAGCCGGCCTGCTAAAATCTTTTCCGAAAGCAAATCCGACTTTGTCGCCACAGGTATCAAAACCTCCGGTTGCATCAACTGGCGTATCGCAATATCCTCAGACCAATCCTCCTTTGCTATATCAACACAAAATATAACGATAGAACTGTTTCGCAAGGCCTCAATGGCCGCCTGCTGTGCCAGCTCATCAAGGATTCCATCGGGCTTCGGCACCAACCCAGCACAATCAAACAATACGCACTTGCAATGCGCAAGTGTCAGCAACCCTGTCAGGACATCCCTTGTAGTTTTGCGCTCATCCGAGACGATGCTTCTTTCCTGGCCAAGTAGCTTGTTCAAGAGACTGCTTTTGCCGGCATTCGGCGCACCGGCAATACCCGCTGCTGGCAGATCAACCACCGATTCGTATCTGATGCTGCCGGAAAGCAGCTGCTCAAGCTCCCCTTTTATCTCCATAAGTCTTTCTACCGCTTGCTGCCGGGTTATAAATTCGGTTTCCTCGCCGCTAAAATCCAGCCCCGCTTCGATTAAGCTAAGACAATCCATCATCGCCGAGAGCACCTTCGCAGTGGTTTCAGATAATCGCCCGCTAAGAAGTTTCTCCGCAGCCGCCAGCTGAAACGTATTGGAGCTGACGACAACTTCGTTGACCGCCTCCGCCTGGGCCAGATCGATTTTGCCGTTTAGATATGCCCGTGCCGTAAACTCACCGGGTCCAGCCATCCGAAGGCCCATGCCTAACAAATTCTCCATCAGCACCTCGGTTACAGCACGGTTTGCGTAGATGTGAATTTCCGCTACATCCTCACTGGTATATGACCGCGGAGCCGCGAATAAATACAGCACCGCATCAACTTTCAGTTCGGCATCAATAATTACGTTGCCGGCTATCAATCCGCCTTGTTCGTTGGTTATTGACGGGATGAAAATCTGTTTGCAGATCTGGATTGTCGCCGGTCCGCTGATGCGAACAATCGCACGCACCCCCGAGGTCAGCGAACTAACAGCAACGATAGTATCATTTAGCTCGTACATTTCGGATTTCGTGATTCGTAACTTATGGCTCGGCTACGACAACTCGAACCACGATACACAATTAGAATCGGAAGAACGGTTTGGGCTTTTTCTTTTTGGCTTTTCCGCCCATCTTGCTCGTCGTGGCAACCAGGCCCTTTGATTCGGCCTCCTCCTTTTTCCGGATGTGTTTGCGAATCACATACTGCTCAATGACGCCGGCAAAAGTGCTGGCCATAATATACAGATTCAATCCGGATGGCGCCCGGTATAACATCAGCGGAAATAGTAGCGTCATCATTACCATCATCATTTTCTGCTGCTGAGCCGCCTGCGGACTTGCCGCTGTTGGTGCCTGCGAAGGGGTCAGTTTCTGCTGCAGGTAAAACGCCACGCCCATCATAATCGGCAAAAGATTAAGCGAGTTAATCTTCCAGCTAAACAGCGGCACAGTTATCGTCGAAAACCTGACCACCGCATCCTGGGCCGAAAGGTCGGTAATCCAGAACGGTAAAAACGGTGCACCACGCAGCTCAATACTTGCGTATATCGCGCTATAAAGTGCAATCCATATAGGCATCTGTACCATCATCGGCAGAAAACCCATAATCGGCGAGGCGCCCTGTTCCCGATAAAGGGCCATCAACTGCTTATTCAATTCCGCTTTGTTGTCGGCATATTTTTTCTTTATCTCCTCGGCCTTCGGAGCGAGTTTGCTGAACTTGTTCATTGAAACTTGGCTCATCTTGGTAATCGGATGCATAGCCAGCCGAACCAGAAACACAAATATGATAATCACTACCCCGTAATTACCGATAAAGCCATACATCCATTTCATTATCGCTAATATTCCAAAGGCCAGCGGGTTGATAATACTTGTCGGGCAGCAGCAGGCCATAAAATCTATCGTCTGGACAAAGCCCAGCTTGCGATATAGCTCGCTTTTATCGAACAGACTTTTATCCTTCGGCCCGAGATAGAGCTTGAAATTATATGTCTTTGAGCTGTTTGGCTGACCAGCCGGACCTAAAGTAACCGGTGCCGTTTTCAAATCCAATCCTACCGTCTCGTCACCGCTATCGGCCCTGCTATCTCCGTCAGGATTGTAGAATCGGCCTGTTTTGTCTGTCACCCAGTCACAGTAATCCTTGCCCTCATCCGCAACAGGTACAACTATTGCCGCAAAATACTTATTGACTATGGCGCCCCAGAGAAATCCTGCGCCTCCTCTTACCAACTGCCTGTCTTCAACGCTCTTTGCCTTGTTGAGCTTTTTGATATCAAATCTTA
>Ga0315294_10010819_pt1 | contig 10017 bp, 9 predicted proteins | sample YL17G13_40_MG_FD_203626 | JGI IMG/M metagenome (GOLD analysis project Ga0315294, IMG submission 203626) | Sediment microbial communities from Yellowstone Lake, YNP, Wyoming, USA - YL17G13_40 | ecosystem: Environmental > Aquatic > Freshwater > Lake > Sediment | place: USA: Wyoming | collected...
TCAAAAACCTGCAAAAAACTGCAAAAAGTTGCAAAATCCGCGCTTGCCCATCTTACCAATAGCACCCCGTCCGCCGAAAAATCCCCCCGGACGCTAGCGCCAGGGCCGGTGGGTTCCAAAAAATCGCCCAAAAATACCCCCCAAAATCTCCTCCAAAAAGTTATCCACAATCGCCGCCGTTCGTAAGTGTAAGCGCTCGGCAACGGAAAAGTTTCTGCTTGCACGGTGCGGAGGCGTGTGGTAATATACCGCGACCTTCCAAACATGTCGCGCCGCCGGTCGGCCAGGGGAGGAATGGCTATGCCACTCTACCGTTTTCTAAACGTATTTGCTGCGGGCGTGGTGTTTTTCTGGGGCCTCGCCACCATAATGGCCCAGGAGGGGTTCGATCCGGGGACCGCGCCGGCCGGTGGGAATGTGGATTCGCCGACGCGGCCGGTGTCGTTGTCCGTGCCGCTGGAGGCGACGGCGCCGATTGAGGCGCTGATGTCTGCGGGTGAGTACGACAAGGCGATCGAGGAAGCGAAGTCGCTGCAGAACAGTTCCCCGGACGAGAGTGTGAAGACGGAGGCGCAGCGTCTGATGGCGGATGCGCTGCGCAAGAAGGGCCAATGGAAGGAAGCGACGGTCGCCTATGGGCGGGTGCGCGACCGATACACGAAGAATTCGGACGACTACTCGAGGTATCAAACGATCGCGGAGATTCTGAGGACGTCGCCGACGGGAACCTATCGGGCGGTCGCGCCGGACAGCACGGGTGGCGATCCGCCGACGCTGGCCGACGATGCCCATCTGACGGAGGCCCTTCGGCACCAGGCGGGACTCCTTGTCAAGAAAGTCCTTTTGCGGACGAGCGTGCTGCGGCGCGCGAAGACGCCCCGAGAGATCGTGACTCTGTTCGCCGACATGGCGGAAGGGTTCCGGCAGGCCCGCGTGCTGGATCCGAACATGGCGGCTAAGGACGAGCGAGAAACGGCGCAGATGGCAGGGACGCGGCTCCAGGAACTGGCGGATACGATGGTTCCCCAACTGAGGGCCAAGGCGGTAAAGATCCGGGAAAAACGGGAGCGGCCGTGGTCCTACTCGAACGTGGAGAAGGAAGACGTTCAGAAGTGCAGTGCGCTGGTCAAGGAGTTTGCGAGCGTGGAGGGGCAGTTCCAGGGGCTACTGGGGAAGGTCGGCGGGTCGGGCGAGTGGGCGGAAGGCGACGCCATACGCAGCCAGAGCAGCGATCGGGCCGCCACGTACCAGTTGTTCGAGGAAGATTTCATCATTCTGCCGTACACCTCGATTGGGTTGTGACGGGGCGCGGGGCTGAAGGCGGATGGCCCCGGGTCGGCCAGCGAATCACCCGAAGGGCACATCGGAGATGCGGGGCTCCTTGAGATTCTTGTCGAGTTGACCGTTCTGGTTTCTCGGGAAGGGGATCTCGACCTCAACGGACTTCTGCTCCCCGGTTCGCCTGGCCGAAATCCTTCAGGGCGGGGTCCTGCGCTGCCGACTTAGGGAATGGAATGGCGGGGTCGATCTCGACGACAACGAGGACCTTCGTAACGTCCAGGGAGGCAGCCTTCTGGGCGGTGCTGGGGGCCGGCTGGGGCGTGCCGACGGGTGTCCTGCCGCCAAGGCGCCGATCAGAACGCCATGGATTGCTACTGGGCCCCCATTCAGAGCGGCCCCGTGGGGTCCCAGGTGAGGCAACCGGCCATCCCGCTCAGGGTCATTAGGGATGGGGCGACGGCCCACGGCAAGAGGGGTCCGGGTTCGGAGGCCTGGGTTGGCTCCGGGAAAATTGGTGGAAAATGGGGGGCCGACGTGATATAATTCGGGCCATGACGTGTGGGGAGGTGTATGGGGGCTTTGTAGGGGAACCATCCGATTAACGTCCTTTTGATTTATCCTGAGTGTCCCGACACGTTCTGGAGTTTCAAATATGCGCTGAAGTTCATCCGGAAGCGTGCGGGTTCGCCGCCGCTGGGGCTGCTGACGGTGGCGGCCATGCTGCCGGCGGAATGGTCGAAGCGTCTGGTGGACTTGAACGTGACGCGGCTCCGCGCGAAGGATCTGGCGTGGGCGGACCTGGCGATGGTGAGCGCGATGGTGGTGCAGCGGGAGTCCGCGCGGCGGGTGATCGGGCGGTGCAAGTCGGCGGGCCTGAAGGTGGTGGCCGGGGGGCCGCTGTTTACCATCGAACACGACCAGTTCGAGGATGTGGATCATTTCGTGCTGAACGAGGCGGAGGTGACGCTGTCGGCGTTCCTCGATGACTTCAAGGCCGGCCGGGCGAAGCGCCTTTACACGACCGAGGAGCGTGCGGACCTTCGCGAGACGCCGGTCCCCCTGTGGGACCTGGCGGACCTGAAGCGCTACGGCTGGATGAGCCTGCAGTTTTCTCGCGGCTGCCCGTTCAACTGTGACTTTTGCAACGTGACGGCGCTTTTCGGTCACAAGTTCCGCACCAAGACCTCGGCCCAAATCATTGCCGAACTGGCCGCCTTGTATGCCGAGGGCTGGCGCGGGGGCGTCTTTTTCGTGGACGACAACTTCGTCGGCAAGAAGGGGGTCCTGAAAACCGACCTCTTGCCCGCCCTGACCGAGTGGCAGAGAACCCATCGCCGGATGCGGTTCCAGACCCAGGTTTCGATGAACCTGGCGGACGACGAAGAACTGATGCGGATGATGGTTGACGCCGGCTTCGACATGGTCTTCACGGGCGTGGAAACCCCCGACGAAGCGAGCCTGGTCGAGTGCAGCAAGAAACAGAACCAGGGGCGGGACCTGGTGGCGGACGTGAAGCGGATGCAGCGCTGCGGCCTGCAGGTTCAAGGCGGGTTCATCGTCGGGTTCGACAGCGATGAGCCTTCCATCTTCCAGCGGCAGATTGATTTCATCCAGAAGAGCGGGATCGTGACGGCCATGGTCGGCCTGCTCCAGGCGTTCCCCGGCACGAGGTTGTATGAACGCCTGAAGCGAGAAGGCCGTCTGCTCGGCCGGACATCCGGCGACGGCGTGGACGGAACGACCAACCTCATCCCGCGTATGAGCCTTGAGCGCCTGCGCGAAGGATACCGCAAGGTCTTGGAAGGCATCTACTCACCGAAGCACTATTACGAGCGCGTGCGGACCTTCCTGCGCGAATACCGCGCGCCGAAGCTCCGGCCGCGCCTCCGGTCTCAGGACATTCTGGCGTTCTTCCGCTCGGTCCTCCGCCTGGGCGTTCTCGAGAAGGGCCGTTTTGAGTACTGGCGGCTTCTCGTGTGGACGCACTTCCGTCGGCCCGAATTGCTCTCGCTGGCGGTGACGCTGGCGATCTCCGGCTACCATTGCCGCAAGATCTGCAGCCGGCTCGTCGCGAAGTAGCGCCGGGCGGGTGACTTTCCCGTTGGCCGAGACCGCTCCCCGAAGGCCATATCAACAGCCGCGCGGTCAGATGGTCATGGCCAGGAAACCGCCGTCCACACGAATGAGCGCGCCTGTGACGAAGCCGGAGGCCTTGTCGCTGGCGAGCCAGAGGACCGCGCCGAGAAGTTCCTCGGGTTCGCCGAAGCGTTTCATCGGCGTGTGGTTCATGATCTGGGCGGTGCGTTCCTCGGTCAGGAGGCGGCGATTCTGCTCGGCCGGGAAGAAACCGGGGATGAGGGCATTGACTCGGACGCCGGCCTCGGCCCACTCGCGGGCGAGGAACTGGGTTATCTGGTTGACGCCCCCCTTTGCCACGCCGTAGGTGAAGACCTTCGAGAGGGGCGGTCCGCTCGAAGCGCTTGAGATGTTGATGATGGAGCCTCCCTTGCGCTGGACCATGCCGCGCCCGAAGACCTGGCAGGCGAGGAAGACGCCTTTCAAGTCCACGGCAATAAGTTTCTCCCACTCTTCTTCGGTGATCTCGAAGAAGGGGGTGCCGGAGTTGAGGCCGGGGGCGTTGATGAGGATGTCGGTGCCGCCCCACGCCTTGTCGATCGCGTCGGAGGCGGTTTGAAGGTCGCGTTTGGAGACGACGTCCACCTTAAGGGCCAGCGCGGTGCCGCCCGCGCTGGAAATTTCGTCGGCGCGAGTCTTGGCGGCATCGGGATTGAGGTCGAGGACGGCCACCTTGGCACCCGCGCGGGCGAGGGCGAGGGACATGGCGCCGGCGAGGACGCCGCCGCCGCCGATCACCGCCGCCCGTTTCCCGTCGAGGCCGAACATTCTGGTCAAGTATGCCGTATCCGCCATTTTGCCGACTCCTTCCGAAAGCATCCGACCAGCGAAACCACCGTATCATAGCAGGGCAGGCGTGGGGTGCAAGGGATTCCGATTGGCCGGCGTCGGCCCCAGCCAAAAGGCTTGAAACTTCTCCCTCCGCTGATAGCATACAACCCCCTTCGAACCCTTGGCCAGAGAAGGAGACACGCGGTGGCAAAAGCAGACCCGCATGTGAAACTGAAAGCCTTCCAGCCGACGTGCGAGTACTTTGTGGGGATCGACTCGGACGGCTGCGCGTTCGACACGATGGAACCGAAGCACAAGGAATGCTTCTGCCCGACGACGGTCTGGATCTGGGACTTGGCGAGCGTCTCCAAATACGCGCGCGAGGCGTGGGACTTCGTGAACCTGTACTCGAAACTGCGGGGCTGCAACAGGTTCCATGCCCTCCAGCACGTGATGGACCTCCTGAGGGACCGGCGGGAAGTGCAGGAGCGCGGCGTAGCGATCCCGGAACTGAAAGCGCTGGCGGCATGGACGAAGCGGGAGTCGGCCCTCGGGAACCCGGCCCTGGCGGCGGAGGTCAAGAAGACGGGGAACGCGGAACTCGCGCGGTGCCTGAGGTGGTCGAAAGAGATCAACGCGGCCGTGGCGCGGATCGTGAAAGGCGTGCCGCCGTTCCCCGGCGTGCGCGAGAGCCTCGAACTTTTGGCGGGCAAGGCCGACCTGATGGTCGTCAGCGCGACGCCCGGGGAGGCCCTCGAACGCGAGTGGGAGGAGCACGGCATCGGGCGGTACATAGGGCTCATCGCCGGCCAGGAGATGGGCACGAAGAAGGAGCACCTGGCGATTGCCGCTGGAGGAAAGTATCCGCCGGAGAAGATTCTCATGATCGGCGACGCGCCCGGCGATTTGAAGGCCGCCCAGGCCAACAAGGCCATGTTCTACCCGATCAATCCGGGTCACGAGGAGGAATCGTGGGCGAGGTTCCACCACGAAGCGGGGCCGAAGTTCCTGGCGGGCAAGTACACGCGCGCGTACGAGGCGAGCCTGATTGCGGAGTTCGAGAAGTTGCTGCCCGAAACGCCGCCTTGGAAGCACTAGCAACCCCTACCGCAAGGATGCAGGAACGAGGCGGGCGAACGGGCGTCGGGAATCCCCGATTTCCGTTGACAGCGGCCGCCCCCGGGTGGATAGCATATTCTGCGTTTTCTTCACGTGTGAGTTTGGCGCAACTGGAGGCCAACCGGATGAAGGCGGAAGCCTTCGCCGAGACGTGCCTGACCACATCCATTCGTGGGGGGATCCAAGCACCTCTCGTTAAGGCAGGAGCGCTATGATCCACTTTAAGTGCGGTAAGTGCGGGAAGAAACTGGCGGCGAAAGACGACTCGGCGGGCAAACGGGTAAAGTGTCCGGCATGCGGGCAGGTTCTCCAGGCCCCGGCAGCGGGAGAAGCGCCGCGAGCCCCGGCCGCCAAGGCCGCGCCCGCGCTGGCCCAGGCGGCACCCAAACCGGCGCCGCCCCCGGCGGCCGTGCCGCGTCCGGTCCCGGCGGCAGCATCGCTCGGCGTGGGTCCGGCGGGAGGCGTCATCCGGGCGCCGAAGCCGATGTCGAAGAAGTTTTACATCACCTCGATCGTGGCGGGACCGGCGGTCCTCGCGGCGGCAGGGCTCCTCTACATCATCGGCATCTTTGTGTTCGGCGCTGGCGCGATCAGCGCTCAGCAGGGTGGAAGTCAGAATCCGCAGGAAGCCATGGCCAACATGACCGCCATGACCCAGGGCATGATGGGATGGGGGGTTCTCTGCATGATCGTGTTCGTCATCGGCTACGCGGCGGAAATCTACAGCGGGGTAATCGGGTTCATCCTCCTTTACAAGATGTGGTCGGTCCTTCAGGCGGGACCCGTGCGGGCGACGCCGGGCAAGGCCGTCGGCCTGCTCTTCGTCCCGTTTTACAACTTGTATTGGATGTTCCAGGCGATTCTCGGATGGGCGCAGGACTATAATGCCTTTGTCGCGCAGCGCGGGATTGAGTCCCCCCAGGCGCCGGAGGGCCTGGCAAAAACGATCTGCATCCTGGCCCTCGTGGGCGCAGTGCCTTGCGTCGGCCTGCTCGTGCTGCCAGTTCTTTTTGTTCTGGCGCTGGTGTTCTACGCGAAGGCGATTGACTGCGTGAACGCTCTGGCCCTCGTGCCCCAGAAGGCGACCGCGCCGCTTGATGCGTTCGGCGCGTAGGAAGCCGGCCCAGCGTCGAGGGATCCCTGCGACCGGCCCTCAACCGCGGCAGCGCAGGCGGCGGGCTTACTCCGGGAACTTCGAGTCGGCCGGCACGCGAAACGTCCCGGTCTCGTACGTGCGACCGAAGACGGGTTTGTCCGCCGGCACCATGAGGACCATACCCGGCTTCGCGAGCACGAGGTCGTTCTCCTCGTTGCGGACCCAGATCTGGCGGTACTCGTAGCGGGTGTCGCCGATCTGAAAGCCGTCCTTGACGCCGACAACGAACACGGCGCCGGGGAGTTCTGTGGTCATGACGCTGTTCTCGATCCCTACCCGCCCGTCGAGAAGCCAGCGGCCGGGGTCGTTGCTGTCCACTCCCGCGATGACCGCAAAAGCCTTTTCACCGTACTTGGTTCCAGAGGACCCGGCCGGCGTTGGCTCGCTTGAATCTCTGCACGAAAAAGCGCACAAAGCCGTTGCGACCGCCAGGACCGCGCCCAGCATCCGACTGCACCGCATCCGCATGGCCGACTCCTTTCTGCATGCTCTGGTTAGTGGTGAAAAAGTCTGAGGCTGGAGAACGCCATCACCATTCCGTGCTCGTCGCAGGCGGCGATGACCAGGTCGTCGCGGTCGGAGCCGCCCGGCTGAAGGATATATTTCACGCCGCTCTGGGCGGCGCGGTCAATCGAGTCGCGGAACGGGAAGAAGGCGTCGGAGGCGAGACTGACGCCCTTGAGTTTGGCGATCCAGTCGGCCCGTTCCTTGGCCGAGAGCGGTTTCGGGGCCGGGGCGAACGCCTCTTTCCAGGCCCGTTCCTCGATCGGCGTCGGATGCTCCAGCAGGTACTGGTCGATGGCGTTGTTCATCTCGGCCCGGTTGAGCCCTTCCCTAAACTTCGCTTCGAGAATGCGCGGGTGCTGGCGGAGCCACCAAATGTCGGCCTTGGAGCCGGCGAGGCGCGTGCAGTGAACTCGCGACTGTTGGCCCGCTCCGATGCCGATGGCCTGGCCGCTCTTCGCGAACGCGACGGAGTTCGACTGCGTGTACTTGAGCGCGATCGAGCCTACCACCAGGTCGCGCACAGCCTCCGCGGGGAGGTCCTTCTTCTTCGTGACGACATTCTTACAGAGTTCGGGGCCGGGGATGGCGGCGTTGCGGGTCTGCTCGACGTAGATGCCGTAGAGTTGGCGCGTCTCGAGTTCCGAGGGCTCGAAGTCCGGGTCCATTTTCATGACGAGGAACTTTCCGCCGCGTTTTTCGCGCAAGACCTTGAGGGCGTCGTCATCGTAGGCGGGCGCGATGCAGCCGTCGGACACTTCGCGGGCCAGAAGTTCTGCCGTGCTTCGGTCCACCGTGTCGGAGAAGGCGGCGAAGTCGCCGAAACTGGACATGCGGTCCGCCCCGCGGGCCCGGGCGTAGGCGACCGCCAGCGGCGAAAGGTCCGCCATGTCCTCGACGAAGCAGGCCTTCTTCTCGGCGTCCGAGAGGGAGACAGCCACGGCCGCGCCGGCCGGGCTGACGTGCTTGAAGGACGCGGCAGCCGAGAGACCGAGCGCCTGCTTCAGTTCCTTGACGAGGGCCCACGCGTTCAGGGCATCGAGCACGTTGATGAAGCTGGGCGCGCCGGACAGGACTTCGATCGGCAAATCGCCCTTGGCGACGAAGATGCGCGCGTGCTTCTGGTGCGGGTTCATGCCGTAGCGGAGTTTCAGTTCCTTTGCCATCCGACATTCCTTTCACGGGTGCACGTATCCCGCCGCTTCCGCGGCGGGCTCGGTTCACAAAGTTGTCATTTCCGGTGCGCCTGGGGCACGTACGCCTTGCATTTCCTTTCTGCGAAGCGAGGCTCAAAGCGGGCGAAGCGCTGGAGGCCTTTCTCGAGCGGCACGCGGACCCAGTCGCCGCCGATGAGCGGCCGGACGTAGTCGAGAAACGCGTCCGTGACGTCGCAGCGCGACGGGGCGATCCAGGCTGCGGGGAACTTGCGCTCGGAGTTCGCCATCGCCTCCAGGGGAACCTTGTCGTAGCGGACGCGGTACTTCTTTCCCTGCTCGCGGAGGATCGTAGCCATCCAGCCGGAGCCTTCGCGCGCGGCGATCTCGGCGGCCTTGCGGCCGACTTTGTAGGCTTCCTCCAGGTCCACGGCGGAGGCGTAAAGCATGTTATGGCGCTGGTCCGTGCCGGGCACGTTGCCGCGCGCCGCCCCGCGCGCCGTTAAACCTTTCTCGTTCAGGTAATTCACGACAACCTGGGACACTGTGGTCTCGCTGGATGAAAACTGGACGTGGCCGAAGGAATCGCGTCGCTCGCCGAGGGAACCGACGTCGAACCCCTCGCTGATGACGACCATGCACCGGCCACTCTTCTTGAGTTCCTCGTTGACATTATCACCCACCTGTTCGAGCGTGAAGCCCGCCTCCGCGAGGTAAATCTGCAAGGGCAGCCGACGCTCAGGGTCGGCGAGGCGGGCGGCGGCGGGGATGAAGCCGATCTTTCGGCCCATGGCCTGCATGACGAGAACGGGGTCGGCGGGCGAGGAGCCGGCGTTTTCCTCGTTGGCGCTCTGGATGTAGCAGGCCCAGTAGCGGGCGACGGACCCGTAGCCGGGCGTATGGTCGATGAGTTGGAACTCCGAGTCGCCGACGTCGTTGTCAATCGTCTTCGGGACACCGGTGGCGACGAGGTCAAGACCTCGCTCGTGAGCGAGTTGGGCGATCTTGTGGGCGGTGTCCATCGAATCGTTGCCGCCCGTGTAGAAAAAGTGCCCGACCTGGTGCGCCTTGAAGACCTCGATGACTCGCTCGAAATCCTCCTTCTGCTGCGCTTTGAGTTTATAGCGGCAGGTGCCGATGGCGCCGGCGGCCGGCGTCGTCTCCAGGAGCGCGATTTCCTTTCGCGGCTGTGCCGAAAGGTCCAGCAGTTCCTCCTTCAGGACGCCTTCGATGCCGTGCCACGCAGCATAGACGGTGCCGAACGTCTTCGGGTCCTCAAGGCACGCCTCGACGACACCGCGGATGGAGTTGTTGATGACGGGCGAGGGGCCGCCCGACTGGGCGACGATGATGTTTTTCGGTTTCGCCATGTTTGGTTGCGTTCCTCGTATGCCGCGCGCTCGCCTTCGGCTCGCGGCTAAACGGGTTTCTCCGATTTCAGACGGTGGAGAACTTCTCCGGCATGGTCCACGACGAGGATGCCTTCGTCCTCGCGGTTCCTCCACTCGTCGATTGGAACCGTCGCCGGGTCCATGTACCCGAGATTGATTCGCCGGCAGCGTTCCTCGGGGATGCCGGTGGCCAGAATAACGTTGATGCGGGGCCTTTCAACCGCGTTGCAGTACGTGCCGAGGCCCTTCACGTGCGTCGAGTGGGCTATGATGCCGCCCGGGACGTCGGCGAACTTGTCCATCTGCTCGCGGAAATAGTCGAGGCAGTGGTAGCCGATCTTATCGAGGATGCGGCCGTGAGTGTACGAGACCTCGGTGATGTGGGGGGCGTAAATGACGAGTTCGCCGCCGTCCGCGACGACCGGCTCGAGTTTGTACATCACCTTGCCGCCGGTCCAGAGGTCGTCGTACATCTCCGGCGCGATGCCGAGCACCTTCTTGAACG
>Ga0315294_10010823_pt1 | contig 10016 bp, 4 predicted proteins | sample YL17G13_40_MG_FD_203626 | JGI IMG/M metagenome (GOLD analysis project Ga0315294, IMG submission 203626) | Sediment microbial communities from Yellowstone Lake, YNP, Wyoming, USA - YL17G13_40 | ecosystem: Environmental > Aquatic > Freshwater > Lake > Sediment | place: USA: Wyoming | collected...
CGTCCTCGGGACGCTTCTGTCGGAAGGCATCGGCGACACGGTGCGAGTCAGTCTGACGGGCTCTCCCGTGAACGAAGTCCTCATGGCCCAGGAAATCCTTGCCGAACTGGGTCTCCGCCCGCGGTTGGGCGTGCGGATCATCTCGTGTCCGACGTGCGGCCGGTGCGAGGTGGACCTCATCGGACTGGTCGAGGCGCTTAAGGCCCGCACCCGCGACGTCCGCGAGCCGCTGACCGTGGCCGTCATGGGCTGCGTCGTGAACGGGCCGGGTGAGGCGGTCGAAGCCGACGTCGGCGTGGCCGCCGGAAAGGGTCACGGCCTGCTGTTCCGCGAGGGCAAAGCCGTCCGCAAGGTCCCGGAAAAAGACCTCCTCGACGCGCTGCTCGAAGAGATCCGCACCCTGGCCGTTAAAGCCCGGGGATGAATCCCGGCGTGCCGTTAAAGCCCGGGGATGAGCGCAGCAAATCCCCGGGACGAATCTGCGGGACCTTTTCCCCGCGCGCCTGTGTGCCACGGCCGGTCTTGCCCGGCCGTGCGCCCCCCGCCGCGCGTTGTCATCCCGAGCGGAGCCGAGGGATCTCGCCGTGGCCGTTGTAAGGTTGTCATCCCGAGCGGAGCCGAGGGATCTCGCCGTGAATCCGTTGGCTTTTCTTTCCGCGTTCCGCATTCCGCGTTGGAAAGACTTTGAACTTTGGACTTTGGACTTTGAACCGCCTTTATTCCGTGGTATAATGATTCGTGCCCTAACCGTGAAAAACACCCTCGACAAGGAAATCGCCAAAAAACTGGCTTAACATTACGGAAAGGTACTTTGGGCAGTTCCGAGAAACCAACGCTCCTTTCCGCGAGGCCGTTCGGTGAAATGGGAATTGACTCACCAGATTTACCTAAAAGTGCTTGCTTTGCCCTGCGGGTTGAGGCATGATTATTCGGTGTGTTGCCAGGAATGTTGGGCCAGGTCTTGCTCCTGCGAACGCCATTCAATAATGAGGATGGGCCCATGAACAGACTAATTCAAACCATCGAGAGCATCCGCATCAAATTGGATGGTCTTCGGCGGCATTCTCTCAAAGAGACCCCAACCCGGACAATTATTATTGATCCCATCTTGGAGGCTTTGGGCTGGGACATTCGCGACCCGAACGAAGTGGACCTTGAATATCCGACGGTTGACGGTAAATCCGTAGACTATGCGCTGAAGATTAACAACAAGCCTGCGCTTCTCGTGGAAGCAAAAGCCCTGGACGACCCACTTAACGATGTCAAGGCAATCACACAGGTTGTGGGATACGCCGCCAACGCAGGTATCGTATGGTGCATTCTTACCAACGGAGTGAAATGGAAGGTTTACCGTAGTGTCGAGAAATGCCCTGCGCCCGAGAAGTTAATGTTTGAAGTCTCGCTTGATCCCGCCGATTCGGAATCTGCCCCCGTCCAACAAGTTGCACATCAAATGTGGCGTTTTTCGCGCGATGAAATGGCCAAGGGCACACTGGATTCATTAGGGGAGCAGACCTTCACCGACGGCAAGGTGCGCAAGGCCCTTGATGCGGTTATGCGCAACCCAAACAGGGCGATTCTGAACATCATCAGAAAGGCTACGGGAGATGAAGCCCTTCAGCCTCAAAGAATAGGAGAAAGCATCCTCCGCATTTGGACGAAGACTTCGCTGGCAGCACAGGAAAGCGTCGGCGCTCCACCCTCGTTGGACCGCTCCCCTCAAGGACACGCCCCAGTGGCCGGCGAAGAAGGCCCGCCGCGCGCCTTGCGCGGGAAGAAAAGGCAGAGCAGCCATGACGAAAGTCACCACGTCTCCGGCAAGCCGCAGGAGGTATTGGAACTTTTAAGGGCAATTGATCGACTGTGCATCTCTCTGAGTCCAGGGGCCGTAGAGAAGTATTTCCTGGCCAAGAGTATCAACTACATCCATGGAAAACATATCTTTTGTTGCGTCCATGTTTTGCAGAGCGGGCTTCGCGTCTGGTTGAAACTCAAGTATTCACGTCTTGAAAACCCGCCCTCCATTGCCCGCGACGTCACGAACGTTGGCCATTGGGGGGTCGGCGATCTCGAACTCGGCATCAACAGTATGGCACAGTTAGACGAAGCCTTGCCCCTGATCCGCAAGTCGTTTGAGTCTAGGGAGTTCCGGTGACATAGAACTTAATTGGCTTGACTCAAGAGATGATTTCCGGCAACAGGCTTTTCCGCCCCGACCTTGGACTTTGGACCTTGGACCATTTTCGTCCCCCCCATCCTGCTTTTCCCCCCGCCGCGTCGGAGCGCAGCGCAGATCCGCCGTGGCGGACCGCCGCCTGCCGCTTGCCCGCCGCGATTTCTTCTTTGGGGGGTGGAAATTACCCCAGGGGTAATTTCCGCCTCGACCACGCTCAGGGCAAGCCGCTCGCTCAGGGCAGGCCTCTGCGTCCTCTGCGTTGAAGGCTGTGCCGTTTCGCCGTTCATTCCGCCCTTCGATCCAGGCGCGCCGGGACAAGTTGTTGTGAAAGAAGAGTTTATAGTTTATCTCTGCGACCTCTGCGCTCTCTGCGTTGAGATAGCGTTGTAGAATAAAGCGACCGCACGATCCGCCAGACGTGACCCGGATGGTATTCCACCCCGAAGTGTTTCCGAATGAGCCGCGCCACCAGCGGCAGCGTCCACCGCGTCGCCCGAAAACCGTGCGACTCGGGCGGCCGGGCGAGAAACCGGACCAGGCGGTTCCTCTGGGCCGCCGTGAGCCTTCCCGTTCGCCGAGTCTGCGGCCTGGCCTTCAGGTCCGCCTTCCCCCCGCGACGCGACATCGCCTTCCACCGGGTAACCGAGCCCGGACTGACGCCCAGACGCCGGGCCACCTCGCGGACGCCCCGTCCGGCCCGGAGCATCGCCGTCCCACGCCGACGCCGGGCCTCCAACTCGGGCTTAGTTCCCTTTGGCCTCATCCAATTCCCCTTTCCGCAATCATTATCGGCTCGCCGCGGCCGTTTCTTTGTCAAATGCGAGATTTTCCCCGCCGACCCCCAACGGCGCCCGCTCGCCTTCCGGCTTCATCCCGGCCCCAACCCCAAAGGGCAGGCGGGGCGAGCGTGCCGGGACTACGCCGGGACAAGCCGGCTCGCGGCTAAACGTGACGGCACGCGGTCTTTGGTTTTGCCGTTCAATCCGCCCTTCGACCATGCTCAGGGCAGCGCCTGACGGTCGGGGCTAGTCCAACGCGCGCCCTACTGGTCGCGGCCAACCCAGCGCTGGTCTGCCATTAGGAGTACAGTTCCGCGTTCCGCGTTGGAGGGCGTTTCTTTGTCAAATGCGAGATTTTCCCCGCCAAATGCGACTTACGTGCGTCCGCGGGAAGTTATGCACATAAAGGTATGCACATGACATAGATACGAAAAGCCCCCAATCGCCGCAAAAAGCCCACAAAACCGGCCAAAAACCCCGCAAAAAACTGCAAAAAGTTGCATTTTCGCGACAGGTTTTCCGCCCCCGGCCGACGCGTGCAGTGAAAAACCGCCTTGGCGCTAGCGCCAGGGCCCATGGGTTCCAAAAAATCGCCCAAAAATACCCCCCAAAACTCGCGCCAAAAAGTTATCCACAATCGCGGCCGTTCATAAGTGAAGGCGTGTCTTAACCGCAAAGTGCGCAAAGCCCGCAAAGAACGACCTAGCGGGGGGAACAACAAACGGCAAGCAGACGACAGACTGCTTGCTGTTTGGCCTTTACCCCATCCCTGCCTTTCTTTGCGCTCTTGGCGCACTTTGCGGTTAGAACTTTGGCTTCGCTCAGGGCGGTGCCTTAGGGTCGCGGCTCGAACGACACGCGCCGGGCGACCGGCCTGGATGGTGGTCGGGGTGGTGGGATTCGAACCCACGGCCTCGTGGTCCCAAACCACGCGCGCTAGCCAGACTGCGCTACACCCCGATTGTTAGATTCTCCGTCGCTCCGGTTCGAACCGTTACAAGCCTCTGGCGGACCCGCGACCTTCCCGCCCGGGACGCCCTAGCCTCACCTGCGCTACGCCCCGGCCCGGTGCCGACCTTATAGCGCCGCGGGCGGCACTTTGCAAGGCCAATCCCGAGTGCTTGACCGTCCGGCCCCGAGGGTGTACTGTTACGGCTTCATGGCCTCCTCGAACGGACAACTTGCCCGCGCGATTTCGCGCGACCTTTTGCCTTTCGTCCAGCAGCCCGGCCAGTACGTGGGCGGCGAGGTGGGCGCGGTCCGCAAGGATTGGGATACGGTCGCCTTGCGGTTCTGCCTCGCGTTCCCGGACACCTACGCCATCGGCATGAGCCATCTCGGCTCGGGAATCATTTACCACGTCCTGAACGCCCGCGAGGATGTGCTGTGCGAGCGGACGTACGCGCCGTGGGTGGATGCCCAGGACCGGATGCGGCAGACGGGCATTCCGCTGTTTTCCTGGGAATCGCGCCGGCCTGTGCGCGAGTTCGACGTGGTCGGCTTCTCGCTCCAGTACGAGATGCTTTACACGAACGTCCTCGGGATGCTCGACCTGGCGGGGATTCCCGTCCTCGCTGCCGACCGCACGGGCGACGACCCGCTTATTCTGGCGGGCGGCCCCGGCGTCAACAATCCGGAGCCGATGGCACCCTTCTTCGACCTGATGCTCATCGGCGAGGCCGAGGACGCGCTGCCGCAACTCGTCGGCCGACTGGCCCAGCGGCGCGCCGAGGGCCTCGGACGCGAGGACCTCATCGCTGCGCTGGCGCGCGAGTTCGACTTTCTCTACGCGCCCGCCCTCGTGGAACCCGCGTGGAACGCCGACGGAACCCTCGCCGCCCTGGAACCGAAGGTCGGCGGCCTGCCCGAGCGGACAATCGCCGCCCACGTCCGCGACCTGGAGAGCGCTCCGTTCCCGACGGCGCCGCTGGTCCCGAACACCGAGGTCATTCACGACCGCGTGACGATCGAGATCATGCGCGGCTGTCCGCGGCGCTGCCGGTTTTGTGAATCCGGGCGGACGAAGGGTTCGGTCCGGCTCCGCAGCCCCGAGCGCATCCTGGACCTGGCGCGGGCCTGTTACGCGCACACGGGGCTGGAGGAGATTTCGCTGACGAGCCTTTCGCCCAGCGACCATCCGCGGCTGAAGGCCATCCTGACGACGCTGGATGCTGAGTTCGCTCCGAAGGGCGTCAGCCTCAGCCTCCCGAGCCTCCGCACGAACGATCAACTCGAACTCGTGCCGCGCCTCCTGGGGAGCGTCCGCAAGAGCGGCCTGACGATGGTGCCCGAGGCTGCCCTGCCCCGCCTTCGCCGCATCATCGGGAAACCGCTGGACGATGAACATCTCTTCGCGGGCGCCCGCGAGGCGTGGAACCGCGGGTGGAACGTCGTGAAATTGTATTTTATGATTGGCCTGCCGGGCGAAACCGAGGAGGACGTCCGGGCAATTGCATCTCTGACCCGGCGGATCAGCGACCTGAGGCGAGAGAGCGGCAAAGGCCCCGGCCGCGTCAACCTCGCCGTGTCGAACTTCGTCCCGAAGCCGCACACGCCGTTCCAGTTCGCCGCGATGGCCGGCGCCGATTACCTGACTCGCGCGCGCGAAACCCTGTTCGAGTCGCTCGAGGAGCGGCGTCTCCACCTGCGGATCCACCGCGTGGATCGCAGCCTGCTGGAGGGGGTGCTGGCTCGCGGCGACCGGAGAATCGGCCGGGTCGTTTACGAGGCCTGGCGCGCGGGCGCCCGTTTCGACGCCTGGGACGAAACCCTCCGTATGGACGCTTGGGACGCCGCCTTCAAGGCCGCCGGAATCGATCCGGCCTTCTACGCCCACCGCGGCCGCGGCCGGGACGAATGTCTCCCCTGGGACCGGGTTCTCGCCGGCGATTCCAAGGCCGACCTCTGGCAGGAATACCAGGACGCGCTCGGCAAGTAGTCCTACAACACCCCAGGAGTTTTTGCGCGGGGGGTATTCTTGCTCGCCTCGCTTTGCTGAAGGTCAAGGCCGAAGGCCTGAGACATTGATAGGCCGGGGCAACGCCCTGGTGTGCGTGGCGGAAAAAGGACGCCTCAGCCCTGAAGGGGCGCGAGCAAAGGTCCGTTTGTGACGCCCCTTCAGGGCTTCAAAACGAAAAATGAAAATTGAATTGTTGCGGGCGCCGATCACCCAGAGCGTTGCCCCCTCGACTGCGCTCGGGGCAGGCCTGGGCTATATTATTTCAGGCCTTCGGCCTGAACGGCGGTTCCCCCTCACCCCACCATCTCCCACAAGCGGAACGTCCCGCCGGGGGGGAGAGGGGAAAAAACCGTAGCGCGGGGCCGCGCCAGAGGCGGGCAAGCCCTCCACGGGCGGGTAAACCTTGGCCCCGCGCACGGCGTCAAACCCAACGCGCGCGCACGTCGTGAGGCTCAACGCGCGCTGTTCGAGCCGCGACCGGAAGGTCGCGGTCACGTTCCCTACCGTGGCACGTGCCATGGCGGGGAACGTGGCCGGCGGCTCCCGCTGCCGGCTCGAAAGGCGCGCGGGCGAAAAAAAGAGCGGCGGCCCCGAAATCGGGGCCGCCGCAAATCTTCGTCACGTGTTCACCCTCACCCCTGCCCCTCTCCCATCAAGGGAGAGGGAACACAAAAGAGTTACTTGCGTTTGCGGCCGAGGACCAGGCCCAGGCCGCCGAGACCTAGGAGCGCCAGCGTCGCCGGCTCGGGAGTCCACGTGATTGGACCCGAAATGCCGTAGAAACGACCCTGAGCAGAGCCGCCGCCAATATTGCCTACGTTTCCAATCCAACCTTGGCCGTAAACCCATCGATCTCCGACCGGGGCGGTTGTTCCCGTAGAATAACCTTCAAGCGTCCAACCCCCACATCCAAGCCAGTGATCATTCCATTTCGTGCCGCCCCCATGTGTTCCCGTCCATGTATAAACGGCAACGGAACTCCCCAATTCGTTCATATGGATTGCGTTCTGAATTGTGCCGTCCCACAAGTCCACATTGCCGGACGCCACCAGTTGATCGGCCAGGTTGTAGATCGGGTAACTGGGATCGGTGCTCCTCGTCAAGGTGTTTACGTTCGCGTTGACCGCCCCCGTCGAGCCGATGGCCGTCCAGGTGGTTCCGAGCGCGTTCAGTTCGGGAACCGCTGTGGCCGCAGCGGTGACGAAGGCATTATAATCGGCGATGTTCGTTGACAAGGCATCACGCGTGGTGCTGGTCACGAACACCAGGCGGAACTGGTCGCCCAGGTACAACCCCGTCGGCATCGTTTTGATCGACGCCTGTGCCGCCCCGGCCATTGCGAGAACCACTCCCGCCACCGCTGCCAAAAGAATCGTGTGCTTGTACATGTTCCTTCTCCTTTTTTCGGGGTTCACCAGGTTCACAACTTCTGTTTCGTGGAACGTCGTCATTGTGGCGCCGGCGCAAGGGATGGCCCCCGACGGACCGCGCGCACCGCGAGACGACGGTTTACAAGGGATGGGAAAACCCGGCGGCTGGGAGACTACCGGCCGAGGAGAAGCGGAAGGACTACCACCCCGCCCCCCCGCATATATGTACATGCATACATGCACGGGCAGCGGCCGGGAGGCGTGCCGTCATGCCCCGGCCGAGGAGGACCGGGCGCCGAGGCGTCGATGACAGGCTGAAGGGACTCATGTGCTTCATCCGCCGTGTTCCGTGAGATGTGGGGCCGGAGACCAGCCCCCAACTCATTCCCACGGCGTAAGTATAACCTATTTTTCGGCAAAAGTAAAACGGGTGACGGAATTGGCTGCGGGTGGGTGGGGTAAGTCCTTATAAATTAAGGACTTACGAACGAAATATTCCCCGGAATATTTCGGTTGTTCGCTCTCCCGGCATCTCAGCCATGAGGCGGGGGGGCGAGCCCGAAAACCGGAAAGAAACGGCGAACATCCAACAGCCAACGTTCAACGTCCAACGCTCAAAGGAACTGCTTGCAGAGAGACAGGTTGTTCTGCGTGTCGGAGGCACGCTTGTACTCTAGCCCCGGCCGCGAGGCCGGGGTTGGGATGTAGAGCCTCCCATCCTTCCAAGCCCCGGAGGGGCGACTGAACCCGCTGGAGCGCCCTTCCGGGGCTTAGGAAATAGACAAAAGGTTTTGGGGGCTACGGGTTCCCCGGCCTTGCGGCCGGGGCTAGAGTACAGCCCGCCCTCCCGAAGGGACCCCTTCGGGGCTTCCGGGGCGGATAAAGATAAAACTCCCGGCCAGAATCCGCGGTCACACCCTGACGTTACCTGCTGCTTAGCCGCTCCTTGTCAACCGAGCGGTGCGGTGGTAACATCGGGGGTTCGGTTAGGAAGCAAAAGGGCTCAAGGAGCCGTCGTTGCCGAACAGGGATGACAACCCATCCTCTCACCCTCCGCGGAAGCCGCCGCAAAACGCGAACGCCTCCCGGGCGGTCAGCGGCAACAGCGACCCTTCGACCAATCTCAGGGTCGCCCTGAGTAAGTCGAAGGGTGACGAATGCATCCTCGTCCAGGGCGCCCGCCAGCACAACCTGAAGAACATCACCGTCCGCATCCCGCGCGACCGTCTGGTGGTCATCACGGGCCTTTCGGGCAGCGGAAAGTCGAGCCTCGCGTTCGATACCATTTATGCCGAGGGCCAGCGGCGCTACGTCGAGTCCCTGTCGGCCTATGCCCGCCAGTTTCTCCACCAGATGGAAAAGCCCGACGTGGACGCCATCGAAGGTCTTCCGCCGACCATCGCCATCGAGCAGCGCCGGACCGGCTTCAACCCGCGTTCCACCGTCGCGACGGTCACCGAGATTCACGATTATCTGCGCCTTCTGTTCGCGCGGGTGGGGACACCGGCCTGTCCGCGTTGCGGCCGGCCGATCCGCCCGCAGCGGCCCGAGGAAATCGTCGAGAGTGTGCTGCGGCTCCCGCCGGGCACGCGCCTCATGGTGCTGGCGCCGCTGGTGCGCGGGCAGCGCGGCGAGCACAAGGAGGTCATCCGCGGGGTCGTGGCGGACGGCTTTATCCGCGTCCGAATCGACGGGCAGATGTACGAACTGAAGAACGTTCCCCGGCTCGCAAAGGGCCGGCGCCACACGATCGAGGCTGCCGTCGATCGCCTGGTGGCGAAGGAGGCCTCCCGGAGTCGCCTAGCCGATTCCGTCGAGACCGCCCTCCGCATGAGCGACGGCCTGGTGCTCGTGAGCCACGAGTCGGCGGAGGGGCACTGGAAAAACACCCTCTACAGCGAGCGGTACGCGTGCGTCCGCTGCAACCTGAGTTTCGAGGAACTTTCGCCCCGCCTCTTTAGTTTTAACAGCCCGTATGGGGCCTGCCCGACCTGCCACGGCCTTGGGGCCGTCCAGCAGTTTGACGAGGATCTCATCGTTCCCGACGCGGACCTCTCGCTGGCGGCCGGGGCGCTGGCGCCCTGGAAGGCAGGCCCGCACCGCTACCGGTCGTTCTACGAGGAGGCGCTCGCCCGCTTCATCCGCGATTTCAAGGTGGACCCCGAGACGCCCTTCCGCAAACTTCCGAAGGGCGCCCGCGACGCCTTGCTCCATGGGGGAACGCCGAACGCCGGACGCAAGCGGGAACCTACCGGGCGCCCAGCCGAGCCATGGGAAGGTGTTATCCCCAGCCTCCAGCGCCTGGACGAGAAGAACCGCAAGGCGTCGGTCCGGCGCTGGCTCGAACAGTTCATGAGCGAGCAGCCCTGCCCGGCCTGCCGGGGGGCGCGCCTCAGGCCGGAGGCGCGAGCCGTCATGGTGGGCGGCAAAGCCATCCACGAAATCTGCGCCATGAGTGTGACCGAAGCCGCCGGCTTCTTCGACTCCCTTCACCTGGAAGGCGAGAAGGAAACGATCGGGCGCCAGGTCGTCGCCGAAATCCGCAACCGTCTGCGGTTCATGCTGGGCGTCGGCGTCGGGTACCTGACGCTCGACCGTTCGAGCGATTCCCTGGCCGGCGGCGAGGCGCAGCGGATCCGGCTGGCGACGCAGGTCGGCAGCGGCCTGGTGGGCGTCTGCTACGTCCTGGACGAACCGACGATCGGCCTGCACGCGCGCGACAACCGCCGGCT
>Ga0315294_10010824_pt1 | contig 10016 bp, 8 predicted proteins | sample YL17G13_40_MG_FD_203626 | JGI IMG/M metagenome (GOLD analysis project Ga0315294, IMG submission 203626) | Sediment microbial communities from Yellowstone Lake, YNP, Wyoming, USA - YL17G13_40 | ecosystem: Environmental > Aquatic > Freshwater > Lake > Sediment | place: USA: Wyoming | collected...
CAAAAGTATGTTCCTGAAGGACGCGCAGAATTTTAGTCTGAGTGGAAAGAGGCATATCGCCTATCTCATCTAAGAAAATCGTGCCACCGTCACACTGCTGGAATTTTCCAATACGCCTATTTATCGCACCGGTAAAAGAACCTTTCTCATGGCCAAAAAGTTCACTCTCCAGAAGCGACTCTGGTATGGCTGCGCAGTTGACCGCTAAAAACGACCTATCCTTTCTTAAGGAATTCTGATATATTGCCCTGGCCACCAGCTCTTTGCCTGTTCCGCTCTCGCCGCGAATAAGAACAGTAGCGTTACTATCAGCAACCTTACCTATAGTTTTATAAATCTCCAACATCTGGGGATTTTCTCCGATAATACAAATTCCTTCGGTTAGCTCGGGTTTTTTGGCCTGATAAGAAACCGACTCCTTCATTAATCTCCCTGCCTCCAGTGCATTTTTTATCAAAACCTTAAGCTCCTCATTCCTAAAGGGCTTAGTAACATAATCGTAGGCGCCCCGCTTCATCGCCTCAATTGCGGTTTGCGTAGTTCCGTAGGCAGTCATGATGATAACCGATAATTTGGGGTCATTTTTTTTGATTTCAATTAGAGCATCAAGGCCATTCATATCGGGTAACTTAATATCCATAATCACCAAGTCTGGTTTTTCCTTGTCTATCAAAAACAATCCGTCTTTTGCTGACGTTGCGGTTGTAACCTTATAGCCGTCTTCCTCTAAAAATTCTTCCATCAGTATCAGTATGGGCTTTGAATCATCCACAACCAGTATCTGTGACTTTTTCATATCAGGCTCCTATAAGACCGCCTCATGCCTTGGGCAATTCTATGCGCACGCCCGTCCCTTTGCCCTTTTCGCTGGTTATTTTTATTGTGCCCTTGTGCTCTTCGATAATGCGGTGAACTATCGAAAGTCCCAGCCCTGTGCCGTGTGGTTTGGTGGTAAAGAAAGGGTCAAATACTCTCTTTATATCTTCTTGGGATATCCCTATCCCTGTATCAGAGGCGGTAATAACCGCATTTTCCCCTATAACCTCACTCCTGATAGTTAAATTCCCTCCTTCGGGCATAGCATCAATACTATTAGAAATAAGATTAGAAATGACCTCTTCTATCTGGATAGGGTCGCAAAGAACCTCAATTATCTCATCCTTAAATTCAACAAGGGCATTGATATTATTCTTTTTGAATCTATATTTAAAAATCTGTAGATTCTGTTTTATTAACTTATTTATATCTATTTTAAGGAACTCTCCCTTTTCGGGCTTGGTAAAGTTCAAGAATCTGGCAATTAACTTCTCGGCACGCTTTACTTCTCCTAACATCAAACCGATATTTTTGACCTCGCTTTGCGTCTCGGGCGACTTGGACTTAAGCATTTCCAGAAAAAGTTTTACTGAAGTGAGCACTGTATTTACCTCATGAGCCACACCCGCTCCCATCTGGGCCAATGAGGCAAGTCTTTCTGCTATTTGAAGCTGCTCCTGGAGTTTTTTCTTTTCCTGCTCCCATCTGTGTATGTCAAAGGCCCTTTTGATAATAATAGCTACTTCTTCTATATTAAACGGCTTGGTAATATAATCGAAGCAACCCTGTTTTATCGCCTCCTTAGCTGTTCCCACAGTGGCATAGCCGGTAATAACGATAATGATTAAATCCTTATTTAACTTTCTGATTTTATCCAGAAGTTCCATGCCTTGCATCCTGGGCATCTTCAAATCTAAAATAAGCATATCGTAATTGTTTTTTTCAATCTTCTGGAGGGCATCAAGGCCATCTACGGCTGTGGAGGTTGCATAACCTTCCCTGTCCAGGAATCTTTGGAATAAATCCCTGATTACCTGCTCATCATCTGCAATGAGCACTGATGGTTTGTTATTATTCCTCATTTCGCTTGTCATCGCCGTAACTTCCAACCTGCCTGACCGGTAGAGTGACTTTAAAGGTAGCCCCTTTAGCAACTTGAGACTCAACTTCAACCTTACCGTTGTGGTCTTCAATAATACGGTAGGCTATGGATAAACCTAATCCTATGCCCGCCTGGCTTGATTTAGTAGTAAAAAAGGGATTAAAGATGTTACCCAAATCTTCTTTGGAAATGCCACAGCCATTGTCTTTAAAGATTATTTCTATATTCTCCTTGTTTTGACTTAAAGAAGTTTTTATGGTAATTTCTCCACCCTCCGGTCTCTTCAGGCTATCAATGGCATCCCTGGCATTGGTAATGATATTAAGAAATACCTGCTGAAGTTGATTAGTGTCACCTTTTATCTTTGGGAGATTTTTGGCTAAAGACTTGTTTAGCCGGATATTGCGCACTCTTAACTGTTCACTCACTAGCATTAAAGAGTCTTCAATGGGCTTATGCACATCTATATCCTCTAATTTGAATTCTGATTTTTTGGCAAATAAACGCACATTCTGAATAATCTTATCTATCCTGTCTGCCTGCTCTACTATTCTTTTTAAGTCCTCTCTTATTGGACTCCTCTCTTCCAAATCCATCAGCACTGCCTGCGCAAAACCCTTAATACCTGTTAATGGTTGGTTTATCTCATGAGAAATACCTGCGGCAAGCTGGCCCACAGCCGCCATCTTGGCTGACTGGAGGAGTTGCTCTTGGGTGTCTTTTAGTTCCTGATAAGTATCAGCCAATTTTTGTTCTGACTTCTTACGTGCAGTGATGTCCTTAATAATATGAACCGTAGCGATGATCTCGCCTTTTTCGTTAAATATAGGTGACACAGAGGCCTCTAAATAAATTTTAAAACGAGGCTCAAAAAAATCCATCTGCTGGGGCTTTTTAGTTTCCAGCACTTGCCTATGAGGACAACTTTCCGGGGGTTCTTTTGTTTCATGTAATATTTCATAGCAAGTCTTACCAACAAACTCTTCCGGTTTCCTATCGAACATATTAGCAAAAGACTTATTGACTCTAATAATCTTGAAATCTATATTATGGATTGAAGTTAAATCTGTAATAGAGTTAAAAGTCGCCTCCCACTCTTCTGCTGCCTGCTTTATCCTCTTCTCTAAATTCTCCAGTTCTTTTCTTTCATTAAATCTTTCTATTGTGCGTTTAACCACCGCGGGTAAAGTATTTTCGTATGAAACATCTTTAACTACATAGTCATACGCTCCTTCCTTCATCAAATCTACTGCCACCTTTTCGTTTCCTGAGGCAGTAACCACAACCAGAGGCATGTCCTTACCTTTATTATGCATCTCCCTTAACATATCCAGGGCTGTAAAACCGGGCATTCGATAGTCACAGAGGATTAAATCGTAATTTTCTTCAACTATCTTTCTTAGGCCTTCTTTGGCTTCACCTGCAGAATCACACTCAAACTGCCCATTCTCTTTTTCTAAGATTCTCTTGGTAAGTATAATATGGTCTGGATTATCTTCGACTAACAGTATCTTGATTGGCATACTCTACTCTCCAACATTAATAATAAACTATAAGTACTTTTTTATCTTCGCAATCAACTCTTCCGGTTCATAGGGCTTAGCAATTCCATCATCGGCGCCAAATTCCTTAACTGTTTTAAGATTCTCCACGGTGGCAGTAAAGATTATGACAGGTATTGCCTTAAACCTTTCATCTGATTTAAGCCGCCTGCAAACCTCGCTTCCATCTATCCCGGGAAGTCCATAATCTAATAATATGAGGTCCGGCCTGTCTTTATTAACTGCCTCTAACGCCCCTTCTCCGCTTTGGGCTGTAATAACCTCAAAATCAGCTTTTTTGAGCCTAAATTCAGCCATTTTTAATATGGTAAAGGTATCTTCAACGAGAAGAATTTTGTTTTTCATTTTTAGTCAACCGCTCTATGTTTCTAAAGCTATTCTCAATTTCTCCCAATGTGCGTTCATCTATTGGAGTATCTTTATCTATAATTTTCTTTAATGTGCCTTCTAATTTTTGCGCAATCAAGCGTATTTTCTCGAAACCAACACTGGCAGATAATCCCTTTATACTATGGGCATAGCGGTGAATATCCGAAAGCGCCTCTTTTTGGCCCTCTTGTGCTCTTAATAGCGGAAATTTCTTTTTAAAATCTTCTAAAATCCTATCCATATCTTCAAAGAATAATTTTATAAAATCGCTTTCTTCGGAATCACCCATTATATTTAAACCTCAATAGTTCAAATTTTTCTCTTTAAGAGCATTTTTACCCTGGAGCGGAGCCTATCTTTATCAAATGGTTTAGTAATATAATCATCGGCGCCTAAATCCAGGCCCTCGATCTCGCTCTGTTTATCGCTCTTTGAGGTAAGCATAACAATAGGTAGCGATGCAGTCTCAAGATGCGACCGCAAATATTTAACCACCTCAAAGCCGTCCATCCGGGGCATCATAAGGTCTGAAATCAGAATATCCGGCCGTGTTTCATAAACCAATTTTATTGCCTGGCTGCCATTTTCCGCCTCAAGAAATTCATACTGTTGTTGCTCCTGGCTAAATGCGTCTATCACCATCTTACGTATCAACTTATCGTCATCTGTAACCAAAATCTTAACCTTGCCTTCTTTGGCCTGCTGCCGAAATTCCCTTTCTTCAACTACATCAACCACCTTCATAACTTCTTCTATAGTAGTAATTCCTTCGGCTACCTTCTTAATCCCTGACTCTGCCAAAGTCACCACTCCAAAATTCTTTGCCTCTCTAAAAATCTGGTCTTCGGTTGCTCCGTCAGAAATTAAACTCCTTAATCTCTCATTAGTCGATAATATCTCGAATATTGCGGTCCTGCCATAAAAACCAACATAACTACATTTATCACAGCCTCTGCCCCTATAATATGTCCTAACTTTATATTTATCTAAATAAATACTCAATTTCTTAATAATGGTCTCTGCTGGCGAATACTCTTCTTTACAATGAGGGCAGATGAGCTTAATTAGCCGCTGGGCAACAATAAGGATAATAGAGGAAGAAATAAGGTATGGCTCAAGTCCAATATCCAAGAGCCTGGTTATGGAAGCAACTGAATTATTGGTATGCAAAGTTGAGAAGACAAGGTGGCCGGTTAATGAAGACCTGATGGCAATATCAGCGGTCTCTTTATCTCTTATCTCTCCGACCAAAATCACATCCGGGTCTTGCCTTAAGATACTCCTTAGGCCATTTGCAAAAGTCACATCTTTGACCGGATTTATCTGTATCTGTGTAATGCCATCTACCAGGTATTCTATGGGGTCTTCGATAGTGATTATATTTTTGGCGCTGTTCTTTATAAAATTCAGGGCAGCGTAGATAGTAGAGGTTTTACCTGAGCCGGTTGGGCCTGTAACCAAGAACATGCCCTGAGGCCTGGTAATCGCCTCCTTAAATAAATTAATTTCTGACTCAGCAAATCCTATTTTATCTAACTGTATCTTTGATTCTTCGGGGTCTAATAACCTCATTACCGCTTTTTCTCCGTAATGTGTCGGCACTGTGGAAATCCTTAAGTCTATATTTCTGCCGTAAAGAGATAAACTGATTCTACCATCCTGCGGTTTTCTGGTTTCAGCTATATCTAACTCAGCCAGGATTTTTATGCAGTTAATAAAGGAAGGGAAAATTTTTGCCGACAGCTCAGTTATATTCCTTAAGTCACCGTCTATCCTATACCTTACCCCAAAAGAATCCTGACCTGGTTCGATATGTATATCACTTGCCCGCGCTTTAACCGCCTCTGCCAAAACCAGATTTACCACTCTCACCACAGGGCTCTGGCCTGCCTTAAGCGCCTCCAACTCAAGGTTACTGCGTTGACCTTTGGTTTCTATAACTACGTCTAATTTCGTATCGGTAACTATATTCTTTAACAAATCATAGAGCGTCTCATCTGATTGATAATATTTTTCAATCGTTAGAGAAATCTCGCTCTTGGTGCACAGAATCGGCTTTATATCCATATTGGCTATTGCCTTAATGCTGTCCAAAGCCATTATATCCCTGGGATTGCTCATTGCTAATATAAGAGTATTATTTTCTTTGCGTACCGGAAAGACGCCGTGTTGCTTTGCTACTTCGTAGGATACTGCCTTAGTCAAAGAGGTATCTATGGATTCCTTATCTAAATGTGAAATCGGCATATTAAAAACATCGGATGAAACTTTTATCAGGTCATCCTCTTTAACAAAACCCATCTCCGCCAGCAACTCCTGAATGGGCCTTTTTGCTCCAACCTGCTTTTCCCTTGCTTCTTTAAGCTGCTCTTCAGTTATAAGGCCCTCTTTAATTAAGGCTTCCAATAAAGCGACCATTTTTATATTTACTTCTCTCCTAATAAATTTTTAATCGAGTCTAACAATTTATCCGCTTCATAAGGTTTTTCAAAATATGCGTCAGCGCCTTTTTCGATGGCTCTTCTTTTATATTCTTCTTCTCTGGTGCCGGTCAGAATAATTACCGGGATATAGCGGCAATGAGATGATAATTTTAAATTTTCTAATACTGCCAGCCCATTCCCTGCAGGTAACATTAAATCCAGGATAATTAAATCCGGATTTTCTCTATGCGCAAATTTGACTCCCTCTATTCCGTCACCAGCAATCATGGTTTCGTAACCGGCGCCCTTTAATCTGGCTGCCAATAATTTTGCGACATCAGGTTCATCCTCAATTATCAGAATCTTTTTTCTCTCCATAACGTCCCAACCTTTTCTTATTGTTTAATTTCCTGCCAACCATTTAGTCAATAATGAACTCGCCTTTGAAAGGAATTCATCTTTGTTAAAGGGCTTGGAAATCCACGGTAAAATTGATTTTTCTGATTGACTCTTTATCTTGTCGAGCTCATCGATGTATCCTGACATAAGCAAAATCGGGATATTACTTGTCTCTTTGATGTTCTTGAGCCTGTCTATGACTTCATAGCCGCTTATGTCATTGAGCCTTACGTCAAGAATAATCAAGTTAGGTAACTCTTCTTGGGCTATTTTTATGCCTTCCGTTCCTGTTTCTGAACGGATGGCCGTGTAGATATCCTTTTTAAAGAATTTTTCGCAGACATCCAGGATTATCCTGTCATCATCGATAATCAAAATCTTATACTTCCTTCTGATAGAAAGGGTAAATTCAAATGCCGAACCTTTACCGTATTCTGACTCGGCCCAAATATGCCCTCTATGCTGTTCTATTATCTCTTTAGATATAGCCAACCCTAACCCCGTGCCTCCGGTCTTTCTTTGGTTCAGGCCTCCTAATTGCTGAAATTTTTGAAATAACTTAGGCAGATCCTCTTCTCTCATGCCTCCCCCGGTATCTCTGACGCAAACCTCTATGACATTTTGACTTTCGTCTTTGGTGCTTGAAATAGTCACGCCTCCGGTCTCAGTAAATTTAATCGCATTGCTTACTAAATTGGCGAGAACCTGGTTTATTCTATCCGGGTCGAACTCTATGAGTGGCATGTCAGGCTCTAATTCGGTTTTTAAATAAAGGCTTTTCGCTTCGGCTACTACCCTTTGCGTTTTTTCCACATCCTTGATTACTTCATTAATATTACTTTGCCTCATCTTAAATTCTAATCTTTTGGATTCTAATTTTGAAAAATCCAGCACATCATCTATAAGGCGCTTCAACCTATCCACATTCTTCTTAGCCATCTCCAAGAATTCTTTCTGCTGGTCATTTACCTGGCCGGCAGAGCCATCTAAAACTATAGCAATTCCTTCTTTAATTGCAGTCAAAGGAGTTCTTAATTCATGGGAGACCATAGAAGTAAATTCGCTTTTTATCACATACATCTGCTTTAATTTTTCATTCGATTCCCCCAATTCCCTCCCCAGCCTTTCCTTCTCTTTCTTGATATTATATATATTCTGGGCCCTCTGAATAACCACGGGAAGCGCGCTTTCATAAGATGAATCTTTGACTATGTAATCGTATGCTCCTTCTTTCATTAACTCCACCGCGATTTTCTCAGAACCTGATGAAGTGACCACGATAAACGGCAGGTCTTTACCTTTTTCTCTGATTTCCTTTAAGATATCCAAAGCGCTTGAGTCGGGCAGGCGATAATCGCAAAGAATTAAATCGTAATTTTCTTCAGATATTTTCTTGAAGGCCTGTTTTGCCTCATTAACCAAATCCACTCGGTAATCCTGGCTTGCTTTCTTTAATGCCCTCTTAGTAAATACAGCGTGATCCGGATTGTCTTCAATGAGGAGAATGCGCATATTTATGCAACGGTATTATTGGTATCGGTGTTATTTACATTATTCGGCGACTCCACATTTATAATTCCCCAATACAAACCAATTTGTCTGACTATTTCTACAAACTTCTCAAACTCAACGGGCTTTTGGATAAAGCTGTTGCAGCCGTGGTTGTAGCCCTTGATGATATCTTCATCCCTGCGGGAGACGGTGAGCATCACGGTAGGGATTCTCTTGAAGTCGGGGTCATCCTTTATCATCTTCAGGAGCTCAAGGCCATTGAGCTTAGGCAGGTTTATGTCTAAGAGGATAAGCCCTGGTTTAGGAGAAGATTCTGAGTTTTGGTATTTTCCTTGGTGTTTTAGGAAATCCCAGCCCTCCTGGCCGTCCCGGGCGATGAAAAACTGGTTGATAATTTTGGCCTCCTTGAGTGCCCGTTCAATGATAAGGATATCATCGGGATTGTCTTCCACTAAGAGTATCTTGACAAGTTTTGTCTTTTCTGCCATTTTGCCTCCTTTGTTTTAAACTGTTTCTCCCTGCTCCTTCAATGCCTTCTTAAGTTCTTCTTCGGTTACGAGCTTCTTTTCTACCAGAATCTCGCCTAACTTCCTCTTGCCTAAGATGGCCTGTTTTCGTTTGGGGATGGTAAAATAGAAAGTGGTGTATTCTCCGACCTTAGAGTCAACCCAGATCTTACCTCTGTGCATCTCGATAATCTTCCTGACTATAGTCAGGCCTGCGCCGGTGCCTTCGCGGTCTTCTCTCCTACCTAACCTCTGAAAGATCTCAAAGATTTTCTCATAGTACTGCTGTTCAATGCCCGGGCCGTTATCCTTAACGTAAAATTCATGGTAGTCGTTTCTTTCTGCATAGCCGACTTCTATCCTGGGATCCGGCTTGTCATTGAACTTGATGGCATTGGATAAGAGGTTGGCGAATACCTCAACGAGCCGCACCCGGTCGCAGAAAATCTTTGGCAGGTTATCCTGGATGACTATCTGGACATTCCTCTCTTTTATGGCGTATTCAAGGCGGAGCTTGACCTCACCGAGGAGGCCTTCGGCATCCACCTCTTCTAAAGAGCTTCTCTTCCTTTCGATGCGGGAAATCTCAAGAAGGTCCTCAATAAGACTCTGCATCCTTGTAGCATTTGCCCTGATGCGCTCGATGTATCCCCTGCCATCTTCGCTTAACTTCTCTTTATAGTCATCCTCCAAAAACTTAGAAAAGGCATCGATACTTCTCAATGGCTCTTTTAAATCATGGGAGACGATATAGGTGAAATCATCAAGCTCCTTGTTAATCTGTTCAATCTTTTTGGTATACTCTTTTAAAACCTCCTCCGCCTTCTTCTTCTCAGTAATATCCCAGAAAATGCCTAATATTCCTATGACATTACCTTGAGCATCTTTGACCGGTGTTTTGATGGTGTTAACAACGAACTCTCTTCCTTCTTGAATATGTTTCTCTTCAATTTCTGCCGTTTTTCCAGAATCCATAATTCTTTTATCGTCAGCTATATATTTTTCAGCTAATTCCTTGGGATAAAACTCATAGTCTGTCTTTCCCGCAATTTCATCAGATTTTATCTTTAAATCCTGTGCATAGCTACCATTACAAGAAACATAAACCGAATTTCTATCCTTGTAGAATATTTTCTGCGGTAGATTCTCAAGAAGCGTTCTATATTTATTCCCGCTGGTTCTTAATTTCTCCTCTGCCTTCTTGCGCTCGGTGATGTTGAATACTGCACCAGTCATATAAGCGGGCTCATTCTTCTGGTCATAATATATTTTTCCCCGATCGCTAAGCCAATAAATAGTCCCATCAGGTCTAACTATACGAAACTCG
>Ga0315294_10010825_pt1 | contig 10016 bp, 7 predicted proteins | sample YL17G13_40_MG_FD_203626 | JGI IMG/M metagenome (GOLD analysis project Ga0315294, IMG submission 203626) | Sediment microbial communities from Yellowstone Lake, YNP, Wyoming, USA - YL17G13_40 | ecosystem: Environmental > Aquatic > Freshwater > Lake > Sediment | place: USA: Wyoming | collected...
CGGGAAACTTGCATTTTACCAGTAGCTATAACAAAGCAATTCCTGGCTCAGAAATAATCTTTATTTGCGTTGGCACTCCCTCAAAAAAAGGAAGGGTAGATTTAAGTTACGTCTATTCGGCCACCAAGTCAGTCGCCGAAAATTTGAAAAATCCAACCATCATCGTTATCAAAAGCACGGTTCCTCCGGGAATAAATACAAAAATTGAGAAATGGATGAAGAAATTTACCAAAGTAGATTTTGATTTAGCATCAGTTCCAGAATTTTTAAGAGAAGGGAAGGCTTTAGAAGATAGTTTACATCCATACAGAGTTGTGATCGGTGTCGAGAAAAGAGCGGTGGCAAAAAAATTACTTTTGTTACATAAAAAAATTCACTGTAAGAGACTGATTTGTAGTTATGCCAGTGCCCAGATGATTAAATATGCTTCAAATGCTTATTTACCAACAAAGATTTCCTTTGCGAATTCGATATCAATTCTCTGTGACAAGTTCGGGGCTAATGTAGAGGAGGTAATGAAAGGAGTAGGAATGGACAAAAGGATTGGGCCGGATTTTTTGGCGGCAGGACTGGGTTATGGCGGCTCCTGTTTTCCTAAAGATGTGGCCGCTTTAATAAATTTGTCTCAAAAAGCAGGCTACAGTTTTAGCATTTTGAAGGCCGTGGAAAAGACTAACAAAAAACAAATCGATTACTTTGTCAAAAAGACGATTCAGCTCTGTGGTGGATCAATAAAAGGTAAAATTTTAACAGTTTTAGGCTTGTCTTTTAAGCCCGCTACATCAGATATGCGCGAAGCACGGTCAATTTATATTATTAAGGAGTTGAAGGAGCAGGGGGCCGAGATAAGGGCGTGTGATCCGGTGGCAATGCCGGAGGCAAAAAAAATTATCAGCGGAGTTGATTTTTTTGACGATCCATATGAGGCTTTGAAAGGCGCTGACGCTTTGTTGCTGGTCACTGAATGGTCGGACTACAAAAATTTGGATTTTGCTAAAATAAGGAAGATAATGAAATCACCTGTTGTGGCAGACGGGAGGAATGTTTACAATAGAAAAAAGTTGGAAAAATTAGGTTTTGTTTATGAAGGAATAGGAAAATAGTAATATGAGCAAGTTAAAAGTTGTTAATATGCTTTCCACCTATAATGAAAAGGAAAATATTACCCCGATGGTGGAAACCCTGGAGAGAATTGCCAAAGAAAACCCCAGGTATGAATTTGTCACTTTGGTGGTTGACAGTCATTCTCCGGACGGAACCGGCGATATCGTCAGTAAACTGGCAAAAACAAGATCAAATCTTTTTTTATTGGAAACCCCGAGAGGTTTAGGCGTTTCTTTGATTGCCGGTTATGGTCACGCGGTCAAAGAACTCAAAGCGGATGTCGTTATTCCCAATGATTGTGATTTTCAGTGGGATCCCCAGTTGATTCCACAGATGCTGCAAAAAATCGATGAAGGATATGATGTGGTTGTTCCTTCAAGGCATACCAAGGGAGCTAAAGACGCTTTTACCGGTTTTCGTAAATTAACTCATTTTGTTTCCAACGATCTGTTAAATCATTATTGGGCGGGGATAAGGGAGATTAAAGATTTAGCCGGGAATTTTAAGGCCATAAGGGTAAAAAATGTTCTCGATAAAGTTGATCTGGGTAAAATTAATGTTCGTGGTTTTGTTATCCAATCAACCATTATTTATGAACTTTCGAAAACCAAGTGCAAATTTATTGAAATCCCGGCAGTTTTTGGTGCAAGAAGAGCGGGTGAAAGTAAAGTCGGTTTTTCCTGGCAGTTTATTAAAGACATTATTGAGACTTTCAAAAATTCAACCAGGATCAGATTTGAGCGGTCGCCCGGACTTTTAAAATTTATTAAATTCGGCATTGTCGGCGGTTTTGGTTTTATCGTTAATTTTTTTGGCCTGATGATTTTCAGCCGTTTTTTTAAAACGGCATTTCCCTGGCCGATTGGTATGATTAATTTTGGGGCGAATGCATTGGCATCGGAATTGGCAATTGTTTCCAATTTTACTTGGAATAATATTTGGACATTTTCTAAAGAAAAAATAACTTCGTCAAAGCAATTAGCGGCTAAATTTATCGCCTTTAATTTATCATCCATACTTGGGGGAATTTTAATCCCTTCTTTGGTGGTGGGAGGTGGCACTCAGCTGTTCGGAGACCAGTATCGCCAGATAATTTTGGTAGTCGTAATTTTCGGCTTTACCGTTCCTTATAATTGGTTTGTTTATAATAAGTTTATATGGAAGAAGAAGGTAAAATAGCCTGCGAGTAAGTCAGTCCTTTGGGAAGACCGGCGGAGATTTCTTCCAGGTTTTTTGTTGAAAAATTAACTCCCGGAACAACAAAAGTAGTGCCGATTTTAAAAATTTGCGGATTGGTCGCTCCTTTTCCTGTTAATATCTGAAGAATTTTTTCGGCTAATTGTGCAAGAACGTGATCTCCGCCCGTCATTCCAAGTTGCGCGTTAATTTCTTTCATTCCTGTCGGCGATAAAAACAATGCCGGTCCGGAAACTGTTCTGAGAATATCGACAGCATTTTCATAAATAACATGTTCCGGCCACACCGGTTTGGAAATTTCAAGCTCTTTTGGGTCAATAATTTTATCTTCTAACAATACTTGGCCGCTGCTTACCGAGGCAATCTTGGGAGATAATTTTCCTCCTTCTTTAGTTGTTTGTTTACATCTTTTAAGTCCCAAATCAGCTGCTCTTAAGGCAGTATGAATGTCGGTTCCTGCCGGATTTTCGCTGGCGCCGATGTAAACCGCCTCAACACTGCTTTCTTTTTTAATATTTTCCTGCAGATCGGTAAGAATTTTTACCGGGTCGCTGTTTGGCTTGGGACAGACAAAAAAAACAATTTCGTCTTCTCCGGTTTTTCTTTTCTGCAGTTCAACTCTTCTTCCGCCGGTGGTTTCCAAATCACTTGATTGGGCAACTGTGTTTTTCCACTGGTTTATTCCGTCAAAAACCTGTTGCATTCTTCTGCTAAATTCTTCTTCTAACTTGCTTCCTCCAACCAAGTCTAAAATAACAACGAGTGTTTCTTTTCTGTTAAGAGCTCCTGACAGCCTTTCTTGCCACTCTTTTCTTTCTAAGGCTCCCTCTGTAACGATTGGTTTTTCGGCAAGCAATCTTAAGAGTTTTTTTGGAAGACTTGGATCTTCAATTGGTTTTTGGGACCGGGTTTCTATATCGGCGATTGGTTCAGGCATATTTTTTATTTTTAAAGATAGGGTGTCCAGTCGGCAACTGGAGCAATGTTGCCGGCGATAAAATTAATAGCGTATAGGTATATTGCCGGAAGAATTATCAAAAGGGCGATTTTGAACTCTTTTTTTTGAATAAGACTGTCAAAAGCAATCAAAGCGAAAGGAATCAGGGGGAGAGAATAACGGGCCAGATCCCGGTGGGCGATAAGTAAAGTGGCACCAAAAAATATTCCGGCAAAAGAGGCCATGTCATAATATTTTTGTTTGACTAAAAATACTATCGTTAGTGCGCCAAACAAATGTTGCCAGACCATATCTTCGCTCCAAAAAGTCCCCAACCAGCTTCTTTCCGGGAAAAATCCAAGATAAGGAGGAAAAACTAAATGAAAATTATCTCCTGAATGAAAATAAGCCAGAAAGTCACCGGTTCTAATTTGGAAAAAAAAGAATACCCCCAAGGCGGATAAAGGAATTATTAGGAGAGGCAGGGAATTTCTTATAAACAACTTAAGGCTGTCAGTTTTTTTGGCTAATCTGGTAAAAAGATAAACTTCATATCCAGCAAAAAGCAAAACCCCGGGGCTTTTGGTAATTTGGGCAATTGCGCCGAAAATTCCTGCCAGTAGTAAATCCAGCCAAATAATTTTCCTTTTTGAGAATAAATTGTTTTCAGCCTTATCAAAAGCGCTTTTAAAAAAATAAAACGAAGCCAGAATTGCAAAAATAAACAGTGGTTCCGGACTGCCGACCGCTTTTACGGCCACCCACCTTGCCGGAAAGATTAAAAAAACCAATGTCAACCAGAGGGGATTTAAAGAAAGTTTGAACTTAAGAATGAAAAGATAGAAGGTAACTCCGGCTAACACGGTAGCCGCTAGGGTTGAAACCAGCATTGCCCAGGGGCCGTTCAAAAATGTATTTAAAAAGTAAATTGTTAAAGGGTAACCGGGAAGATGGGCGGGATAGTATTCTAAGGGAATTGGGAGAGAAAAAGTCCTGCCGATAAAAGCTTTGTCATACCAGGACTTGGCAACAATAAGATAATTCGGCCCGTCATAATTTTTAAAAAGAGAAATAATTCCTTCTTTAAAACCAAAGAAAAAGGGCAGCCAAACCACGAACGTGGTTAAAAAAGAAAAAAGAGCGATTAAAAACAAATCTCGTTTAATCTTCACTAAATAGATGATAACAAATTTATGATATGATTGCTTTTAGAGGAGAATGTATGAATAAACTGAAAGAATTATCAGTATTTTTTCCAGCCTACAACGAAGAAGCGAATTTAGAAAATACGGTTGAAAGGGCAATCTTGGTATTAAGAGAAGTGGCGGAAAAATTTGAGCTGTTGATTATTAATGATGGATCAAAAGACAATACGGGCAAAGTGGCGGAAAAGCTGGCAAAAAAATACGTCTTTATTAAAGTGATTACCCACAATCCCAACCAAGGCTACGGAGCAGCTTTAAGGTCCGGTTTTTACAATAGTCAATACAAATGGATAGTTTTTACCGACTCGGACGGCCAGTTTGATTTTTCTGAAGTTGACAGACTGATTGAGAAAAGTGCTGGGGCGGATATGGTTGTCGGTTACCGGATTAACCGCCAGGATTCTTTAGTTAGAAAAATTTTTGGTTGGGGTTGGACGTTGTTGGCAAATTTACTTTTGGGGCTGAAAGTGAGAGATATAGATTGCGCTTTTAAGCTAACCAAAAAGGAAGTGATTGACAAAATTTCTAAGTTGCAATCTTCCCGAGGAGGAATGATTTCACCCGAGTTAGTGGGTAAAGCCAGGAAGGCCGGATTTAAGATTATTGAAGTTGGTGTACACCACTTCCCGCGAAAAGAAGGTAAACAAACCGGAGCAAATTTAAAAGTAATTTTTAAATCTTTTGTTGATCTGGGAAAATTATGGTGGCAGATAAAGTAACTTCTTGGGTCAAGAACAATAAACTAATATTGGGGATTGTTTTTTTAGCTCTTTTTTTGCGTCTCTTTAGAATTTCCTCTTATATGACTTTTTTGGGAGATGAAGGTAGAGATGCTTTGGTTTGGCTGCGGATGGTACAAAACGGAAAGTTTACTTTAATTGGGCCGATGACTTCGATCGGTAATATGTATTTAGGCCCTCTTTATTATTATCTGATGCTGCCTTTTTTTGTTTTGATGGGAACAGTTGGCCCTTCAATTGGAACCGCTCTTTTTGCTGGGGCAACAACTTTTTTTCTTTGGTATTTTGGCAGAGAATGGTTTTCGCCCAAAGTTGGGCTGGTAGCTTCGCTGTTGTATGCAGTTTCACCGGTCGCAATTGTCTTATCCCGTTCTTCTTGGAATCCAAATGTTATGCCCTTTTTTAGCTTAATAATTATTTGGGGAATTTGGCAATTTTGGCAGAAAAACCGGTTTTATTGGTTGGCAATTGAAGGAGTACTTCTTTCTTTTGCGATCCAGTCCCATTATTTAGGTTTGCTTTTGGCTCCGGTTGTCTTGTTGTTTTTCTTTATAAAGTTGTTCGATTTAAGAAAAAGGAAAGATAAAAATCTGAAGAAGTTTCTGATAAATTTTTTATTTTTTATTTTTTGTTTTTTATTTTTGACGGTCGTGCCTTTGATTTGGTTTGATTTAAGGCATAATTTCATAAACTATAAATCGTTCTACAAATTTTTTTCGGAAAGACAGACAACCGTAAATTTAAAGGCGTACAAAGCGATTCCGCAAATGTGGCCCCTATGGCAGATGTTGACGACCAGGCTTCTGGCCGGTAAAAATACTTTTTTTGGTTTTTGGATTTCTCTGACTGTTTTATTATCCGGAGTATATTTTTTGATAAAGAATAAATTAAAAAGAATAAAAATTAAATCGTCGGCAGTTTTGTTATTAGCCTGGATTTTTGTTGGGCTTTTGGGAATGGGACTTTATAAACAACATATTTATGATCACTATTTCGGTTTTTTGTTTCCGGCAATCTTTTTAACTCTTGCCGTTATTTTAGGAAAGCTGTCTTATTTAAAAAGATGGGGTGAATTTTTGTCACTTGGTTTCTTTTTATTGGTTCTGGTTTTAAGTTTAATTGAAATCCCTCTTAAATATCCGCCGAATTATCAGATGCAAAAAACGGCCGAAATAAGCCAAAAAATTGCCGGTGAAGCTAAGGCTCGGCCTTTTAATTTGGGGTTAATTGCTAAACAAAATTATGACGCGGGTTATCGGTACTTTTTGGAAAAATGGGGGAAGAAAGCGGTGGAGATTGATGCTCAAAGAACAGATGAAACCATTACGGATCAGCTTTTTGTCGTTTGCGAGACCCAAGATTGTCAGCCCGTTGGTCATCCTCAAGCAGAGATTGCCAATTTCGGCTGGTCAAAAATTGAAGCTAAATGGGAATTTCCCTGGGGAACCAAACTTTTTAAACTCGTTCGTTATTAGGAGAATAACTGATGAAAAAAGATAAATTAGAATATTTGATTTTGTTTTTAATTCTAATTTTTTCCGCTTTTTTCCGGCTTTACCGCATGGATCAACTTCTGGGTTTTTGGTATGACCAGGGGAGAGATGCGCTGGTAATTTGGGATTTACTCCACTACGGGAGATTTTTTTTAATTGGACCGGTGACGGGGATCGATGGAATTTTTTTAGGCCCCTTTTATTATTATTTACTTGCCCCCTTTTACTGGTTGGGAAAGGGCAATCCGGTAATCGCGGCGGCCGGGCTTTCCTGGCTGACAGCGGGAGCGATTTTTTTACTTTACTGGTTAGGTAAAAAAATGTTTTCCACCAGTGTTGGCTTGCTGGCGGCTTTCTTGTATGGTTTTTCTTACCATCAGGTAACTTTTTCGCGCTGGCTGGCCAATCCCAACCCATTGCCCTTTTTTACCCTACTGGTTCTGATATTTCTTTATGAATTTATTCAAGGTCATAATTTCAAGTTCTTAATTCTATCTGCTTTTTTTGTCGGTCTTTGTTTGCAACTGGAAGCGGCTTCGGCGGTTTTTTTCTTGCCCTCAATTGCCATAATTTTAATCTGGCAAAGAAAAAAGGTTAACTTTAAAATTCTGACTTTGTCATTTTTGGCATTTTTTATTACCTTATTGCCGCAAATTTATTTTAATTTTCGGCACGACGGAATTTTGGTATCCGCATTTAGAAAATTTTTAATTGAAGAAAAAAGTTTTAAGTTTTCGTTCTTGCAAGTTATCCATTTGAGGCTTTTGACCTATTATGATGTATTTACCGGAAAGCTAATTCCCCATCTTGGAAAATTAAGACTGTTGGTTTTGGCCTTATTTTCCGCACCCTTTGTTTTGTTTAGGAAAAAGATGTTTTCAAAGGAAAGCAAATTATTACTTATATGGCTTTTTGTGCCGTTAGTGGGCTACTTTTTTTATCAGGGCAATCACGGTTATGTTTGGGATTATTACTTTACCGGGGTTGTGCCGGCTTTTTTCCTGCTTTTTTCTGTTGGCCTTTATCATCTAATAAAACAGAGTTTGGCCAGCAAAGTAATTGTTTGTGTTTTTTTGATCGTGTTTGCTTTTTCCAACCTTAGCCCAATTAAAAACTATTTAAAAACCGGGATTGGGATTAAATTGCAATCCCAGGAAAAAGCCATTGATTGGATTTATCAGCAAGCGGGAAATGAGCCTTTTAATGCTGATTTTTATGTCCCGCCCCAAATTTATTACTCTTATTCGTACTTGATGAAATGGTACGGAGGGGGAAAATACGGCCGCGAGCCGGAAACAAAACAAGTTAGGCAGCTCTATACTCTACATGAGCCGGACGGAGAACATCCGCAGTTTTTAAAAGCCTGGTTGGAAAGACAGGATGGAATTGGTAAAATTAACAAGGAGTATTCTTGGGGCGATATAACCGTCCAAAAGAGAGAAAGGATCATCTATGACGACTAAACCGTTTATTTCCATCGTTATTCCCTGTTATAACGAAAGTGAGAATCTTAAAAGGGGGGTTTTGGATGAAGTGTACGATTTTTTAGGAAAACAAAGCTTTACCTGGGAAGTGGTTGTTTCTGACGACGGTTCAACCGACGACAGCCGGGAAATTGTCGGTAAACAAATTAAAGATAAGGAAAACTTTCGTCTGGCAGAAAATGTTCACGGCGGTAAACCATCGGCAGTTTGGGGTGGTATTCAAAAATCGGCCGGTGAGTATGTTTTGTTTACCGATATGGATCAGTCGGCCCCGATCCGGGAAGCATTAAAATTGCTGCCTTATTTTAAGGATTATGAAGTAGTGATCGGTTCTCGCGGAACGGAGAGAGAAAATTTTTCTTTGCTTAGAAAACTTGGTTCAAATGTTTTTCGGCTGTTTAGAAAGTCTTTAATGTTGAGAAAAATAAACGATACTCAATGCGGGTTTAAGGCTTTCCGGGCAGATGTCGCCAGACAAATTTTTCCCAAACTGCAGTTTTTTAAAAAAGAAAAAGTGGTGAAAGGATGGAAAGTGACTTCATTTGACGTTGAGCTTTTGTTTCTGGCGGAAAAATTCGGATACAAGATTAAAGAAATACCGGTTGTCTGGGAAGATCGTGACGTGGCTAAGGGAAAACAAAAAAGCTATTTTAAAGAATCAAAAGAAATGCTGATGCAGATTATCAGGGTCAAAATAAATGATTTAAGGGGTCTATACAATTGAAAATTAAAAATTTAAAATTAAGCCTGTTTTTGGTTTTTCTTTTGATTGTCGGTTATTTTCTGACCAGGTTAGTGAATCTCACGATTATCCCCGTTTTTGCCGATGAGGCCATTTATATCCGTTGGGCACAGGTGATGAGAGCCGTCGCGAGCTTGCGGTTTTTACCCCTATCTGACGGCAAGCAGCCTTTTTTTATGTGGCTGGTAATTCCTTTTTTGAAAATATTCTCCGATCCGCTGACAGCCGGCAGAATGCTCAGTGTTATTGCCGGTCTAGGGTCAATGTTTGGGGTAGGGTTTTTGTCTTATTTGTTATTTAAGAAAAAAGAAATTTCTTGGTTTGCCTCGCTAATGTATCTTATTGCCCCATTTTGTTTATTTTTTGACCGGATGGCTTTAGCTGATGGACTGGTTTCGATGTTTGGGATATGGTTTCTAATTTTTGCGATTTTATTGGTAAAAAATCTTCGTTTGGATTTTGCCATAATTGCCGGTATTTTGCTGGGCTTTGGACTGATAACCAAATCTCCGGCTCTGTTTTTTGCCTTAATGTTGCCCGTTACCGGGATTTTTTATGAAAGAAGGTCAAAAAATAACAATATTTTTAGGTTAATTGGACTTTGGATGGTAGCTCTTTCTTTCGGGTATGCGATTTATAACATCCTTCGACTGGGTCCCGAATTCCATATGATTGCGATCCGCAATAAAGATTATGTTTTTCCAATTTCAGACATTATTAAACATCCGCTTAATCCCTTGATCGGCCATTTAAAGGATACCCTTTCTTGGTATTGGATTTTATTGACGCCGGCAGTATTTTTAGCGGGAATTACCGGAATAATAACCGCCTTAAAAAGGAATTTAAAATCGGCGGTATTGCTGCTGGTATTGGTTGTTTTTCCTTTGTTGGGACAAGGGGTGGTTGCCAAGGTTTATACTGCCAGATATGTTTTATTTACAGTTCCGTATTTTTTAATTTTTTCGGCGGTAGCGATAGAAAAGTTTTGGCAAAAAACAAAAAGTAAATGGTTGGTGACCGGGGGCTTGGTAATAGTTTTTTTATTGCCGATGTACCAGTCGTTTTTACTGATTACTGCTCCTCAAAAAGCCTGGCTGCCTGAAGAAGAAAGAAG
>Ga0315294_10010826_pt1 | contig 10015 bp, 4 predicted proteins | sample YL17G13_40_MG_FD_203626 | JGI IMG/M metagenome (GOLD analysis project Ga0315294, IMG submission 203626) | Sediment microbial communities from Yellowstone Lake, YNP, Wyoming, USA - YL17G13_40 | ecosystem: Environmental > Aquatic > Freshwater > Lake > Sediment | place: USA: Wyoming | collected...
CATCGGGCGAACACTGCAAACCACTCCTCTTGGATTTAATATTCTGCCCTCGATTACGCGGAAATTTACAATTCAAGCAGCCAGAAACATCGGATTAGAAATCGTGGAAAAGTCGACAACGCTGCAGCAGGCAACCAGTGCGGATGAACTTTTCATCGCGGTAACCACCAAAGATATCGTTCCTGTAGTGAAATTTGACAACAAGACCATTGGTGATGGTAAGCCGGGAAAATATACAAAATTACTCATTCAGGAATTTCACACATTTACGGTATAGGATTCTGGCTACAGCCTTTTGTTCGTAATTGACAATCTTGGGTGGGCAGGTTATTTTGGGGCTAGTTACAAATTTTTTGCGCCCGTAGCTCAATTGGATAGAGTGCCGGACTTCGAATCCGAAGGTTACAGGTTCGATTCCTGTCGGGCGCGTTTTTGTAACTTTACTATTTTCAAACAGTTACGATTGTGTTTCATTTCTCGCATCTGCTGAAAAACCCTCATTTTTGCCAAAGTGGGTCTGTCAGGCAAGTTCTCAGGATTTTTTGCTGCACCTGTCTGGCTTTTTCCAGGTCATTTTCCTCGACAGCCAAGTAGTATAACCTTGTCGTGTTGATGTCACTGTGTCCGGCAAGTTTTTGCACAACATGGATGGGAATTTCCCTTGCCCAGTTCGTTATGCATGACCTGCGAAAATCATGCAAGGTACACTTGGCTACGCCCGCACGTTTCCGCAAGGTGCTAAAACGACGATGAAGATTATTGAGAAGGAACCGCATAGCAGTTTGTTTACCTGATTCTCTCGCTTTCAGGATATGCTCCCATCTCCAGGCGGGGATAAATGCGTATGGGCAACCTTCAGCAGACGTAACCTGCAAATCTGCCAGCAATTGCACTATATCGGCGGGAACGGGTAATATTCTGCCTTCGTGGTCCTTGGGCTCCCATTCCCGAAGATTGCCGTCTGCTTTTTTGCTGACTATACGAATACGGTCTTTCTCGAAGTCCACATCTGTCCACATAAGATTGAGGATTTCACCCGTTCTGGCCCCTGTGGTGTAAGCCACCGACAGGAAGGCCTTCCACCAGATATCCATGGTTGCGTTAAGCAGAGTTTGGAATTCCAGAGGTGTTACGTACCTGACCGGTTTGACGCTCATTTTTCTTTGCCTGATTTTCCCGAAAGGGTTACTTCCGGCAGCTATATAGCCTCTCGGTTCAATTGCAAGGTTGAAGATTCTTTTCGGTGTGCGAATGTCCTTATTGACTGTGGCCACCCTTGTCCCGGATGCCAGCCGTGCCGCTATGAACGACTCGGCGTATCTCGGAGAAATGTTTTTAAGCGATATATCCTTACCCGTGTGTTCCATAAACATCCTCAACGCACGCATCTGATCGGCCAGGGTTGCCGGTGCAACATGGCCACGCATAATCTTCCCATGCTCCGCAACAAAATTCTTGAGAGTGATTGCCGGCGGCGGGTCCGCCTTTCCATTCCGAACGTCCGGCTGTTTGTTTTCTGCAAACTGTTCTGCCTCCCTTCTCGTATCAAAGCTTTTGCTGTACCGTTTACCATCGGAGCCAAACCATCTGACTGCCCAGCGAAAAGCCCGTTTTTTCGGCCATTCGCTCTTCGGGAATGATTTGCCACATTTGTCGGTTAGAGTTGCTCCATGGTACTTCCTGTATATACCTATTTTTTCAGTCGCCATAATGAAACCTCCCGGCTCTGTAAGGGCCGCAAGCCATCACGGACAACTGACCCAAATAGTGAGTATACAGTTGGTTCTGCTGGAGCGCAAGTGGAATCATATATTTTTATTCCTCGGTTTTGACTGCCAGAAATCGGTCTAATTCGGTTTTGCGGTACCATATGCGTCTGGCAAACTTGGTAGCCTTGAGTTCGCCACGGTCACGCCAGTAATTTAAAGTTCGACAAGTGCTTTTCGGGGTATGACCGATCTCGTGTAAACGCAAAAACATTGCCGCTTCGGTCGGGTTCAGCAGTTCGCCGAAAATTTCCGGCTGTGGCGGCCAGACCGTGTCCTTTGTTTGTTGATCTTCCAAGATGTTTTGAGATTGTTTATTCATCTATCGGTTCATCCGAATCGGTATTTTCATCTACGTTTCTATTTTGTTCCTCGGAATTGTTGGGGAATGAATGCTGGCAACGTACATTCTCTTCATCATCTGTGAAGTCGGCCTCCTCAAAGTCATCGCAAGAATCACATTCATCTGGTGACACCCACTTGCGGTGCATATTGCAATACCAGATGACTTCGCGGCCGGTGTTACGTATCCCAGTGTTATGGCCGGTCATTCGTCAAGATGGTCCCGGGCATTGTTTTGCTGATGGTATTCTGTTGACACCTTCTGTTTTTTGTGAGGACTTGTTAATAGGCCAAGGAACTTTGTTTAATGCACTGGAAAAAACATCTTGTCTGAATGTGTCAGCATCCTCTGGCAAGGCCTGCATAGGTTCGGGTGCCACCAGTGTTTGTTGCTCAATTTCTTTTTCAAGACGACTATATTGTAATTAGTTGTAATTATCGACTGTCGTTGCCTTATTGAAAATAACAACCAAGGCTACAGCCAATCCGGGATTATCTGAAAAACGTAAACTATTTTTTGAGGAGGCAGGACCATGAAAACATTAAAAAGAAAAACACGGTCAGACAAATTTTCCACTGACGCTTCATCCGACAGGACAGTACTGTAAAAAGATTAAAGGAAAAATATATTACTTCGGCTCAGAAAGAAAAGAGGCACTTCAAAGATACCTTGATCAGGCAACATATCTGCATGGATGTCAAAACAATTTACAAAAACCAACAGACGATAATATGACACTAAAGCGTCTCTGCGATATGTATTTGAAGTATCAGTATTCAAAGATTCAGGCGAATGACCTCACCGCCAGACACCACAATGACCAAATCGACAGCCTTGGCAAATTAATGGCTTTTCTGGGTCATAATCGTAAAGTCAAAAGCATATCAACCCTGGATTTACAGAACTACAAAAGAAGGCTCCAGAAAAACTATGGCTCAGTCTACAGATTGAACTTTTGCCCTGCTAATCTTCCAGCTCTACAACAAAACTTTTGTCTCCGAGGGTGAAAAAGGCAAAAAAACGGGCCTTAGAGGCCCAATAATATGGGTAATTGGGGCAATATGGGGCAAATTAGCTTGACATTTACTTACACAATTTGCTAAAATGACAACAGTTTAAGAAATCGGAGGAGCATCCCACTCTGTTTTCTGAGACGATGCTCGTACTGCATAATTTGGCTTAGTACCCGTTTTTAAAAATTAGGAGGAGCAAAAAGATAGTAGCCGTTAATAATGAATTATGATAATATCTCCCCCGTTTCAAGAGCGACCCTTGTCCTATACTCATGGAAGAAAATTTTGTTGGGTTTGTTTGAGAGAGAAGAACCTATAGGAAGGTTACTTTAATTTTAGGAGATTTATTATGAATGGCTACATAAGGATGAGAAAAATGAAGTGGTTTTATTTTCTATGTTGTATTGTGTTTTGTGCTGCAATAGGAAATGCAAGAGCTGAGGCTGTTGCAGAGCCTGAACCCACTAAGACCGAAGCTCAATTGAAGCTTGAGGAAAAAGCGAAGGAGGAGGAGATTAAAGAAGAGAAGAAAGCCGGTGCGAAAATCAGTCCTGAGGAAATTGCCAAACTAAATTTACCAGAAGACACGAGTCCGCGCTTAACCGTAAAGGAAGTACTTATCAGTGGCAACACTTCGATATCAACCGACAAATTGTTGAAGAACGTACCTGCGATTTATAATGCGTCGAAAAAACCACTGAACCAGGCTGAAAGCGAGCATCTTTATGATATTAGAGTCTTACAGAATATAATCGCACAACCCGGCGAGCCTTGCCAAGTTTCTACAAGAGCAATTCAAGGTTTTACTCAGTACCTTCTCTCGGTTTATCAGGACAAGAATTACGGGGGCATCTATGTATATGTTCCGTCGGATGCACTTTTGAAGGGCGGGAAATTGCAGGATGATGTTTTGCCCGTAAGAATCCTCGAAGTCCCAGCTATCAACGTTACGATCACTCCTTACAATCCTGACAATGAGAAGGTGGAGAAAGGATATCTCCGCGACTCGGCAGTCAGGCAGTGGTCGCCTGTAAAACTCGGAAGTGTGGTAAATCAAAAAGAACTAAACGAATTCGTGAACCTGCTCAACCTCAATCCGGACAGGTATGTTTCCGCAGTTATATCCAAGGGCGTCGAACCAAATTCCCTCACTGTAGGGTACAATATTTATGAAGCAAATCCGTGGCACTGGTTTTTCCAGATAGACAACTCCGGCACCAAGGACAGAAAATGGGCGCCGAAAATCGGCCTTATAAATACAAACCTTCTCGGTATAGACGATACCTTTACAGCAGTATATCAGGCAAGACCTGATTCAACTTTTGATGAAACTTATGCATTATACGGCAGCTATGATTTTCCGCTCTTAGGGCCTCGACTTCGTCTTAACCTTTTTGGCGGATACAGCCAGTTTGATATAAGTCCTCAAGCTGGCGACATTAGTTTCCTTGGTAATGGAGATTTCTACGGCGGTACGTTGCGCTATAATGTTTTCCAGATAGATAAATGGTTCTTTGATGTTACGGGCACATTAAGCCACGAGAGAAGTAAAATTACTCCTTCTCTGTTCCCTGAGTGGCTTAGGACAGACATCAAAATGGACCTTTGGGGATATGGAATTGATATCCATCACCGCGACGATATGTCGGATACGTCTTTGGCATTTAACAGAATTGACAGTTTTGGGGGTTCGGACCAGGATGAGTTTATACTGGCTCGAACAAATGCGGAGCGTGATTTCAGTATTCTAACGACAACAGCCAGACACAGCCAATATCTGGAGGAGGATAAGATTCAGCGACTCAGTAGTTCGTTCCAGTGGATCACTCCAGATGAGAGATTGGTTCCTGCAAAAATGACCGCTTTCGGAGGTATGTACAGCGTTAGAGGGTATGACGAATACGAAATCATCGCCGACGGCGGCATACTTGCATCAGCTCAATACGAATTTGATTTGGTAGCTTATGACAAATCAAAGAATGTTAATAAAACCGGGCCCGAGCAGACAGGACAAAAGAAACCATTCCTTAGGAAGCTGGCTCCATTAGCTTTTCTTGATTATGGTTTAGCAAAGATGGAAGACGCACTCACAACTGAAAATGCTGACCAGGAGCTCTGCTCTGTTGGCGGAGGTATTCTTGTCGAGCTTGGTGATAATTTTAGCGGAGTGGTATATTATGGCTATCCGCTTATAGAAACCGAGGACACAAGAACAGGTAAAGGCCGAGTGAATGTCGGCTTAATGATGAGATGGTAGAAGTGAATTCTACCTGAAAATATAGAATCGGAGAAGAAGTATTGTGGATGGAGATATGACTGAAAAGATAAATTCCAAACAAGGAGAAAAACAATGGGTAAGATGAGAAAAATCTCAAATAAGTATTGTCTTAGACAAATTGCGGTCTACTGGCTGGCATATTGGATGGTTTTCGGTATGCCGCTGCAGATTGCTCGTGCGGAGCCAAGTAACCCCAATGTTGTGGCCGGCGCAGCAAACGTTGGCCAAAGTGGTAACACTACCACAGTAAATATGGGTTCGGACAGGGCAGTGATAAACTGGGACAGTTTAAATACCAGTTCGAACGAAATTTTACAGTTTCTTAAGGACAGCGGTCAATTTGCAGTGCTGAACAGAGTATTGCAGGGAGGTGCAACGCAATTTGACGGCTCATTATTCGGCAACCAGGGTCATATTATTATAGTTAATCCACAGGGCATTGTTTTTGGCCCCACGGCTCTTGTTCAGGCTTATAAGTTCACCGCTTCTGCGCTGGACGTAGTGGATTCGGATTTTATGAACGGCGTATATAAGTTTGCAGGAGACGGTGTAGGCAAGGTTGCCAACTACGGCACAATCTCTGCCGACCAGGTTGCCCTTATCGGCAGGCAGGTTTTAAATGCCGGCGTCATAAGAAGCCCGAACGGCTATGTCATAATGGCTGCCGGCGACAAGGTCTTTCTCGGCGAGGAAGGCAGCAACGTCGTCGTCCAGATAGACTCAGTTAAACTGCCGGATACAGGGGCAACTGAAGGCCTGGGCGATGTTATAAATGAAGGTACGATTGAAGCAGCGGGCGGGAAAATCGTCCTTGCTGCCGGTGATACCTTCTCAAGAGTGGTCGAAGGGCTGGATTCTATGTCGCTGGCCGTCAGCGGAGGTATAGGCCGAGTCGGCCAGTTCGGCACCCTCAATGCCGATGGCATAGAAGGCGATGGGGGCAACATTACCTTAACCGCCGCTGATATGGTTGTTCTCGGACAGGACAGTGTTACTACCGCAAATGCTGGCGCCAACGGCGACGGCGGACAGGTTATTGCTTATTCGCCGGATACGGCCTTGTTCTATGAAGGTGCACTGGTTGAGGCCAAAGGCGGAAGCCAGTCAGGTGACGGTGGATTTGTGGAAGTGTCTGGCAAAGAAAACTTTGAAATATGGGGTTCGGTTGATACCTCCGCACCGTATGGTGCTACTGGTACATTCCTTATTGACCCGACAAACATAACTATCTCAAGCTCGTCCAATCAGTTGTCTTGGGACTCTGGAAATCTTTGGTTTTATAACAGTGGTAGTAGTTCGCCTCGGACTCTCAATTATATTACACTGCAAGATAAGTTGGCGAACAATAATGTCACGGTAAACGCAAATCTGGGCGGTAGCGGTAGCGATGATGGCTGGATTAAGGTTACACACGACATAGAGTGGGAAGAGGGTACCTCACTGACACTGACGGCAACAGCAAAAGCAAATTCTTACATTGATATTGATGAGCCAATTAAAAACACCGGCAGCGGAAGTTTGACCCTAAATGCCGGCGGCAAAATAGACATAAACAAAGACATTACCTTGTATAACGGTACGTTTACAGCGAATGCCGGTCAATATAGCGGTGGTTCCAGCATTATTTATATCGGCGACGATATTGACGCTGGTAACATAACACTGATGGACAATGTGATACTTGACGGCAGCGGCGGGCATCCGTCGTATAACCGCAACCAGGATATTCTGGCTGACGGCACGCTTTGGGCAAAGGGGACGATAACCAAGAACAATGAAGGCGACGTAGTGCTTAGAGGCGGTACGCAGGCAAAACTCGACGGAGCAGTCGCGATTAATGATGGCGATTTGACCTTAAACGGCGGTGAGGTAACAACAAGTGGCGGCAATCTGTTACTGACTGCCAGCGACGATATAACTACAAACGCTCCCATTACACTGACCGGCAACGGAAATGCTTCGTTGAATGCCGGCGAAGATATAACCACAAATGCTGCCATTACGCTCACAAACGCTGACATTACGCTGGCCAGCGGTCATTTGGAAATGCTCGGCGGCCAGAGCAGTGGCGATGCAGATATCCGTATCAATAATAATATTACCGCCGGTAGTATGAGGATTAAAAACGGCAAGGATGTTAGTCCGGGAGAAGAAAGTTATTCAGGGATATACGTTGCTAACGGCAAAAACCTGACATCCACAGGCGGCGATGTTGTTGTTGAGGCGGTTCACGATGTCATTCTGGGCGGCGACGTATCGGCAACTAAGGGTAATATATTCATCAACGGAGACGAGGATGGATACGGGACTCCGGGAACAAGTGGATACAAACCAAAGCCCTCTGGCGGTGGCGACGTAATTGCCAAAAATCTTACTGCCGGCGGCGACGTGGATATTAAAGGTAACGCCATTCAACTCAACGGTAATGTGAGTGCAAACGGCGGCACCCTTACGATAGGCGACCTTACGATAACAGGGCGCACAAGCAGAGACGATAACCCCGGCACAGGTGGGCCTAGCGGTCACGGCAGCGGTATCAATGTCAACTGGGGAAATATCGATGTGGCCTCTGGCAAGACACTTTATGCCTTGGGAGACATTGACATAATCAACAAGAATGGTCCTGCTGGCATGACCCTGACCGGCCATGATTCCCTATCAATCATAGCCGGCGGTACAATCTCCTCGGATGCTGCCATAGGTGTTACAGGCAGTTCACTTACGCTGCAGCAGGGACCGTCGATTGATACAAGCGGCTATACATTCTTTAATCAGGATACTACGAACCTGACTTTGATTAGCGATAATGACTCAGTAACTTCGACAACCGGCAACAATGCAGCCAATAAGTGGAAATCTATTGGAGCACACGCTAACCAAAACATCACTCTTGCACAGAGTGGCAGTGGAAACGAAATCAAGCTCGGTGGTAGTGGTACGACAGGAAAGTCTCTCTGGGCCGAGAATGGTTACATTGATATTGACGGCTTCAATGTTATGAATTCAACCGATTTCTCTGGCGGCGATCTGATTGCAGGGACGACTTTGTCTGTAAATGTTGTTCATGGGATTAATCTCGGCGGCGACGTAACCAGCGGCGGCGATATGGAGCTGCTTGCCGATACGGATACAAGATACGGCCATGATGTGGTCGTGGCGGGTAATATCAATGCCGGCGGCTCTCTGGACATTGAAGGCACAAATGTTCACATCAACAGTGCACAATCCGTTGGTAATATGGATATTTATGCTCACGGCCTATATGGCACAGAAAATGCTCCGGATGAACCTCTCATAGCAGGCGGAGATGTCCGTGTTAACGGTCAACTCAATGCCGGCGGCAACCTTAATGTTACGGCAATCGGATTTAATGGTATCCCAAGTGAAACAGGTCCAGATTTCTGGGGTAATACGATTCCCTATTCTTCCGACGGAAGCATATATCTTGGTGATGAAGCAACAGCAACCGGGAACATAAATTTGACGGCCGGTGAGGATGTGGATGCTGACGGCGACCTTATAGCAGGAGGCAACATCGATATTTATTCTTCAGACAGCACAACATATCTCGGCGGTAACCTCGTACAAGCTGCCGGCAATGTTACCTTGCATAATAACACAGAGCTTAACGGCGGAGCTCTCCAGAGAATAGAGGCTACGACCGGCAAACTTAATACAAAAGGCTACGTCCACAAGACAACATCCGGTAACCTCGATATGTTCGGCGGTTACAATGTCGATAACTGGCCCGTATCTTCCGTATGGGCAGTAGGAGATGTGACCGTTGATAACGGTGAATTAAGCATTAAAGGTAATGCCTGCGTCCGGCTTGATGGAAGCATTTATTCTTCAGGCAATATGTATCTGGCCGCTAATCAGGATGCAGATGGAAGTTCAGGTACCCTCGTGCATTACGACGGAACCATTGAAAGTCTCAATGGTGATGTAGATATGTCTGCACCGGGTGACTGGATAACCCTTGACGGCGGCAACGCTTCGGAATATGTTACCGCCGGTCGTGATATCCGCCTCCACGATGATACCTGGGTACAATATAGCAGAAAACTCGATGCCGGCCGCGATGTACTTCTGGATGCCGGCGAGCATATATCCGCAAATGGTAGTTTGACCGTTGAGGCAGACGACGACATCCTGTTCGGCCCTTATAACCAGTTTAACCCGAGCGCGGGAGGGTCCCCAGGCAATGTTTCAGCCAGAGGCGACCTGATATTAGATGCCGGAGATGATGTCTATGCTTATGGCAACCTTACATCCGATGAAGGTAGTATCGAGATTTACTCATCGGACAGCACCACATATCTTGGCGGTGACCTCGTACAAGCTGCCGGCAATGTCACCTTGCATAATAACACAGAGCTGAATGGAGGTAGTCTCCAGACAATTAATGCTGTGAGCGGAACCCTGACAGCCGAGAAAGATGTAGAGAAGACCACAAACGGCGACCTTACACTCGCCGGTGGTACCGGGATTGTCCTGGGCGGAAATGTAGAAACTAAGAAAGGACACTTGACATTTGAAGATGCTGTCACAGCCAACGGGAACTACCGTCAAAATCAGGAATTTAATGCTAATGGCTCCAAAAAGAAACTGATAG
>Ga0315294_10010827_pt1 | contig 10015 bp, 7 predicted proteins | sample YL17G13_40_MG_FD_203626 | JGI IMG/M metagenome (GOLD analysis project Ga0315294, IMG submission 203626) | Sediment microbial communities from Yellowstone Lake, YNP, Wyoming, USA - YL17G13_40 | ecosystem: Environmental > Aquatic > Freshwater > Lake > Sediment | place: USA: Wyoming | collected...
ACAAGAACGCCGTTTTCGCCGTTTTTTATGACGGTCGGTATTCCTCCGATGTTGGATGCTACGACCGGCCGTCCGCATGACATCGCCTCGAGCTCGATGAGCGGTAGCCCCTCTACCCGGACCGTGGGTATGACGAAGACGTCGCAGCTGTTGTAGTACTCCGGGGTCCTGTTGTTCATAACCCTCCCAGTGAACGTGACCCGGTCGCCTACGCCAAGCCTTCTTGCCTGCTTTGCAAGCTCGCTCCGGTACGGCCCGTCGCCGACTATGGTGAGCTTTGCGTCCGGTACCTTGTCACTAATCTTCTTGAAAGCTGCGATGAGGTTCTGCACCCCCTTCTGCTTGTGGAGGACGGACACGCTGAGTATCATTTTCCCCCCCTCCGTTTTCCTGCCTTTTGTTGGCGCGAACTTTTTCGTGTCTATGCCGTTGTATACGGTCCTCACCTTCGACTGCGGCAGGTTGTATTCTCTGAGCAATGCCGCGGTGAGCTCTTCGCTGATTGATATTATCCTGTCGCTTTTCTCAAGGAGCGGCTTGCTTCTGAACTGGTGGCACCATAGCTGATACGCTATCTTCGGGATGAGCATCGGGGTCAGTCCCTGGTTGAGGTTGCTTCTTATCTCGCCCATGTTCGTGCCGTGTATAGTGGCAACGAACGGCACCTTCAGATCCTCCTTCCACCCGCCAGTCAGGTAATTCAAGGCCGCGATGGACTGGCTGTGTATGACGTCGAACCTTTTTTCCTTATGCAATTGGACGAACTTCTCAATCGCAGCCTTCCCCATCGGCTTCCTGCTTGTCGCCTCGACGTCTGCGTAGTGTATCTTCACGCCTTCGACTTCGTCGTAGTCCGCCCCGTCAGGGTGCCTGCATGTTATGAGCGTCACGTCATGGCCTGCTGCAGCCTCCCCCTTCGCAAGGTCCAGTGCGTGGACTTCCATCCCGCCTGTGACGTGGGCCGGAAGCATCATCGAGAACATGCAGACTCTCATGCGGGCCTCCCAGGCCTTTCGCCGTCGACGTACATCCTCTGCCAGAGTTCGAGTGTTATGAGCCCCCATATCTGGTGGCCGCGCCATAGGTCGCCTGGGGATTCAAGGAGTTTTTTGACCTTTTCAGGCCGCAATATGCCCCGTTTTCCGACGTTCTCCTCTGATAGGACGTCTTTCGCGAAGTCTGCAAGTTCGTTGAGCATCCAGTGGTGCATCGGCACCCTGAATCCCTGCTTCTTCCTTCGTATTATCTCCTTCGGCAGTTTGTCTGCCATGAGCTTTTTCACGATGTATTTGTCGGTGCCGCCTCTAAGCTTCATCTCAGGGGGGAGGGACATTGTGTATTCGAGGAGTTTGTGGTCGAGGAACGGGACCCTGCCTTCTATCGCCCATGCCATGCTGGTCTTGTCGAGCTTCATCAGGAGGTCCTCTGGGACCCAGCTTTTGATATCCACATACTGGAGGCTCGAAAGGAACGTCGGCGTCGTTCCCGCCTTGAAGTAGCCCCTCATCAAGTCCAACGAATCTGCCCCCCCCGCGTCCTTCTTGAAACCGTCAGTGTAATAATCATTCCGCTCCTCCTCGTCGAGTATGTGGCCTTGGCCGAGGTACACCTTCTCCCCGTCTTTCGCGGACACGTATCTGAGATACCGTTTCACCCGTGTGAAGCCCGGGAGGCTTTTTATCGTTAGCGGTATGAGCGTGTTTTTCAAGATTCCGGGCATCATCTGCCTAAACCTGTCACCGGCAGTGAGGAGCTTGTATGTCCTGTAGCCTGCGAACGCCTCGTCCCCGCCTTCGCCGGTCAGTATGACAGTCACCTTCTCCTTTGACTTCTTGGAGAGGAAGTATGTGGGCACGCAGGCGGGGTCGCCTATGGGCTCGTCAAGGTGCCATATTATCTCCGGGAGGGCTTTCATCATCTCGTCAGATGTTGATATGAGCTCATGGTGGTCTGTGCCGTAGTGTTCAGCCACCGTCTTCGCATACTTCACTTCGTCGACGTCCTCGTATCCGAAGCCGATGCTGAACGTCTTCACAGGCTCATTCATCATCAGAGTCATGTAATGGACGATGGTGCTTGAATCAAGGCCCCCCGAGAGGTACGCGCCGAGGGGGACGTCGCTCATGAGGCGCATTTTGATGCAGTCCTTGATCATCGCCTCGACTTCGACCAGGCACTGGCTTTCCGTGACCTCGTACATGCCCGTCCTGATGTCCCAGTATCGTCTCACCTGCGTCTTGCCTTCCTCGCGGACGAGGATATGCCCTGGTTGGAGCTTCATCACACCCGCGAGCGCCGTCTCGGGCCCGGGCACGTACTGGAGGGTGAGGTAGTAGTGGACCGCTTTGCGGTTCAGCTTGGGCTTCAACCCATCGTACCTAAGGAGCGACTTGACCTCCGAAGCGAAAAGGAAGACCCCGCCTTCCTCGTACCAGTAGAGCGGTTTGATGCCAATCCTGTCCCTCACGAGGACGAGTCGTTTCCTATCGGCGTCCCAGAGGGCGATTGCGAACATCCCCCTCAGATCGTTCATGAAGTCGAGGCCGTATTCCTCGTAGAGGTGTACTATGACTTCAGTGTCGGTGTTTGTCTTGAACCTGTGGCCCTGCCTCTCAAGTTTCCTCCTCACTTCCTTGTAATTGTATATTTCCCCGTTGTATACGGTCACGACCGTGCCGTCTTCGTTGTATATCGGCTGCTGGCCGGTGGATAGGTCTATTATGGAAAGCCTCCTGTGCCCGAGCATTACATCCTTGTCAATGTATTTTCCACTGTCGTCTGGGCCTCTGTGCTTCACAGTATCCATCATGGCCTTGAGGAGGCCTTCGTCTACAAGTCCTTGTATTCCGACTATCCCGCACACAATCAACCACCAGCGTACCTACTGTATATGGCTTCCAGCTTTTTAGCCTGCGTTTTTATGTTGAACTCGGCCTCAACATGCCTTCTGCCTTCGGAACCCATCTTAGCCCACCTTCCTGGGTTTTCTAAGAGGCCTGTCATCGCATCCCCTAAACCCTCCGAATCCCTTTCGCCGACGAGGATTCCGCTTCTTCCGTCCAGGACGAGCTCCGGTATCCCTGCATGCTTTGTCGACACTACGGGCATCCCGGTCGCCTGCGCCTCCATGAGCACGTTCGGCACCCCCTCCTTCTCCCCCTCGTCCGTGGTGTAGGAGGCGAGGACGAAGGCATGGGCTTTCAGCATCTCCTCAAGCACATTCTCATGCGGCAATGCGCCCGTGAACTCGACCCGGTCTTTCACCCCCAGCTCGGATGCTTTCCTCTCCAAGGCGCACTTGTAGGGGCCGTCGCCGATGACCTTCAGCTTCGTGTGGGGGTGGGTTTCACGGGTTTTTGCGAACGCTTCGATGGCGTACTGGACTCCCTTGTTCTCAGTAAGCCTTGCGACCGTCAGGAAGACCGTCTCATCAGCCTCCTTCCTTGGGGCGTATTTGAACTCATCGAGGTCGATGCCTGAATGGTGGACTACGACCTTCTCGTCCTTGCATCCCATCCCAACAAGGTCTTTCCTCATATCCTCGCTTCTTGCGAGGAACAAATCGCCTTCCCTGAAGAGCCTGTCGTACATGCCGGGGCTGCGCGACGGGAAGAGTGACGCGTCGATTCCGCGAAACGACGTGATAAGCGGTAGCCGGTGTTTCCTCTTCAAAGGCAGCATCCTTACACCGGTCGGCCCGTAGTGGGCGTGGATGAGCTTCACATTCTCCTCCTCAACGACCTTGGAGAAATACGGGCACCCCCAGCCGAACTTCAGATAGGCTCCGTTCACGAGATGTTGCACGATACCACGGTCCCCGGTGCATCTTACATTGTCGTATGGGAACCTGTCGGCGTTCTGCCGCTCGGCACACAACACTATGACCCTGTAGGCCATTATTCCCGTCACCTCCCCGTATATGAAGGTCTCTGTGAGCGGCAGGAACCTGAGCCTCACATGGGCTATGGAGTCCATCGTAATCCCTTATGTATTCCCCAGCCTCGTAATTAATCCCCCCTGGTTTCCCTGTGGACTTCCCTGAGAATCAGGAACACGGCCGCAATCGTCCCGAGTATCGAGAGATACAGGAGCCCGTAGATGTTTGCCTGCCTGAATCTCTCAAGGCCCATAAACCCCTGCAATAGGGGGTAGAACACCCGCAGGGGCAGCGCATGCTGTATCTGATAGTACGCGCAAACTGCGGTCAAACCGGTCAGAACCAACCGCTTCCTCCTCTCTAGGACGCCGAACATGAGATAAGCGCCCGCGACCGCAAGGCAGAGGCTCAAATTCAGGGAAACGACCTCCGCCATCGGCCTGAAATAGTCCTGCGTCCACACGAAGCCGTGGATGAAAACCGCGCAGAATGTCAGAACGAAGCCCGCCAGCACGGTTTTCCCGATTTTTTTTGAGTCCGCGCAAAGCAGCACAAGAGCATAAGGAATGAACCACATGGTGTAGAAGTCAAAGAATACGTTGTTCGCAAGAGACACGGCAGCAACGAGGACTGCGATGTTCCTGAAGAGCTCAACCTCCCTGTTTTTCAACCGGTTTTTGGACGCATAATATGCCACCAAGGCGAACGCCAGAATCCTGAACGGGAAGGCCAAAGCCTTCAGGATTATTGCGAAGGGATTTGTGCCTGTCTTCAGGTTCATCGGGTCGTTCACGTCCTTGTCGCGAAGGAGCATGTCCGGGTGGAGGAGATGGTAGGGGAGGCCGTATGTGAGCCTCGCCAGGTTCATGAAGCCGAGGCCGTCGACGTCCGAGCCGGAGAGGAGGAACGGCTCGGCGATTGCCTTCCCCTCCTCCAATGCGAAGGGGACAATCAATGCCGCGAAGAAAAGGCAGAAGACAATAGAGTACGAGAGCGTTTTCTTCCATCCGCCCCGCCTAAAGACGTAGTAAAGTATCGGCGGGAGGTAAAGTAGGGCGCTTACCTTGAACATGAGGCCGATGCCAAGGGCCAAGGCGCTTACGAGATACTGTCCGCTCAAGGCAAGGTACACAGAGTAAAGCGTCATGAACATGAATCCGTGGTTGCTGGTTCCGAAGAGGCCTGAGCTCATAAGCGGGATGTACGAGAACCCGTAGAGTGCCGCGGCAGCCAATCCCGCATTTTCGCCCCGCACTCGTTTCCCTGCCAGGTATATCAAGAGGACGAGCCCTACGTCAAAGACGACCGCGATTGACTTGATGGCTATGAAGTTCACGCCGAAGATGTAGATAGTCGCGGCAATCGTGAGCGGGAAGGCTGGGGGGTAGTTGAGGCTCTGAAAGACGGACGGATATATCGAATAGTCCTTATACACCGTTTTCCCTTCCAAGAGCCGCTCCCCTGAGCAGACGTAAAAGCCGAAGTCGACGGGCAGTGTGCCGTTGATGTTGCAATATTCGTATGGTTTCAGGCCGTAATCCACGACGTTCCCGTAATCGACTTCAAGTGGGGAAAGCGACATCCTGGCGACGAAGGCGGCGAAAACCAAAAGCAAGGCCGTTTTAAGCCGGTCGTCTACCATCCTTTTCATCTATACCACCGTTGGATGAACAATTTACCTGTCCGATAAATTATATACGCTTAATACATAGTACTATTCTCAAGATGGCTAGTAAAACAGGCAAATACCCGTATGACGTGGTTGTTGTGGGGGGTTTGGGGCATGTCGGCCTTCCTCTCGGCATCGTGTTTGCTGAGGCCGGGTTGAACGTCTGCCTTTTGGACTTGGACAAGAAAAAGGTCGATATGGTCAAAAAGGGGAAGATGCCATTCGTAGAGTACGATTCAGAGCCGATTCTTGCGAAGGTCCTCAAGGAAAGACGGCTTCACATATCGCTCGACCAGTCCGTCGTCTCCAAGGGCAGATATGTCGTGATTGCCATTGGGACGCCAGTCGACGAGTACCTGAACCCGAAGACCAGGCAATTTTTGGACTTCTTCAAAGGTCTGAAGAAGCACTTATCGAAGGGCCAGACTGTCATCGTCAGAAGCACGGTCTACCCGCACACCTGCGCGCAGATGATGAAGGCGTTGGGGGACGACAAAGGGTGGAAGATAGCGTATTGCCCGGAGAGGATAGTCCAAGGCTATGCAATCCGGGAGCTAAAGAACCTCCCGCAGATAGTCGCAGGGATGACTGAGGAGGCGGCCGTTGACGCCGCCGACCTCTTCAAAAGGGTTTCGCCGAAGATAATCCGCACCACGATGGGGGAGGCAGAGCTTGTGAAGCTCTTCTCGAATGCCTGGAGATATGTGCAGTTTGCCGTCGCGAACCAGTTCTACATGATATCCAACAATTTCGGCGTCGACTTCGACAGGGTACGTTACGCGATGCGGGAGGGGTACCCGCGCGCCCAGGCGCTCCCGGGCGCCGGCTTTGCCGCGGGCCCGTGCCTCTTGAAGGACACGATGCAGCTTTCCGCGTTCAACCAGAACAACTTCCTCCTCGGCCATGCCGCGATGATGGTGAACGAGGGGCTCCCAAACTACATAGTCGAGAATCTCAGGAAGGAGCACGACATTTCGAAGAAGAAGATAGGCATATTGGGGATGGCGTTCAAGGCCGACATCGACGACATCAGGGATTCGCTCTCATACAAGCTCGGGAAGGTGCTGCGTTTCCACGGTGCGGACGTGTACTACTCCGACGAGTTCGCGAAGGACCCGACGTTCGTCCCGAAGGAGAAGCTCCTTAAGGAATGCGACATCATAATCGTGGGCGTCCCGCACTCGGCGTACCGGGGCCTTCGGATTCCGAAGAATATCGAGGTCGTGGACCTGTGGGGCGTCACCGGGAAGGCCTGATGGAACCGATAATCTCCAAGAACTGCAGGATACGGTGTCCAGACGGTTTTTCCATAGGCGATTTTTCGATAGTCGACGACTTCTGCTACTTTTCGACGAAGGTCCGGGTCGGACGCTTCTGTCACATCGCATCAGGCTGCTCGGTCGCAGGCGGGGGCGACATGTCCTTCACCATGGGTGACTGCTCGAGCCTCTCGTCAGGCGTGAAGGTCTGGTGTTCGAGCAACGACTACGTAAACGACATCATAATGATAACCCCCCCGGGTGTGAGGCTTTCCGACAAAGTCATTAAAGGTGATGTGAACATCGGGAGATTCTGCGGCATCGGCGCAAACACGGTGATAATGCCAGGCAATGACATACCCGAGGGCGTAGCCATAGGGGCGTTGAGCTTCGTGCCCCCCGGGTTCAAGTTCAAACCATGGACAGTCTATTCAGGAATACCGATAAAAAGGATAAAGGCGAGGAACAGGAAAAATGTGCTCAAACAGTATCAGGAGCTGAAAAGACAGATTCCGTCCGGTTGGTGAGAAGATGCCTTCAAAAAAGATACGCTGGTGGATGCCGCAGATGACGGGTGGGGAGTACAAGCTCATAAAGACGGTCTTGGACGACAACTTCCCGAACGAAGGCCCCCTCGCAACCGAGTTCGAAGACAAGGTCAAGGCTCTTGTAGGTTCCGAACACGCAGTCGCTGTGACAAACGGGACCTCCGCGATATTCCTCGCCCTGAAGGCGTGCGGGGTGAAACCAGGCGACGAGGTCATCGTCCCGGACGTCACATTCATCGCGACCGCCAACGCAGCCCAGATGTGCGGTGGACGGCCGGTCCTCGTCGACGTCGACGAGAAGACGATGAACATGAGCCCCGAAGCATTCGGGAAGGCGATAACGAAGAAGACGAAGGCTGTCGTGCCGGTTCATGTGAGCGGCAGGGCGGCGGACATGAAGGCCATCATGGAGATTGCCGAGGAAAACGGCGTCGACGTGGTCGAGGACGCTGCGGAAGGGTTCATGTCAAGGCACAGGGGGAAATATCTCGGGACATTCGGTCGTTTCGGCTGCTTGTCGTTCTCCCCGAACAAGATCATCACCACGGGCCAGGGCGGAATCATACTCGCCCACGACGAAGACCACGTGCTCCTTCGGAAGTTGAAGGACCACGGGCGGCCGGTGAGAGGAACGGGCGGCGACGACATACACCCTTCAATCGGCTACAACTTCAAGTTCACAGACCTCCAGGCCGCGGTCGGCTTAGGCCAACTTCCGGCGCTTAAGAGGCGGATGACGCGGATGGTGAAGATTCGGAAGATATACCAGCGCCGTCTTGAAGGCGTCCCTGGCATCTCGGTCTTCAAGGCCGACTTGGCCGGTGGCGAGCTTCCGCTCTGGACCGACGCATTGGTCGAGGACAGGGACGGCCTCGACAGGTATCTCAGCGGAAACGGCATCGGCTGCAGGCGGTTCTGGCATCCGATTCACACCCAAGCCCCTTATAGGACCTCCGGCAAGGGCCTCACCACGAGTTTAAGGCTTTCAGGGAAGGCGCTGTGGCTGCCTTCGGCGTTCACCCTCACCGATGAAGACGTCAATTTCGTGTGCGAAAGGATTCTGGAGTACCTTATAAAATGACCGGTAAAAAAACGAAGCTTACAATCCTGATGCCTGTGAGGAACGAGGGAGTGAACATCGGCCTCATGGTGAAGATGCTTTCCGCGGTTGTGGAGACCCCCCACGAGATACTGGTAGTCCACGACACGGCAGACGACGACAGCGTCCCTGCGGTCAAAAGAATCCAGGTCCGGTTCAGGAACCTGAGACTCGTCCGCAACAGGCTGGGCCGCGGCGTCGCAAACGCCATCCGGGCCGGGGTCGAGGCTTCGCGCGGCGATTATATCCTCATATTCGCGGTTGATGAGGTCGGCCCGGTCCTTGCCATCGAGGACATGGTTGCGTTGATGGACGAAGGATGCGACCTTGTGAGTTGCACGAGATACGGGCACGGCGGGAGGAGACTCGGAGGTTCGGTGGTACAGCGGGTCCTTTCCACGGCCGGCAACCGGGTTTTCATGCTTGTTTCAGGCTCGGTCTTCACAGACTCGACGACTGGAATCAAGATGTTCAGGAAGTCGATATTCGACGAGATAACCTTGGAGTCCCGCCCCGTCGGCTGGGCCGTCGTGTTCGAGCTTGCGATAAAGGCGCAGGCTGCAGGCCTGAAGCTGGGGGAGGTCCCGATAGTGTCGATTGACCGGCTTTACGGCGGCAAATCCACGTTCAGACTGGGGCCCTGGCTCAAGGAGTACCTGCGGTGGTTCCTGTGGGGGATGAAACACCTGCGCAGCCGAAAACCGCATAAGCCGAAAGTCAGGCTTCCGAAGGCTACGGCCAAGATAGCATGAAAGGGAAAAAATACCTCGTCACCGGCGGCACAGGATTCGTGGGAAGCGCATTAGTCAGACGGCTCGTCAGGGACGGCCACAGGGTGAGGGTGTTGGACAACAACCTTCGCGGAACACCGGAGAGGCTCAGGGATGTCGCGGAAAAGGTTGAGATGGTGGAAGGCGACGTCAGGGACCGTGAGGCGGTTTTCAACGCCTGCGAAGGCGTGGACTCCGTAATACACCTTGCGTTCATCAACGGCACCGAATTCTTCTACACGAAGCCGGAGCTGGTACTCGATGTCGGGGTTAAGGGGATGGTGAACGTCATCGACGCATGCATAGAGAAGAAAGTCCCGGAACTCGTGCTCGCATCAAGCTCGGAAGTCTACCAGACGCCGCCCACCGTGCCGACCGGCGAGACAGCCCCGCTTTCCATCCCTGACCCGCTGAACCCGCGCTACTCATACGCGGGCGGGAAGATAATCTCAGAGCTCATGGCCATCAACTTCGGCCGCAAGCACCTGAAGCGGGTTCTCATCTTCAGGCCGCACAATGTGTACGGGCCTGACATGGGCTGGGAGCATGTCATACCCCAGTTCGTGCTGCGGATGAAGGAGCTTTGCGAAAAATCAGGGGACAAGAAGATTAAGTTCCCGATACAGGGCTCCGGCAAGGAGACGAGGGCGTTCGTCTACATCGACGACTTCATAGACGGCCTCATGTTGGTCCTTGAGAAGGGCGAGCACCTCAACATATACCATATAGGCACGATGGATGAGAAGTCGATAGCGGATGTTGCGGTGGAGGTCGGTAGATGTTTCGGAAGGAA
>Ga0315294_10010828_pt1 | contig 10014 bp, 8 predicted proteins | sample YL17G13_40_MG_FD_203626 | JGI IMG/M metagenome (GOLD analysis project Ga0315294, IMG submission 203626) | Sediment microbial communities from Yellowstone Lake, YNP, Wyoming, USA - YL17G13_40 | ecosystem: Environmental > Aquatic > Freshwater > Lake > Sediment | place: USA: Wyoming | collected...
GCAGATGTGGGTGGAGGTGGAGAAGAAATGACAGTTGCCCGGTTATTGGTTTTGCTGTAGTAACAACGAAATTCACAAGCATCCTTTCTGAATATACAGATGACAAACCATAATAACAACGACAAATCCCTCGAACAATGGCTGTGGGACGCCGCATGCTCCATTCGCGGGGCCAAGGACGCGCCCAAGTACAAGGACTACATCCTGCCGCTGGTATTCGCCAAGCGGTTATGTGACGTGTTTGACGATGAAATCAACCGCATCGCGAAAGAAGTGGGCGGACGCGCCAAAGCTTTCAAACTCGTCAAGTGTGACAACAAGTTGGTGCGTTTCTACATTCCCCTTGAGCCTGCCAATGTGGAAGACTCTGTGTGGTCTGTCATTCGCAAATTGGCGGATAACATCGGACAGCAATTAACCACTTACCTAATTGAGATTGCAAAAGCAAACCCACAACTGAGCGGAATCATTGACCGCGTGGACTTCAACGCCACCACGCACGGACAGCGCGATATTTCGGATGACCGCCTGAGCGCGCTGATCGAGCAAATCAGTTTGAAGCGGCTGGGATTGAGCGATGTGGAGCCAGACATCATCGGGCGCAGTTACGAGTATCTCATCCGCAAGTTTGCCGAAGGCAGCGGACAAAGCGCCGGTGAGTTTTACACGCCCAAAGAAGTGGGCATGATTATGGCGCGCATCATGGACGCCGAGCCAGGCATGGATGTGTATGACCCTTGCTGTGGCTCAGCAGGATTACTTATCAAATGTCAGACCGTACTCAATGAGCAAATGGATTTGCGGTCAAGGAAGAACTACGCCCCACTCAAGATGTACGGGCAGGAATTCATACCTGAGACTTGGGCGATGGCAAATATGAATATGGTCATTCATGACATGGAAGGAGAGATTGAGATTGGTGACACGATTAAGAATCCGAAATTCAAAGAACCTAATGGGCTAAGAACTTTCGACCGTGTAGTCGCTAATCCAATGTGGAATCAGACAAAAAAGAGTTTGCCATACTTAAGTGATGATTTTTTCTCAAATGATGAATTTAATCGCTTCACTTTGTATCCACCCACTAACACGCTTGATTGGGGTTGGATACAACATATCTTTGCAAGCCTAAAGGAGAACGGTTGCGCTGCAATTGTATTAGACCCAGGAGCAGTCACACGCGGTTCAGGCAATATCAACAAAGACAAAGAAAAAGATATACGTCGCTGGTTCATTGAACGTGACTATATTGAATGTGTAATATACCTTCCTGAGAATTTGTTCTACAACACACCATCGCCAGGAATTATACTGGTTTTGAACAAAGCAAAAGCAAAGGAACGACAAGGACAAATCCTATTAATTAATGCCAGTCAGGAATTCACAAAGGGAGAACCGAAGAATTTTATTTCGGAGGAAGGCATTGAACGTATCTCAAAAGCCTATCTGCATTGGGCAGAAGAAGAAAAATTTTCAAAAATAATTACAGCCGAGGATGTAATAAATAAAGATTTCAATGTATCACCCAGCCGCTTCATACAAACTGATTTTAGTGTTTCATTCCGACCATTTCCTGAAATTGTGGAAGAACTCGCAGTGTTAGAAAGTGAAATCCTTCCACTTGACCAATCACTAAATTCAATAATCGGCAGGTTGCTTGAACAATGAGCGAACTCATTCTTGAATCTGAAATAGGCACTTTTCCTGACCATTGGCGAGTAGAAAGGGTGGATAAACTCTTTACTATTCAACAGGGAAAGCAAGTCTCCAAGCGAACACGCGTCGGAGATAATCAGCGTCCATTTCTCAGAACTAAAAACGTGTATTGGTGTCGCCTTGATCTAGGTGAACTTGACCACATGCACTTTTCAGCACAGGACGAAATTCGACTTGAATTATTGCCTAATGATCTTTTGGTTTGCGAGGGTGGGGATGTAGGTAGAACGGCAATTTGGAATGGAGAAGTGGATCGTTGCTATTTTCAAAATCATCTCCATCGCTTAAGAGTAATCAATCGCGAGGGAGTGCTTGCTGAATTTGCAATGTATTGGTTTTGGTATGCATTTGAACATGGCAAAGTCTATTTTGGGAGAGGGAACAAGACGACTATCCCGAATTTGTCAAAATCCAGATTAGGCGAGTTGCAAATCCCCTGTCCACCGATTGATGAGCAGGAAAGAATAGTTTTATTCTTATCAAATCTTCAACGTTCGGCTGATTTGCATGAAGCAATATATAGAGACAGGCGAGAACTACAAGAGTCTTTAACTTCAAGAATTATTTCCGCACAATTAGATATTTCTGGCATCACGCTTGATTCCCTGAATAATATAAGCGAAGGCTGAGTTATGCCGAAACCAGGCGAACACAAAACCGTACAAGCCCGCATTCTCCGAAAAGTCAGAACCACAGATTGCGCGGATTTATGTATTTCGAAGATGATGGAGGCGCAGATGAAACCGTGTGATCAGCGTCATCAATGTAATCTCTGGCTCCGCGCGCTTTTGCACCAACTGATGACGGGTCAAATGCGGGTGAATGAGGCAGCAGACATCACAGGTCTTTGAGACCTGTGATGTCTCGGAGATGACGATGACCATGAAAAACACAACCGCACCGCTCCAGCCTGACGTGTACTATCACATCTACAATCGCGGCAACAACCGCGAAGATTTGTTCATCGAAAAACGGAATTATCCATATTTTTTGACCCTGTACGCGAAACACATCGAACCCATCGCTGAGACATACGCGTATTGCTTGCTGAGGAATCATTTTCATCTGTTGGTACGGGTCAAGACGGAAGAAGAATTCCGACAAACATCACAGGTTTTGGAAACCTGTGATGTTTCGGGCGCGAAGAAAAAATTCAACCCTTCACAGGGGTTTGCCAACCTGTTCAACGCCTACGCCAAAGCCATCAACAAAGGCTATGGGCGAACCGGGAGTCTGTTTGAAGAACGTTTTGGGCGTATCCCGGTTACAAATACAGCTTACTTTGAGACCCTGATTTTCTACATCCATTACAACCCGCAGAAACATGGCTTTGTGGGCGATTTCCGCGATTGGCAGGGGTCATCCTATCACGCGCTGGTTGGCACCGGAACCACCCGACTAAAACGAGATGAAGTTTTGGAGATGTTCGGCGGCATCAAAGGGTTTGAAGAATTCCATCAGGGAATGGTGGATGAGAAGAAGTTGGCTGAGTTGATTGATGAGGAGTTTGATTTAGAAACACAAACCTAACAGGTTTTCAAAACCTGTTAGGTTTAGTTGATGAGCCTGCCCACCTTGCAAAACATCTGATGGCAATCGTTGAACAAAAATTCAACCGACAATTATTCAGCAACAAACTGGAAGGTTATGGAATTGTACTTTACCCGAAAAAATAAAAGGGCCTCTTGCGAGACCCTCTTACGCTCGCCCCTACGGGCGATCCACCTCCGCTTAGCGGATTAACTATATTATACCCGCAGAATTTCAGATTTCAAGACGGATTTTTAGGAAAATCTTATGCCCAAGCCAGGCGAACACAAAACCGTCCAAGCCCGCATTCTCCAGTACGCACAGGAGATTGGCTGGACGTTTGTGTCGCGCCTCGAAGCAGAAAAACGGCGTGGCGTAGATGCGAGCGGTAAACCCGGATCGCTTTATTTTGATGACCTCCTCTACCAAAAAGTCGAAGAATTCAATCTCCTCTACAACGAAGCCGAAGGCGCGCTGGTCGGTCAATTGCGTCGCTTTCACAGCGACATCCACGGCAATCGCGAATTTCTCGAATACCTACGCAACAAAGGCAAGTTCTTCCACCCCGAAGAAAACCGCGAACTGGATTTGCTTTTGATTGATTACGAGCGCACTGAGCGCAATGTCTATGAAGTGACCGAAGAGTTCTACTGGCACAACGGGCGTTTTGGCAATCGTGAAGATGTTGTCTTTCTGATCAACGGCATTCCCGTTCTGGTCGTCGAGTGCAAAAATGCCAGCAAGGAAGAAGGCATCGCGTTGGGCATTGACCAGATCCGCCGCTATCACAGCGAGACGCCCGAATACTTTGTCCCTGAAATGGCGTACATCGCCACCGACGCGCTGGGCTTCGATTACGGCGGCACATGGAACACCGTCAAGCGCAACATCTTTCACTGGAAGCATGAACAAGTCGGGCAGTTGGAAGCCAAGGTCAAGAGTTTCTTTGCCATCCCGCGCGTGCTGAAACTTCTCAAGGATTACATCCTGTTTGTTGAGAAAGACGAAAAGCTTGAGAAGTATATTCTTGCTCAACATCAAACAACAGCAGTTCAACTTGCATTCCGGCGTGCGCATGACTCTATTAAACGACGCGGGCTGGTCTGGCATACGCAGGGCAGCGGCAAGACCTTCACCATGCTCAAAACTGCCGAACTGCTCTTCAAAGCGCCCGAATCCGACAAGCCCACCATCCTGCTCCTGATTGACCGCAACGAACTGGAAGACCAGTTGATGAAGAACCTCGCCGCCCTCGGCATGGACAACGTGGAACATGCTCACAGCATGGCGCGGCTCAACCAACTGCTCAGGCAAGACCATCGCGGCATCATCGTCTCGACCATTCACAAATTCCGCGACATGCCCGCCGACCTCAACACGCATCGCAACATCTACGTGTTAGTGGATGAAGCGCATCGCACCACAGGAGGCGACTTGGGCACTATCTCATGGCGGCTCTGCCCAACGCGACCTACCTTGGCTTTACAGGCACGCCAATTGACCGCACGGCTTATGGTCAAGGCACATTCAAAACCTTCGGCGTGGACGACGCTCCGCAAGGCTATTTGCATAAATACTCCATCAAGGAAAGCATTGAAGACGGCACGACCCTGCCACTGTTTTACAACCTTGCGCCTAATTCCATGCTTGTCCCTGCGGAAGTAATGGAGAAAGAGTTCTTTGCCAATGCAGAGACCGAAGGCATTTCTGATATCGAAGAACTCAACAAGATTCTCGAGCGCGCTGTCAATATCAGGAATTTCTTGAAAGGCAAAGCGCGTATCAAAAAAGTGGCAAAATACGTCGCCGACCATTATCGCGAGAACGTCGAACCGCTTGGTTACAAAGCTTTTTTAGTTGGTGTTGACCGCGAAGCCTGCGCCCTCTATAAAAAAGCCCTCGATGAGTTCCTCCCGCCCGGATATTCCGAGGTCGTTTACACGGGAAACAACAATGACAAGCCCCTGCTCAAAGAATTCCACATTGACGAAAAGAAAGAGAGGGCCATCCGCAAAAACTTTGCCAAGTATGGCGAACTCCCCAAGATTCTAATTGTCACCGAAAAACTACTGACCGGTTTCGACGCGCCGATTCTCTACGCCATGTATCTCGACAAACCTATGCGCGACCACACGCTATTGCAAGCCATTGCGCGTGTCAATCGTCCCTACGAAAACGAATCACAAGAAATGGTCAAGCCGCATGGCTTCGTGTTGGATTTCGTCGGCATCTTCGATAAACTGGAAAAAGCCCTTGCGTTTGACAGCGAAGAAATCAACGCGGTTATCAAAGATTTGGCCTTGCTGAAAACCCTATTCAAAAACAAAATGCAAAGCCAATCTGCGGCATATCTCACCCTTATCACGCGCAACTTCGACGATAAAGATGTGGATAATCTTATCGAGCATTTCCGCGACAAAGAGCGTCGCAAGACCTTCTTCAAGTTCTATAAAGAACTCGAAATGCTTTACGAGATCATCTCGCCTGACAAGTTCCTTCGTCCATTCCTTGATGACTTCGCCACTCTTTCGGGCATTTATGTCGTTGTTCGCAAGGCGTATGCCAAACAAGTCCAACCTGATAGGGAGTTTCTACGCAAGACAAATGCACTCGTTCAAGAGCATATTGATATAGAACGCATCGAGTCAATAACGCAATTTGTCGAAATCAATCCTGAAACACTCACGCTCATTCAAGAGAAAAAAGGCGACTACAACACCAAAGTCATCAACCTTGTGAAGAGTATTGAAAAGATTGCGGAAGATTCAAGCGATGATCCCTATCTCGTTGGCATGGCGGAACGCGCCAAAGCCGTGCAGGAAAGTTTTGAAGACCGTCAAAAAGAGACTGCCGAAGCCCTTGAAGAACTTGCATATATTATCGAAGCCAATGAACGCCGCAAGAGAGAACAAGCCTCAAAGGGAATGGATGGATTGACTTACTTCGTCTATTCCACTTTGAAAGACGCGGGTATCAAGGACGCTGATGACGCCAGCGTGAAAATCAAGACCGCTTTCATGGAGCATCCCAACTGGTCAACAGGTGAAAAAGACTTGCGCGAAGTTCGAAACCTTATGACATTCGCTCTGTATGCACAGGAAGATGATGAAGAAAAAGTTTCGGCTATTGTTGACCAACTGATTACTTTGCTCCTCAAAGCGCAGGGCAACTAATATGTTGCAAACCAAAGAAGCCTTCAAAGCCCGCGTCCGCGAATGGGCGCAAAAACTGGATGTGCAAGTTCAGGTCATATCCATGCGCGCCATGAAGAACAAATGGGCATCCTATACTAAAACCAGCGATTTACTCATTTTCAATACAGAATTACTGGATATGGACAAAGAGATTGGCGATTACGTCATTGTGCATGAGTTATTGCATTTCATCGTGCCCAATCATGGGAAGTTGTGGAAAAGCTTGATGCGCGCGCACTTGGGCGAATACGAGAAACTAGAAACTATGCTGGTAGGAAGCGTCAAACATGAACATTTGTCGAAACGCTATCAGGCGGGTAAAGATTGATGATGTGTTGAAGTTCTTTAATTCAGGAGTCTGAGATGCCAACCGATAAATACATCCTTGCCATAGACCTCGGCTCGTCCGGGCCGAAGGTGGCGCTGGTATCCACACAAGGGGTGATCATCGCCAGCGAGTTCGAGCCGGTGGAGACCCTGTTCCTGCCCGGCGGCGGGGTCGAACAGCGCCCGGAGGATTGGTGGCAGGCCATCGTCCGGGCGGCGCGGCGTTTGCTGGCGCAAAAGCTTGTCCCTTTAGATGACATCCTGGCGGTCAACTGCGCCAGCCTGTATTCCACCACCGTCGCCGTTGGCCGGGATGGTCACCCGCTGACGAACGCCATCTTCTGGATGGACACGCGCGGCGCGCCCTACGTCCAGGAAATTACCAGCGGCCTGCTCAAGGTCGAGGGCTACGGCCTGGGACGGTTGGTCACCTGGCTGCGGCGCACTGGCGGAATCCCCACCCGTTCGGGGAAGGATTCCATCGCCCACATCCTATTCATCCGCCACGAACAGCCGGAGATCTACCGCCAGACGTACAAGTTCCTGGAGCCAAAGGATTACGTCAACCTGCGTCTGACCGGGCAGATCGCGGCGACCTACGACTCGGTCAACCTGCACTGGCTGACCGACAACCGCGACATCTTCCACATTGATTGGGACGCGCGCCTGCTGGGCCTCTCCGGCATCCAGCGCGAGAAACTGCCCGACCTGAGGCGCACGCTGGACGTCCTGGGCTCACTCACGCCGGAAGCCGCCGAGGCGCTCGGACTCCCAGCCAGCGTGCAGGTCGTCGCCGGGACAACCGACATGCAATCCTCCGCCGTCGGCGCGGGTGCGGTGCGGGATTTCGAGGCCCACCTGTACCTGGGAACCTCGTCCTGGATCTCCTGCCACGTGCCTTTCAAAAAGACCGACCTCCTGCACAACATGGCCTCCCTGCCCTCAGCTATCCCCGGCAAGTATTACATCGCCAACGAACAGGAATGCGCCGGCGCCTGCCTCAACTTCCTGGGTGACAAACTTTTTTATCCGCAGGATGAAATGGAGAGCGGCGCACCCCCGGCCGACCTGTACGCACGTTTCGACCGCATGGCGGCCAGCATCCCGGCCGGCAGCCGCGGCGTCATCTTCACTCCCTGGCTTGTCGGCGAACGGACGCCGGTGGAGGATGCCCTGATCCGGGGCGGATTTTACAACCTGTCCATGCACAACGACCGCGGCGACCTGGTGCGGGCGGTTTTCGAGGGCGTGGCCTTCAATTGCCGCTGGCTGCTGGAAGGCGTGGAACCCTTCTGCAAGCGAAGGCTGGACCCACTCAACATGATCGGCGGCGGGGCGAAATCGGACGTCTGGTGCCAGATCCACGCCGACGTGTTGGACCGCACCATCCGCCAGGTGCGTGACCCGATCCGGGCCGGGTTGCGCGGCGCGGCGTATCTGGCCTGCGTTGCACTTAAGCTGACCACGTTCGACGAAATCGCCGCGGGCATCCAATTTGCCAACACTTTCCAGCCCAATCCCGACCATCGAAAGATCTACGATGAGTTATTCAGAGAATTTGTGACCCTGTACCACAGGAACCGGCCGGTCTACGCACGGCTGAACGCAAGGAGAAGCTAATGGACATCCAAAACATCCAAGAGCGGCTGAAATGGCTGCCCCCGCGCTGGTTGGCGGGAATGGAAAAATACCTGCGCCGCATCCCGGCCGTAAAATCCATGATCGAGAAAGAATACGAAGGGATCATGACCCAACTGGAAGGAACGGTCAAGCCCTACCGGCAGGATTTTCCCACGTTTGCGCACATCCCCGAAACCGGCTTCGACCGGGAAGAACTCCTCCGCCAGTTGGAAGCCCTCAAAGGCCGCGAAGAAGCCCGCTGGAAAGAGGGCTACGCTTCCGGCGCGGTCTATAACGGCGACGACGCCTTTGTGGATTTTCTCAACCGGGTCTACGCCATCCATTCGCAGGCCAACCCGCTGCATGCCGATATCTGGCCGAGCGCCTCCAAATTCGAATCCGAGATCGTCGCCATGACCGCCCAAATGCTGGGCGTATCCGAAGCGGATGCCGAGATCTGCGGCACGGTCACTTCGGGCGGCACGGAAAGTATTTTGCTGGCCATGAAGACCTATCGCGATTGGGCGCGCGACCGGCGCGGGATCAGGAGGCCTGAGATCATCGCGCCGGTCACCGCTCATCCGGCCTTCGATAAAGCCGCGCAATATTTCCGGATCAAGATGATTCGCACGCCGGTTGGCCCTGATTTCCACGCCGACCTCCGCGCTGTTGAACGCGTCCTCAGCCGCAATACCATCGCCATCATCGGCTCCGCGCCGACATTTCCGCATGGCATGATTGACCCAATCCGCGAACTCTCCGAACTGGCGCGGCAGCAGGGCGTCGGATTCCACACCGACGCCTGCCTGGGAGGCTTCGTTCTGCCCTGGGCAGAGAGACTCGGCTACCCCGTCCCGCCCTTCGATTTTCGCCTGCCGGGTGTGACTTCCATGTCCGCCGACACGCACAAATACGGCTATGCTGCCAAAGGTACCTCGGTGGTGCTCTATCGCGGACTGGAACTGCGCCGCTACCAGTATTTCACCGCAGCGGACTGGCCCGGAGGCCTATATTTTTCCCCCAACATGGCCGGCAGCCGTCCGGGCGGCCTGAGCGCCGTTTGCTGGGCGGCCATGATCTCGATGGGCGAGTCTGGCTACCTGGAAGCCACGCGGCGCATCCTGGAAACAGCGGTCGCTTTCAAAAAAGGCATAGCCGAGATTCCTGAACTGCACGTGCTGGGCGATCCGCTGTGGATCATTGCCTTCGCGTCCGAATCGCTCGATATCTACAAGGTGATGGATTTCATGCTGGGCCGCAAGTGGAGTCTAAATCCGCTGCACAAGCCATCCGCAGTTCACATTGCACTGACCCTGCGCCATGCGCAAACAGGCGTTGCCGAGAGGTTTATCCGCGACCTGCGCGAGGCAGTCGAGCACGTCAAGGCGCACCCGGAGGAGAAGGGCGAGAGCGCGCCCGTCTACGGCATGGCTGCTACCCTGCCGCTGCGAGGCGTGGTCAGCGAAATGCTTAGGCGATATGCGGATTTGCTATATAAAGTATGAGTCCACTGCAAAAACTTGCACTTTACCAACTCACGGATAGTTTTTGCGGCTGTAACCAGCCGAGGAAAGCCGCCAGGGCGGTCTTTACGGAGGCAAAAATAGAGACGCCTGATTGTTCCGGG
>Ga0315294_10010829_pt1 | contig 10014 bp, 9 predicted proteins | sample YL17G13_40_MG_FD_203626 | JGI IMG/M metagenome (GOLD analysis project Ga0315294, IMG submission 203626) | Sediment microbial communities from Yellowstone Lake, YNP, Wyoming, USA - YL17G13_40 | ecosystem: Environmental > Aquatic > Freshwater > Lake > Sediment | place: USA: Wyoming | collected...
AGCGTTGCAAAACTATGGGATGACTTGTGGATAGAGGTAAAATGCTAATCGAACCCGGAAATAGCTGGTTCTCCCCGAAATATATTTAGGTATAGCGACCCGCCGCAGAATTCGGAGGTAAAGCTCTGAATGGAACCTTTGACGAAAGTCGAAGATCCAATCAAACTGTAAATTCCGGATTTTTTGGGCGGGTCAGTCAGACTGTGGGGGCTAAGCTTCACAGTCGAGAGGAAAACAGTCCAGACCGCCATCTAAGGTCCCCAAGTGTTACTTAAGTGGAAAAGGATGTAGTAATCCTTAGACAACTAGGAGGTTGGCTTAGAAGCAGCCATCCTTTAAAGAAAGCGTAACAGCTCACTAGTCAAGGATTATTGCGCCGAAGATTTAACGGGGCTCAAAGTAGCCACCGAAGATGCGGATTCCAACGCAAGTTGGAGTGGTAGGGGAGCGTTCTCTGATGGGTGAAGGTGAACCGTGAGGTTTGCTGGACGTCAGAGAAGTGCGAATGTTGGTATGAGTAACGAATTAAGCCGATGAGAAATCGGCTCACCAAAAGTCTGAGGTTTCCCCCGCAACGATAATCGGCGGGGGGTTAGTCGGTCCTAAGTTCGAAAGAGCGATGGACAGCAGGTTGATATTCCTGCACTGTTTTAAGATTATACTGTGATGACGCGGAATAGAGGTTGCACCAATCATATGGTTGAAAGGTGTAGTTAAAGTTCTGACAAGAAAAGTCACAGTCCACTACTTAAAGCATCCGTACCGCAAACCGACGCAGGTAGACGGGTGGAGAACACCAAGGTGATCGAGCTAACTTTCCCAAAGGAACTCGGCAAAAAAGCGAGCGTAACTTCGGGATATGCTCTGCCTCGCGCAAGCGGGGCTGCAGCAAACGTATTTCAGGCGACTGTTTACCAAAAACTTAGGTCCCTGCGAACCAATTATTGGGATGTATAGGGGCTGATGCCTGCCCAGTGCTAGAAGGTTACGGGGAGAGCTGACGACCGCAAGGTCCAGGCTTGAACTTAAGCCCTAGTGAACGGCAGCGGTAACTATAACCGTTCTATGGTAGCGAAATTCCTTGTCGGGTAAGTTCCGACCCGCACGAATGGCATAACGGTCTGAAAACTGTCTCTGGGAAAGGCTCGGTGAAATTACAATACCGGTAAAGATGCCGGTTACCCGCAGCAAGACGGAAAGACCCCGTGAAGCTTTACTATAGCTTGATATTGGATCAAAATTTCGATTGTATAGAGTAGGTGGGACCCCGCCGCAAGGCGGGGGACAATGTAACACCACCCTGTTGAGGTTTTGATTCTAACCCCGCCAAATGGCGAGGGACAGTGTCAGGTGGGTAGTTTAACTGGGGCGGTTGACTCCTAAATTGTAACGGAGTCGTTCAAAGGTTGGCTTAGCCCGGATGGAAATCGGGCTGAAAGTGCAAACGCAAAAGCCAGCTTAACTGCAAGACTTACAAGTCGCGCAGATGCGAAAGCAGGAGTTAGTGATCCTCTGGTACAGTACGAAGTGGCCAGAGCTCAACGGATAAAAGCTACTCCGGGGATAACAGGCTGATCGCGCCCAATAGTCCACATAGACGGCGCGGTTTGGCACCTCGATGTCGGCTCACCCTATCCTGGGGCGGTAGTACGTCCCAAGGGTTTGGCTGTTCGCCAATTAAAAGGGTACGCGAGCTGGGTTCAGAACGTCGTAAGACAGTTCGGTCCTAATCTGCTGTGGGCGTTGAAACTTGAGAGGAGCTTGGCCTAGTACGAGAGGACCGGCCAGGACGAACCTCTGGTGTACCAGTTGTTCTACCAAGAGCAATGCTGGGTAGCTATGTTCGGACGGGATAACCGCTGAAAGCATATAAGCGGGAAGCCCCCCTCAAGATTAGGTTTCGCTATAGATTCCCCGTAGACCACGGGGTTGATAGGCTCTAGGTGTAAGATCCGTAAGGATTTTAGCCGAGGAGTACTAATTAATCGAGAAATTTTTGTCCTAGAAATTTAGAATAGATATGCTCTGGGCAACAACCAAGGCACTGAAGCCAATTTAATAATTTTTAATTGAGCAATTGAATAATTTCTTCGCAATCTGGATTGTGGGTGCTTTAGCGAGCTGGGTACACCTCTTCCCATTCCGAACAGAGTAGTTAAGCAGCTCAGCACTGATGATACTCGGACCGCAAGGTCCCGGGAAAGTAAGTCAGTGCCCACAATTTAGGTTACGAAGTCCTCAGTCATTTTGATCTTTTGATTTTGCCTTTAGGCACGTTATTTGGATTTTCCAGTTTACTTGTAGTAAACTGGACTTAAGATGTCTTTTAGGACAAAACTTTTTGTAATTATTATTCTTTTAGTCCTTCTAGGAGGAGGCGTTTTTGGGGTATGGAATAAATGGACCGGTAGATATAAAATTGGCGCCGAAGCAATAATCGGTTGTCAAAACCCTTCAGCGATCTCGTCTTTTTCAGGTCCTCCTGGTTCCAATCTCGTTACTTATAATCTATTTGGCCATGAAGTCTCGGTTAACCAAAAAATTGTTCCTTTCCTAGATTCGGTCCAAAGGGAAGTCAACGCCGCCAATACCGGTTATGCTTTCACCGATGTTCAAACTTATAATTACCGTTCTAAAAGGGGAGGCGGCGGCCAATCACTCCATAGCTGGGGCATTGCCATTGATATTAATCCTCAAAGCAATCCTTATCAAATTGGCAATTGGGGCGAACCTCAAACTGATATCCCTCAGCCAATTATCGATATTTTCAAAAAATATGGTTTTGCCTGGGGCGGCGATTGGCCGGGTGAGCGTGATCCCATGCATTTCGAATGGTATGGCGCCCAGATCTCCGGTTCGTTTATTGACGCCACCAGTAATCAAAAAATTCTTGATGTCGCCGCCTTTGTCAATGGCGCCGGGGCACCGATTGCTAACGGCGATTATTCATGGATTCTGGAAACAACCCGCCCTCATGAAATTTTAGCCAAAGCCAAAGGTTATGAAGATTCAAAATTTCCCCTTGAATTATTTTGTTTTCAAGATCGAGACATGGATATAAGTTTAAAGCCCTTGCCAGATAATCTTCCTGGTTCAATTTCAGGTAAAATTTCACTATCAGGCAATCGACCGCCGCTTATTCCCGCAACTATTTATTTAGATGGGAGAATTGTTGGCGCTTCCAATGTCCGAGGTGACTATATGATTACGGGCGTCAGACGGGGTAAACACAAAGTTGAAGCAAAAGTGATGTTTTTCCCAGGTAATTCAGTCGAAACACCAGACATGAAACCAGGCGAAAATATTAGAGATCTGAATATTTTGATTGGAACGTAATGAGATACATTGCTGATTTCCATCTCCATTCGAAGTACTCAAGAGCCACGTCAAAAGATATGGATCTTGCCCATATTGCTCAAGCTACCAAACTGAAAGGCATCGATCTTGTCGGTACTGGCGATTTTACTCATCCTCTTTGGCTTGGCGAGATTAAAAAAGAACTGGTCGAAGACGGCTCGGGATTATTGTCGAAAGAAGATAAAACCGGTCCTAAATTTATTCTTTCCGGTGAGGTTTCCAGTATTTATACTCAGGGAGGAAAAGTTCGTAAAATTCACACGATTATTTTCGTACCCGATATCAAAACTGCCCAGAAGATTAACGAGCGTTTGACCGGCATTGGCAATTTGTATTCTGATGGTCGGCCGATTATTGGACTTTCGGCTAAAGATTTGGCGAAGCTCATTTTAGATATTGACGAAAACTCTCTTATCATTCCTGCCCATGCTTGGACTCCCTGGTTTTCGATTTTTGGCTCAAATTCCGGCTTTAATTCGATTGAAGAATGCTACGAAGATTTGACGCCCTATATAAATAGTATCGAAACCGGTTTGTCGTCAGACCCGGAAATGAATTGGCGGCTTTCGGCCTTGGACAAAATTACTTTGATCTCTAATTCCGATGCCCATAGTCCGGCCAATTTGGGGAGGGAAGCCAATGTTTTTGAAATCGAACCACAGAAACTGTCTTATAAAGAAATTGCGGAGATTTTAAAGACTAAAGATTCTAAAAGATTTCCCTATACGATTGAATTCTTCCCCGAAGAAGGCAAATATCATTATGACGGTCATCGAAATTGTGAAATTGTTGCCAATCCATTTGAGAAGAAATATCCAGAAAATCTTTGCCCGAAATGCAATAAAAAACTAACAATCGGCGTGATGAATCGGGTGGAAGAATTGGCCGATCGACCAGCAGGCCATCGAAACAATCAATTCCCAGCGTCAAAACATTTGGTGCCTTTGCGGGAAATTATTGCCTCCTCGCTATCGCTCGGAGTAAACTCCAGACAGGTTGAAACAGAATATTTAACTTTGGTTTCTCAATATGGTAGTGAATTGGCGATTTTGCTTGATATGTCAGAAGAGGAGATGATCAAAAAAATTAATCCTAAAATTACTCAAGGAATAATGAATGTCCGGCGGGGGTCAGTAAAAATCGATCCGGGCTTTGACGGCGTCTACGGCAAAGTCAAAATTTTTGATGAAGCAAAAATAGCCGCCGCCCAGACAAGTTTATTTTAGGAGATTTTATGCCGGAACTTCCCGAAGTTGAAACAATTAGGCAAGGGGCAAAAGAAAAATTGATTGGCAAAAAAATTGCCGATATTGAAATCCGCGTGCCAAAAATGTTTGTAGGAAAGGCTTCTGATATTATTGGCGCTAAAATAGTCGATGTTCGTCGGGTGGCCAAAATTTTGGAAATTGTTTTGGATAATGGTTATTCTATTTTGGTCCATTTGAAATTGACAGGCCAACTGATTTATAAAGATGAAAAATCAAAAGCCGTTGGCGGCCATACGCAGAAAATTTATGATGCTGATCCGCCGCATGCATATACTTATATCATCTATTCTTTCTCTGACGGTTCTCATCTTTACTATAACGATTTTAGAAAATTCGGTTGGAACCGAGTAGCAAAGACATCGGAGGTTGAAAAAATACTTGGTCCTGATAAATTCGGCCCGGAGCCGGGGCAAAAAGAATTCACCGCCGATTATCTTAAAGAAATTTTTGCCAAAACCGGCAAGGCAGTCAAAGAAGTTTTAATGGACCAAGCAAAAATTGGCGGAATAGGCAATATCTATGCCAACGACGGATTATATATCGCCGGTATTTTACCAACACGTCCGGCGAAATCTTTATCAGATGTGGAAATTTCGAAACTAAAATCGGCGATCGAAAAAGTCATCAGTCTCGGTCTCAAATATGGCGGTTCATCGGAAAATACTTATGTTAATATTGAAGGGAAGCGAGGCCGCTATATGGATTATGCTGCTGTCTATCAACAAAAATTAGATCCCAAGAAACATCCTGTCAACCGCATTAAACTCGGCGGCCGGGGCACTTTCTATTGCCCAATATGTCAGAATTAAATTCGGCTCTTTACGTTCTTTAACTTTAAGGCTAAAATATATTTAAGCCTAGATTATTAGAGATAATTATGGAAAAATATGCGAGTGTTATTTTGGCGGCCGGCAAGGGCACAAGAATGGGAAGTCCGGAGGGCTCGGAAATTCCCAAAGTTATGTTTAAGATGCTCGGCAAACCAGTCATTTGGTATTCGGTCAAAGCGATAAAAGATGCCGGTATCAAAAGAGTGATTTTGATTGTTGGTTATAAAAAAGAAATGGTTGAAGAATATATGGGTGATGAAGTTGAATATGTGACTCAAGAAGAGCAGTTAGGAACCGGTCATGCGGCCATGATGGCCGAAAATTTGTTGAAAGGCAAAGTCGAAACAATTATTGTTTTCTATGGCGACAACCCTTTGTATAAACCCAAAACTATTAGAAAGCTCATCGAACTATACGAGAATCCGCCAGCAGGCGGAGAAAAACCCACTATCGCCATGCTTTCAGTGGTTTTTAAGGACCCAATGTATTGGTGCTTTGGTAGAATTATCCGTGATATGAATAATAATGTGATTGGCATCGTCGAACATAAAGACTGCAATCCCGAACAATTAAAAATTTGCGAATCAAATCCCGGCTTTTACATTATCGACGCCAACTGGTTTTGGGAAAATGGTAAAAAGATTGAAAGAAAGAATGTTCAAGGTGAATTCTATTTGACCGATATCGTCGAGATAGCTTGTAAGCAAGGCAAAAAAATTGTCGCGATGCCAGTTTCGGAGGAAAGTGAGGCTTTGGGTATCAATACTTTAGAACAACTGACTGATGCGGAAAAAGTTCTGAAAGAGAAGTTAAAATAAATGGCAACCTATAAAACCAAGGGAATTATCATCAAGCGTTCTAATTTGGGCGAGGCCGATCGAATTCTGACCATTTATTCGCAAAAATTCGGCAAAATCAAAGCCATTGCTAAAGGTATCCGCAAAATACTTTCAAAGCTTGGCGGCAATTTAGAATTATTTTGTCTTGACGATTTGTTAATTGCTGAAGGCAGAAACTTGGATATTGTTGCCGGCGCGGAAACGATTAAATGCTATCTGAATTTACGCAATAATTTGAAATCAACTCATATCGCTTATTATTTAGCCGAAATAATTGATAAAATGACCGAGGAAAAAGAACCTCATCCCGAAATCTTTGATTTGCTCGAGTCTGCTTTGGAGAATCTAAGCATTAAAGAAAATAAACTTTTAATCCCGTATTTTGAAATTAATTTTTTGTCAGAATCAGGCTTTAAGCCCGAAGTTTATAAATGTGTTGTCTGCAACCAAAAATTGCCTCAAAAAAATAATTCTTTTAGTCTGGAAAGCGGCGGTTTAGTCTGCGGCCAATGTAATCGAATAGATAGCAAGAAAATTTCCGATCAGGCCATCAAAATTATAAGGTTGCTTCTTAATCACAAAATCCAAATTATTGATAAAATTAAAACCAAAGACGAATATCTCAAAGAAGTCGAAAAAATCTCACGTCTCTATCTAAAAACAATCGTCCAGAAAGATTTAAAATCCGAAAGTTTTATCTGAAATCGTCTCCCGCATCCCAGCGGAAATTCCCAGAATCTACAGATCCTAACCGCTTTTCTCACCTCCGAGGTGAGAAATTAGGTTCAGTCTAAGATTAAACTTTTTATTTTGGCGAGTTCTCTTTGGTAGGCAATTCTATCATTGACGAACTTACGATAGGTTGAAGGATTAATTTCCAGAATATCTTCAAATTCACAAATACTAGAATTAGTTTGAGAAAGGTACTCTTCGTATGACGAAAAAATCCAATCTTCTGGTTTCTTTACAAGATTGGCAGTTGCAGGATTGAGGTGGAGATATCTGGTCAAATGCATTAGCTGCTCATCATCCTTTACTAAGACATTTTTAAATTCGCTTTCCCATAATGGTCCTTTTCTTTGATGTTTGGCATTAAAATATCTTGTATAGCCATTCAGTATATTGCTCATATAGATAGAAATGCCTTTATTGGCAAGTTGCTTGAGAATAAGATGAATGTGAGTAGGCATCAGACAGTAAGCGATTATTTGGACAAGCGGAGTATTATTTTTTGAAATTGTCTCCAACGCCGAATCGAATCCAATCTGATGGACAAGTTTTGAGTCAATAAATTCAGAAAATTTTAATCCAGTTTTTACTTGATAAAATCTAAAAAGGAGAATCGTCCGATCAAATTCCTCAGCCTCATTAAAAATCTTGAAATCAGCAATACTTCTAGTGAATATGTGATAAACTTCTCCATTTGCCAAGGGAATTTTCCTTATCATAATTTTAATATAACATAATCTAACCTTTATTTCTCACCTCGGAGGTGAGAAATGAGGTTTAGTATGGTTGGCAATAACAAAATATAGAAAACGTACGAAATCGTCGCTCGCATCCCGGCTGAAATACCAAGAATATATTTAAAATAATTGTTCTCAAAAAATGCTTGATTTTTGACTTTTTAAGCAATATATTGTCTATAGAGCAACTAAGGAGAAGTACCTTCATGGAAAATCCGAAACTTCCGACAGGATTGTCTCCGGCGCTCACACTGGTGAAGTTTGTTTTCGACCATGCGATGGAGGCCAGCCATCTTACGGGAAAATATTGGTTCCGGATGGCTGTCAGAGACGCGATTTACCTAGCAGCCCGGAGCCTTCGTTTTGAGCCCGACGATTTCCAGAGCGACTATCTCAGCAACTGGGTCGGTGGCGACGGTCGCACCTATGGCGAAGGATTTTATGAGGTTGCGTGCAAATGGCAAAATCTCAGCGCCTGCCATGCCTTTGAAAGGTGGAAGGGTCGCAAACCTTTCATTTTCGAAGGTCAGCGCATGTTCGTGGGAAGATACTTTAGGTGGCAGGTCGATAATGAGATTCGTGATTGTATGTGCACGAGTTTCTCCGAAGACGGTTCGAGATTCATAGCAATATTCCGCGACGAGGATAAACATCAACGGATCCTCCGCATTACACGGAAGAAGCTCCAAGAAGCCGGAAGGGCCAGAAAAAAATCTGCACACTGATATCTTTGATCTTTCTCGCCCTCGAGATCCATCCCGGGGGCGTTTGCGTTCCAGAAGATTTATTGATATATTTTAAGAAGAGGTAATATGGACAAGTGCTCTTGTCGCGGAATTTTTTCAGAAAGGGAAAAATATGGAAAATAAAAATTTAGAAAAAATTGTTTCTTGGGCGAAAAGGCGGGGATTTATTTTCCCGGGAAGTGAAATATATGGAGGGATATCCGGTATTTATGATTTTGGGCCATATGGTTTAGCTCTCAAAAATAACATCAAAAAACTTTGGTGGAAAACTTTTGTTGAAGGGCGCGATGATATTGTCGGCATCGAGTCGGCGATTTTAATGAATAGGAAAGTTTGGCAGGCAAGCGGCCACGAAAAAGATTTTATTGATGAATTAGTTGAATGTAAAAAGTGCCATCAAAGATTTAAAGCCGACGATTTGCCAAAAGATAAATGTCCAAATGGGGGGAATCATGAATTTACGGAACCCAAGAGATTCAATCCCATGTTTAAAACATATGTCGGTGTGGTTGAAGACGAAAAATCGATGACATATTTAAGACCAGAAACGGCGCAGGGGATGTTCGTAGACTTCAAACAAGTGATGGAAACTTCCCGCAAAAAAATTCCTTTTGGCATCGCCCAGGTCGGCAAAACTTTTCGAAATGAAATCAATACCAAAGATTTTCTCTATCGTATTCGCGAATTTGAAATCGCCGAGATAGAATACTTTGTTAAGGCGGGCGAAGATGAAAAATATTTCGACGAGTGGCTCAAAAATTGGGAAGATTTTGTCTTGTCTTGCGGCATAAAAAAAGACAACATTAAACATTTTGAACATCCCAAAGAGGCCTTATCGCACTATTCCAAACGTACTATTGATATCCAATATAATTATCCTTTCGGCTGGAAAGAGCTGACCGGCTTGGCTAACCGAACTGATTTTGATTTGGAATCACATCAAGAATCATCGGGCAAGGATTTATCATATTTCGATGGAGAAACGGGCAAAAAATATATTCCCTATGTCATTGAGCCGACTTTGGGCATCGAACGCTTAATGCTAGCGGTCATTTGTGATGCTTTTGAAGAAACCAAACCGCGCACGGAAACGACCGAGGCGGCAACCGAAAAAGAAATTGTTTTGCATTTTTCGCCGAAAATCGCGCCGGTCAAGGTTGCTGTTCTGCCGTTGGTCAAAAAATTATCTAAAGAGGCCCAGGAAATTTACAAAGATCTCAAAACTTGCTGGCCGGATATCGAATTTGACGAATCGGGTAGTATCGGTAGGAGATATAGAAGGCAGGACGAAATCGGCACGCCTTTCTGCATCACCATCGATTTCGACACACTCAACGACAAAAAAGTCACCGTCCGCGACCGCGACACGATGAAACAGGATCGCATCGAGATCAAAGAACTAAAAAATTACTTGTTTGAAAAAATATCATTTTAATATTTTCAAAAATTCCGCGGAACGAAGTTCCTATTTGTTTGGGAAATTACAATATTTTTAGGAAATTTTTATG
>Ga0315294_10010831_pt1 | contig 10013 bp, 9 predicted proteins | sample YL17G13_40_MG_FD_203626 | JGI IMG/M metagenome (GOLD analysis project Ga0315294, IMG submission 203626) | Sediment microbial communities from Yellowstone Lake, YNP, Wyoming, USA - YL17G13_40 | ecosystem: Environmental > Aquatic > Freshwater > Lake > Sediment | place: USA: Wyoming | collected...
AATGCTCGTTGCCTCTTTGCCTTTTAATGAGGCTCCCGCCGAAATGTTGGATGACGTAAAAGCTTCACTGGGGAAAAAGATTTTTCTGGAACAGCGGTTTGCAGATATTGACAGGCAGGCCGGTGCGATGCATTTGTTGGTTCGCAGAGTTTTGTCTGCCGCCGCTATGATTGGACTGGTGGCTGTTCTAACAGCGGTGATTTACACAATTGTTAGCCCCGAAAGCGCCCCGCAAAAACCGGTTGCTTTAGAGACCCCCAAACAGCCGGTCAAAAAACTTGAGACGGCAGAACCTGCACCAGGTCCGGTGGCAACTGCTGAAAAACCAGTCAGCAAACCTGCCGCCGAACCGGCATTTAACGGCAGGCTTGAATTGAAGACAAAAGCTTTTGTTGCAGTTGATGCGTTTATCAAAAGGGCAATCGAAGATAACGGCCTGTTGGAATATAGTGGTCCCAGAAGCCAGCTTGGCAAAGGTGTCCACGCTTTCAGTTGCGACCGTCAGGCTTTTAGTTTGCTCTTGGCTGATTTAGGGGACATATGGGCCAGATGCGATTCGGCAAGATTATTTGTTGAAACTGGCCGGGCGAATGAAGAGGTAATGGTTAATCTCGCTAATGCCGAGCAGATTGCCAAAATTATTAATCAGGATAATCTCGAAAACCGCATCAAAGTGGCAAAGAATTTTGCCGCCTTGAATAATGTAACCGCTTTCCTGCCGGGCAAAGAGATGTTGGCCACTGTCGATAGCGAAAAACCAGATTTTATAACCATACCTAAGCCGGTCTTGACTTCAAGCGAAAAAACGACCAAAAAACCACCGGCCCTGACACAGGATGACCAGAAGATTCATCTGGCCATCGTTGTTGTGAGCAGCCAGTAACGGGTTACTGATTTAACACGTCCGATACCGGCAGCGAGAGACAAACCAATGCTCAATATACAAAAATGCTGTCTGGTAGTTGTTGATGTCCAGGGTAAGCTGGCACAGTTGATGTATGACAGGGAAACTTTGTTTAAGAATATCGAAACCCTCATCAAAGCTGCCAAATTGTTGGCCATTCCGGTCATATGGTGTCAGCAGTGCCCGGCGTCTCTTGGAGCTGCTGTGCCGTCGATAGCAAAACTGTTGGCCGACAATGAACCTGTAAACAAGACCAGTTTCAGTTGTTGTGGTCAGGAGCAGTTTATCACCAAATTAAACGCCTCAGCCCGGCAGCAGGTTCTGCTGTGCGGCATAGAAGCTCACGTTTGTGTTTACCAAACCGCAGTTGAGTTGCTCCGGAAAGGCTTTGAAGTGAGCGTGATTGCCGATGCTGTGTCCTCAAGGTCGGTGGAAAACAAACAGATTGCTCTTGAGAAACTGAAAGCTGAGGAGGTCAATATTAGTTGTGTTGAGATGGCCTTATTTGAGCTTCTCAAAACCGCCGAGCACCCACAATTTAAACAAGTTGCTGCATTGATAAAATAGCACACCTACGCCGATTTCTTTTTATTCTCAGTGCACGGTTCGTTTTTATCAGCGGACCCGGTGTCTTTACTTTTGCTCTCGGGTTTTTTCTTCGCGCTTTTGTCAGGGGTGCCTTTCTCGCTTTTTTCGCCCCTTTTGTAGTTTTCGCTTCTGTAATCGGTTTGGTAGAACCCAGACCCTTTGAAAATTACTCCTGAACCGCACCCAAGCAGCCTTTTTAATTCTCTCTTGCTGCAGACAGGACATTTGCGAAGGGCAGCAGCGGTTATGGACTGGAACTGTTCAAACTCGTGTCCACATTTTTTGCAGATGTATTCATAAGTCGGCATAGCAGTCACTCCGCATCTGCCTTTTGGCAATCTTCTTTTGTTTGTTTCTGCTCAGCTTGTTTCGGCTGTTCGGCCTCTTGGTTTAATTTTGGTGGTAGTTTGTTAATGCTTACTTTACTCGGCCTCAGGACGTGGTCGTTAAGTTTATAGCCCTTTTGGAACTCTTCAAGCACGACATTTTCTTCCTTGTCGTGTTCAGTTTTTTGCATCATTGCCTGGTGTAAAGCCGGGTCAAATTTCTCTCCCAGTGCTTTTATCTGCTCTACGTCGTATGATTTCAGGATATTAAGCATTTGGTCATAGATGATTTGGACACCTTTGATGAAAACATCTGCACTCTCGGCGGCGTGTGCGTTTTGCAGTGTATGCTCAAAATTGTCCAGCACCGGCAGTAGCGTTTTTATCATTTTCCCCTTCTCGTATGCAGTGGTGCTTGCGACTTGTTTGGGAATTTGTTTCTGGAAATTTGTGTAGTCGGCACTGACACGCTGCAATTTACCAAGCAGCTTCTTAAAAAGCACCCCCTTTTCAAGTAGTGCATTTCGGACAGATTCTCTCTGTTCTTCCGGCAGCCTGCCTATCAGATCTTTATCAACCGCTGTCAGAAACGTATCGTTAAAGTGCTCATCTTTTTGCTTCAGCAAAGTATCTAACAGTTGGTCTGGGTCTATCGGCCCAGGCTGTTGTTTTGGCTTTTCTTGCTTTTTATCCTTCATCTGTTGTTACCGAAATATTTTTTTAGCTTTGCTAGAAAGCCTTTGGACTCGGGACAAACGCTTTCATTTTCATTTTCGGCAAATTCTCTTAATATCGCTTCTTGTTTTGCGTTCAGTTTCCTCGGAGTCTCGATAGTAATTTGCACCAGCTGGTCACCGCATCGGCCGGTCCGCATATCTGGAAGACCCTGGCCTTTTATCCTAAAGATGCTTCCGTATTGCGTGCCTGGCGGAATTTTCAGCTGTTTTGTGCTGTTTAGGCTTGGTACATCAATGGTTGTTCCCAGCGCAGCCTGACTAAAGCTTATTGGGACAACGGCAATAATATTATTTCCGTCCCGCTGCAGAAATTCGTGTGGCTTTATCTTTATGTAGCAATACAGGTCGCCCCTTGGCCCGCCGTTTTGACCGGGTTCGCCTTCGTTGCCGACCCTGATGCCTTGTCCCTCGTGAACGCCGGCAGGAATTTTGATGTTGACAAGTCTCTTTTTGGGAACTCTGCCGCTGCCCCGGCATTTCTTGCATGGGTTGGTGATAATCTGCCCTGTCCCTCTGCATTGCGGACAGGTTGAAACCATCTGGAAAAACCCGCCCCCGCGAGCAATCTGACCGCTTCCGCCGCACGCTGGGCATAGACCGGGTGCGGTACCTTTTGCACATGCCGTACCATTGCATTCCAAACAGATGTCTTGGCGTGTAAATTCAATTGTTTTCTCAGTGCCTTTGGCAATGTCATTAAGTGTCAGTTCGACGGCTGTTTCAAGGTCGTAGCCTCGCGTGGGTCCAGCTCGCCGACCGCCTCTTTTGCCGCGGGTTCCGAACATGTCGCCGAAAAAATCGTCGAAGCTAAACATGCTGAAGATGTCTTCGACGTTCATGTGGGAGTAGTCATGCATCCCCATTCCGCGCAGGCCCTCGTGGCCAAACTGGTCGTAGCGCTGGCGTTTTTTAGCATCGCCCAGGACTTCGTAGGCCTCGGCGCATTCTTTGAACTTGGCCTCAGCCTCTTTGTCGTTGGGATTTTTGTCGGGATGATACTTCAGTGCCATCCGGCGGTATGCGCGCTTTATATCATCAGCAGAGGCGTTTTTGCTGACTCCTAAAACTTCGTAATAATCCCGCTTGGCCATAATATTGTATTGCGTCGTGCGTATCGCGTATTGCGTGTTATATTAAAGTTTTTTAAGCAGATTTGAAATCATCCGACAAATATGGTCTAACCTTTCAAGTATCATGGCTTCCTTGTCTTCAGATACGTACTCCAATTCTTTCGCTATTGTTATCTGCGTTTCCAGTTCTGCACAGCTCCCTAATGATGTGTACAAGAATTGCTTATATTCCTTGTTGTGATATCGCCTGAAACCTTCTGCTACGTTCGAAGGTATGGAAACGCTCGACCGTCTCATTTGGCTCACTAAACCATACATCTCTTGTTTTGGAAACTGTTCCGTCAATTTGTATATATCTTTAACCAACTGGACGCCTGCTTTCCAAATATCCAAATCTCTGTATGTTCTTATTTTTCCCGCCATACATTCTTCTTTTACGCAATACGCATCACGCAATACGCATCACGATTTTTATCTGACCGCACCTGCTATCGCCTCTTCGTCTTTGTCTTTTAAGTCGGTTACTAACACACTTGTAGTCAGCATCAGCCCTGCAACAGAAGCGGCATTTTGCAGCGCAGTTCTGGCAACTTTCGCAGGGTCAACAATTCCAGCTTCGAACATGTCGACGAACTTGCCGGTGTTGGCGTCATAGCCGATATTCTTGTTTTCCTGCAATTTTTCCAGAAGTTGAGCGACAATGACATCACCCTGGTCGCCAGAGTTATTCGCAATTTGCATCGTTGGTGATTTTAGAGCGAGGCTGACGATATCGAAGCCGATTTTTTCGTCACCCTTGGCTTTTGCCTTGGCTTTTTCAACCTCGGCAATAGCTCGCAGGAAAACCACACCGCCGCCGGTCACAACGCCTTCTTCGGTCGCAGCTCTTGTGGCGTGAAGTGCGTCTTCAAGAAGGTCCTTGCGCTCTTTCATTTCTGTCTCGGTTGCGGCGCCGGCTTTGATGACAGCAACTCCGCCCGTAAGTTTTGCCAGCCGTTCCTGCAGCTTCTCGCTGTCGTAGTTACTGGTCGTTTTTTCAATCTGGTTGCGGATTTGGTCGCACCGGGCTTCTATATCCTTCTTTTTGCCGGCTCCTTCGATTATCGTGGTAGTTTCCTTGCCGACAACGATTTTCTTCGCCTGGCCTAATTGTGAAAGCTCGACATTTTCCAGCTTGATGCCCAAATCCTCGCTAATGACTTCTCCGCCTGTCAGGGTTGCTATGTCGGCTAACATGGCTTTCCTCCGGTCGCCAAAGCCAGGTGCTTTTGTGGCACAAACTTTCAAAATACCCTGCAGGCGGTTAATGACCAGTGTGGCCAATGCCTCACCCTCCATATCTTCTGCAACAATCAATAGCGGCTTGGCGAGTTGAGCGGCTTTTTCCAGTAGCGGAACAAGCTCACGTGCATTGGATATCTTCTTTTCGTGCAGCAGGATATAAGCGTCTTCAAGAACCGATTCCATGGTCTCAGTGTTAGTTATAAAATACGGCGATATATAACCCTTGTCGAATTCCATACCTTCGACGATGGTTAATTCATTTTCCATTCCCTTGCCTTCTTCGATTTCGATTACGCCTTCTTTGCCGACCTTGTCGATTGCATTGGCCAAAATCTCGCCAACCTGCGGATCATTGTTTGCGCTGATAGTTGCCACCTTTGCAATGTCGCTGTGGCCTTTTATGGGAACACTGACCGACTCGATAAATTTGGTGACCGCTTCGACGGCTTTGTTTATCCCACGCTGGATAGCTATTGAATTTGAGCCGACAGTCACATGTCTCAACCCCTCAGTGTAAATCGCCTCTGCTAAGACGGTCGAGGTTGTTGTTCCGTCGCCCACCACGTCGGAAGTTTTGCTGGCGGCCTGGTTGACCATCTTTGCGCCCATGTTCTTGAAAGGTTCCGGCAGCTCAATTTCTTTGCTGACCGAAACGCCATCTTTGGTTATCTTGGGCGAGCCGAAACTTTTGTGAAGAATCACGTTTCTGCCGGTTGGGCCCAGCGTGATTTTCACCGCCGCCGCCAACTGTGATACGCCGTCTTTAAGGTGTGCTCGTGCTATATCGTCAAACATCAATTGCTTTGCCATTTTGTCACCTCTTTTTGTTATCGCTTTTTAGTTTTTAGCTTGTGGCATATTAACTGCGCTTTACTTCTCAACAATCCCAAGGACATATTTTTCCTCGAGGATTACGTATTTTTCTCCGTCGATTTCCACTTCGTTTCCGGTGTATTTCCCGTAGATAACCTCATCGTTCTTTTTGACAGATATTTCACTTCGTTTGCCGTTATCGAGCAGCTTACCCGGTCCGACCGCAACGACTTTTCCGACCTGCGGTTTTTCTTTTGCAGTGTCGGGCAGGATAATGCCGCCTGCTGTTTTCTCTTTTGGGTCCGATGGTTTTATTACAACCCTGTCATCCAAAGGTCTAAGTTTCATGGCTCACTCCTTGTCTACTCTTGTTCCACTTTTTAACTTATCACTTACGGTTTTCTATTCCTTTTGTTAATTCATAGACTGCTTGTTTAAGAACTTCCTCTGATGAAAGTTTCGGGTCTAATTCTCGATCAGGCCTTATACCCTGCCCATCAATAGCCTGGCCGTCGACCGTATAAAGATAACCTGCCAAAACTCTCTGGCTCGTGCCGTCAGCCTGTTTTTCGAGATTACTAACAGAGCCTTCCCCAAATGTTTTCTGACCAAGCAACTTGCCGCCTTTCGACTTTACTGCAGAAACGAGTAATTCTCCGCCACACCTGGTTTCAGAGTTAATAAGCACAACCACAGGCCACTGCACCATTTTTTGAATAGCGCCTTTTTCAGGTACTGAATCGGTTTGACCTATATATTGTATCTTCCACATAATCTGATCTTGACCAATAAACATACTGGCAACCTCTTTGACTGCTGGAATAAACCCGCCTTTGTTGTTGCGAATGTCGAGAATCAGGCCTTTAATTTTCTGCTGTTGAAAATACATAAGGGCATCCCGGACCTTCGCGGCTGTTTCCTGGTTGAAGCCGGAAATAACCAATAAACCGATGTTTGGCTCAAGAATGCGATTTTCAACGCCTGCGGCTATAACGGTTCCGCGGACAACGCTGACATCTCGAAGTGTGCCATCGCCCAAAAGCACCTTCAGATTGACGCTCGTATTTTCAGGACCCTTAAGAAGCGAAACCGCTCGTTCCAAAGCCATGCCGACTGTAGATTCACCGTTGATAGCGGTAATGACCTCGCCATCTTTTAATCCGGCGCTATCAGCAGGACCTCCAGAGATGACATTTTTGATGTAAATTCCATTTGGATGGGTATCGATTCTCACCCCGATTCCTGAGAATGAACCTCGGATATACTCATCCAAATTTTTGGTTTGCTCCGCAGATAGATTCTGTGTTTTGGAAGTATCGTCCGGCCCTGAGGCGAAAGCTTTTCTGATATTGTCAGCGGGAGTTGAATGAATCAGTTTCCAGCCGGTTTCGTCCTTGGCGAAAAAGTTCAAAATCTTAGAATGCCGCTGCGAACCATCAGCCGTAATATCCAGCACGTCTCCAATTTCATACGCCAATGGGCCTATTATTGTAATAGATTCAACTTTGTGTTCATGCTTTTGGGGTCGTTGCTGGCTTTGCATTGTGTTGTCGAGAAGCTCACAGAACTTCTGCTTGTTGGTGATAACGGCCTCAGAAGAGTTGCCCCCCTTGGGCAAGGCTACTACACAACCTTTGTCCGACAGTATTTCCTGAAAAAGGATGGAAGGTTTTTCTGACAGCCAGGCCTGGTTGATTTTATCAACAAGGGCACGAATGGCGGCCTCGTCTTCTCCCTGCGTTGGCTGGGCGAGCAGGGGGCCGCTGACGAGAGCAATTAAAACCGCAGCGACAAATACATAAAGCCGTTGGATATATCTTGTTTTGTCATTCATTGTTTTACTCGTTCGTTTTGGTTTATAAATAAATTACATCATATCCATATCTTCGCCATAGCCGCCACCGTAACCACCACCGGGCCCGCCAGGAGGCATTTGCTCTTTTTCTTTGGGCTTCTCGGTAACAAGGCAGTCGGTGGTGAGCAGCAGGCCCGCGATACTTACAGCGTTTTGCAGTGCGATTCTTGTTACTTTCGCAGGGTCGACGACACCAGCGGCAATAAGGTCTTCGAATTTATCCGTGTCGGCGTTATAGCCAAAGCCGTCTTTGCCTTTGGCAACTTTATCAACCACCAGATTTGCCGTCGCACCGGCGTTGGCGGCGATGTAGTAGCAGGGCATTGTAAGGGCCTTTGCCACAATATCAGCTCCTGTTTTCTCGTCGCCTTTGAGGCCTAACTGCTTCACCGTATCGATACAGCGGATAAGTGCCACACCTCCGCCGGGCACGATGCCTTCTTCAATGGCCGCTCTGGTAGCGTGCAGGGCGTCTTCGATTCGCGCCTTTTTCTCCTTCATTTCTACCTCGCTTGCCGCCCCGATATTGATTTGAGCTACTCCCCCGGTGAGTTTCGCCAGTCTTTCCTGGAGTTTCTCACGGTCGTAGTCGCTGGTTGTAGTTTCTAATTCAGTTTTGATTTCTTTTATTCTGCCCTTGATAGCTTCACTGCTGCCGGCGCCTTCGACGATTATCGTATCGTTGTTGTCAATAGTTACCTTTTTGGCTTGGCCGAGCTGCTTGATACTGATATTTTCCATCTCTGTTCCGAGGTCTTTGAAAATCGGGTCAGCACCTGTCAGGGTCGCTATGTCCTGCAGCATTGCCTTTCTGCGGTCGCCGTAACCCGGCGCTTTGACTGCTGCGACCTGGAGCACGCCCTTTATTTTGTTGACCACCAGCGTTGCAAGTACTTCGCTTTCAAGGTCTTCTGCGATAATCAGCAGTGGTCTTTTGCTTTTTGCAACCTTTTCGAGCAGCGGTACAAGCTTGGCTACATTGCTTATCTTGTCCTCGTAAACCAGTATGTACGGTTTTTCCAGCTCGCAGACCATAGTCTCTTGATTGGTTACGAAATACGGCGAGAGGTACCCACGGTCAAACCGCATACCCTCGACAAAATCAACCGTTGTTTCAAGACTCTTGCCTTCTTCAACCGTTATAACGCCGTCTTTACCGACCTTTTGAAAGGCATCAGCTATGATTTTGCCGATTTCAATGTCGTTATTAGCTGATATCGCAGCGATATTGATTATGTCGTTGGCTTTGGTGATGTCGATTGGCTTTGATAACTTGGCGAGTTTGTCGGTTACAGCTTTGACTGCTTCCTGCATCCCCCGGTTAAGTGCCATTGCGTCTGCGCCGGCTGCGAGGTTTCGGCATGCCTCTTTGAACATTGCTTCTGTCAGAACGGTGGCGGTTGTTGTTCCGTCGCCGGCGACTTTTGAGGTCTTGCTTGCTGCTTCTTTAACAAGTTTGGCGCCGAGGTTCTCATTTTTGTCGATGAGTTCGATTTCTTCAGCTACCGTTACGCCGTCCTTGGTTACCGTTGGGCTGCCCCAGCCTTTATCGATGATTGCGGTTCGGCCTCTCGGCCCCAGGGTCGACCTGACTGCTGCTGCCAGTTTTTCCACCCCAGCCAGCAATTTAGCTCTCGCATCAGCTTCAAATACCAGTTCTTTGGCTGCCATAATTGCTTTTCTCCTTATTTTAAAAAGGTCCAGTTCCTGCTTTTGTCAGTTCAAAACTTTCCTCTTCTCTTCACTTCGATTTATATCAGATGTGCAAAGAATATACCAGCTTTTCTATGGCCGATGGGTTAAATTGGATTTCCCGTCCTAAGTGCTTACTGGGCAAACACTTACACAAAACGCAAATTGCATGGCCGAGAGGCTGCTGGAGTTTTTCAACTGTCAAAAATGCGCAATTTGACACGCGGTTGCGCCCCATACTCCGCCAACTTGGCAGGGGCGAAGTAGTCGCTAGTCGTTAGTCGCTAGCTGGTGGAAGGGGGCGAAGTAGTCGCTAGTCGTTAGTCGCTAGCTGGTGGAAGGAAGCGAGTTAGTCGCCAGGGGTGGAGGCCGGAAATTTCAATCAAATGCGCAAGTTTTGGTCAAAAGTTGTGAAAAGTTGCGCATTTTTTCTGCAATTTTTTGCAGAATTTTGCAAACCGCCGTATTTTTTCTGCAATTTTCTGCAGTTTTTTACACCCCCTTGCGCGTTTGATTGACAAAAAGAAGTGTTACTTATGTTGTTTTTTTGAAACATGCCCCCTGCGTGAATTATTGAATTTCAATCAAAAGCGTACCATCGCGGATGGTCGATGCTGGTGTCTTGTCCTGTAATAGGTTGACACATAAATATTTGATAACTTATTGCAGGAGGTTAGCATGATTCAGAGATTGGTATATAGTTACAGCACAGCATTCAAGAGGCAAGTAATCGAGCAGTTGGAA